>Ga0154020_10002860_pt1 | contig 20996 bp, 24 predicted proteins | sample Klosneuvirus_201_FD_109709 | JGI IMG/M metagenome (GOLD analysis project Ga0154020, IMG submission 109709) | Active sludge microbial communities from wastewater, Klosterneuburg, Austria - Klosneuvirus_20160825_MG | ecosystem: Engineered > WWTP > Aerobic digester > Activated sludge | place... | reverse complement strand
CGCGCCGGCGCGATGGTGGTGCCCGCCGCGAGCGTGTTCCACCAGCTGACCTGGGCACCACTCACCAGCGACCACCGCTGCGGGCCGTCGTACGCGCCGAGCCCGCGCTTGTCGCTCTGCCAGGAGGTAGCCTTGCCGAACGAGGCGTAGCCGCCCTCGGGAACGTAGGAGGCGAAGCCGACGAAGAACGGTTGCCCACCGAAGTCCGTCGTCACCCCGAAGTAGGGCGCGCCCTGGATGCCGGTGGACTTGGCCTTGCCCGTGTTGGCGGCCACGTAGTTCGGCTCGGTGGCCGACTTGCCTGCGCTCGGCGAAAGAGCGCTGGCGGGGCGATCGTACGACGCGCTGCGGATCGCGAACATTCCGTCGAGAACGAGCTGGGTGCCCTTCGCATCGCCGATCGCGGCCGGGTTGAAATAGACCGAATAGGGCGAGCCGATCGCGGGCTGCCCCTGGTCTCCGCCGAACTTGGTGAACATGAACCCGCTGGCGCTGGCCGGGGTCGCCGAGAGGACCGCGACGGCACCCACGGCGAGGGCGCCCAGAGATGCGGCGAGGCCACGCCACCGGAAAAGGACGACGCCGGTGGTTCGCGCGGGTCCCATGCGATAGGGTTCGTCCATGGCACGTCCTTACAACATGTCGACGTCGGCCGCCTTGTCCATGTGCATGATCGCCATCGGATGCAGCGACCCGTCGGGGGACTACGAAGCCTTCCGCAGCCGCGTCGGCACCACCGCGGACTCCGCCGTCACAGCCGATACTTCGGGCGACGGAAGCGTCTTCGACGAGGCAGGCGTCGCCGGTTTCAGTGGCAAGTTCTGGGGGGCCTGTCTCGATGGATCGTATGTCGGCGACGTCAGCAAGGTCACCTACGATCTGTTCGACTTCAATTTCACGCAGAGCGGTGCCTCGATCTCGGTGAGCGGCACCCGCCAGGCCCTCACGGTCGACGCGAAGAACATCTCGCAGGTCACCGGTGAGGTCGTCACCATCCCCGTCACGCCCGTGAAGCCGGACGGCACGTTCGCGGCCGCGGTGGCGAAGTTCATCGAGCCGAAGAACGCGAACGGGTTCGACCTCGACCTCACCGTCGACAAGGGCGTCTATCAGTTCGGGATGACGTCGACCGAGGGTGGCTGCGGCAAGTTCATCGGACAGGTCACCTCGCCGCTCGTGCAGGACGTCGACCAGACGTGCGTGTTCGCGCGCCCGAAGCCCGACGGATCGTTCCCGCGGTTCGTGGACACGAGCGCGTTCCACTGCCCCTGATCCCATCGCGCCCTCTGCCGCAAAGGGCAGAGTACCGCCCCGAGCCACCCTTGCGTCGCGCGCGGAAGGCGCCATAGTGCGCCGGCTCAGGGGGACCCATGACCTTTCGCTCGATCTCTTTCGCTCTCCTCGCGCCCATCCTCGTCGGGTGTGGGGGCTCCTCGGTCGAGTTCGCGCCCGACGACGACACCGGCGTCGTCGGTGACGCGACGCCGACCGACGGCAGCGTCGACACGCGGGTCGACGGCGCCGTCGATGGCGCTGCCGATGCGCCCGTCGATACCTCCCCCCCCGACACCTTCGACCCCGAGAAGGACAAGGACGGCGACGGCTACAAGGCCAAGGACGACTGCAACGACGACAACCCCGCGGTGAACCCCGGCGCGTTCGAGATCCCCGGCGACAAGATCGACAACGACTGCGACGGCAAGGTCGACAACGACGAGCCCGATTGCGACAAGGGCGACCTCAAGCTCGACTCCAAGGACCCGCTCGACTTCGCCAGGGCCCTCGGCCTCTGTCGCGCGACGACCGCGGACGCTCTCGGCAAGGACAAGAAGTGGGGCGTGATCTCGGCCAAGCTCGTCGCGGTCGACGGCGCTGGCACGGTCGATCCGCTCCAGCACGGCATCCACGGCAAGTTCGGCGCGGTCATCACCCCCCGTCAGGGCAAGAACCTCGTGGCGCTGTCGAGCGGCACCGCGCGCACGCCGACCGACCCTGGCTTCGTGCAGCCGCGCTCGCCCTCCCTCTCCACCCCGAGCTCGGTGACTCCGCCGGCGGGCTTCCCGAAGAACGTGGCGAGCTGCCCTGCCGCGAGCGACCTCAAGGCCAACGACAGCGTCGCGCTCGAGCTCACCCTCCGGGTCCCGACGAACGCCAAGTCGCTGCGCTACGACTTCGATCTGTTCACGAGCGAGTACCTCGCGTTCGTGTGCAGCGCCTACCACGACCAGTTCGTCACGCTGCTCGACTCCACCGCTGCGCTCGATGCCAAGTACGCCAAGAACATCACCTTCGACAGCAGCGGCATCCCGATCGGCGCGAGCCAGCCGGCGTTCCTCGAGGTCTGCAAGGCCGGGACGAGCGGCACCGGTGGCCTCGTCTTCCCGTGCGCCAAGGGCGTGAAGGAGCTCGAAGGCACCGGCTTCCTCGAGTCGGCGTCGCCCGCCGAGAACGGCTCCACCTCGTGGCTGTCGACCCAGGCGGCCGTGGTGCCGGGCGAGACGATCACGATCCGCTTCATGATCTGGGACGTCAGCGACCACCTGCTCGACTCCACGGTCCTGCTCGACAACTTCCGCTGGGACGTCGGCACGGTCGCGACACCCGTCACCGCACGGCCCTGATCGGCCCCGAGCGGCTCGCCGGAAATACCTCCTTCACCCACGCCTGGCGCCCGCATAAGAGCAGCGCATGGACGAACTCCGCGCCCGCATCGAGACCGCCTTCGCCGACCGCACCAAGCTCGCCGACCCGGCGTACGTGGCCGCCGTCGAAGAGACCGTCGCGCTCCTCGACCGCGGCGCGGTCCGCGTCGCGACTCCGCCCGAGACCGACGACGGCGAGTGGACGGTCAACGCGTGGGTGAAGCAGGCGGTGCTGCTCTACTTCGGCGTCCGCAAGATGGAGGTGCACGAGGTCGGCCCCCTCGCCTTCCACGACAAGATCCCCGTCAAGCACGGCCTCGCCGAGGCGGGCGTCCGCGTGGTCCCGCCCGGCACCGTGCGATACGGCGCGTTCCTCGAGCGCGGCGCGATCGTGATGCCGGGGTACGTCAACATCGGCGCCTTCGTCGGCGCGGGCTCGATGGTCGACACCTGGGCCACCGTGGGCTCCTGCGCGCAGATCGGCCGCGACGTCCACCTCGCTGGCGGCGTGGGCATCGGCGGGGTCCTCGAGCCCCCGGGGGCCCGCCCGGTCATCGTCGAGGACGGCGCGTTCATCGGCTCGCGCGTGGTCATCGTGGAGGGCGTGCGGGTCGGTCGCGGCGCGGTCGTCGGCGCGGGCGTCGTGCTCACGGCCACCACCGCGATCCTCGACGTGCGTGGCCCCGCGGTCGTCGAGCGGCGCGGCAGCATCCCGCCGCGGGCCATCGTCATCCCCGGCGTGCGCACCAAGCGCTTTCCCGCCGGCGAGTTCCAGATCCCCTGCGCGCTGATCGTCGGCGAGCGGTCGGCGTCGACCGACCAGAAGGTCTCTCTGAACGCGGCGCTCCGCGACTTCGACGTCCCCGTCTGATCGCAGCGCGATGGAATCCCGCCCGAGCCTCGACCGCCGCCTCTACGAGCTGTTCGAGGCGGGGCGCTTGCGGGGCTGGGCCGCGTTCGTGCAGGGCTCTTTGCTCCTGCTCATCGTCGTCAACGTCGTCGCGGTGGTGCTCGAGACCGTCGAGTCGATCGGCCATCCCCACGCACGCTTCTTCGAGCGGCTCGAGTTCGTGTCCGCGGGCCTGTTCCTCCTGGAGTACCTCGCGCGTCTCCACTCGGCCACGGCGAGCCCCCGCAAGGAGTACCAGCACCCGCTGTGGGGGCGCCTCCGGTTCGCGCTCTCGCCGATGGCGCTCGTCGATCTGGTCGCCATCCTCCCGCCGTTCCTGCTCCTCGCGTTCGGGCTCAACCTGGGAGCGCTGCGCATCCTGCGCGTGCTCCGGGTGCTCAAGCTCATGCGGTACTCGCCCGCGATGGCCACGCTCGGGCGCGTCATCTACAACGAGCGCAAGGCCCTGGTGGGCACGATCATCGTGTTCGCGGTGGTGCTGCTCCTGTCCTCGAGCGTGATGTACTACGCCGAGCGCGGCGCCCAGCCCGTCGCCTTCGGCAGTATCCCGGCCGCGATGTGGTGGGCGATGTCGGCGCTGACCACGGTGGGCTACGGAGACGTGACCCCGACGACGCCGCTGGGTCGGATCATGGCCAGTGTGATCACCCTCGCCGGCATCGGCGTGCTGGCGCTGCCGACCGGCATCATCGCGAGCTCGTTCATGGAGGAGGCCAAGCGGCGCGACTTCACCGTCACCTGGTCGCTGCTGGCCGACGTGCCCTTCTTCCAGGGGCTCAAGGCGCCGCGCATCGGTGACCTCGTGCGGGTCGTGCGGCCGAGCTTCGTCACTGCGGGCGACGTCATCATGCGCAAGGGCGAGCGGGGGCGCTCGATGTACGTCATCGCTTCGGGCGAGGTCGAGGTGCTCCTCGGCGAGGGCCGCGCGCCGATCGTCCTCGGGCACGGCGACTTCTTCGGGGAGCTGGCGCTCCTCGAGCGCGTGACCCGCACGGCGACGGTCCGCGCCCGGAGCGACTGCCGCCTGCTCGAGCTCGAGTCCGACGATCTGCACGAGCTCATGCACCGGCACCCCGAGCTCGAGGCCGCCGTCCGCGAGATCGCCGCCGCCCGCATCGGCGCCGCCACGTGACGGCGGCGTGACGGAGCGGCCCGTAGCGGCCAGTCGACGTCCTACCGTGGGACTCACGCGTCCCGATCCTGGACGGCGTTCGTCCCAGATCAGCCATCAGCTTTCGTCGACTGTCGGATCCAAGTCCGTCGATTGAACCGTACTGGCCATTGGACGCAGCACCGTGGTGCCGTTGAATCCGCAGCTCGACGCGAGCAGAAGAACACACGGACAATCCGGTGCAAACCCCTCTTGCCGCCCCGCCACCCGCCCTCGTCCTGCGAGGGTTCGGCGTCGCGTTCGGAGACACTTCAATCCTCGAACAGGTGGAGCTCGAAGTGCCCGCGAGGGGAGCGTTCTCGCTGGTCGGCTCCGGCGGCGCGGGCAAATCGACGCTGCTGCGGACCCTGGCCGGACACAACGACGCGCAGCCCGCCCTGCGTACGTGGGGCCGGGTCGAATACGCGGGCCGTAGCCTCGCGAACGGTCCTCGCCCGAGCCTCGTGGGCCAGAACGCGCGCCTCTTGATGGCCACGGTCGCCGAGAACGTCGCCTTCGGCCTCCCCGACCGGCAGCGCCTCACCCCCCTCGAACAGCGGATCACGGTGCGCACCGCGCTCGAGCGTCACGGCTTGCCCGAGCTCACCGACGCGCTCGACACCAGCGTCGTCGACCTGCCGCTCGGCGTGCAGCGTCGCCTCGCGGTGGTACGGACCGTGCTCTGCGAGCCGGCACTCCTGATGCTGGACGAACCCACGGTCGGACTCGGCGACGCCGACAAGGCACTGTTGCTCGGGCTCCTGGCGGGGGAGTGCGAGCGGCGTGCGCTGCTGCTCGTCACCCACGACCGAGGGGCCGCCCTCGCGCTCGGAGGTCACGTCGCGCTGCTCGTCGGTGGGCGGGTCGTCGAGACCGGCGCGACCACGACGTTCTTCCGGGCGCCGACCACCGCCCTCGGGCGCCTCTTCGTCGAGACCGGCACCTGTTACCTGACCACCGACGAGCCCCCCACGGTGGACGACGTCGCGGTCTCCGACGCACCACCGCCGCGCAGCACCCCCGCGCGTGCCCCCCGCTCCCTGCACTGGATCCTGCCGGGGCAACTCGCCGGGCTGCCGCGCCCCGGCCTCCTCAAGGACGTGGAGGACGACCTGGCCGGCCTCGTCGCCCTGGGCATCGATTTCCTGATCAACCTCGAGGAGACCGAGACCGTCCCTGCGGCTGCGCTCGCGGCCGTCGGGATCGAAGGGCACCACCACCCGATCGACGACATGGGGGCTCCGACGACCACGGCAGCGCTCGAGCTCTGCGCGGTCGTCGAGCGCGCGATCCGCGACGGCCGACGCGTCGCCATCCACTGCCGCGCGGGCCTCGGGCGCACCGGCACGATGCTCGCGGCCTACCTCATCCACACCGGGCTCGACGCGCTCGAGGCCCTCGAGAGCGTTCGCAAGCTCCAGCCCCGCTTCGTCCAGTCGAGCACGCAGCTCGAGTTCCTGTCCGAGTTCGAACGAGCTGTCGCGCACCTGCGACGACTCGAAGGCCCCACCGTACGCACCACGATCGAAAGGAAATCCACCGAATGTCTCTCGACAAAGCCCTGAACGCCGCGCAGTCCTCCGTCCCCGAGTGTGTCGCGGCCGGATACGTCGACATGAGCACGGGCATGCTGCTCGGGGTCAAAACCGTCGACTCCCACCCGTCCGAGGTCCTCGACCTCGTCGCCGCCGCGACCGCGGACATGTTCCAGGGCACCAACGTGGTGGCCATCGAGAAGATGTTCAAGAAGTCGCGCGGTCTCAACGCCGACAACGTCCACTACTTCCAGGAGATGCTGGTGTTCAGCACCAACCTGATCCACGTGTTCCTGCGCGGGAAGAAGAACAACGACCACGCGCTCGTGCTGGTCTGCCGCGCCTCGGCCAACGTGGGCATGGTCATCGCCAAGTCCCGCATGGTGCTCTCCTCCGTCGAAGCTGCGATGTGAGCCATGGCCGCCGCTCGCGCCGACACCACCCCGTTCGCCACCGCCCTCGCGGTCGGTTGGCTCGGGCGTACCCGTCAGCTCATGGCCGACGGGCTCGGGATCTGCGTGACGGACTACGAGTTCGACGAGGGCGCGGCGCTCCTGCCCCTCGTCGAACACGTGAGCGGCCTGGTCGGCCCCTCGCTCGAACTCCTGCAGGAGGTCGCGAGCTGCCTCGACGGCGAGGCGCCGGCGTCGATGGCGGACGTCGATCTGTTCGGCGAGGTGGAGCGCCAGCTCGACCAGCAGGACGACCTCGAGGTCCGCATCTCGGGCATCGCGTTCATCGCGCGCGGGGTCCTCCAGAGTCGCCGCCGCGAGCTCGCCGAGCTCACCGCGCCGCTCCGCACCTGGGACGTGGTCACGGTCTGCTCGCGGGCCACCCGCGAGGCCCACAAGTCGCTGAGCGCGCTCGAGATCGCCCTGTGCGAGCTGACGGGGCAGTCGCCGAGCGACACCTACTCGACCGAGCGAGAGATCGCCCTCAAGACACGCCGCGCCTACACACGCTTCCGCGCCGACGTCCTCGGGCTCGCCAAGGGCAAGACCCTCGTCGCGCGCCTGCGCTTCGCCGGGACCGCCATCGCCAAGCTGGTCGGGCGCAACGTCTACACCCTCGCGCGCGTCCACGACCGCTGGATGGTTCGAAGGCTCCAGTCGCAGATCCGCGCGTGGCTCGTCGCCGTTGCGACCGACGGCGAGACCCCCGGCGAGGAGCGCACGGTCGCCGGCGAGCGCCTGCTGCAGGAGATCGCCAACGTCAGCGAGCTGATGATGCAGATCAACCAGCGGGCAGAGCTCCGCGTCCACGACCTCGAGCAGGTGGACCGGCTGCGGGAGGCGCTCTCGGACAACGCCGACTTCGCCGCGCTCGACGCGCTGCGCGCCCCGCTGCTCGGCCGGAGCCTTGCGCTCGACGCGCTGGACGCGACGAGCCTCCGCTCTGCGTGGACCGACGCCGTCCTTTCGATCCGCGAGGAGCTCGGCGTCATGGCGACGAGCGCGCCGCCTCCGCGCAGCACCTGGACCACGCCCCCGACGACCGTCGACGTCGACTGGAGCGAGCTTTGAACGGCGTCGAGGGCGCCATCCATGTCGACGAGGGCGGGGCCTGCCGCGCCCTCCACGGGTTCGACGGACCGCGGGGTCGACGCCTCGCGGACCGGGTCGCGGTGCTCGTCGCCGCCCAGCGACGGCTCGGCGAGGTCGAGGGCCTCGGGGTGAGCCGGCACGGGATCCTCACCTTCGAGCGCAGCGCGATCGCGTGGGTCTGCTGCGCCGATGGCGTCGTCGTCACGCTGGGCGCCGAAGGCGCGAGCCCCGGCCTCGTGCTGAGTCACGCGACCCGCCTCGCGAGCGAGGAGCCCGGCGGTGAGTGAGCGTCGGGGCTTCCTGGATCGACTCCTCGGTGACGAGGAGCCCTCGATCGACGCCCTGCGCAAGGAGGTCGCCCGTCAGAGCGAGCGCGCCGCGCTGGCCGAACAGGGCCTCGAGCGCGCGCAGACCGCGCTGCGCAACACGCGGGACGAGCTCGCGACCGCCCGGGCCATCCTCGGCCGAGAGCAGAAGGAGGCGCGGACCCAGCGCGAACGCGCCGAGGGTCTACAGGGATCGGCGCTCGAACTCCGGGCCGCCATCGACGTGCTGACGGATCTTGTCGCGGAGCTCGCGGCGCGCGACCTCGACCTCCTCGGGTCCGGGAGCGTGCAGGCGGTGGGCTTCCGTGCGCTCCCCCTCCCCACCCTGGCCGACGTGCTGATCCGGCTCGGGGTCGTGGTCTCGGTCGAGGTCACACCCGAGCGCCTCACGTTCACCGTGTCGCCGGAGACCCACGCCCGCCCGGGCCTCGCGCGGCTGCTCGCCGGCCTGATCGCCGCCACCCACGGCCGGCGGGTCTGTGGCGGCGGCGACGAGGGTTTCACCCTCACCCTTCGCCTCGAACCGATGGAGCAGCCATGAACGAGCCCTCGAGGCGCGCGTCCGACGCACGCAAGGACCCGGCGCTGTGGGCCGCCCTCGACGGCGGCAGACGCCTTCGCACCATCCTCGAAGAGTTCTACGAGGAGGTGTTCGCCGACCCGGTGATCGGATCGTTCTTCGTGCACACCACCAAGGAGTGGGTCATCGATCACCAGTACGCGTTCCTCGCGCAGGTCTGGACGGGGGAGAAGCAGTACTTCGGCGACCGTCCGCGCAACGCGCACCACTGGATGGTGATCTCCGACGAGCAGTTCGACCACCGCGAGCAGCTGCTCGTGCGTTGCCTGCGACGCCACGGGCTCGAGGAGCCGCACGTGGAGACCTGGCGCGCACTCGACGAATCGTTCCGCAGTCACATCGTCAAGGCGCGACCGTTCGCCAAGAAGCGCGCCGGAAAGGCGCTCCCGCTCGACGGATTCGAGGCGCTCGAGCTCTCGGCCGGCGGGGTGTGCGACGGCTGCCAGGGCGAGATCGACCGCGGCGCCACCGCCCACTCCCACGTGCGCACGGGCCGCACGCTCTGCGCGGCCTGCCTCCCCACGGAGCGCTGACGCCGCGCGCGCGTTGGATCTATCGTGACCCCATGGCGATCCGAGCCGCGAGGTCCACGCACGTCCTCACGCCGAGCAGCGTCGCCACCGTGGCCGAGGCGGCGGGCAAGGGCCCGTGCCGGATCGCTCCGCTCGGCGACGGCTTCGTGCTGCTGGGCGAGGGTCGGAAGAACGCCGCGACGCTCGACGCCGTGCTCGGCCTTCGCGCGAGCTTCCCGCTGAAGGCCCACGGGCAGATCGCCGGCTCGGAGGACGGTCAGCGCGTCGCGGCCGCCACCGTGGGGGGCGTGCGCGTGTTCGACCTGACCGGGAAGCTCGTCCGCAAGGAGGAGGACGCCGAGTGGTGGGAGGAGAACAGCGGCGCGGTCTGCTTCGTCGGCGATCGGGTCGTGTTCGTGTGCATCCCCGACGAGGAGGTGCTGGACGAGAAGCTCGCCGTCGGCGTGCTCGATCTCGGCGCCAGGAAGGCGGCGCCCGTGCTCGCACCGCTGGAGTTCGGCCACGAGGCCCACCACCGGCTGTTCCCCCTGCCGAGCGGCGGCGCGGTGCTGTGGTCGAACGCCCAGCAGGACGCGCAGGGCTGGTTCCACGTCGAGCTGGCCGAGGACGGGCCGCAGGTCAAGAAGCTCCCGGTCAAGGGCGCGCCCGGGTTCCTCCACTGGATCGACGGCGAAGACGTCTGCGTGTCGGGCGACAGCGCGGTCAGGTTCTTCGACGCCGCGACCGGCAAGACCCGCCGCACGATCTCGCTCGATCACGCGCTCGGCGAGGACGACGAGCTCCTCGCCGCCGCGCCCCACGGCGAGAAGCTGCTGCTGCACGTCCTGTCGTTCCGGGCGCGCACGCGCCGCCTGCTCGAGGTCGACGCGACGACGTCGCGCGAGGTGACCGTCGACGGCACCAGGGCCGGCACCGTGACCGGCATGGTGACCAACGCACGATCGCGTACGCTGCTCACGTTCGAAGACGGTACGGTGGCGATCCTCGAGGGGTGAACGTGTCGGTCCGGCGTCGGGAGGTCCTGGGTGTGCTTGCGGGGGTCGTGGCCTCGGCGTGCGAGCGGCCCGTCGCTCGCCCCGCGCCGTCCGCGCCGACGGCGAAGCCGCCGGAAGCCCCGCCGAAGCCACCAAAGATCGCGCGGTCGATCGAGATCCTCGACTGGAAATTCCCGACCGAGTTCGGCTCCGAGAAGCGCTGCGTCGTGCTCGTGCCGCGGCCGATCCCCGTCGGGCAGCGGCTCCCCGTGGTGGTCGCCCTGCACGGCCTCGGCGAGGCGACGGACGCGGAGAGCGGCGCCTTCGGGTGGGCGCGCCGGTACGACCTCGACAAGACGATGCCGCGCCTCTTCGACGACCTGCCCATCGCGGGCGACGTGTTCGGGGGGTTCGTCACACCCGAGCGCCTCGTCGAGGTGAACGCGGGGCTCGAGCAGCACCCCTTCGCGGGCGTGATCGTGGCGTGCCCCTACATGCCGAGCTTCGTCGGCGGCGGCGCGATGTCCTTCGAGACGTACGCGCAGTGGATGGGCGATCGACTGCTCCCGCGGCTGCGCGCGGAGCTACCCGTCCTGCCGGACGCGAAGGCCACCGGGATCGACGGGGTCTCGCTCGGCGGATGGTGCGCGCTCCGCGTCGGTCTCCATCGACCCGATCTGTTCGGCGCCATCGGCACGCTGCAACCGGCGATCGCCGACGCGTCGATGGTCGACCACGCCATGGCGCTCCTGCAGCAGAAGCTCGGCGGTCGGCCCCTGCAGATCGTCACCTCGACCGAGGACTACTTCCGGGAGACGTGTACGCAGCTCCACCAGCGCCTCACGGCGAAGGGCATCGCGCACGCGTTCCGCGTCACCCCTGGGCCCCACGACTACCCGTGGAACAAGGGCGCGGGCGGCGTCGAGATGCTGCTGTTCCACGACCGCGCGCTGCGCGGCTAGCCCTTCTTGGCCCGCAGGCGCTCGGCGAGACTGTTCTTGAGGTCTTCGGGGGCCGGCTCGGGCGGCAGCGCGTGGAGCGCCTCGTCGGTCTGCGCGAGCCCCTGCCGGTAGGCCTTGCACGCCGGGCAGATGCGCATGTGGAAGTCGTACAGCGCCCGACGCACCCCGTGGAGGGCACCTTCGCGGGCCTCGGTGTGGAGCGTGGTGGCGTAGCGACAGACGATCATCGGACGGGCTCCTCTGCGCCCTTCGGCGAGCCCTGGACCGCGCGGACGGCGCTCACGCGGGCCTCGAGGGCCGCGCGCAGGCGTTGGCGTCCACGGTGCAGGAGCACACGCTGGTTGGACTCGGTGAGGTCGAGGGCGTTACACACCTCTTCACTGCTCCACTCCTCGACGTCCCGCAAGGTGACGACCGCGCGCTGGGTCTCCGGGAGCGCGGCGAGCGCGGTGAGGAGCCAGCTCGTCTGCTCCTTGCAGAGCAAGGTCTCCTCGGGGCCGCTCGCGAACGCCGGCGAGCCCTTGAAGAAGCCGAGCCCGGAGAACCGGCCCTCGAGGTCCTCACCGGCCTCGTCGTCCTGGGAGACGAACCGCTTGTCGCGGGTCTTCCGGGTCTTGGCCTTGTTGACGACGATGCGGACGATCCAGGTCTTGACCGAGGAGCGACCCTCGAACTCGCCGATGTGATCGACGACGGAAGCCCACGCCTCTTGCACGACGTCCTCGGCGGTCGCGCCGCGGCCGACGTAGGTCTCGGCGATGCGGAGCAGCGGACGGTGCAACGCGTCGACGAGGGCCGACAGCGCCGCCACGTCGCCGCCCTGGATGCGGGCCACGAGCGCGCGATCGGCCTCTGCCGCCTTCGTCGCCTCGTCGCCCTCGCCCGCCACCCTCCGTTTCTAACCGGCGTCGGAGCCCTTGTACGAAAAATCCTCCGCCCTCTGTAACGGCGCTCCCTCGGCCGGGTCCATACCGCACGCCGAGACGAAGACCACAGGACCGGCCCTCGGGCCCGCAACGGAGAAGCTCCCCATGAAGCTGTATTTCCACCCCCTCTCCACCTACTCGCAGAAGGTCGTGATGGGGTTCCACGAGAAGCAGGCCTCGTTCACCCCCGAGATCGTCTCGCTGCAGGACCCGGCCTCGCGGGCCGCGTACCTCGCCGTCAACCCGCTCGGCAAGCTGCCGACGCTGGTGCTCGACGACGGCTACTCGATCCCCGAGTCGTCGATCATCCTCGAGTGGCTCGACACCCACGTCTCCACCGGCAACCGGCTCATCCCCGACGACAAGGACCTCGCGCGCCGCACGCGCTTCCACGACCGCCTCGCGGATCTCTACGTGAACAACCCGTGTGCCACCCTGTTCTTCGACAGCCTGAAGCCGGAGGCGCAGCGCAACCCGACGGCCGTCAAGGCGGCGCACGAGACGCTCGACACGATGTTCGGGCTGCTCGACAAGGCCTTCGCCAAGAACACCTGGGCCCTCGGCGAGATCTTCTCGATGGCCGACGTGGCGATCGCGCCGACGCTCGGGTACCTGCGCATGGTCAAGCCGTTCACCGAGCACAAGAACCTCGTCTCGTACGCGGGTCGCCTGTTCGAGCGCCCCTCGTACCAGAAGGTCGCCGCCGACGCCGCCCCCTACCTCGCCGCGATGAAGGGTTGATCATGGCCGGCGCCGCCCACCCTGCGTTCGACGCGACCCTCGACGCCCGCTCGCTGGACGCGACGGTGTCCCTCGACGCGACGATGGCCGCTCCTTCCAGCGCGGTGTTTCCGCTCGGCACCGGCGCCGGCCTCTCTCGCACCACCGTGCTGCCGCGCCTCGACGGCGGGGCCGCGCACCTCACCCGCCAGGATCGCCCCCGCTACCAGCAGCAAGGCCTGCTGGGCGCGGGCGGCGTGGGCGAGGTGGTCAAGACCCTCGACAACGACATCGACCGCGTCGTCGCGGTGAAGCGCCTGCGCGCCGACATGCGCTCGGCCGGCCACCTCGCGCGGTTCGTCGAGGAGATCCGCACCGTCGGCCTCCTCGAGCACCCCAACATCGTGCCCATCCACGACGTCGGCGTCGACGAGGAGGGGCAGTACTTCTTCGTGATGAAGTACGTCGAGGGCGAGACCCTCGAGAGCATCCTCGACAAGCTGCGCAAGGGCGACCCGCTCTACCACGCGCACTACGGCTTCGAGCGCCGCGTCGAGATCTTCGTCGGCATCCTCGAGGCGGTCGCCTACGCGCACAGCAAGGGGATCCTCCACCGCGACCTCAAGCCGGCCAACGTCATGATCGGGCCGTTCGGCGAGGTGATGGTGATGGACTGGGGCCTCGCGCGCCGCATCGCGGGGCCGAGCGCCGGCCTCGAGCCGAACGTCGCCGCCAACGACACCTCGAGCCCGTTCGCGACGCACGCGGGCGCGATCCTCGGGACCCCGATGTACATGTCACCGGAGCAGGCCCGCGGCGAGGCCCTCGACGTGCGGAGCGACGTCTACGCGCTCACGGTGATGTTCCACGAGATGCTCGGCCTCGAGCACTACCTCGAGGGCAAGGAGACGATCGCCGCGGTGCTGATCGGCGTGCAGGACCAGAAGCCCCGCGCCCCGAGCTTCGTCTCGAACGCCCACCAGGGCTCCGCGCCCATGGATCTGAGCCACTTCGTGCGCAAGGGCCTCGAGAAGGACCCGAGCCAGCGCTACCAGACGGTCGACGAGATGATCGACCGCCTGCGTCGCCGGGCCGAGGGGTACATCCCCATCCAGTGCCACGTCACGCTCCTCAAGCGGCTGACGCTCGCCTGGACGCACTTCCTGGATCGTCACCCGCTGATCGTGACGACCCTCTTGCTGCTGATGGTGGCGTGGGCGATCGCGTCGGCCGTGTGGCTCGCGCGCGGCTAGCGCTTGCCCCAGAGCTCGACCTTCGCCTTGCCGCCGCCGGCGACGTTCCCGTACTTGAACTCGACGCGCTTGATGAGGCGCTTGTTGCCCGGCAGGTCGATGAGCCGCGTGGACGAGTCCTTGTCGAACACGAGCTTGGTCTTGGGCTCGAAGACCTCACCGTTCGTGAACACCACCTTGATCTCGTGCATCACGAGCGAGCTGTTCTCGACCTTGACCTCGATGGCGGTGAACGCGCCGTCGTCGGCGCCCACGAGGATGATGTCCTTGTCGAGCTTGCCGTCGACGCTGCGCTCCCCGAGCTTCACCATCTTGCCGGCGGTGACGGGCGGCGGCGCAGCCTTGCCCCAGAGCTCCACCTTGGCCTTGCCGCCTCCGGGCAGGTTCCCGTACTTGAACTCCACGCGCTTGATGATGCGCTTGTCGCCGGGCAGGTCGATCACGCGGGTCGAGGTGTCCTTGTCGAACACCAGCTTGGTCTTGGGCTCGAAGACCTCGCCGTTGCTGAAGACGACCTTGATCTCGTTCATGACGATCGAGCTGTTCTCGACCTTGACCTGGATGGCGGTGAAGAAGCCGTCGTCGGCGCCGACGTGGATGGTGTCCTTGTCGGCCTTGCCGTCGACGCTGCGCTCGCCGAGCTTCTTCCAGGTGGCCTCGGCCGGCTTCTCGGCCGGTTTCTCCGGCTTTTCGCCCTTCTTGTCGGCGAGGGCGGGGCCCGCAACGAGGACGGGAGCGGCGGCGAGGGCGAGGGCGAAGGCGAACGTGCGGGCGTGGACCATGGACTCTCCTTGGGGCGAACGGAAGGCTGGTAAGCCAGACGGACGAGACCGGGCAACCATTCAGCGAGCCGATCGACGGAGGCGCGGCCCCTCGGTAGGATTTCGCCGTGAACCATCCCGCGCTCTGGGTCGTTTTGCTCGTCTCGACCCTCGTGGCGTGTCGGGGGTCGACGCCCCCGCCCGTCACCCAGGCCGAGACCCCCGCTGCCGTGCCTGCGACGAAGACCGCGGTGCGCGGTCGGATCGATGGCATCGAGGTCCAGCCCACCCAGGCGGTCTTCCTGTGGCGACCGAAGGCGGACGACCTGTCGATCGTGTTCGCCGACAGCGACGATCTCTGCGCCGCGCTCCAGGCAGGCGCGATGCCGAAGAACGCGACCGTCGTGAGCGTGACGATCAAGCACAACACCAAGGAGAACCGCGACGCCCCCTTCGCCGCGGGCGACTTCCCGGTACGACAGGGCTCCGCCCTCGAACCCCAGGACACGAAGCGGGCGAGGCTCGCGAAGCTCGACGCCACCTGCAAACCCACGACGACCGCGACGGCGACCTCCGGCTCGGTGCACCTGACCACGACGGAGGTGAAGGTCGGGGGGGTCGCCGAGGGCTCGCTGTCGCTGGTGTTCCCCAGCGGCGAGAAGCTCGAAGGGCCGTTCCGCGCGACCTACTGCGCGCCGCCGGATCTCGAGCCGAACGGTTGTCGCTGACGCTCGTGCCGTGGGCGCGCACCAGGCTGCCGTGAGGAGAACGGGGTCTAGACGCGAGCGCTCCCTATTGTCGACGTCCACGCGGCCGGGTGCGGCTCACCAGGCAGATACCGCCTCCACAGCGCGTCGAGGGTGTGTCCCTCGAAGGACCGGAACCCGGCCCGGAGGACGTGCACCTCGGCGCCCTCGGGCTGGTGGGCGCGGGTGATGGCAGGGGGACGTCGAACACCTCGCGGAGGAGAGGTGGTCCGCCGATTCCGCACGAACGTCAAAGGATCTTTGACCTTCGTGCAGAATCCAGAGACCCCCCGCCCGGCCGGTCGCGCAGCGTTCAGCGCAGCCTCGGTCAGGGCACCGGGGCGAGCCAGACGATCCGGTCGAGCACCGGCTTGCACGCCGTGCGCGCGTCCTTGTCCTTGGTCGTGCGGCACTGCACTGCGCTGACGATCGGCCCGCCGCGCGCGACCGACCAGGTGGCGATGGCGCCGTCCGCGGAGAGCGCGACCACGCCGAGCGCCGTCTTGCCGCCGATCGTGTCGTCCACCTCGACCGGGGTGACGCCCGACGCCTTCAGCTGTTCGGCGAGCTCCTTGCGCACCCCGGCCGGCGAGCCGTTCGCCTCGAGCTGCCGCGAGAACACGACCAGCATGGTGGCGCCGCTGAGGTCCACCACCGTGAGGCGCCGCGCGCCCGCGTCGAACGAGATCGTCCAGCCCTCGGGCGCCTCGAGCGCGAGCGACGGTGCGATGCTCGTGCGGAACGACTTCTCGGTGACCACCTCGACCGGCTTCGGCGGCGGCGGCGGCGCTCGACCGATCGGCTCGCGGATGCCGGAGGTGGCGAGGAACAGCACGACCGCGCCGAGCGTGGCGCCGGCGCCGAAGGCCTGCGCCGCCTTGCGTTTGCCCTCGGGGAGCGCGCCGCCGAGGAACCCGTAGCCACGCGCGACCGCGGTGAGGCCGGTCAGCCCGAGGACGAAGATCACGAACGACAGCGCGTGCTGCCACCACTCGGTGTGGTAGGTCATCGGCGTTTGCCTCGGTTCTCGGCCCAGAGCTTCTGGGCGCTCCGGTCGTCGACCACGACCAGCGACTCGACCTCGAACGGCTCGGGGTGCGCCTCGATCGCCGTGAACAGGTGGGTGAGCGCGGGGATCGGCTCGATGACCCCGGCGTGCCGGCCGGGTAGCTCGATCACCGCACGGCGCGGTCGCAACCCGACCAGCACGTCGACCAGCGTCTCGACGGCCTTCTGGTAGCGGGGCTCGTCGAAGCTCGAGCGAAAGCCGAGGCCGAGCACGACGATGCGCTCGGCGGGCAGCCGAGGTCGTCCAGGCAAGAGCACGCGTTCGCCCTCGACGCCAGTGAGCCGACCGTCGAGGCAGAGCCGCGAGTGGTGCCCCGACGTGCGCCAGTCGACGAGGCCGAGCAGCCCGTGCGGCGGACGCTCGTCCACGAACAGTCCGGAAACCAGGGTGATCCCGCGCTCGACGAGCGACTCGTCGAGGCCGCGCAGGTCGAGGTCGGCGACGCCGAACGCGCGCCCCGAGCTGAACGCTGCGGCCCCGGTCATCCCGTCATCCGGTCAACGGGGCGGTGGGCGGCGGCTCTTGCGGTCCTCGCGCGGTCGGCCCGACTCGTCGGCGATGCGCTCGAGGATGCCGTTCACGAACCGCGGGGAATCGTCGCCGCCGAAGCGCTTGGCGAGCTCGACCGCCTCGTCGATCACGACGGCGCGCGGCGTGCTCTTGCGCTCGAGCAGCTCGAACGCGCCGATGCGGACGATGTTGCGGTCGACCCGCGGCATGCGCTCGATTCGCCAGTTCGCGCTCGCCTTGCGGATGGCCTCGTCGACCCGGGGCAGGACGCCGACGAGCTCGCGGACCATGGTCTCGGCGAAGCTCCGCGCGTCGGGCTCGACGCCCTCCTCGTGGACCTCCGGGTCCTCGAAGGAGCGGAAATACTTCTGGAGGGCGGCGTCGCCGTCGGGGACCACCACCACGCCCACCTGGGACGCCGCGTCGGTCTTGGCCGAAGCGTCCATGCCCTCGTCGAGGGCAAAGAGCACGTGGAGAGTGACCGCCCTGCCGCTCGTCCTTGCGCCCATCGCGCCGCGACCATAGCTCGCAGGTCGAGACCTTGGAAGGCTTGCGCGCACTCTTCGACGCCCTCCGCGACCGCGTGTCGTCGGTGCTGGGCCGCCACGGGCGCAAGCTGTGGTGGATCCACTCGTTCTACGCGCTCGGCCTCGGCGTCTCGGTGCTCCTCTTCGCCCAGAAGGGGTTCGCGGCCGTCCGCTGGCTCTCGGCCACGGTGGTCGTCGCCTGGCTGCTCGTCGTGGTGGTGTTCCGGCTGTTCGGCGGCCGGGCCGAGGCCGAGGCCATCACGAGCGGCAAGCGCATGCGCTTCCTCGTGATGACCTACGTGCTGAAGAACCTCTACCAGGGCATGCTGTTCTTCCTCCTCCCGTTCTACTGGAAGTCGTCCACGCCGACGGCGATCAACTTCGCGTTCACCCTCCTCCTCGGTGCGTGCGCGCTCGTCTCCACGCTCGACGTGCTGTTCGACGAGCTCGTGATGCGGAGCCGCGTGCTCGCCTCCGTGTTCCACGGGTTCACGCTGTTCGCCTCGTTCGATCTGCTGGTGCCCGCGCTGTTCCCCGAGATCACCACCCTGCACGCCCAGGTCGTGGCCGCCCTCGTCACCGTCCTCGGGTTCTGGTCGCTGCACGTGTCCACGCAGGCCTTCGCGAAGAACCGCACGTTCGCGCTCCTGTTCGCGTCGCTCGCCGCGGGCGCGGGGCTCGCGTGGTTCGGGCGGGCGGTGATCCCACCGGTCCCCATGCACCTCGCGAGCGGCGCGGTCGGCCCCTACGTGCTCGGGGACGGCCGCCTCGGCATGGAGGTCAAGACGCTGCGCGCCTCCGAGCTGCGCCAGCTCGTCGCGGTGACCAACATCGTCGCGCCCGGCGGCGACACCGAGGGGCTCCACCACGTGTGGCGCCGCGAGGGCGACGAGGTGTTCCGCGCGACCAAGAGCACGCTGCGCGGCCTCGGGCAGCACGGCGCCATCCGCCTGAGCTCGAAGCTCGAGGGCAAGGCGTTGCCGAAGGAGCTCAAGGGCGCCTGGTCGATCGACGTCGAGACCCCGGACGGTCAGCTCGTCGGCCGCGTGGGATTCACGGTGGCTGACTAGCGCCGCGAAGCCCTCGAGTCAGCGAGGCGCCGCGGCGAGCACGCGGAACGCCTCGGCGAGGCCGCCGTGCAGCGCGGCGACGTCGTCCTTCGCCCACTCCGCGGGCGCCGCGCGCACGAAGCTCGTGCGGTCGACGCGGTTGTCGAACCGGGCGATCGGCAGGTGGAACGTGCGGTCGCGGTAGGTCGTGCCGTTCGGGCCGTGGTCGGCGAAGATCCGCGACACCTCGATCGTGTCCTTGCGCGACGCGCGGCCCATGAGCCACTCGACGTCGTCGCAGCCGTACTGGCCGAGCATGACCTCCATCGGCACCGAGTGGTGGAGGATCGAGCCCTGCGCGTCGGGCCGCCCGCGCGCGATGTTCTTGCGGCGCGACTCCTCGGGCGTGACCCAGATGTAGAGCACCGAGGCCCGCGCGAGGATCTGCTCCGAGAGCTGCTGGAACGCGGCGTGGTAGCCGACCGGTGGGCACAGCGGGAACGCCGCGCCGTTCGGGCCGCCTCGCGCCGCCTCGATGACGATGGTCTTGCCCTTCGGGTCGATCGAGCAGGTCTTGTTCCTCGCCGCGAGGTCCTCCGCGCACTCGCTCTCGAGCGCGGCGGCGACCTTCCTGCGGATGCCGTAGGGGACCTCGGCCAGTGCCTCGGGGAGCCCCACCTTGGCGTTGGCGGCGTCGAGGCGGTCGAACAGGTGCTGGGCCGCCGAGGGAACCGAGACCTGACGGCCGTGCATCAGGTCGTCGTAGTCCTCGTTGAGGAGCTCGATGAGCGCGGCCCAGGTCCAGTCGTCGAGGAACGGGCGGTGCGGCCCCTTGTAGAAGACGTTCGGCCGACCATGCGACCGCAGCTCGTCGTCGATGCGGTGCATGAAGTGGACATAGGGGTAGTCGTCGAGCTGCAGCGTCGGACCGATGTGCATCTCCTGCCGACACTGCTCGGGGCTCAGGTGCGCGAGGTAGCGACGTACCTCGGATTTTCCCGAGGCCGGCAACGAGAACAGGAGGACGGTGTCGAGGGTGCTGCTCATGAGGAGGGACCCTAGGACGCCCCGGACGCGGCCGACATCTCGGGGCGCACGCATGACGGTCGGTCATCGCGCACCGCCCGGGGCAGCGGCTAGGGCTTCTTCGTGCCGTAGGTGACGCGGACACTCTTGCACATCGCCACGACGTCGCCCTCGAACGCGGCCTCCCCGCTGCAGCGGAAGCCGCAGCCGAGCGGGCCGCCCGGTCGGTTCGATCGTTCGGGCAGATACTTCTCGGCGCCGATGCCAGAGACGGCATGGATCGGCTTCGGCGCGCTCTCGTTGCGCGTGACGAGCAGCGCGGGATCCCGTTGCTCGTCGACGAAGAGCGTGGTCTCGGGCTTCGCGAAGACCACGCTGGGTGCGACGCCGAGGCTGACGTCCGAGTACCCGACGAACTCGACGTGCGTGCCTGCGTAGGTCACCGACATCGCGTCCTTGGCCGTCGGATTCAGCGCCTCGGGCGCGTCGAGCTCGAACGTGCAGGTCTTGATGACGATCTTCGACGCAACCACCCCGGACGCCACGGGCGGCGCCGGGATCGCGAGCGCCTTCGATGGAGGCCGCGCCGAGGAGGTGCTCTGCGTGGTGGACACAGATGGAATCGCGGTGGAAACCGAGCTGGTCGGTGTCGATGCTGGGCCAGCGTCCGACGCCGACTCGCCCCTCCGGTTGCAACCGAACGTGGCCAGGAGCGAGAGAACGACGAGGGGTTTCGGACGTCGCACGTGCCTGGTCGCGACATAGCGCACCGCTCAGGCCGCGTCGCCGACCCGGGCGGTCAGTCCGCCTCGACGAACCACACGTCGCGCACGAGATCGTACCTTCGCCCCTGCGCGGCCCCCCAGTGGAAGAAGGCACAGGCCGGCCCGTTCGACGCCGCGCGCCAGCAGGCCGCGAGCCAGGGGAAGAGGTCTTCGTCCAGCCACTCGAAGAGCGAGACGTCGGCCGCTTCGGCCCACGCCACCACGTCGGGTGGGAGGGCCGAGTACAGCACGCCGTCCTCGACGATCTCGGTCTCGCTCTCGACGAGCGTGATCCCCTGCTCGTCGTCCACCTCGAACCGGAACTCCGTGACACCCGCGGCGATCTCGCGCGCGATGGCCGCGGTCGTCGCCGCGCTGAACGAACCCAGCGTCGCGCGCAGGGCAGTCCGGGCCGTGGCCTCGTCGTCGATGGACATCCTCGCCATGGTGCCCGAACGACGGCGGACGCGATACGGATCGGCGCTCACT
>Ga0154020_10002858_pt1 | contig 21003 bp, 15 predicted proteins | sample Klosneuvirus_201_FD_109709 | JGI IMG/M metagenome (GOLD analysis project Ga0154020, IMG submission 109709) | Active sludge microbial communities from wastewater, Klosterneuburg, Austria - Klosneuvirus_20160825_MG | ecosystem: Engineered > WWTP > Aerobic digester > Activated sludge | place... | reverse complement strand
CGTCGCCAAAGAGATCAAACGCCTGACCACGGAGAAGTCAAGTCAGCCGCTCCAAAAGGTCATAAGCGAGTGGCGCGTTAAATGCAAAGACAGCCAGTCACCTGCCGCCTGTCACGCCCACTTTGAAGCGGTCAATCACGGCGTGTAACGGTAAAGGTATTGCAGAGCTGCGTTGTAATAGGAATGTTCAATGCGGTTGATCCTGTTAGTGACTTCCGTCTTAAGGGCGTCATCCGGAAGCGATTCTGTCCGGTAGTCTGCCGTCAGGCGCATGAGCCGATTACCTTTCAGGCATAGTCCTTCCAGACAGGAAAAATAAAAATTTATTCCTGTTTTCTCTGGTGATTGGTCCGCAAACATGTTTTTCCCAAATGTATGAACACGACGCTGCTTTTCGGTCACCAATGCGACCAGTGTCGGCATCAGGTCAAGGTGAGTGGTGAACGGCTTCAGGGATTTACCTGCCCACTCCTCTTTTAAAACTCCGGGACCATAAAAAATAAAGGGGATCGACTCTTCCATCCACCCCATCTCCGACGGATAAGAGAGGCTTCCGCCGAAGGGGTGGTCAGCGGTAATGACAAACAGCGTATCCTCGAAATATGGCGACCGCGCCGCCTCTTCAAAGAACTGCCCCAGGGCCCAGTCTGCATAGCGAAATCCATTGATCCGCCGATAAAACTGCTCGCGGCTGTCGACAAGTCGCTTTTCGAGCGACGCGGGAATTTTGACGTCATGATTGTTAAAAGCCACCGGGACGTTAAACGGAGGATGATTGGAGATTGACAAAGAGAAGATGAAGGTCGGGTCCGTAGCCACGAGTAATTTTTGATGCACGGCTTGAAAAAGATCGCGGTCGAAGATGCCGTATTTATGGTGCTCAAAATGATCGAAACTATGCTCGGCGTAATAGTCTCGAAAGCCCAGGACAGGCAAAAATTGATACAGGCGGTGCCAGTTTATTTCCCCACCATAGAAAAATTCGGGGCGGTATCCTTGAAGTTGCATCTCCCGGGTCAAGGTCGAAGGGAAGAGTTTATGTCCCTCTTTATGGTAATTGACCGACGGAGAAAAACTCCGGGGCTGGGGAAACGACATCACCGCATTGGCGAAGTTCTTCATCGTCCCGCCGCCCGACGAAAAATGGTGCTCTAAGGATATCCCCGCCGACTTTAGCCGCAGCATGTTGGCAGCTAAGGCCTGGTTAAATCCCTCTTCCGCATGCTCCATGACCCAAGCCGAGTAGCTCTCCATAAAAAACACGACGACATGGCGCGGACGCTTCTTGAGGTATTTGAAGCCGATGGGATCGAGGGCCTGTTCCAAATACCGGTATCCGGGGGGGGCCCGATCTGAAGATGATGATGATGATGCCGCAACCTCACGGGCCTTGGCCCCGGGAATGAATTGCTCCAGAGCCGCAAAATCAGCGGCGAGAGTCGACTCAATCAAGCCGACTTGTCCCTGTCCCGCGATCACATCGACGCGATCGGCGTATCCGAGATACATGGAGATAAAGAAATTCCCATGGAGCAGGTTGATAAAATTACTTGAAGACAGGGCCTTGTGTTTTGCCTGTAAGACCAAAGGTCGCGCTTCAAACGTGGCACGACCGCTTACCATCATGGCGAGGACCCAGACCAGAATCACGCGCCAAAGGGGCCCGGACAGCCAACGCTTCAGAAAGCCCGGAACCTCACTTTGCGGCTGGAAATACTTCAGTCCAAACCACAGCACGGCCAACCACCCAGCCAGGACTGAAAGCACCACCTGCCAGAGCGGCACCGAATCGCCAAGACCGCCAATAACCAGTGAGGCGTTGGCACTGTTTTCCCAAAACTCCCAGAAAAACACGTTAAAATGGTCGCGAAAATAGATGTAAAAAAAATGGTCCGCCACGGCCATGGCCCAAACCCCAAACCCCAGGATCAGCGCCAGAGTCTGAACAAACCTTTGTACCCTCCACAGCCAGCGGTCCCCCTTCAGTATTGGCGAGAAAACAAAGGCAACCAGCACAATAAGCAGGCAGGGCAACACCAGGTGGGTGGCCACTACCGAATCAAACCGCACGGCAGAAATCATCGCCAGGGGCAAATCAAAGGTGGCGTAACGCTCGGCTGTAAGCACGTTGCGGTAGAAAATTAAATAGTAACATCGTGCAGCCACAAAAAGGCATACCAGACCAAACCAAATCCTGGTCAGCTGCCACATCAAAATATTGAAGACCTTTGCGCGCATGATGTTAGCCCTGCCTTACGGACAGCGGCTGCGGTCCTGCTTATCGCGACCATGCAGACGCATCGCAATCAGCTCACCCGAGGAATTCAAGTGCTCCTGCTCCAGATCGGCGACCCCGGTTGGAATCCCGCATAACTGGTTTTGTTCGAGATAAAGAGTTTTAAGGTCGAATTTTTCTTCGAGAACGGCGATATCGTCGATCAGATTGGTACTGATATTCAGGTAAAACAGATCAGCCAAACCTACAAGTGGACTTAGATCGGCAATCGCGTTGCTCTGCACGTCAAGGCTCATCATCTTCGACATACCAGAGACGGCTGAAATGTCGGTCAGTTGGTTCGAACCGGCATCGAGGTGGGTCAGACCATTTATGTGCCTGATCGGATCCAGAGAACTGATTTGGTTATCGGCAACTCCCAGATAACGAAGGCGGCTCATTCCCGCCAAGGCGCGCAGATCCTGGATTTGATTCTGCCCCAGAAACAGCGTTTGCATAAAGCGCATCTGGGTCAGACCGGATAATTCACTGACCTGGTTTCCAGCCAAATCAAGGTGGTCCAGCATCCGGAGTGAGGACAAGGGAGCAATGTCAGTGATTTTATTCTCGCCAAGCATCAGCGTGCGCAGTTTAGGGAGTTTTGACAAAGGCTCCAAGGCAGAAATTCTGTTGCGATGGGCATTTAAGAATCGCAATTGGGGAAGTTGTTCAAGAGGACGCAGGTCTTCCACAGCATTCTCAGTGATGGTCAGCTCTTCCAGATGCGGCAATGAAGCTACCGGCTTCAGGTCGGAGATTTTTGGTCGCTGGGGATCAAAAGCGTAGAGAAAAAGGTTGAGGCTTTTCTTTCTGAGCAATTCTGCCTGGCCTTTGGCACAACTTTCTTCTGTCGCTGGCCCACCGTAACCAGCCTTGTACAACATCACTTCTATAGTGAGTCGTTGGGCCGCCGGTCCGTCGGTCATCATGCAATAGTCGTAAAATGAAAGTGGTCCCTGGGCTAACGCCTGGCCTGCATTCACCAGTGAGCAAAACACCATGACGCCAAACAGGGCCCCAGAACTTTTCGTCTTGCTAGAATGAAGATTCAACGCGCGACTCTCCTGTATTTTTTTCGATTAGATAGCCCTTATGATGCAAGGCAACCAGTTCGGCTGCAATACTGATTGCCACCTCTGCAGGCGTTTTACCCCCTATATCGACCCCGACAGGGCAACGGACCCGTCTGATTTGATTCAATTCTTCCCCAGTCCCCATGATTGCTTTCTGCCGCAATCTGTTTGAAAAACTGTCCCACTTGGTTCGGCTGCCGATGAGGCCCAGATAGCGCCCAGGTCTCGACATCAGGCGCGCTATCAATTCATAATCCAGCTCGTGAGAGTGAGTCATGACCACCGCGTAAGTCCGTTGATTGTCCCAGATTAGCTGATCGACTGCGCTGAGTGGCTCGGCATGAATTCTTCCCACGGGATCCGGTATGTTGTGAACTCCAACGCTTGCTCCCACCCATTCCTCGCGTTCATCGATGAGGCGAACAAGAAAAGGCGTTTCAGCCATGACACGGCTGAGGGCTTGTCCCACATGGCCGGCCCCGAAAATATAGAGAATTGGTCCGGCGTTCAAAACGTCCACGAATGTCTCCACCGCTCCTCCACAGCACTGTCCCGTGCGCGCACAAAGGGGATACGAAAACGTCCGGCCAGTCCGGTCGCCCAGACACAATTTGGCATCACGGATCGCCAGTTTCTCGAGATGACCGCCACCGATGGTCCCTGCAATCAAACCGCTGGTATCAACCAGCATCTTTGCCCCGGCTTCACGGGGTGTAGACCCGGTAACTTTGGTTATGGTAACTAGAGCGAGTGGGGTCTCCCCCCTGGCTCGTTGAGCGAGCTCATCAAAAAACACGTATCGTTTCACCTATCCGAAGGATTTCGCCCATTTCACCGTGTATCACCATTTGCCATAGACTATGCTTTATGCCAAAAAATACGCCGAAACCCCACAAGGTGCATAGGCCGAATTGCAAATGACCCCTATTTCCTATGAATATGTGTATCTCATTGCCCTCGGAGCGAACCTTGGTGACCGGGAGTCCTTCCTGCTTCGGGCCCGACAGTCCCTGTCTGACCGCGCCGGAAGTATCCTTGCCAATGCAGGGATCTATGTGACCGCCCCCGTCGGCGCGGCGGACCAGCAATTTTTAAATTCCGCGCTGCTTCTTGGATCCGGACAAACGCCTGAAAAACTGCTCCACACATTACTGGCTATCGAGACCAGCCTCGGCAGAGTGCGGGAGGTGCATTGGGGCAACCGCACCATCGACCTGGACATCATCATGGCCAAAAAAGGCGATCACTATCTTAGTGTCGCCGCTCCGGCTCTTCTGGTCCCGCATCCGCGACTTTTGGAGCGCAATTTTGTGCTTTGCCCCTGCGTAGAAATTGCACCGGATTGGGTGCACCCGGACACAAAAAAATCCCTGGCCGCCGAATGCTCGTCACGGAATTTTTCACTGCAACCGTCCTTTAGAATTTAAGAGGCAGGATCCGATCGGGGGTGTCTAAGGCCCGCACCTGGCCACCATCAAGCCACAGAACCCTTTGGCAATCGGCAATGGTCGAAAGGCGATGGGCGACGACAATGCGTGTCCGATCGGCAAGCACGTGGCGGGTGGCACGAACCAAAAGTTCTTCTGAATGGGGATCGATGGCACTGGTTGCCTCATCCATAATCAATACCGGCGCGCCTTGAATCATCGCCCTTGCCATGCATAGCAGCTGGCGCTCGCCGGTTGACAAATTGGCGCCCCGTTCTTCAACCACATAATCGAGCCCCCTGACGATGCCGCCACCAGCTGACTTTCCCGCCAGCCGATCAACCCACGGCTCGATGCCGATCTCACGCAGCGCAGCGCGGATGTCGGCTTCGGTCGTCCTCGTGTCTACGCAAAGGTTTTCGCGCAACGTTGCCCGAAACAAAACGGGTTCCTGGGGAATCAGACTAAAAGTGCGGCGAAATTGGTCCAATGGCGCGGCGCCTGCAGTCATTTTATCCACAGCAATGGATCCGCGTTCGGCGGGATAAAGGAGATAGAGGGCTTGGATCAATGACGACTTGCCACATCCGGTCCGACCGACGATAGCGAAATGCTCACGTGGCTCGACATGGAACGTGACGCCCTTTAGCACCCAGGGAAGATCCGGGCGATACCGCAGCCACAGGTCATCGACTTTGACTTCGGGAACCTGACGGACCCCTGCCAATTGGGTCAGATTCGCCGGTAAAAGGCTGGATTCGGAAATCTTTGCACGAGGTTGCCCACAATCCATCCGGGACCGCGCCGGAACCAGTGCTCCGCGTTCCAGAGGACGTCGGAGATAATTGTCGAGACGCTCGACTCCGGTCATCGCCTCTTCGAGGTTAGCCAACCATTCAAAGAACTGCTGGATCGTCGTCGACGTCATCATAATGAATGTAAATGCAACTCCGACCGAACCAACCGATGTCCGCCCGCTGTTGATCAGCCAGATACCCCCCACTCCGGTCACGAGGAGCAGCATCGCGGTGACCGATGTCATCTGGAGGGCAAACCCATGCACTGCGATCATCGTGCGGATTCGATGAATCATGGTTCGTGCCAGAAGTTTATTGAAACGTTCCAGAAAAGTCTCGCGTTTGCCAAAGACTTTGATGGGTACGGTTCCCTGGGCAGTTTCTGAAAAATGGGCGATCGCCGGCCCCCGAGCCGCCGACAAAGCCCGTCTTTCTTCGCGCAAACGCGGGTTATTCAAACGATAGAGCCACAAGTTGAGCAAAACCATCGCAACAACAACCGGCGCAAACCAAACGCTTGCCACCATCGTCAGCATCAGCATCAGAATCAAATCAAACACCAGGCAGAGGAATTCCCCCAGGGGCCCGCCAGCCATCCGAAACACCGCTCCATAATCGCTCCCAAAACGACTGACAATGCGTCCGACGGGTGTTGTGTCGAAAAATGACATGGGCAACCGAGAGGTCCGCATGGTTACTTCGTCGTACAAACTGCTGACGGCCAGCGCTCCTGTACGCGAAATTGCGACGCGAAACAATGTGTTGAGAACAAATCCGGTTAAGGCAAACCAGATTAAAACTCTGAGGAAGTCCGAATGAGTAAACCCGGCTACCAGCGCACTCCCCGCGGTAGTCCTGCAGTGGTCGCCGTGACAGAGGGAGTCTGCCCACATACCCAGTATGTTCGCGGTTGCCAAAAGTAAAAGCCGTGCTGCCAGGCCAACGACCAGCAATAGGGCCAGGCGTGCCCACCACGGGCGAAAGCTGTCGCGAACCGTCGCAAACACATTTCCGGAAAACTTTCCCGAAAAAGTGATCTCATCCTCGACAAAATGTCGTGCACCAGGGGACTTAGGAGGAGGCATCCTGACCTCCATTTGATTGCACTCGTCGCAACCGACCTTGTTCCATAACAAAAGCCTGATCTGCGTATGCCAGGACCGAATGCCGATGGGTCACCAGGATTCGAGTTTGATCTTTCCAGGCACCACGCAACAACCGCTCGACGAGAATTTTCTCAGTTCCTACATCGACAGCGCTAAGGCAATCGTCGAGAAGCACGACACCACCACGGTGGAACCATCCCCGGGCAAGTCCTACTCTCTGGCGCTGACCTCCGGATAAATTGACACCACGCTCTCCGATTTCCGTATACAGGCCTTCCCGCACCTCCTCATCAATCCGGAAGTCCGCCAGCCCTAATGCCGTCGTCACGCGGTCGTCAATGGACTCGGGGGCATCGTAGGAAAAAGCAATATTTTCACGCAGGGACCCACTCATCACGAACCCGTCCTGAGGCACGTAAGCGAAGTGACCGCGCAGGCTCGGCAGATCCAGCGCAGCCGCATCCCTGCCGTTCAGCATATACGACCCGAACGTCGCCGGACAATCACGAAGCAGGGCCAGAAGCAGCTGGGTTTTGCCGGACCCAACCTCGCCGGTTATCACAGTGAAAGACCCGGCCGGGGCTGAGAAGGACACGTTGTCGAGGATTCTTTTTCCACCCATCGTCAGGGAAAGGTCCCGAACTTCAAGGCCGATGGACCCGCCGGATGTTGCAGGTGAGACCGCTGGCCTGCTCTGGTCTGTACACGTTGATTTTGTCGTGGATTCCGACTCGGTAGCCAGTTGAAAATAGGACTCCAGACGGCGTGCGGAGGTCCACCCGTCAAGAAACATAACCAGCGTCCAGGGAATATTGCGCAGGGGACGCGCTAAAAAAACGCCGAAAACCCAGAGCATGGCGAAAATGTCACCCGCACTGACCAGTCCCTCCCGGAACTGAACCAGCGTCGCGACTCCCGTTACATTGATCAGCAGTGGCGCAACCTGAGACACCGAGTTCATCGTCGATCCATTGGTGACCATGCCAAGGCGGTTTAGAGTTTCAGCCTCACGTTTTCTGAATATCTTGTCTTCAAAGTGCTCGATCCACCCCAGAATCCTGATGATCCGGATGTTCTGCAACCACTCGTTAACCACGGCCAATCGCTCGCCAGCCAGGCGTTTGAACGCTGAAAAATAAGCCGATTGCCGCCAGCTCATCAGACTTAAAATGACAAGAAGCCCCAAGGACGTTGCCATGACGGCAAACAAGGGGATTGAGAAGAAGGCACTGACGAAAACCGGTGCTAAAATCAGGGGTACGGTCGACGTAATAATACCCGGCAGGAATTCATCAACCAGCGCTATAAGAGCAGAGGTGTCCTGAGCGTAAAGGTTTACGACCTCGCCAACAGTCCGCCCCGACCGAGCTTCCGACGTCAGCTGAATCGTGTGCCGATAGAGAGCGCGGGAAATTTCAGCTTGCGTGATCGAAGCTTCACGAGAGCAAATTAGCCGGACGATGGCCACCATCACCTGAGACAGGATCATTGCCAGAAAAGCCAGCAACACCAAACCTATCAACTCTGTGGTATTGCTCACCCCCTCTCCGCTCAGGAGGCCATCGACAAAAAGCTTTTGCAGCCATGGCGCAAGGAGACCTATCAAAGCTCCCACAACGACCAACGCCACGATACCGATCCGAATCTGCAAGCGACTGGTTAACACATGCCTGGTCAGCCCGGATGAAAACACCGCACCGGTGTCCCATCGCTCATCCGGAGAAATCGTCGTCGCTTTCTTTAAAAACCGACTGCCAATTTGCTCCAACCAGGGTGATGCGGGGGTCATGAAAGCTCCTCCGCTACCACATTTCTGCGGGCCAATGGCGAATCGATCTGACGGCGGACCAGCGCTGCATAATGTCCCTCGTTCGCCAGCAGGTCCGCATGGGATCCCGATTCAATGATTTTTCCGTTCTCGAACACCAGAATCAAATCACAGGACAAAATCGTGCTCAGTCGATGAGCGATGATAAAAGAAGTCCGCCCCTTCAGCAGCGAATCCATCGATTCCTGGATCAGTCGTTCGCACTCCTCGTCAATATTGGCGGTGGCTTCATCCAGTATCAATATAGCGGGATCCTTGATGAGCATTCGGGTGAAGGCCACCAGCTGACGCTCCCCCATGCTCAGATTTTCTCCACCATCAAGTATCCGCGTGTTCATACCTTCGGAAAAACGTGTCATCACCTGTGCGAGTCCGCTCCGATGACACGCCTCCAGAATTCTTTCGGGTGAAACGGAACTTTGGTCTTCCATCGCTCCTAAAAGGTTTTCCCGTAAAGTCCCCTTGAAGATAACCACGTCCTGACTAACGTAGCCTAGTTGCCGGCGCAGCGCCGGGCGGTTCCATTGTTTCAGATCGATCTGGTCGATCAGAATCGTTCCGTTAGTTACCGGGTAAAGGCCCGCGAGCAGACTGAGCGTTGTTGTTTTTCCTGAGCCCGTCGCACCAACAATGCCCACTTTCTTTCCAGCGGCAACAGCAAAAGAAATGCCGCGTAGAACCGGCTCTTCCGCTCGATAACTCATCCAGACATCCCGAAATTCCACTTCACCCTTTACCGGGGCTGTAACATCTCCGCCCGGCCCGAGAACATCAGACTCCTCCGGCTCAATCAGCATTTGCCGGACCCTTTCACTGGAGGTCAGCGCCTCCTGAATCGTTTGGATCTCCTGAGTGATCGTCCGGACCGGCGAACCAAAACGCTCGCTAAATCGCAAAAATGCAACCAGCACACCGATTTCAAGGGTTCCTTCGAGGTGCATGCGCCCACCTACCGCCAGAATAAGAACGACAGGAAGACTGCTCAGGAGCACCGTCACCGGCCGGATGATGCTGTTCCAGGTCATCAGTTTGATACCGGATGAATAGTGATGCTCCGCCGCTTCGGCAAAACTCCGGTGCGTCCATTCCTCAAGTCCAAACACCTTTATCACCGGCATGCCGTTCAGGAACTCGGCAAGCTTTGTGTTCAGAAATGCGGCTCGCTGCTTGAACAGACGTAGCCAGTGGCGCACCTGGTTGCGCAGGGACACGGTGAAGATAATGGAGGGAAGACTGGCCAGAACAACAATGCTGCCAAAACGAAGATCCGTCACAATCATCGCCACCAGAACTGCCACAATTTGAATCGAAGCGGTCAGCAAACGCGCCAGAGTGCCACTGAAAAAACCCTCGATCCCTTCGACGTCGCTCGTAAGGCGGGTGAGTGTCCGACCCAGCGGCTGCGTGTCAAAATAAGTCATCGGGAGGCGGCTCATTTTTCCAAACAATTCACGCCGAACCTGATAGGCGATCGAGGTTGTCACACGAGCTAATCCAAGGCGACCAAGATATTGGGCCAGCACGGCCCCGACCTCGATGGTCAGTACGGTCAGTGCGAGCGCGGAGACCTGATCCACTCCATTTTTCTGCGGGGTTATCAGCTCAGCGACCAATGAACCCAATAGCCGCGCGGAGACCATGACCGCAACGGCAGAAATCCCGATAAGAAGGATTGATCCCCACAGCGATCGCCGAACTTCACGGGCGTAGCGCAGCAACGCCAGGATTCCCAGATAGTCGCCGCCGCCATCAAAGACCTTATCCAATCGTGCATCGATCTGCCTGATATCTACGTTCGTATTCAAGGCACGCCCCGATCCAAATAGGAGGCGGGGCGGATTTTTCCAGCCTCCAAGTGATACACACTTGTGCACAGTCTTAACGTCGACGGCCTGTGGGCGACCCACACCACGGTGCGCCCTGCAAATTTTTCAGACAACCCTGTAAGAATTTTTTCTTCGGTCACGGCATCGACGGCGCTCAGGCAATCGTCAAGCAAAAGCAAAGGTCGCGGGCGCAGCAAAGCCCGGGCAAGGGCCAGACGCTGCTTTTGCCCGCCAGAAAGATTGATACCCCACTCCCCGATCCAGGTGTCCAGGCCTTCCTTAAAGGCGGTCACTTCGCCGGCCAGTCCTACGAGCTCGAGGACGTTCCACAAATCATTGTCGGTCACAGATCCATCATTGAGGTTCAGGCAAAGGTTGTAGCGGATACTTCCCGCAAACAAAAAGGCCTTTTGCGGCACCATGGCCACCTGGCTCGTCAGAAAAGAGCGACTCACCCTCGATATATCCTGACCGCCAATGAACACGACCCCAGAAGGCACGTCGGCCAGCCCCGCCAGCACACTAAGCAAGGTGGACTTACCCGAGCCAATGGGACCGCAGATACCTAGCCGGGCACCGGCGGGAATATCCAGATTAATGCCGGCAAGCACCGGAGACTGCATCCCCGGAAGGACTATCGTCAGACCTACAACGCGGGCAACGGGTCCCGCTTCCGATGATTGATCGCGGGTTTCGACTTCCGGATGTGCAGCATCCCGCGCTTCGGTGCGCAATGAGGCTCCAGATTTTTTACCAAGGTTAAAGATTTCCACGATGCGGTTAAGGCTGGCAAATCCGCGCTGCCACTCTGAAATGACATCCCCCATTTCCAGCAGCGGAATCTGCAGAATCATCACATACGATTGCAGGGCGACAAACTCGCCAGCGGTCAGACTACCCTCTTGAATCTTGCGCACCCCCAGCACCAGCAGAATGGCGTATGCCAGCAGAATGGGCAATGCCCCTAACGGGAACATTTTCAATCCCGTATGCAGAACTTCGAAACGGCGATCAGCGTAGTCTTTTGCCTCCGCCTCCAGAGCTCTTTGCCACATCCCCTCGCTGGCGGTCGCCCTTTGCAGACGAATGGAGGTCAACGACTGAGCGACGAGGTCAGAAAGTGCTGATAGTTTCTCCTGAGCCCAGATGTGCTGCGTATATTCCCGGCGCGCAAGCTTGACGACGAATCGGGGCAGCAAGGGAAAGCACAGCAGGCAGTAAAGGGCCAATTGCCAGTCAATCAGCAGCATTGCGGTCGACCCCAGAATGGTTAAAAAAACCATGTCATAGGTCAGAACGATGGTAAATCCATGGATCGACCGGCCCGCATTCAGATCACCAGTCGCGCGATTCATCAGGTCACCTAATGAATACTTCTGAAAGGTCTGCAACGGCTGCAGGCGAAGATTTCTCCATAGGCCAATCTTTAAATCCCGCGCTGCCTGGTGAGACCTGCGGGCCAACGTCTGGCGCCAGATAAATCGCCCAAGCCATCCTACGAGCAGCGAAACCAGAAGCCAAATGACCAGACTGTTCAACGTCTCCACCTGGGAGGCCCCTGTGAACACCCCCGGGACCTCTGCCTTCCCGGCCTTCGTCCCCGTTAACACGTCGATGGACCATTGAATAAACTTAGGGGCAGCAATTTCCGTGGTGCTGGTCAGGACCAGTGACAAGGACCCCGACAGATAAAGACCCCAATGTTCCCGGAGGGATCCCCGAAAAACCTGACCCGCTGTCAGGCTGGAATCACCTGCTACCGTTGTCATCGGGTTGCCCATGGCGCGTCCTTCCGGTCGATCACAAATTCAGTCAGAGACTCCGGGTTAGCGATCGCGGCAAGATTTGGTACGGGCTCTCCGTGAATGACCTGCGTCACGGCGATTTCCATTTTTTTGCCGCTGCGTGTGTAGGGGATATCCGTCACCGGTAAGATTAACGCCGGGACATGGCGTGGACTGAGAGACTGCCTGATTCTTTTTCTGATTTGCTGTTCCAATGCCTCGTCAAAAACAACCCCCGGCAAAAGCTTTACGAAAAGAATGATCCGGGTATCATCCCCGAACCGTTGTCCGACAGCAATTGAATCCGCGATGCCTGTCATGGTCTCTACCTGTCGGTAGAGTTCCGCTGTTCCAATGCGCACGCCCCCGGGGTTCAACGTGGCATCGCTGCGACCGTAGACGATCACACTTCCACGGGTGGTCACTTCGATATAGTCGCCGTGACGCCATACCTCACGGTCAGCCACGGAAAAATGTTCAAAATAGGCCGCCTTAAACTTTTTTCCCTCCGGGTCATTCCAGAACATCGTCGGCATCGACACAAAGGGGCGGGTGCATATCAGTTCGCCCTTCTCACCGGTGACCGGTTGGCCGGCATCATTCCACGCTTCGACCGCCATTCCGAGGCCAATGCATTGGATTTCTCCCGGCCATACCGGCAATTCGGGATTTCCAAGAGCAAAACAAGAAATAATGTCGGTCCCACCGGAGATGGATGCCAGGTGGATATCGGATCCAACTTCCCGGTAAATCCAACGGTAGTGTTCTGGCAGCAACGGTGCACCGGTTGCGAAAACCGTTCGCAGCTTTTCTAAGCGACATACTCCCGCCGGCTGAAATGAGGCAGCCATACAGGCCGAAATATATTTAGGACTGGTTCCAAAATGGGTCACTCCCTCGTCAGCCACAATGTGCCACAACTGACCAGCATCAGGGAAAGCGGGAGAGCCATCGTAAAGCACCAGCGAAGCCCCTGTCGCAAGTGCGGAGGCCATCCAGTTCCACATCATCCAGCCGCAGGTTGTGAAGAAAAGCAGCCGACTGCCCGCAGCGATGTCCCCATGAAGCATCTGTTCTTTTTTATGCTGAAGCAGAGTACCGCCAACACTGTGGACGATGCACTTTGGTACGCCCGTTGTTCCCGACGAAAACATGATAAACAAAGGGTCCATGAATTCCATGGGCTCGAATGTAAGCGCTGGCTGACCGGCCTTGTGCGATCGGCTCAGGTCAAGCCACGCCTGATAGTCGATGCTTTCCGGAATAGCTTCCCAGTCGGTTTTTTCGAGATGATTGACCGTCACGAGATGGCGCAATCCCGGAAGTCGGTGGCGAAGCTCGTCGATGGATTTGGAGCAGTCAACGGACTTGCCCCCGTATCGATACGCCCGGGAAAAAAACACGACTTTGGGATCGGTCTGCACCAGGCGGTCAACAATGGCTTCAGCGCCAAAATCCGGCGAGCAGGAAGCCCAAACCGCCCCAATAGCAGCCGTCGCCAGCATACAAATCAGCGCTTCCGGGCCATTGATGAGGACACCGGCGACCCGATCGCCCTTTGCTACACCACTTCTCTTAAGAGCCTGCGTGGCTGCGGCAACCGCTCTGATCAACTGGCTCCGGGTGTAGACCCGCCGCAGGCATCCTTCGGCCACAGCGATAACGACAGGAGCCTCGGCCGAGTCCAGATCATTTTCACTAGCTGCCCGTATCAGCAGATTTTCGGCGAAGTTCAGTCTTGAATGCGGAAACCATCTCCCGCCACGCATCATGCCGTCACCAGGCTGAACAAAGGTCTCGCCTCTGGGGGGCATCTGCCAAAAAATTTGGGTGAATTCCGCGAGAAGACTCCAGAAAGCAGTTCCCTCCTGGATGGACCATCCATGCAGGGATTCATAACTTTTGAACGCCAGACCAGTCTGCTGTTCGACGAAACCCCTGAAACGGGCCATGGCGGAGGAGCTTTGTCTGGAATGATCCGGACTCCAAAGCGGCCCGTCGGCGATCGGGGCGCCCGCACCACGCATTTGAGCTGGTATCTCGTTCATGGTAAACGAGTAGCAAAACCAGCCCTAAACGGCAATCCTAACGACCAGATTTTTCAGGATTCTTAGGACCCGACTTATCAAGCAACCGGGCAATCTGGCGAATCCGGTCCATCCCTTTTTTAATCGTCCCGGAATTAGATTCCGGGCCCCCGGGCCTCTCCTCAAACACTGAAATAGACTTTTGTAGCGCCCGTTTCGGGGTTTGGGAGGCACTGAAGTCATTGTTGCCCGAAGTGGATGCCGGACGAAGCGTCACTCGCGGCGGAATGACCGTGGGAGCGGCGATTGGGCCGACGGCGCGGGCGAGCCCATCAAGCGGATCTATATCCCGGCTGAGGTGAGCCGTCGCTGCCTGTCGGGGAGCGACCAGTGGCCCGGATTCGGCGGCGGCGAGCTGGCGTTCTGCGCTCAAAAAATCACCGGCACCGCTTTCTGTTACACCAAGCTGCTGCAACCGCCGTGTCAGGCAGGCCTGCGGCACACCGAAAAACACGGCGACACGCCCGATGTTGCCGATTTTTTCCATTGCCCGCATGATCATGCCTTTGGGCATGAGAATCGCTGCTGCAAAATCATCGGACCGTTCTTCTTTTTTCAGTTCAGCTGCTGACACTTCCGCAAGAGAGAACCCGTTGCTGTAGCGGCGTTCCGGACATACGACCTCTCGCAATCCGCTTACCGTCCAGTCGCCGCGGGCGATCAGTGGCTGCACATCGAATAGAAAGTGTCCCAGTAAATGCGCGAGCAGAAACCGCTCCGTTTCCAGCGGCGTTCCCTCGCGGACAATGGCGATGATTTCAAAGGTTCCGCGCTCGTCGCGCGCCAGCAAAGCCCCTTCGCACTCGAAGGGCACCCGTTGGATTTTAATCCCAACATTTTCTACGAGTGCAGACACATCGGGACATGGAGCGTAGGTATCACTGCCACCAAAATACTTGCGAACCAGCACAGCCAGGTTTTCAACGTCATTGGAAGCTGCCTTTGTCGCGATTTCCGGGAAAATTGCTATCATGTGTCCCTCCAAGCGGTGGTTCATTACATTATAACGCACCAGGCTGAAAATTCGTACGCAGCCCCTCCCCCCCTTGTAATCCCCTTGGGTCATCGCTAAAGTAGGGTCAAATTTTATAGAATGCCAACTCGATAGATTTTGCAGAATAGATTCCCCGGGTACCAATGAAGCGCCTGCGTGTCCTGACGATTTCCAAGCCTTATGTGGCATCGGCTTACCGTCATAAGCTGTCGCTCCTGGCCGCCCGTGGCGATATGGATATTTCATTAATCTGCCCACCGGCATGGGGGCACCAAAAATTTGAAGATTCGGTTCCTGCAGAGTCACTTTCCCCAAAAATTGATATCAGAATACTTCCGATCTTGTTCAACGGGAAAAATCACTTTCACGTCTATCGGGGTCTCCAACAGACGATTCATAGTCTGAAGCCCGATATCGTAAACATTGAAGAAGAACATTACTCGGCCGTCACGTTTCAGTGCGTGCGCGCGGCGATTCAATGTGGTGCACGCGCACTTTTTTATACCTGGCAAAACATCATGAAAAACTACCCGCCGCCTTTTAGCTGGATGGAACGATACGTATTCACTCATGCGTGGGCCGGCGTCGCCGGAAATTCCGAAGCCGCGACGATCCTCAGAGAAAAAGGTTTCGCCGGCAGGCTTCGGGAAATTCCCCAGATGGGGGTCGATATCGATGCGTTCGCTCCAACGTCTCACTCTGCCGGGCAAAGGCAGGCTCAAAAACGCAAAGTTGGCCTGGATGAAACCGCCTTCTGGATAGGCTTTGCCGGAAGATTAGTTGAGGAGAAAGGAATCCACGATCTCCTGCGCGCCCTTTATCTTGTCCCAGAACACCTGAACGTGCGGGTCGTCATCATCGGATCAGGTCCACAGGAGGAAGATCTTCATCGGCACATCGAAAGTTTGGCTATAGCTGAAAAAATTCGCTTTGTACCGTTCGTGAAGTCCTGCGACATGCCTGGATGGCTTCAAGCGCTGGATGTACTGTGTCTGCCCTCGCTGACCCGATCGAACTGGAAGGAGCAATTTGGGCGAGTGCTGGTGGAGGCAATGGCTGCCGAAGCCGTGGTCGTAGGATCATCTTCGGGCGAAATACCGAGGGTCATCGGTGATGGTGGAGTTGTTTTTCCTGAAGGCGATCACGTCCAGCTGGGAAAAATTTTCACCGAGTTGGCTTCGGACCCGGCGCAGCGTGAATCCCTGCAGTCCAAGGCCGCAATCAGGGTTCGAAAAAACTTTTCTAACGCCGTCCTCGCCGATCGCTTTGCCGATCTCTTTCACGAGGTCGCCGCAGCTTCGTCCCGCACGTAATCGTTAATGGTGAATAGCCGGTAAACGCGCGTACGGATCGTACGTACGTATCGAATTGAATCGTGAATCGTATCGCCTGCCTCGAAAAACATAGTATAACACACTGTTTTTACATGATTTAATCACTTTTCTCATGATTTCAAACTGAACGCCGATGTGGCTATTGAAGGAAAAAAATCCGGAGTAAGCACGCGCTGATTTTCACTCGGCGAAGATGACCAGAAGTAAAACTCCGGAGATCAGTTTGTAAGGAGAGGACCATGGCAAGATTGCAGCTCAGCTTTCAGGAACGTCGATTCACAAGCAGGCGGACCCCGACAGGTCTGATGCCAGGCAAACTATTTTTGGGAGAGACCGAGCGCGAGTTGGTCTGCCGCCCCGTCGACGTTTCGCGAAATGGAATGGGTGTGATCATGTCCGAGCAGATGGAACCCGGAACTGATCTGATATTGCGATTCCGCAAACAGGAAATACACCTGCAGGTGGCCTGGGGGCAGCAGGATTTTGCTAAGCAGGACCAATATCGTTACGGCCTCGTTACGGTGGATCCCCGCAGCGATATGGAGCAGGTATTCTCGGAATGTGGGTGCTTGAAGTGAATCCGTAACCGTTTTGAAAAAAAAAATTGTGCGCCAAAATTCCGACACGGTGCATCGCGAGAGGATGCGACGACTTTTCCGCGAAGTCATGAAATGCTTACTGTGCAAGGGACACACGTCGCCTTACTAATACTGCAGACAGACTTCCTAAAGCTTCCAAATCAAATTTCATCCATGCAGATCGAATTGGATTGAAATCAAACAAAACATTCTGTAAAAATTAATTAGTAACTTTCAGAAACTGTGATAATATATTTTCTAGAAGCAACACATACTGACAGTGATCGATGGAATCTGACACTAAGTGATGTAACTGCTCTGGATGAAGTGACTAAGAACTGACTCTGTTTTCTTGATATGCCTATGAATCCCTGTTCTCGGGGTAGTTTTGTAAACGTTAATTTTTTTAAGGAGAGAAGCCTTGGCTAAGAAGAAGACCGCAAAGAAAGCAGCAAAGAAGAAAGCAGCAAAGAAGCCAGCAAAGAAGAAGGCCGCTAAGGCCAAGAAGAAGTAATTCTTCTGATTGATTCGGAACCGGCCGGGAGCCATGCTCCCGGCCGGTTTGTTTTTTTGCATGTTTTTAAATTGAGCCGATTTTTTGGCAAAACCACAAAAACCGCCCGTTTGGGCGGAAACCCGAATGGGATCTATTGATAAGCCTGCCCCATATACTCCATAACCATGCGATGGGTATTGAAATGCGCTCCATTGAGAGCGATGGAGTGTCGCATCACCACGGCCCATTCATCCGGGCGCTTGTAATACATGGGCATGATCACCTGATCTAACTTGCGATACATGTTTCCTACGGCCTCGCTCAGCATGGCCGCGGTGGATCCGGCTCCTTTGGCATAAGCATCGGCCGGGTCCTCAATCTCCCAGCCCGTGACACCTTCCACATGCCCTTCCACCCACCAGCCATCAAGCGTCGAGAGATTAGGAACACCGTTCAATGCCGCTTTCATCCCACTCGTACCAGAGGCTTCCAGGGGTTTAAGGGGATTGTTGAGCCAGATATCGACACCGGTGGTGATCAGTCGCCCCAGATCCATGTCGTAGTTTTCCAAAACAACTACTTTGACCGCGGAGGACTCCAGAGCCTGCGCCCCTTTGACTACCCGCTCAATGATCGCCTTGCCGCCAAAATCCCGCGGATGTGCTTTTCCAGCAAAGATGATCTGTAAGCCCCCGTGCCGGCGCGCCATATCTTTCAGGCGATCCAGATCGTGAAACATCATGTCACCACGTTTATATTCTGCGGCGCGCCGGGCAAACCCCATCGTAAAGATCTTGGGGTCCAGCACACTCCCTGTTCGCTCCCGCACGGCTTCTGCCAGGGCTATCTTGGCTTCCTGTCTCGCCGTCACCAAATCCTTAAGCGGCAGTTCACAGCAGTAACGGAGATAAAAATTGTCACGCCGCCACTCGGGAACATACTGATCAAACAGCTTGCGCATGGAATCTGCGGTCCACGTCACCGCGTGAATGCCGTTGGTGATCGCCCGGATATTTTCTCCCGGAAACATGGCCCTGGAAACCTCTCCATGCCGCTTGGCCACTCCATTGGTATAGCGTGAAAACCGCAGGGCCAGGTGACTCATATTTAGCCGACCCTCGTGAAACGCCTCAAACCCTTTCATCACCGCAGTAAGTTCCCGCCCCAGACCCGATACGGTCAGTTCTTCCGAAAAATTGTCATGTCCAGCGGGTACCGGCGTATGGGTCGTGAACACACAGCGGTCTGCCACCCACCGACGGTCTGCATCGGTGGCAGACGCGAGCGGTCGCGCTCCATCTTCAACCAGTCGGTAGTTCAACAGCCCCATCGTCAGCAAGGCTGCGTGGCCTTCGTTCATGTGATAACTGCGGATCCCGGATCCGGATTTTGTGTCAGCCGCCGGGCGATACCCCAGGGCATTCAAAACAGCGATTCCGCCCATTCCCAGGACGACTTCCTGACAGAGGCGATACCGTTCATCGCCACCATAGAGCGAATCAGTCAATGTCCGATGATAGGGATCGTTAGAGGCATCCGTCGTATCTAAAAACAGTACCGGCAACGTATGACCAGTCACTCCATCCAGGGAGTATTCCCAAGCCCCCACATGAACCGTTTTACCTTCGAGTTCGACCGCTACGCGAACCGGCAGTTTTTTCAGCGTTGCAGCCGGATTCCAGCTGACGTTTTCTTCCTGCTGTTTGCCTTCCTTGTCGAGTTTCTGGCGAAAATAGCCCTTGTGGTACATCAGGCTGACGGCAACAACCGGCTGTCCTAAATCGGCCATCGATTTAAGCGTGTCTCCTGCGAGCACCCCCAACCCACCACTGTAGGTCGGTATAGACGACCGCAATCCGATTTCCATGGAAAAATAAGCAATCGAGCGTTGATCCTGGCTCATATTCAGGCTCCCCTCAAACCGTGAAAAAAAACCACTTACCGCGCAAGCCGAACGACTTCCGCACATAATTTAGCTATACCCTGCCGAATTTCCGAGATTTTTGCATCAAGCATATAGGCAGGGGTCGAGACCAATCGATTCTCCGGATCCACCACACAGGCGGTCGCCGCGCATTCCTCCATCTTTGCGCCCATTGTCGTTGCCGCGGCAGCAGCCGGATTCACGCTTAAATCAGCGGATCCCAGCGTCAACTTCGGTGCACTGGCGCCAAAAACTTTTGCGAGCACTATGGGCGAAATACACACGGCACCAATAGGTTTCCTGGCCGCATGGAACTCAACAAGCAGACCAGCCACCGGCCCTATGACCTGCATGTGTTGCCCGGCCGTAGCGAAATTACAGAGGTTAGATGCCGTCCCGGATCCACCGGGAATAACGAGTCCGGAAAGTTCGGAAATCTGGCAGTTGGAGAGCGGGCTGATCTTGCCGCGAGCGATGCGGGCACTTTCCTGCAGCATATTGCGCGTGACCGGCATCGCGGCCCCTGTCTGATGATTTAAAACCTGAGCCTGTGCGAGATCCGGCGCAAAACACACGGGCTCAGCACCTGCTTCTTCCAGCCCAAGCAACGTCAGGACCGCTTCGTGAATTTCTGATCCGTCACGATGTCCGCAACCATTGAGCAGAACGCCAATACGCATCAGAAGTCTTCCTCCATCGGATCAGGTGATGTTCAGCTGCCACGAAAGGGAAGGCTTAAAACAGCATAGCAATCGTGAGCATGGATCGACTCCTGATTGAGCCCTTCGATCCGGATTGCGGCGCGATCGGTTAAGTCGATGAGGCGATCTGCCGCGTTGCGCACCAACGTCTCTACAAACACCGGGTTGTCGTAGGCCGCCTCTGTCACAAATTTTTCGTCTTCCCGTTTTAAAAGCGAGTAAACTGGCGAGCTGGCTGCACCTTCGATGATTTGCAGCAAATGATCGATCGCCGGAGTCTCAGTGACCCCTGGTGCAAAATCCAAACAGACATCGAGATAACTTCGCTGGTTATGCGCCCCGCGGTCCGAAATTGCTTTTGAGCATGGACACACTGACGTTGCCGGAAGGTACAATCTCAGCGAGGCACTCGGGAGTTCCCCGGCAATGGCCCGCGCGCCATAAGTCACGCGATAGTCCACCATTGAGGCCATTCCGGAAACTGGCGCTTTCACTTCGCGAAACCAGGTAAATTCTGCCGTGACCGCTGCTGACGGCGCCTCCAGGCGGATACGCAGCCTTTCAGCAAAGGCAGACAGTCCTGCCAGATCCATTGGTTCGCGACAGTTTTTATGGAGTTCGTCGATAAAACGCGACATATGAGTGCCGCGTTTTTCAGCCGGCAAGGCGACGCTCATGTTCCATTTTGCGGCGGTCTGTTGAGTGACGCCTGACAATGCGTCACGAAAGCACCCCGGATAATTCAATTGGGTTACACCGACACTCTGTATCGG
>Ga0154020_10002857_pt1 | contig 21004 bp, 23 predicted proteins | sample Klosneuvirus_201_FD_109709 | JGI IMG/M metagenome (GOLD analysis project Ga0154020, IMG submission 109709) | Active sludge microbial communities from wastewater, Klosterneuburg, Austria - Klosneuvirus_20160825_MG | ecosystem: Engineered > WWTP > Aerobic digester > Activated sludge | place... | reverse complement strand
GGCGTCACCGTCGCCGCCCTGATCACCTTCCTCGGCATCGTCGCGTGGGCCTGGTCCTCGCGCCGCCGCGCCGACTTCGAAGCCGCGGCCCGCCTGCCCCTCGACGAGGACGAGGCCGCCACCGCCCGGGAGAAAGCGCAATGAGCGACTTCGTCAACGGCTTCTGGAGCCTCTACGTCGCGGGGATCACCCTGATCTCGATCGTCGCCTGCGCGGTCCTCCTCACCATGCAGCACAAGAAGCGCCCCGCGGGCCAGGCGGTCGGCACGACCGGCCACCAGTGGGACGAGGACCTCGCGGAGTACAACAACCCGCTGCCGAAGTGGTGGATGTGGCTCTTCTGGATCACGATCGTCTTCGGGCTCGTGTACCTCGCGCTGTATCCCGGCCTGGGCACCTTCAAGGGCGTCCTCGGGTGGACCTCCACGGGCCAGTACGCCGACGAGCAGAAGGCGGCGGACGCGAAGTTCGGCCCGGTGTTCCAGAAGTACGCCGCCATGGAGATCGAGGCGATCGCGAAGGACCCGCAGGCGAAAGCGATGGGCGAGCGCATGTTCCTCACCTACTGCTCGCAGTGCCACGGGTCGGACGCGCGCGGCGCCAGGGGCTACCCCAACCTCGCCGACAACGACTGGCTCTGGGGCGGCGAGCCCCAGGCCATCCTGACGACGATCCTGGACGGCCGCAACGGCATGATGCCGCCGATGGGGGCCGCGGTCGGCGGCGCCGAGGGCGTGAAGGAGGTGGCCAACTACGTACTCTCCCTCTCGGGCGCGCAGCACGACGCGAAGCTCGCGGAAGCCGGCAAGGCGAAGTTCGCCGCCTGCGCGGCCTGCCACGGGCCGGAGGCCAAGGGCAACCCCGCACTCGGCGCCCCGAACCTCACGGACAAGACCTGGCTGCACGGCGGGAGCCTCGCCACGATCTCGGAGACGATCGACAAGGGCCGCTCCAACCTGATGCCGGCGCACAAGGACTTCCTCGGACCCGAGCGCTCGCGCCTCATCGCCGCCTACGTCTGGGGCCTCTCCCAGCCGTCCGGGGCGAAGTGACGCAGCCCGCGCCGGACGCCCCCGCGGGGCCGGCCAAGGCCGCGCCCCTGCGGGCGGTCGCCTCGGCGGCCGCCCGCGAGGAAGTCGAGCGCGGCCTCTTCGAAGTCCGCAGGAAGGTCTACCCGCGCGCCGTCACCGGATGGTTCGCCACGCTGCGGTGGGCCGCCGTGTGGCTCACGCAGGTCATCTTCTACGGGCTGCCGTGGCTCGCCTGGAACGACCGCCAGGCCGTGCTCTTCGACCTCGGCGCGCGCAAGTTCTACATCTTCGGGCTGGTCTTCTGGCCGCAGGACTTCATCTACCTCACGCTGCTGCTGGTGACCAGCGCCGTGGCCCTGTTCCTCTTCACCGCCATCGCGGGGCGCCTGTGGTGCGGCTACGCGTGCCCGCAGACGGTCTACACCGAGATCTTCCTGTGGATCGAGCGCCTCTTCGAGGGCGACCGCAACGCCCGCACCAAGCTCGACGCCGCGCCCGTCGACGGGCGCAAGTTCGCGATCAAGGCCGGCAAGCACGCCGCCTGGGTGGCCTTCGCCTTCTGGACGGGCTTCACCTTCGTGGGCTACTTCACGCCCATCAAGGAACTCGGCGGCGCCGTGCTCTCCTTCTCCCTCGGCCCGTGGGAGACCTTCTGGATCTTCTTCTACGGCTTCGCCACCTACGGCAACGCCGGGTGGATGCGCGAGCAGGTCTGCAAGTACATGTGCCCCTACGCGCGGTTCCAGGGCGCGATGTTCGACCAGGACACCCTCATCATCGCCTACGACCGCGGGCGGGGCGACCCGCGGGGTGCGCGCGGCAAGAAGGCGGACCCGAAGTCGCTGGGCCTCGGCGACTGCGTCGACTGCGGCATCTGCGTGCAGGTCTGCCCCACCGGCATCGACATCCGCGACGGCCTGCAGTACGAGTGCATCGGCTGCGCGGCGTGCATCGACGGGTGCGACCAGGTGATGGAGAAGATGGGCTACCCCAAGGGCCTCATCCGCTACTCCACCGAGCACGCGATGCAGGAGCACAGCGGGCTCGGCGGGATCGTGCGGCGCGTCCTGCGCCCGCGCACCCTCGTGTACGCCGCCATCCTCGCGGCCGTCGTGGGCGCGGGCGCGACGGCGCTGTGGATGCGCGTGCCGCTGAAGGTCGACGTGATCCGCGACCGCGGCGCGCTCGTGCGCGAGGTGGAGGACGGCGAGCTCGAGAACGTCTACCGCCTGCAGGTGATGAACGCCACCGAGTCGCCCCACCGCTACCGCATCGCCGTGGAGGGCATTCCGGGGATCCGCGTGGCCTCGGAGCCGGTGGTCGAGATGGCGGCCGCCTCGACGCGGGCCTTCCCGGTGCGCATCCGCGTGCCCGGGGCCGAGGCGAAGGGCGGCTCGCAGCGCATCGTGATCACCGTGACCGCCGAGGACGCCTCCGGCCTCCAGGTGCGCGAGCACGCGGCGTTCCTGGCGCCGCGGCGGGGCAGCTGAGCGATGACCGCCGTCGACCCTTCCGCGGGCGGGCCGCGCCGGCCCTGGTACCGGGAGCCCTGGCCGTGGATCCTCATGGCCGGCCCGGGTCTGGTCGTGGTTGCCGCGATCGCCACCGCCGTGATCGCCTTCCGCGGCGCCGACGGGCTGGTCGCGGACGACTACTACAAGCAGGGGCTGGGCATCAACCGGCAGATCGCGCGCGACCAGGCCGCCACGGCGCTCGGCATCGCGGGCGAGCTGCGGGTCGCCCCGGGCAACGTGCGCGTCACGCTTCGCGCGAAGGCGCCGCTGCCGGACCGCCTGACGGTGCGATTCACGCACCCCTCGCGGTCCTCGGAGGACCGCGTGCTGCACCCGGCGCGCACCGGCGAGGGAACGTGGGAGGCGCCGGTCGCGGACCTCCGCCCCGGCCGGTGGCTCGCCATCGTCGAGACGCCGCAGTGGCGCGTCTCCGCCCGGATGGACACAAGAGCCGCGGATGCGGCGGAGCTCTCCCCCGGCGCGCGCTAGCGCCGGGAGGGAGGGCCGTACACAGGGAGAATCGACATGCTCACGCAACGCATCGCCTGGATACTGTGGCCCGCGTTCCTCGTGGCCTGCGGGATGGAAGTGCTGTTCTTCACGCTGTTCGACCCGGAGGACCTCCACTTCCTGGGCGCCCCGCTCGAGGCGAGCCGGATGGCCATCTACTCCGTGGGCTTCTTCGCCTTCTGGTCGATGGGCGCGGCCTCGAGCTTCCTCACCTGCTTCCTGCAGCGCTCGCCCTGGGAGGTGAACCGCTGCCCGCTGACCGCCACCGAGCGCCCCGAGGGTTGCCCCAAGCGCGAGGGGCCGTGCTGCTAGGCCCCTAGAGGACCTTCACCACGTCCACGAGGCTCGGGTCGTCCTCGACCGGGAAGGCCTCGAAGCCCAGCCGGTCCATGAGCTCCAGCATCGAGTCGTTGGAGGCGAGCACGAGCCCGCGCAGCCGCTCGATCCCGGCGAAGCGGGCGTGCGTCATGAGCCGGCCCATGAGCTTCGAGGCGAGCCCCTTCCTCTGCGCGCGGTCGGCGATGACGATCGCGAACTCCGCGCTCACCGGGTTGGGGTCGCGGACGTAGCGCGCCACCCCGATGATGGACTCGCCGTCGCCCTCGCGGCGGGTGGCGATGAGGGCCATCTCGCGGTCGTAGTCGATCTGCGTGAAGCGCGCGACCATCTCCGGCGTCACGTGCCGCACGATCGAGAGGAACCGCAGGTAGCGCGACTCGTCGGAGAGCTCGGTGATGAAATCCGTCTCCCGCTCGGCGTCCTCGGGGCGGATGGGCCGGATGGTCACCTCCGTGCCGTCGCGCAGGCGCTCGATCGCCTCCAGCGCCTCGGGATACGGGTGGATCGCCAGATGCGAGTAGCGGCTGTCGAGGTGCCGGCGCTCGGGCGCGATCACCACGCGCGCGTCCAGGGCGACGGCACCCATCGGGTCGAGGAGCAGCGGGTTGATGTCCATCTCGGCCACCCACGGCAGGGCGCAGACGAGGTCCGAGACGCGCAGCAGCACGTCGATCAGCGCCTCGCGGTTGGCGGCCGGGACGTTCCGGTACGCCCCGAGCAGCCGCGCGGCGCGCGTGCGGTCGATGAGGTCCCCGGCAAGGCGCACGTTGAGGGGCGGCAGGCCCACGGCGTTGTCGCGCAGCAGCTCCACCGCCACTCCCCCCGAGCCGAAGCTGATGGCGGGCCCGAAGGCCGGGTCCGTCGTCACGCCGATCATCAGCTCGCGCCCGTCGCGCCGCGCGACCATCGACTGGACGAGCACGCCCGTGACCTTCGCCTCCGGCCGCATGCGGTGCACGGTCGCGAGGATGTCGTCGAACTGGTAGCCCGCGTCCCTCGCGTCCCGGATGTCCAGGCGCACGCCGTTCACGTCGGACTTGTGCGTGATGTCCGGCGAGAGGACCTTCATCACCACCGGGTAGCCGATCGTCTCGGCGGCCCGCACCGCCTCCTCGTGGGTCGTCGCGATCACGAACGGCGGCACCGGCACGCCGAACGCGGCGAGCAGGCTCTTCGCCTCCACCTCGTTCAGGAGCGTCCGCCCCTCGTCGACCGCGACGCGGAAGATCTCCTCGGCGCGCCCGATGTCGTGCTCGGCGGTCGTGGACCGCGGCGGCGGCGATTCCAGCAGCAGCCTCTGGTTCTTCACGTGCGTCGCCAGCGCGGCGAAGGCCTGCACCGCGACCTCTCCCGCCCGGTATGAGGGAATGCCCGCCTCCGCCACGCGGTGGCGCGTGTCGACCACGCTGTACTCGCCCAGCCACGCGGTGAGGAAGGGCTTGCCGCTCTCCTTGGCGACGGGCAGGATGCCGTCGGCCACGCTCTCGGCGCTCGCGATCCCCGTCGGGCAGAAGGCGGTGAGGACTGCATCCACGTTCGGGTCGTCCGCGACGATGCGCGCGGCGCCCCCGAAGCGCTCCCCGTCGGCGTCGCCGATCACGTCCACCGGATTGGCGCGCGACCAGTGCTTCGGGAGGATCGCGTCCAGCTTCGCGATGGTCTCGGGCGCGAGCTTCGCGAGCTGCACGTTCTCCGAGCTGCAGGCGTCGGCCGCCAGCACTCCCGGCCCCCCGCCGTTGGTGACGATCGCGAGCCGGTCGCCGCGCGGCTTCCTTCGCGAGGAGAGCGCCCGCGCGGCGGCGAACAGGTCCTGCGCGCTGTGCACGCGAACCACGCCGCAGCGGGCGAGCACGGCGTCGAACACGGCGTCGTTGCCCACGAGGGCCCCGGTGTGTGAGCGCGCGGCCTGCGACCCCGACGCGTAGCGCCCCGCCTTCAGCACGATCACGGGCTTGGCGCGCGCGATGGCGCGCAGGCTGCTGATGAAGGTCCGGCCGTCGTGGATGCCCTCGATGTACAGCAGCACGCTCTCCGTCTTCGGGTCGAAGAGCAGGTAGTCCAGCACGTCGCCGAAATCGACGTCGGCCGCGCCCCCGAGGGAGACGACGCTCGACAGGCCCACCTTCGTGCTCGCGGCCCAGTCGACCAGGGCCGTGCAGATGGCGCCCGACTGCGACACGAGGGCGATGCTGCCGGCGTCGCACGCCGTGCGGCAGAAGGACGCGTTCAGCCCGATGCTCGGGCGCAGCATCCCGATGCAGTTGGGCCCGAGGATGCGCACGTCCGCCTCGCGCGCCACCTCGACCACGCGCGCTTCCAGCGCCCTGCCCGCCTCGCCCGTCTCGCTGAACCCGGCCGAAAGGACGATGGCCGCCGGGATTCCCGCGCGCCCGGCCTGCGCGATGATCTCCGGCACGGCCGGCGCCGGCGCCGCGATGACCGCGAGATCCACCGCGGCCGGCAGCGCCGCAAGCGAGGCGTGGCACGCGTCCTCGCCGATGCGGTCGTAGCGCGGGTTCACGAGGTGAACGGGCCCGCGGAAAGCGCCCTTCTTCAGGTTCGCGAGGACGACCTGGCCGAGCGAACCCTTGCGATCGCTCGCGCCGACGAGCGCGACCGACGCGGGAGACAGCAGCGGGTGCAGCGGATGGACGAGCTTCGAGATGCCGGGCGCGGCAGGCACCGCCGCCGCGTCTGGTATCCGGAAGCGGCTGGCCGCGAGGCGGTTCCTCAGCTTGGTGCTCACGCGCCCCCGGTCAGCCGGCGAAGAGCGCCGGCCCTCCCCTCTTCTCCAGCGCCTCCTGGCACCGCACGCAGCGCGTGGCGGCGGGATGCGCCTCGAGGCGGGCGAAGCCGATCGCCTCGCCGCAGTCCTCGCACAGCCCGTACTCGCCGCCCGCGAGGCGCCGCTCGGCGGCGACGATCGCCAGCAGCGCCGCGCGCACCTGCCCCGCGCCGGCCACGTCGCGCTCGAACTCGGCTTCCGCGAGCGCGCCGTCCCCCGTGAGGCCGGCGTCGCGGAAGAGTTCCGCGTCCTCCTCGCTCATCTCGCCCGAGGCTCGCCGCACGCCGGCCGTCGCCTCGCGCTTCAGGCGCGCGAGCTGCCCCGCGAGGCGCTCCACCTGCCGCGCGTCGAGGCCGTTCATGGCGGCCGGGGCGCCCATCACCGCACCACGAGCACGGGCACGGTGGCGATGGCGAGGACCTTCTGCGTCTCGCTGCCGAGCAGCAGCGCCTCGAATCCCCGCCGGCCGTGGGAGGCCATCACGATGAGGTCGGCCTTGTTCTTCTTCGCCGCGGCGAGGATCTGGTCCGCCGGCGAGTCGCCGAAGAGGTGAAGCGACTGCGCCTCGGCGCCCTCCTTGCGGGCCGTCTCGACGTCCTTCTCGAAGACCTTCTCGGCGGCCGCCTTGCAGTCGCGCTTGTAGTCCTTCTCGGACGGCCAGTCGATCATCACCCCATCGGGGTAGTAGGGCGTGCGGTAATCGGGCGTCACGTGGACGAGCGTGAGCGTGGCACCCGAGCCTGCCGCGAGCGCGGCGGCGGTCCTGACGGCGTGGGTGGAGCGCTTCGATCCGTCCGTGGCGCAGAGGATGCGTTTGAACATGGCGTTCTCCTCTGGTTGGTGGCGGGGAGAGCCGACTCCCCGGATCCATGCTACCCCCGGGTCACCCCTCGCGCTTGACCGGGATCAAGCGGGAAATCGCGCGCCGGCCGCGGCCTTCAGGCCGCGCCCTGCGCCTGCGCCATGACGCGCTTCAGGCCTCCGATGTCGAGGATGCGCACGTGCTTCTGGTGCACCTCGATCAGCTGGTCCTCCTGGAAGCGCGAAAAGAGGCGGCTCACCGTCTCGAGCTTCATGCCGAGGTAGCTGCCGATCTCGTCGCGCGTCATGCGCAGCACGAACTCGGAGGCCGAGAAGCCGCGGGCCGTGAGGCGCTGGGAGAGGTTCACCAGGAAGGCGGCCAGGCGCTCCTCGGCGCGCATCGAGCCCAGCAGCATCATCACGCCCTGGTCGCGCACGATCTCGCGCGAGAGCACCTTGTGGAAGTGGCGCTGCAGGGGCTCGAACTCGCGCGACAGGTCCTCGACGCGGGCGAAGGGCATCACGCAGACCTCGCTGTCCTCGAGCGCGGTGAGGGTGCAGGTGTGGCGGTCGCCGCCGATGCCGTCCATGCCGAGGAGTTCGCCCGCCATGTAGAACCCGGTGACCTGCTCGCGGCCGTCGCCGCTGGTGAGCGTGCTCTTGAAGAAGCCGTAGCGCACGGCGTACAGGGCCGAGAAGGGCTCGCCGCCGTAGAAGAGGCTGTCGCCGCGGCGGATCTTGCGCCGCGTGGAGACGAGGTTGTCGAGCGTCTCCAGCTCGTCGGCGGAGAGCCCCACCGGAAGGCAGAGCTCCCGCAGGTTGCACTGGGAACAGGCGGTCCGGAGGCGGGTGAGCGTGGCGAGGGCGGGCTCGGTCATAATGGCGCATTGTAGACGCCACCAAAGCGCCCGGCGAGCCTTGATCGTCGTCAAGCCTCCTGCGCGCCATTGACGGAAGATGCGCCCCATGCTCACAGCCGCGACCCCGACCACCCCCGCCCCCCGCCCCGAGTCCCTCCCGGCCCAGATCGACCTGGACCTCGTGCAGCGGTTCGACAAGCTGGGGCCCCGGTACACCAGCTACCCGACAGCAGACCGGTTCGTCGAGGCCTTCGACGCGCAGTCCTTCGAGCAGGCCATGCGCACCCGCCTCATCGGGGCAGTGCGCCAGCCGCTTTCGCTCTACGTCCACCTGCCCTTCTGCAACACGATCTGCTTCTACTGCGGGTGCAACAAGGTAGTCACGCGGGACAAGTCCCGCGCGGCGCGCTACATCCACTACCTCGGCAAGGAGATCGCCATGCAGGCGGCGCTCGCCGGGGACGACCGCCGCGTGCGCCAGATGCACTGGGGCGGCGGCACGCCGACCTTCCTCTCGGAGCACGAACTGCGCGTGGTCTGGGAGCTGCTGCGCTCCCACTTCGAGTTCACGCCGGACGGCGAGTACGCGATCGAGATAGACCCCCGCTCCTGCCCGCCCGAGACGATCCGGCTGCTCGCGGAGCTCGGGTTCAACCGCGCGAGCTTCGGCGTTCAGGACTTCGACCCCGCCGTGCAGCGCGCGGTGAACCGCATCCAGCCCTACGAGATGACGCGCGACGTGATCGAGACCTCGCGCGCGTGCGGCTTCAGGTCCCTCAACGTCGACCTCATCTACGGGCTGCCCAAGCAGAGCGTCTCGAGCTTCACCGACACCGTCGAGCGCGTGCTGGAGCTGCGCCCCGACCGCATCGCGCTCTACTCCTACGCCCACCTGCCGCAGCGCTTCAAGCCGCAGCGGCGCATCCTCGACGTGGACCTGCCCAGCGCCGCCGAGAAGCTCGGCATCCTCGCGCGCGCGATCGACCTCTTCAACCGCGCCGGCTACGTCTACATCGGCATGGACCACTTCGCGCTGCCCGACGACGAGCTCGCCCGCGCGCAGCGCTCCGGCACCCTCACGCGCAACTTCCAGGGCTACACCGTGGGCCCGGACGGCGACATGCTCTCCTTCGGGGTGTCGGCCATCGCCAAGGTCGGCCCCACCTACAGCCAGAACGCGCGCGAGCTGCCGGCCTACTACGACTCGCTCGAGCAGGGCCGCCTGCCGATCATCCGCGGGCTGGAGCTCTCCGCCGACGACCTGCTTCGCCGCTCGGTCATCGTGGCGCTCATGTGCCAGTTCTGCGTTTCCTTCGAGTCCGTGGAGGCCGCCCACCTCGTGAAGTTCGAGGAGTACTTCGCCTTCGAGCTCGAGGCGCTTCGCGAGTTCGAGGAGCTCGGCCTCGTCGAGCGCGAGCCCGGCTGGATCGCGGTCACCCCGAAGGGCCGCTTCTTCGTCCGCGCGATCTCGGCCGTCTTCGACAAGTACCTGCGCGCCGACAAGGCGCGCGTGGCGTACTCGCGCATCATCTGAGCCCGCCCCGGCCGGGACGCCCCCGGTGATCGGCCCCCTCGCCCTCAGCGCCGCCACGGTCGCCTTCTTCGGGACGGCCCACTGCGCGGCCATGTGCGGCGGCTTCGTGGCGACGGCGGCGGGCGACGCCGCGCGCCGTCCGCTCGCCGCGGCGGCCCTGCACGGGGGAAGACTCCTTTCCTACGCCACCGCCGGCGCGATCGCGGGCGCCATCGGCGCGACGCCGGCCATGCTGGTGGGTTCCGCGCGCTTCCACGCCGTCCTGTTCTCGCTTGCGGCCCTCGTGCTCCTGGTCACGGGGCTTCGCCTGGCCGGCCTGCGCCTCGTCCGCCCCCCCGGCGCGATGCTGGTCGAGCCCCTGTGGCGCCGGGCGAGCGCCGCGGCACGACGGATCGGCCCGCCGGACACCTGGGCCAAGCGCCTCGGGCTGGGCGTCCTGTGGGGGTGGGCGCCCTGCGCGCTGGTCTACTCGGCCCTGCCGATGGCGCTGGTGTCGGGGTCGGCCTCCCGGGGTGCCCTCGTGATGCTCGCCTTCGGGGCCGGGACGCTCCCGGCCCTGCTCGGCGCCGGCTGGCTGATGGGACGCGGCGCGGCCCTGCTGCCCGGAGCCGCCGCACGGCGCGTGACCGGGTGGGCCATCGTCGTGCTCGCGATCGCGGGCATCGCCCAGGCGCTGGGCGTGGCCGATACCCCCCTCGGCGCCTTCTGCGTGACGCCCGCTCCCTGAGCTACTTCGCCTCGTCGTGGCCGTCGTCGATGCGGGCGGCGACGGTCTCCGCCACGCGCCCCTGCTCGTCGATCATCACCGAGTAGTCGACGAGATACCCCCAGGTGTCGCGCACCCGGTAGTCCCACGCCACCTGCCGCTTGTTGGGGAAGTCCATCGTGCGCCACGGCGGGCCGATGAGGCGCAGGACCTCCTCCTTCGTCACGCCCGGCGCGACGCGGCTGCGGCTGTCGTCGGTGAGGCCGTTCTCGAGGCGCGCGAGCCGCCCGTCGGGCGCGATGCGGGCCATCCAGGTATGCGTGCCCCCCGGGCCGCCGGGGTAGGCGAGGCTGCGCGTGCCCCCGGCACCGTCGAGCGAAAGCGCCGGCTCGCCCAGCACGCGGCGCACGTCGGCTTCGGTAGACCGGCCCGGCTCGAGCCCGTGCACGCCGATGGCCACGCATCCGGCGAGGATCGCCGCCGCAGCGGCCACGCCGCCGATTCCCGAAAGTCCCATGACGCCGCCTCCTTCGCGCGGGTTGCTTGCGTCTATGATGCTCCCATGCGGCGGCGGTTCCACGCGGCACCCGCGCCGGCACCCTTCCATCACGAACGTACATCCCCCCATGAGCGACGCACTCAACTACCTCGTCAAGGCCCGCCCCGAGGCGATCGGCCCCTACCTCGCCTTCCTGAAGGAAGCCGGCCGCCACCTCGATCCCAAGACCCGCAACCTCATCTCGGTCATCACCAAGGTCCACTCCCAGACGCGCAACGGGTTCCGGCAGTACCTGGGCCGCGCGCTGCGCGAGGGCGCCACGCCCGACGAGGTGCTCGACGCGCTCCTCATGGCCTTCCCCGCCCTCGGGCTCGCCAGGATCATCTGGGCCGTCGACATCATCCTGGAGATGGACATCCCCGGCTTCGACCCGGCGCGGCTCGGCGGCAAGGCGAAGCCGGAGTGGCACGACGTGGCCGCGCTGGCCGAGCTGCCCGCCGAGGGCGTGAAGCGCCTCGAGGCGGGCGACCGCGGACTCTTCGTCTACCGCACGGCCGCGGAGATCCGCGTCTACGACAGCCGCTGCCCCCACCAGGTGACCAACATCCCGGAGCTCGCCGTGAAGGGCCTCACGCTCACGTGCCCGAAGCACGAATGGGCCTTCGACCTCACCACCGGCAATTGCATCGCCAAGGGCACGAGCCCCCTCAACCGCCTCGAGCACCGCGTCACGGGCGGCCGGCTCGAGGTGCTCTGGTAGGGGCGACCCATGAAGATCTGCATCGTTTCCGACAGCCACGATCGCGCCGACCCGCTCGCACGTGCCGTGCACGCGGCGAAGGCGCTCGGCGCCGAGTCCGTCATCCACTGCGGCGACCTCATCGGCGCCCAGACCGTGAAGCCGGCGCTGGCGGCCGGCCTGCCCGTGCACGCCATCCACGGCAACAACCTGGGCGACGCGCAGGCGATGCATTACCAGTCGCGCATGAGCGGCGGCCTGCTCCAGTATCACGGGGCGGAGGCCCGGCTCGAGCTCGGCGGCAGGCGCCTCATCGTGACCCACTACGACCACCACGGCTACGCGCTCGCCTGCACGGGCGAATGGGACCTCGTCTGCTGCGGCCACTCGCACCGCGCGGAGGCCCGCCCGGTGCCCGACGTGAAGGGGGGCGCCACCTGGCTCGTCAATCCGGGCACGGTGGCGGGCCTGGCCGCCCCGGCCACGTGGGTGCTGGCGGACCTCGCGGCGATGCGCTTCGAGGTCCATACGCTGGATCTATAGCCGCATAACGGTATTCTTTTCCGCTGCACCGAAAGGGATCCTAGAATGCACCTTTTGGGGCGATCGATCGCCTCGCTCGGCTAGGGAGGGCCAAGATGTTCACCAGCAATGCCTTTGCGGCGGTCTCGGGAAGCCTGCCCGCCGGCTTCATGCAGTGGTTCGTGGGGCTGATGATCCTGGCGGTCATCCTCGGCACGCTCCTGGACGTGATCCACAAGGGCAGCGCGACGTACTTCTTCGCCAACTGGCGCAAGACCAAGGAAAAGGGCGCCCCGGTCGACGTCGCCTCGATCGCGGTCAAGACCGTCGTCGTGGATGTCCTCGCCTCGGGCGAGTTCTGCAACCAGCGGCGCCGCGTCGCCCACCTGCTGACCATGTACGGGTTCGTCATCTACCTCGTGACGACCCTCCTGATGGTCTACGCCTACCCGACGGCCGCCACGCCCACGCCGGCCCTGGTGGCGCAGCTCTGGTGGCTCGGCGGCCTGATGGCGCTGGCCGGGGGCTACTGGTTCTGGTTCTTCATCCGCGTCGACGTCGCGGCCGAAGGCGGCACGCCGCTTCGCGTGATGCGCGCCGACCTCTTCATCCTCTCGCTGCTGGCCAGCGTGACGCTCGGCCTCGTCTGGGCCTGGTTGCAGGCGGGCGGGAGCGCGGCCTCCGGCGTCGTCTTCGGCCTGTACCTCGCGGCCACCGCGGTGCTGTTCGGCGGGGTGTACTGGTCCAAGTTCGCGCACATGTTCTTCAAGCCCGCGGCGGCCTTCGAGAAGCGGGTCGCCGAGGCCAACGGCACGAACATGAACCTGCCGACGCAGACCCGCGACGACCCCGCGCAGCGGGAGCGGCACTCGATGGAGCTGCTGAAGGACGCCCCGATGGACATGGGGCTCGGCATCAAGCGCGAAGCGCCGCGCCACTACTAGAAACCACCCGCCCGGATCCCGGCGGAACGAAACCTACGGAGCCAGCCTATGCCTACCTTCGTGTACATGACGAGGTGCGACGGATGCGGACACTGCGTCGACATCTGCCCCTCGGACATCATGCACATCGACAAGACCTACCGGCGCGCCTACAACATCGAGCCGAACATGTGCTGGGAGTGCTACTCCTGCGTGAAGGCCTGCCCGCAGCACGCGATCGACGTGCGCGGCTACGCCGACTTCGCCCCGCTGGGCCACAGCGTCCGGGTCCACCGCGACGAGCAGAAGGGCACGATCGCGTGGCGCATCAAGTTCCGCAACGGCACCGAGAAGAACTTCCTGTCGCCGATCACCACGAAGCCCTGGGGGCAGGCGATCCCCAAGCTCGCGGAAGTTCCCGGCCCCAGCAAGGAAATGCGCGCGGGCGAGCTGCTTTACAACGAACCGAAGTACATCCGGCTGGATGAAGGCGGCCTGCGTTCGCTCAAGGACGCGGGCCTCACGTTGAGGAAAGGCGTGTCCTACTAATCATGGCCTACGAAACGATCATCGAAGACGGCATCGACATCCTTGTCGTCGGCGCGGGGCTCGGCGGCACGGGCGCCGCCTGGGAGGCGAGATTCTGGGGGCAGGACAAGAAGATCGTCATCGCCGAGAAGGCCAACATCGACCGCTCAGGCGCGGTCGCCCAGGGCCTGTACGCGATCAACTGCTACATGGGCACGCGCTGGGGCGAGAACAACCCCGAGGACCACGTCCGCTACGCCCGCATCGACCTGATGGGCATGGTGCGGGAGGACCTGCTGTTCGACATGGCCCGCCACGTCGACTCCGCGGTGCACCAGTTCGAGGAGTGGGGCCTGCCGATCATGAAGGACCCGAAGACCGGGCGCTACCTGCGCGAGGGGCGCTGGCAGATCATGATCCACGGCGAGTCCTACAAGCCCATCGTGGCCGAGGCCGCCAAGAAGTCGGCCGACAAGGTCTTCAACCGCATCTGCGTCACCCACCTGCTGATGGACGAGAGCCGGGAGAACCGGGTCGCCGGTGCCGTCGGCTTCAACGTCCGCACGGGCAACTACCACGTCTTCAAGGCCAAGGCCGTGATCTGCGGGGCGGGCGGCGCCTCCAACATCTTCAAGCCGCGCTCCGTGGGCGAGGGTTCCGGCCGCACCTGGTACGCGCCCTGGTCCTCCGGGTCCGCCTACGGCCTGCTGATCAACGCCGGCGCCAAGATGACGCAGATGGAGAACCGCATCGTGCTGGCGCGGTTCAAGGACGGCTACGGCCCCGTCGGCGCCTACTTCCTGCACCTCAAGACCTACACGCAGAACTGCCTGGGGGAGGAATACGAGTCCAAGTGGTTCCCCGAGCTGCAGAAGATGGTCGGCAAGGAATACCTCGATCCCGAGGCTTCGCACCTGACGCACCGGCCGATCCCGACCTGCCTGCGCAACCACGCGCTGATCAGCGAGGTCAACGCCGGCCGCGGCCCCATCCACATGATCACCATGCGCGCCTTCCAGGACCCGCACCTGGAGGAGGTCGGCTGGGAGAACTTCCTCGGCATGACCGTCGGCCAGGCGGTGCTGTGGGCCGCCACCGACGTCGACCCCAAGAACGAGAACCCCGAGCTCACCACCTCCGAGCCCTACGTCATGGGCTCGCACGCGACCGGCTCCGGCGCCTGGTGCTCCGGCCCCGAGGACCTCTCCCCGCCCGAGTACTTCTGGGGCTACAACCGCATGACGACGGTCGAGGGCCTGTTCGGCGCCGGCGACGCGGTCGGCGGCACGCCGCACGCCTTCTCGTCGGGGTCGTTCACCGAAGGGCGGCTGGCCGCGAAGGCCGCCTGCAAGTACATCGACGACGGGAAGGCCGAGGGCATCGTCGTGACCGACGCGCAGATCAACCGCCGCAAGGAGGAGATCTACAAGCCCCTGGAGCACTACAGGGTCTACCGCAACGAGATCGTGGCGGGCGACGTCAATCCGCACTACATCAACCCCAAGCAGGGCCTGGACCGCCTGCAGAAGCTGATGGACGAGTATTGCGGCGGGGTGACCGTCAACTACATGACCAACGAGAAGCTCCTGCACATCGGCCTGAAGAAGCTCAGGATCCTCGAGGAGGACCTCGAGAGCCTCGCCGCCAAGGACACCCACGAGCTGCTGCGCGCCTGGGAGCTGAAGCACCGCCACCGCGCCGCCGAGTGCGTCACGCACCACACGCTGTTCCGCAAGGAGACGCGCTGGCCGGGCTACTACTACCGCGGCGACGCGATGAAGGTGGACGACGAGAACTGGCACGTGCTGACGGTGTCGCGCCGCGACCCCAGGACCGGCGAATACACCATGGAGAAGGCGCCTTGCTATCACCTGGTGGCGGACGAGTAGCCGCGGCCCCCCCGGGCCCCGCGCCGCACGCGGCTCCCGCCTCCGGCGAGCCGCGCGCGAACATCGTCGACAAGCCCGACGACGAGATCCTCGCCCTCGCGAGGCCGCTGTGGCGCGACCTCGTCAAGTACTCGAACGAGGGCAAGTACGGCGACTTCGCGAAGAACTTCTCCAGCTCGCTCGCGCTCGCGATGAACCAGGTCGTCGCGGGCCACCAGTTCGCCAACAGCGAGCTGGCGAGGAGCCTTTCGGACGACTTCGACGCGCTCGGCACCATCCGCCGGGGCGAGCACGTGACGGTCCTCTTCCGGCAGCGCAGCACGAAGAAGCCGGGCGAATGGCTCGGCCGCCTCGTCCTCGGCTACGAGGACGGCAAGGTCCGCATCTTCGGCGCGTCCATCTTCTGATCGCGATTCCGGGACCCGGCGTGAGCGAAACCATCCGCGACGGCAAGTTCGTCGAGCTGACCTACAAGGTGACCGACCGGAAGACGGGGCACGTCCTCACCCGGGTCGAGTTCCCGCTGGGCTACGTCCACGGGCACAACGAGATCCTGGCGCCGTCGGTCCACGGGCAGCTCGAGGGCCGGTCGGCCGGCGACGTGATCGAGGTGGTGATCGACGGCAGCCAGATCTTCGGGCCCCGGGACGAGTCCCTCGTCTGCTCCGACGACATCGAGAACGTCCCGGAGGAGTACCGGCAGGTCGGCACCTCCATCCTCATGGAGAACGACCGTGGCCAGACGCGCAGCTTCCTCGTGACCCACGTGGACGACGAGAAGCTCACGGTCGACGGCAACAACCCGCTCTCCGGCCGGGAGGTCGTCTTCGTCCTCGAGATACTGACCGTCCGCGATGCGACGGACGAGGAGGCGAAGGCGGGCGGGGCGATCCCCGCGGGCGCCGCGGTCGACCCCTCGCGCCTGAGGCCGGTCGGCTGATTCCCGAACCGCAGTACCGACACAGCGAGAAAGGTGACACATGAGCGACCACAAGCCGCCCCCCGCCAAGGTTCCCGACGGGCATTCGCGCTTCCTGACGACGCGCCAGAAGGCGCCCAACGAGAAGGGCTTCGTCGGCTACGAGACCATCTGGGAGCCGTTCCAGAAGGAAGCCGAGTACAAGACGCCGAAGAGGCCGTAGGCTTCGCGCCGCGGCCCGGGGGCGCCTGATCGGCGCGCGTCCCGGCCGCGGATGCCCGCCCGTCCGCGGGGGGCCGCTCGGCGGCCCCCTTTTTATGCTTGAATAAGTCCCTTCGATAGGGGACCAGGCAATGGCGGATCGGCGGCTCCAGGTGTTCCACGCGGTCGCGAAGCACCTCTCGTTCACCAAGGCGGCGGAAGCCCTCTGCATGACGCAGCCGGCCGTGACCTTCCAGGTCCGCCAGCTGGAGGAGCAGTTCAACACCCGCCTGTTCGATCGCGCCCACGGGCGCATCGCCCTCACGCCCGCCGGGGCCGTCGCGTACGCGCACGCCGAGCGGATCCTCGCGCTGACCGCGGAGCTCGAGTCGCGCCTGCGGGACATGGGCGGCCAGGTCGCCGGTCCCCTGCTGATCGGCGCGAGCACCACGATCGCCGACTTCCTGCTGCCGCAGATCCTCGGGGAATTCAAGGCGGCCCACCCGGGCGTGGCGCCGAGCCTCTTCGCGGGCAATTCCGAGACGGTCCAGGAACGCCTGCGCGAGCGGGCCCTGGACATCGGGTTCATCGAGGGCGACACGTACCTGCCCGCGCTCGCCGGCGAGCGGCTGTGCAGCGACGAGTTGCAGGTCGTCTGCGCCCCGGGGCACCCCCTGGCGGGGCGCAAGTCGGTGGCGCCGGGCGCCCTCGTCGAGCACGCCTACCTCTCGCGCGAGCAGGGCTCCGGCACGCGCGAGGTGATCGACCATTACCTGGAGAGGGCCGGGATCGAACCCGGGGCGCTTCACGTCGCGATGGAGGCGAGCAGCCCGGAGGCCCTCAAGGGGCTCGTGGCGGCCGGCATGGGCATCGCCATCGTGCCGCGCGTCTCCGTCGAGAAGGAAGTGCGGCTGGGCCTGCTGGCGCGCGTGCCGCTCTCGCCGCCGCTCTCGCGGCAGCTGACGGCGGTCTACCCCCGGGAGCGCATCCAGTCAGGCCTCGTGGGCGCCTTCGTGCAGTTCGCCCGGCAGCGGCTGAACGCGCCGCCGGGGCGGCCGGCGCGGGCGGAAGGCCTCGCGCTCAGCGCGCGGAGTGCCCCGTGAGCTTCACCTCGACGCGGTCCTTCGCCTCGATCGTCGCGTAGTACTCGCGCAGGATCCCGAGCACCTCCGGGCGGCTGAACTCCGCCGGCACCTCGGCGCCCTCCGAGAGCCACTTGCGCAGCTTCGTGCCCGACACCAGCAGGCGGTCGGCGTCGCCGTGCGGGCAGGTGCGCGCCGAAGCCATGCCCCCGCACTGGTAGCACCAGAACGTCCAGTCGATCTTGAGCGGCTTCGTCTCCAGGGCGTCGTGGGGGATCTGGTCGAAGATGTGGTGCGCGTCGAAGGGGCCGTAGTAGCTGCCCACGCCGGCGTGGTCGCGGCCGACGATCTGGTGCGAGCAGCCGTAGTTCTGGCGGAAGAGCGCGTGCAGCAGCGCCTCGCGCGGACCCGCGTAGCGCATGTCGAGGGGGTAGCCCGCCTGCACGACCGTCTTGCCGAGGAAGTACTTCTCGGTGAGCACGCCGATGGCGCGCGTGCGCACGTCGGCCGGGATGTCGCCGGGCTTGAGGTTGCCGAGCAGCGAGTGGATCAGCACGCCGTCGCAAACCTCGATGGCCACCTTGGCCAGGTACTCGTGCGAGCGGTGCATGGGATTGCGCGTCTGGAAGGCGGCCACGCGCGACCACCCGAGGCGCGCGAACTCGGCGCGCGTCTCGGCCGGCGTCATGAAGAGCGCGCCGTACTTCGCCTTGAAGCCGCCGTCGGAGAGCACCTTCACCGGGCCGGCGAGGTTCACCCCGCCCTGGGCCATCACCATCTGCACGCCGGGGTGCTCGGCGTCCGTGGTCCTGAACACGCAGGCGCACTCGTGCGCCTTGTCGATCGCGTACTTCTCGGTGACCCGCATCGTGGCGAGCACCGAACCGTCGTCCGGGTCGAGGAGCGCGAGCTCGCCGCCCACGGCGATCGCCGCCGCCTCGGCTTCCCCGGCGGAGAGGGTGATGGGGATCGGCCAGAAGAGCCCGGCCGTCGTGCGCATGCCGTCGCAGACGCTCTCCCAGTCGGCGTGGGTCATGAAGCCCTCGAGGGGCGTGAAACCCCCGATGCCGAGCATGATGAGGTCGCCCTTCTCGCGCGAGCTCACCGTGAGCCGCGGCAGCTTCTTCGCGCGGGCGAGTTCCGCCGCAGCCGCATCGCCTTCGAGCGCGAGCGGCCGCAGCGGCCCCCCGCCGTGGGGATTCACGAGCGCCATGCCATCTCCTCCTGTCGTCCTGCCGTCTTCGTCGCCGTCGGCATGCCTACGCCACGGCCTGGTAGTAGAGGTTCTGCGGGTGGTTCGCCTCGGCGAAGAAGAACCACCGCTCCGCCATGAGCCCCGCCATCTGGATCGCGATGGCCGCCGCGAGCAGCGCGGGCGGGCCACCCGCCAGGTGCCCGGCCGCCAGCGCGGCCGGCACGGCGAAGGCCGCCACGAGGAAAATCCACTTCACCGAGCGCACCAGGGAAGCGGCGCAGCCGTGGAAGAACTCGTGGGTGTTGAAGGAGCCCGCGGTGAAACCCTGCGAAACCTGGCGGATCACGGGGTGGCGCACGCCGATGGCCGTCTGCAGGGTGCTCACGGGGCGCAGCCGCGCGTTGCGCACGAGCGAGGCGCCGCGGGAGAGCGCGCCGAGGAGCGTGAACACGAGCGCCCAGCCGGCGAAGAAGGTCGCCTCGCCGGGCGCGAGCGCGGCCGCGAGCGCCGCCGCCGCGGTGAACCCGGAGGCCGTCCCGAGAAGGATGTAGTTGGCCACCGTGAGCGGGCTGTGCCATTCGCGCAGGAACTTGAGGCAGGCGTAGATCATGCCGGTGCACACGAAGAGCGCGAAGGCGAGGACCGCGCCGGCCACGCCGGCCACCATGCTCGCGTCGACCGCGGCGCCGCCCGGCAGGCGCACGAGAACCGGGTTCACGCCCGTGAGGTGCGCCGCGCCGTACAGGAACACGGTGCCCATGAAGGCCGGCAGCACGATCACCTCGCGCGAGAGCCACGAGGTGCGCCACATCGCCGCCGAGCGCCAGGCGCGCTCCGGCCGGCCGAGGTGGAAGAAGGACGCCACGAGCCCGCCCGCGAGGAGCGCGAGCGCCACCGCGGCGGCGGGCCCGTAGAGCCCGCGGGCGCCTTCGGGGGAGAGCACGCCGGCGAACGCGTAGGTCTGGTGCGTGACCATGGCGAGGAAGAGCCCCTGCCCGGCGCCGAGGAGCGTCGTGAGCAGGATCACGGAGAAGGCGGGTCTCATGGCGGGGCGCCTACCAGGTGACGGCGTCGTCCAGCGTCGGCTCGCCCTTGGCGGGGCGCGGCTGCTGGCGGTCGACGTTGAGCGGGTTGTCGGCGCGTTCGAGCTCGTCGGCGTGGATGCGCACGCGCGTCTTGCGGCGCGGCAGGTAGTGGTTGGCCGGGTGCGTCCCCCACTCCGGCATGAGGGGGTATCCGCCCTCCTCCCGGATCGCGCGCGAGACCTCGCTTTCGGGGTCGTGAATGTCGCCGAAGAGCCTCGCCGAGGTCGGGCAGGCCATCACGCAGGCGGGCTTCCTCTCCTGCGGGGGAAGCGAGGCGTCGTAAATGCGGTCCACGCACAGCGTGCACTTCTTCATCACGCGGTTCTGGTCGTCCAGCTCGCGCGCGCCGTACGGGCAGGCCCAGGAGCAGTACTTGCAGCCGATGCACTTGTCGTAGTCCACCAGGACGATGCCGTCCTCCTTGCGCTTGTGGGAGGCGCCGGTCGGGCAGACGGGCACGCAGGGCGGGTCCTCGCAGTGCAGGCAGGATTTCGGGAAGTGGACGGTCTCGGTGGCCGGGTAGCACCCGACCTCGTAGGTCTGGACCCGGTTGAAGAAGGTGCCGCGGTACTGCTCGCCGTAGGCCCGCGAGTCCGGCAGCGGCCCCGCCTCGCCCGAGGTGTTCCATTCCTTGCAGCTGGTGACGCAGGCGTGGCAGCCCACGCACACGTTCAGGTCGATGACGAGCGCGAGTTGTGTCATGGCATCCGGCTCGCGCTCGCAGGCATGGAACGGGCCTTCCGGGAAAACCCCTTGATGGGACCGCCTATTACCGCAGCTGGGGGCTTGCCCTGTCTATTACCGCAAGGGGGGGGTGAACCTACCCGTTTGGGGGAGCTTGCTCGGAACACGATGCCCGAATTCTCGTAGAATTGTCGTCTGGACAACCATCGACGGCGCCCCCACGGACGGGGCGCCGCGGTCGATCCGAGGAGAAGCGCAGTTGCCGGTGAGCAGGAAGCCGACCCAGATCCACCCGGAGCCCGGGTGCGCCCCCCGCGCCGCGGCGAAACCGCCGCGCCCGGGCGCCTGCGACATCGTCGCCAGCCCCGAGCTGCACGCGCTCCTCGAGCGCGGCCTCAAGGCGATCGTGGCCCTGGCCGGCGCCCGCGGCGGGGTGATCCGCCTGGTGCCGCCCGCCGGCGGCGCGATGCAGCTCGTCTGCGCGGTGGGCCTTCCCCCCGACATCCTCGCCAGCGAGGCGCTCGTCGAGAGCGACTGCGGCATGTGCGGCGCGGCGCTGCGCACGGACGACGTGCAGGTGCAGGACGCCAACCTCGGGTGCGCGCGGCGCATGGGCGTCTTCGCCACGGGCCCGGGGACGGGCCCGATGCTCGCCGTG
>Ga0154020_10002856_pt1 | contig 21005 bp, 15 predicted proteins | sample Klosneuvirus_201_FD_109709 | JGI IMG/M metagenome (GOLD analysis project Ga0154020, IMG submission 109709) | Active sludge microbial communities from wastewater, Klosterneuburg, Austria - Klosneuvirus_20160825_MG | ecosystem: Engineered > WWTP > Aerobic digester > Activated sludge | place... | reverse complement strand
TGCGGGCGGCGGCGCGGGGTGCTGGGAGTGGTCGCGCGGCGGGGTTGACGGCTGGATTGGATGAGTTGGCGACGGGGCTGGCAATGGTGGTTGGGGTCGTGGCGGGCGCGGGGGACGCGCGCCGGGCGTGAAGTTGGCGAGGCGGAGGAGCGTGGAGGCGGCGCGGCGTGCTGTTTCTGCGGCTCTGGCGCGGGTGGCGAGTGCGCGCGGGCTGGAGGTGTCGCAGAGCGAGTTGGAGTGGAGGTCGCGGAAGTCCGCGAGGACGGAGCGGAGGGCTTCGACGGCGAGGGGGAGGAAGTTTGACGCGACGAGGCGGACCCGCGCGGCGCAGGCGGAGGCGAGTGCGTCGAGGCGCTCGGCGATGTCGGGGCGGGCCATCCAGAGGGTGAGGGATTCGAGTGATGTGTTGTATTCCTCGGCGAGGCCGGCGAGAGATGAGTTGAAGTCGGCGGCGATAGCGGAGATGAGGGCGTTGGTCGCGGCGGGTGAGGGGTTGAAGGGGCCGCTGGTAGGTCCACTGACCGTGGGGTGATCGAGGAGCGGGCCGCGCCCTTGCTCGTGGCTCGGCGGAGATGCAGAAGCATGGCACCCGGCACTCTCACCACCCGTCGAAGACGCCGGGTGGTGGCACGGTTCGGGGTGAGGCCACCCAGTGGGATGTGACGATGGCGCGGTCACGGGAGTTGGGTAGGCGGGGGCGATGCGGGTGGAAGTGAGTGAGGTCGCTTTGGTCTGAAATGCGCGCGCAGGGGAGGTCGGGTGAGGTGAGAAAGTGGATGCGGAGGCCGAGGGGGCGTGCCGCCCCCTTGGCGAACCACCCTGCTCCCGGCCCACAGCCCGCAGCCCCCACTCTCCGGCATTGTCCTGTCGGCGTGCGGATGAGGGCTGGGGCGTGCAGGTCGGCACCGAGAACGCCGCAGAGACGGAGCTCTCGGTGGCATGAGAGTTCGGCGCGGAGGCCGAAGTACGGCACCCGAGGGCTCTCGTGGGGGGCGGAACGTCGTAGTCGTGGCTTGACGTACGGACTGCTCGTGTTAGACTGAGTTTCATGAAAGCATCGGTCGTTGCCATGGGGGCCCTGTCTGCAATCTCGGTGTGCGGCGGCGGGGCGACGGCGGGCATCACGTCCATCGGCCGCTTGCCGGGGGGGTCGTGGTCGACCGCGAACGGCGTGAGTGGTGATGGCATGGTGATCGTGGGAGCGAGCGATTCGCCAGAGGGGCGGCGGGCGGTCCGCTGGACTCGGCAGGAAGGGATGCAGAGTCTGGGAACGCTTGGGGGAAATGAGTCCGAGGCGTTGGGGATCAGCAAGGACGGCCAGACGATCGTGGGAGAGAGCGACTCTCCGGAGGGGCCGCGGGCATTCAGGTGGACGGGGAGCAGCGGCATGCTCAGCTTGGGCGTTCTCCCCGGGGCGGTCGCGTCGTCGGCGCTCGGCGTGAATGAGGACGGGCGGGTCATCGCCGGCTACTGCACATTTCCGACGGGTGAGCGGGCGTTTCGGTGGACCCCGGAAGGTGGGCTGGTGGATCTTGGAACGCTCGCGGGCGGCGGATCATCAAGGGCGACCGCTGTGAGTCGAGACGGATCGATCATTGTCGGATGGTCGGGCCCGGAGGGCTTGCGCAGGCCATTTCGATGGGCGGCAGGCACCATGCAGGACCTTGGAGTGGCGGTGGGGTACGCCGAGGCGGTGGCGAGCGACGTGAACGACTGGGGAGGAGTGGTGGTCGGGTATGTGTTCAACGGCGCGAGTGACTCGAACGGGTTCCAGTGGACGCAACATGGGGGCATTAGCCTGCGCGGCCCGCAGTGGCCTGGGAGGTGGGCAAGGGTGCTCTCATGTGACGGGACCGGAGGCTTTAAAGTCGGGGTCTCAGGGACCGCAGATGGGTCAGTCGCTATGGGCTGGGATGCGCGGTACGCCCGGGGGATCTTCGCGTTCGATCCCGACGCGGGGTTGTGGACCAGTTCGTCTGCGCACCGGGTCAGCGCTGATGGCTCGACGGTGGTCGGGGTCGGCACTCGGAGCGGGCTTCGGGAAGGTTGGGTCGTCGGTCCGGTGCTTCTTTGCGATCCCGACCTGAATCGTGATGGCGCGGTGGACGAGGGAGATGTTCGCGCCTGGTATGACTCATGGAGCGCGGACAATCCACTCGGGATTGACCCTGACTTCAACAGGGATGGCAACGCGGACCAGGATGACGTGGCGGACCTGATCAACGTCGTCGCCGGAGGCTCGTGCCCGTGGTGAGGGATCGATCCAGCCCGCGCTAACAACCCGATCGTCTCGGGACGCCCGGTTGAAGGAAGTCGGCTTGGGGCTGGCGGGCTCTGCTTACGCGGATTCCTTGCGGGCGACGCGGATGTCCTTCAGGGTGATGCGGCGTGCGACGGCGGCCTCGTCGATGACGTACTCGGCACCGTCGGCGCGTTGCTCCGGGAGTTCGAACATGAGTTCGAGCATGATCTCTTCCATGACGGAGCGGAGGCCACGGGCACCGGTCTCTCGCTGCTTGGCCCGCTCGGCGATCTTGCGGAGCGCGCCGTCGGTGAAGGTGAGTTTGGCGCCTTCGAGGCCGAAGAGGTGCTGGTACTGCCTGACGACCGCGTTCCTGGGCTCCGTGAGGACGGTCATGAGGGTCTCGACGGAGAGCGGGGCGAGGGGCGCGAGGACCGGGAGGCGGCCGATGAACTCGGGGATCATGCCGAACTCGACGAGGTCCTCCGGGGTGACCTGCTGGAGGAGTGCGGCGGACTCTCTGGTGTCCTCGCGGTCAGAGGCGACCTGGCTGAAGCCGATGCGGGTCTGTCCGACGCGGCGGCGGATGATTTCTTCGAGGCCGACGAAGGTGCCGCCGCAGATGAAGAGGATGTTGCTGGTATCGACCTGGATGTACTGCTGCTCCGGGTGCTTTCGGCCTCCCTGTGGCGGGACGTTGCTGACGGTTCCTTCGAGCATTTTGAGGAGGGACTGCTGGACGCCCTCGCCGGAGACGTCGCGGGTGATGGAGACGTTGTTGGAGGTCTTGCCGATCTTGTCGATCTCGTCGATGTAGATGATGCCGCGCTGGGCGGCTTCGAGGTCGAAGTCGGCGTTCTGGAGGAGTTTGAGGATGAGGTTTTCGACGTCTTCGCCGACGTAGCCGGCCTCGGTGAGGGTGGTGGCGTCGCCGATGGCGAAGGGGACCTTGAGCATTCGGGCGAGGGTCTTGGCGAGGAGGGTTTTGCCCGAGCCTGTGGGGCCGATGAGGAGGATGTTGCTCTTGTCGAGCTCGACGTTGGAGGAGTCGGCGGACTCGAGGTGGAGGAGGCGCTTGTAGTGGTTGTGGACGGCGACGGCGAGGGCGCGCTTGGCCTTGTCCTGGCCGATGACGTACTGGTCGAGGAAGGTGGTGATCTCACGGGGCGCGGGGATTTCGCGGAGCCAGGTGGAGGAGGAGCTGACGCGGCGTCGCTCCTGCCTGAAGATGTTCTGGCAGAGGTCGGTGCAACTGGAGCAGACGTAGACCTGGTTGGGACCTTCGACCATGGGGCCGACCTCGCGGGAGGTCTTGCCGCAGAACGAGCAGGTCGTGACCTTCCTGCCCTTGAAGGCGGACTGGTCACCCTGGGTGGTTGGCGGAGTATCGGGCCCGTCCTGACGGTTCTTGGCCATGCATCCCTCGCTGCGGCGCCGAACACAAGGGGGCGCCGATTGCGGAAGTCTATCGGCTTGGGGGGCGGATGTCTGCACCTGGGTTGCGCGAGTCGCGCAAGACAGCGGGGCTTATCCGGACGCTGAGCCCCGTCCCTTCGTGGGCGGCGGCGGAGCGGCTTTTTGGCGGGCGCGTTCGATGATTCGGCGGCGGGTGGCGTCGAACTCATCCTGTGAGATTTCGCCGCGGTCGCGCATGCGGCGGAGGTCTTCCATGAAGGAGCGGCCGGCGTCGGCGGCGTTGTCGCGGGCGAGCAGTCGCTTGCGGAAGACCATGATGATGAGGCCAAGGAGCAGGACTGCGGCGATGAGTGCGGCGACAGCGAGCACGAGGCTCGTGGTGCGGGCTTCCGGGGCGTGCGCGAGGAGGTGGCTCATGGGTCAGCCGTTGCCGGCGGCGATGGCCTCTCGGAGCGGGACGATGAGGCCCGGGACGACGCGGTGTTCGACGAGGTCTTCGCCGACCTTGCTGAGGCGTGCGAGGAGCTGGGGGAGTTCGGCGGTGTCGCTGACAGCCCCGAACTTTCGGAGGGTGAGGTAGACGGAGATGGGCTCTGGCGCGTCGGGGTCTCGGGGCCCTGCGCCGGCGGCGTTGCGGGTCTTGACCTCGAAGTAGACCTCCATTTCGCCGCGGCGGCCGAGGGACATGCCGACGAGGGGTTGGCAGTCGATGGCCTGGGCGTTTGGGATATCGAGGAGAGCGCCGAGTGGCGAGCCGGTGAGGAGGGCGTTGCAGACGATGGCGTCGTGGTTGCCGGGCGCGGCGAGGTCGAAGCCGTAGAGGAGTTCGACGAACTCGACGTCGAGGGGAGGGATGGACATGTAGGTTGGCGCGACTTCGAGGACCTCGCGGTGGAGGGCGTAGGTGTCGTCGGCGCCGTCGGCGTTCACGACGCCGGAGCGGACGGAGTTGGCGCGGACGGCGATCCAGCGGTGCGGCATCTCGGAGGTCGGCGATTCGAGGGCGAGCTCGTCCTTGTACTTCTTGAAGGAGGACATTCCCGGGAACTTGCGGCGGACGCGTTCGAAGAGGTCGAGGACGGTCTCGCGGGTTCGGGGGAGCTCCATGCGCACGGAGAGCTTGAGGTTGACGTAGGCGTCGCTGCAGAGTGCTCGGGAACTCTCCGACATGCTGTGTGGGCCTTCCTGTGGCGGTGCGTGCGAGAACGATAGCGGCGGGCGGCGGAAAGCCGCGTGGAGCACTGTCGGTTCGGGGCGGCTCAGGGGTGGCGGTCGAAGATCCAGCGGAGGATGGAGGGGGTGTCGGAGAGGTCTGGGACGACGAGGTGACCGCCGGCGTCGCGGAGTTCGGCGGCGGAGGAGCGGCCAGTGGCGACGGCGAGGGCGCGGCAGCCGTGGGAGAGGGCGGCGTGGACGTCGTGGGGCGTGTCGCCGATGACGACGACGTTGGCGGGTGCGAGAGTCGCGGCGCGGAGGGACTGGTAGCGGCGGATAGCGACGGGGACGAGGTCGGACCTGTGTGGCGGGTCGTTGGGGGAGTGATCACCCCAGACACGGACCTCGAAAGGGGCGAGGGGGATGCGGCAGCGCTCGAGCTTCATGGTGCCGGTGGTCTCGAAGTTGCCCGTGAGGATGCCGAGAGCGAGCGGGGGTGAGTGCGTGCGGTGAAGATCGAGGGCGGCGACGAGGTCGAGGGCGCCGGGGAGCGCGGCGCAGGAGGTGGTGCCGGCGAGTTCGTCGGCGAGGCAGCGTTGGTAACGGGCGGTGAAGTCGGCGATGGAGGCGGGCGTGGGCACGGCAGCGGCGCGTGCAAAGAGGTCGGAGATGATGAGGGGATCGAGGCGACCGGCGAAGGAGACGCCTTCGGTTGAGAACAGCGGGCCGAAGAGTTGGCGGGCGGCGGCGAGCATGGCGCGGGCGCCGCTGCCGCCGGTGGAGAGGAGGGTGAGGTCGATGTCAAAGAGGATGAGCATGGCGGGGAACGGGGGGGCTAACGGCGGATGTCGAAGGTGGATTCGGCGGGGTCGGTGGGGAGCGTGGTGAGGGACTCGGAGCGGATGTTGCGGGCCATGCGGGCACGGAGGTCGGCGAGGAAGGCGTCGATGTGAGCTGGGCGGCCCTGGACCTGGCAGGTGACGGTGCCTTCGGGGTCGTTTCGGACCCATCCGGTGAGGGGGTGAGCGCGTGCGGTGTCTCGGGTTGTGGCGCGGAAGCCGACGTTTTGAACGCGGCCCGAGAACACGAACTGGAGCCTGGTCAGGTCGGACATATCGGGACCTCCGGAGGAAGATCGTTGGCCCGCGAACCACGTGGGGGGGCGGAAAAGCGGGCGGAATGCGCGGATTGGTTGCCAAACCCGGATCCTGTGTTACCTTCGGGAGAGAAGCGAGGACCGCTCCATCCATCCCGTCCGGCGCAGGCGGATCTCCTGGCGGCCGGCGGGCACCCTACGAACGAGCGACCTCGCGAGTCGGAGCGTCGGAGAGCCCCCGGAGTGGGGCGGGGATAGGCCGCTCGCTTTGGGCGCGCGTATGGTCACGAGTTCGAGGGTCGTCGCGATATGAACCCGCTGCGGAGCACAAATCAGGCCGGGCGGCAGTCCCGCGATGCGGACCGGGAGAGGGTGCGCGAGGCGTCGGACATTGTGAGGATCGTGGGCGAGTCGGTGTCGCTGAAACCCAAGGGTCGGGAGTATGTGGGGCTGTGCCCGTTCCACGACGACCATCGGCCATCGATGAACGTGGTGCCCTCGAAGCAGATTTTTCACTGCTTTGTGTGCGGGGCGGGCGGGGACGTGTTCACGTTCGTGCAGAAGCTCCACAAGATGGAGTTTCCGGAGGCGTTGCGGTACCTGGCGGAGCGGGCGGGGATCACACTGGCGGCGACGCGGGGCGGTGGAGAGGCGGGGACTGGGAGCAGCCGGTCGGACCTGCTGGGGGCTTGTGCGCTGGCGGCGGAGTTTTACCGGGGCGTGCTGGCGCATCCGGAGCACGGGAAAGTGGCGCGTGAGGCGATGGAACGTCGCGGGTTTGACGCGGCGACCTCGGAGCGGTTTCTGATCGGGGCGGCGCCGAACAGGTGGGACGGGCTGGTGATCACGGCGAGGTCGCGGGGCGTGGACGTGGACCTGCTCGTCGAGGCGGGGGTGCTGAAGTCGCGGGAGCAGGGCGGGGGCGTGTACGACGCGATGCGGAATCGGCTGATCTTTCCGATCCAGGATCAGGCGGGGCGGGTGATCGCGTTTGGCGGACGGCGTCTGGACGATGCGGAGGAGCCGAAGTACCTGAACACGGCGGAGAGCCGCCTGTTCAAGAAGGGGGAAACGCTGTACGCGTTGCATCACGCGTCGCGTGCGATCCAGACGAAGCGGACGGCGATCGTGACGGAGGGGTACACGGACGTGATCGCGTGCCACCGTGCGGGGGTGACCAACGCGGTGGCGACGCTGGGGACGGCGCTGACGCGAGATCACGCGGGGGTGCTGAGGCGGATGTGCGACCGGGTGGTGCTGCTGTTTGACGGGGACGAGGCGGGGAAGATGGCGGCGGACCGGGCGGTGGACGTGTTCTTTGCGGAGCCGCTGGACGTGGCAATCGCGACGCTGTCGAAGGTGACGGACGCGAAGGATCCCGATGAGTTGCTCAAGCGGCCCGGAGGGCGCGAGGTGCTGGAGCGGGCGATCGAGGAGGCGACGGACGTGCTGCGGTACCGGTTTGACCGGCTGCGGGAGAGGCTGGCGGGCGCTGGCGTGGCAGCGCTGTCGCGGGCGATCGAAGAAGAAATCGCGTGGCTGGCATCGAAGGGACTGGCGGAGGTGAGCCCGGTGCGGCAGAGGCTGATCATCCGGCAGTTGGCGGGGCTGGCCGGGGTGGACGAGGGGACGATTCAGAGGATGCTGCCCGCGGGTCGCGTTGGGAGGGTGGAGTCGCGGGCGAGGCCGGAGGCGGCGGAGGACGGGGACGTGGAGCAGGCACGCCGCTTGCAGGGAGGGGCACTGGGGGTGCTGGAGCACCTGCTGGGGTGCATCCTGTGCGAGGGTGCGTTGTGGGGTTCTCTGGGGGGCGGGGGAGCGGAACTGGCGGTGGCCGGTGGCTATCGTTTCGAGTTGACAGAGCGGCTTGCCCAGCGTGTGAATGCACTTGCGGTTCGGGGCGTTCGCCCCGACCTTTCGGCGGTGCTGACGGAGACGGGCGAGGAGCCCTCGCTGCAGCAGGCGGCGGTGACGCTGGCCTCAAGGGTGGACGCGGAGTGTGACCGGGACTCGGAGCGGGTGCGGGCGCACTTTGCGACGTGCCTGGCGCGGGCGAGGCGGGACCGGGAGAGGCCGGGTTCCGGGGGCCAGCGAGACGGGGACATGAAAGACATGGACCGCGTGATCGAGGCGATCGGGCGGAAGCGGAGTTTGGACTCAGCCCACGGGGCGGACCGCAGGGTCTTTCCCCGTCCGGGATGATCTCGCGTTCCCGGCGCAAGGAAGGCCGGGGTGTGTTGCAGGATCCCGGGTGTCGGCAGAGCCGACTCCGGGAGAGAGATCGGATGAGTCCGGCGGCGAAGGCGTCGACCGTCGTGACCGGATCGCAAGGAGCCGCGAGTGATCTTTGATCTGCACCCCGCCGTTGCACAACTGGTCGACCTCGGGCTCCGCCGCGGATGGCTGAGTTATGAGGAGCTGAACAACGTCCTTCCGGATGAGATGGTGGACCCGTGCCGGATCGATGAGCTGCTGGTGCTCGTGGACCGCAGCCGGCTCGAGATGATCGATGAGTTGGAGTTGAAGGCGCGGCTTCACCGGCTGGCGCTGGAGGCGGGGGACTGCACGGTGAAGCCGACGAGGCTGGCGCCGGGGTTCCGGGCGATGAGCGTGTCTGGCGGGGAGCGGTCAGCGGAGTCGGCGACGCTTCGGCAGCGGCTGAACGCGGCGGCGAAGGGTCGCGCGACGGCGGGTGAGGATGACGAGGATGCGGCGCTCGAGGCCGACCTGGCGGAGGTCGTGCGGGAGGAGACGGCGGGGAAGCGGATCGACGACCCGGTGCGGATGTACCTGACGCAGATGGGGTCGATCCCGCTGCTGACGCGCGAGGAAGAGGTGCGGCTGGCGAAGAAGATCGAGCTGACGCGGATGATCTTCCGGCGGCGGTGCCTGGAGAGCGACTATGTGGTGACGCAGGCGGTGGAGATACTGCGGATGGTTTCGAAGGGGGAGCTGCCCTTTGACCGGACCATGCGTGTGTCGACGGCGGACCCGCAGGCGAAGGAGAAGATCGCGAGGCGGATCCCGGTGAACCTGCCGACGATCGAGCGGCTGCTGGAGCTGAACCGGAAGGACTGGGAGGCGGCCCGCGGGGCGGACACGGCGGGGAACGCGGAGGCGGCGGCGGAGGCGCGGGTGCGGATCCGCGCGAGGCGGCGCCGGATGGCGACGCTGACGGAGGAACTCAGTCTGCGGACCGGGCGGATCATTCCGCTGATGCGGAAGCTGCGGTCGATCGCGAAGAAGATGTCTGAGCTGGACGGGGAGCTGCGGCGTGCGGCGGGGGGTGGGAAGGACGGGGCGAAGGAGGCCGCGAAGAGCGGGAAGGCGCGGAGGCGGCCCGCGAAGGCGTATGACCCCGAGGACCTGGCGGTGATGCGGGAGGAGCTGGAGGGGCTTCGGGGGCTGGTGCTGGAGGCGCCGCAGGACGTGATCCGGCGGGTGCGCGAGCTGAACACGGTGTTCTGGGAGTATGAGCAGGCGAAGCGGGACCTGTCGGGCGGGAACCTTCGGCTGGTGGTGTCGATCGCGAAGAAGTACCGGAATCGCGGGTTGTCGTTCCTGGACGTGATCCAGGAGGGCAACACGGGGCTGATGCGTGCGGTGGACAAGTACGAGTACAAGCGGGGGTACAAGTTCAGCACGTACGCGACGTGGTGGATCCGGCAGGCGATCACGCGGGCGATCGCGGACCATGCGCGGACGATCCGGATTCCGGTGCACATGATCGAGACGATGTCGAAGCTGCGGACGATCCAGAAGGCGATGCTCCAGGCGACGGGGATGGAGCCGACGGTGGAGGAACTGGCGGAGAAGGCGGCGATCTCGGCGCTGGAGGTGAGGCGGGTGATGAAGATCAGCCGTCACCCGGTGAGCCTGGACCGCCCGGTGGGCGAGAGCGAGGACAGCTATTTCGGGGACTTTATCGAGGACGATTCGCAGGATGCGCCGGGGGACATCGCGGCGCAGGAGATGCTGCGGAGCCGGATCGAGGCGGTCCTGAAGACGCTGACGTACCGGGAGCGAGAGATCATCAAGCTGCGGTACGGGATCGGGGACGGGTACACGTACACGCTGGAGGAGGTCGGGCGGATCTTCAAGGTGACGCGTGAGCGGGTGCGGCAGGTGGAGGCGAAGGCGATCCGGAAGCTGCAGCACCCGGTGCGGGCGCGGAAGTTGCAGGGCTTTGTGGACGCGAACGTGTATCGGGAGGTTCGGGCGGAGGACGCGGCGAAGCGGCACCCGGACGAGGCGCAGGGGTGAGCGGGGAGTAAGCTGGGGGCTTGCGCCGTGGGGCGGGCTGTTGTGGGCTGCGCCCAACGAGGCGTTGCCTAGGATCGGCCCACTGTTGGGGAGTAGCCCCCCCGGGCGGCGGAGTCCGGGAAGCCATGCAGGCCGTCAGCACGGAGGCGGTGGCACCTCCCGGTCCTTGGCGTGCGTTTGGGCGCACGGAGCGAGACCAACATCCGAGCGGCACCCCGCGGGGGTGCGGGAGGATGTTGTGCGCGTGAGCGGAGTGAATCGAGTGAACAACGTCGTGGCGAGCCGGGGCTCCGGGGGGCATCGGCCGTGACGCATTGGGTGTGGGTCATTTTTTGCGGGTTCGTGCTGGTGATGCTGGCGCTGGACCTGTTTGTCGTGAACCGGACGCCCCACGTCGTGAAGACGAAGGAGGCGCTGCTGTGGACGGGCGTGTGCGTGGTGCTGGCGCTGGCGTTCAGCGTGCTGGTGTACTACGGGTACAGGGACGACTGGCTGCAGGTGGCGACGGACTATGCGGAGCACCACCCGAAGGGGGCAACGCCCGCGGAGCTGGGGCTGGAGGCGGCGACGAAGTTCGTGACGGGCTGGCTGGTGGAGTACTCGCTGAGCCTGGACAACATCTTCGTGATCGCGGTGATCTTCAGGCACTTCAGGGTTGAGTCGCGGTACCAGCACCGGGTGCTGTTCTGGGGAATCCTGGGGGCGCTGGTGCTGCGGGCGGTGATGATCCTGACGGGCGCGGCGCTGGTGAGCCGGTTCGAGTGGGTGCTGTACCTCTTCGGGGCGATCCTGGTGTATACGGGGGTGCGCCTGGTGTTTCAGAAGGAGGAGGACCTGGACCCCGAGCACGGGTGGGTGTATCGCACGGCGCGGAAGGTGCTGCCCCTGGCGCCGGGGTATCACGGCGAACGGTTCGTGGTGGTGCAGGACGGGAGGCGGCTGTTCACGGGGCTGTTCCTGGTGCTGCTGGTGGTCGAGACGACGGACGTGGTGTTCGCGGTGGATTCGATCCCGGCGATCCTGGGGATCACGACGGACCCGTTCATCGTGTTCACGTCGAACGTGTTCGCGATCCTGGGGTTGAGGTCGATGTACTTTGCGCTCGCGGCGATGATGGATAAGTTCAAGTACCTGAAGTACAGCCTGGCGTTCGTGCTGGTGTTCGTGGGCGTGAAGATGCTGGTGAAGTACTTTGGGGTGCACTTTGAGCCGGAGGTGACGCTGTCGATCATCGCGGGGTCGCTGGGGGCGGGCGTGGGAGTGTCGTTGTGGGCGTCGAGAAAGTCGGGGGCTGAGGCCGGGCAGGCCGGGGAAGCGCCGCCGTCATGATGCTGCTGGGTTCTCTGGTGACGGTGCTGGTTGCGGCGCTGGTGCTGATCGACCTGTTCGGGATCCACCGTGGGCACCGGGCCCCCACGGCCCGGAATGAATGGCGGACCGCGGGGCTGTACGCGCTGCTGGCGGTCGCGTGTGGCGGGCTGCTGGCGATGGCGCACGGGGAGCAGTGGCTGGGGATCGGACGCGGAGGGTCGGGGCTGAGCGCGCGGGAGGCGTTCGGGCAGTTTCTTGGGGCGTTCGGGTGGCAGCTTGCGCTGGACCTGGACACGGTGTTCGTGGTGACAGCGCTGTTCGTGCAGTTCAGAACGCCGCGGGAGGTGCAGCACCGGGTGCTGCTGTGGGGCGTGCTGCTGGGGCTGTTCGTTCGTGGAGCGCTCACGGCGGCGGGGGCGGAGCTGCTGCACCAGTTTCCGTGGACGCGGTTCGTGATCTCGGGGCTGCTGGTGCTGGCGGCGCTGCGGATGCTGGTGATCCGGCAGGAGAACCTGGACCCGGCGAACAACGTGCTGATCCGGATGCTGAGGCGCGTGGTGCCCGTGACGTCGCGGGTGGAGGGGGCGTCGCTCTTCACACGGGTCGGTGGGCGGCTCGCGGTGACTCCGCTGTTGATCCTGGTGATGCTGCTGGAGACGGCGGATGCGTTCATGGCGATGGACTCGATCCCGGCGGTGCTGGCGATCTCGCGGGACCCGCTGCTGGTGTATTCGGCGAACGCGTTTGCGCTGCTGTGCCTGAGGTCTCTCTACGTGGCGCTGCGGGACGCGGCGGACTGGCTGCGGTACTGCAAGATCGGGCTGGCGTGCAGCCTGGGGTACGCGGCGGTGCTGATGTCCTTGCCGACGGACCTGCGGCCCACGACGCTGGAGTCGGTGGCGGTGCTGTTGCTGTCGCTGGCGGCGGGGACGATCATCGGGATCGGGACCAAAGGGGCGCGGGCGGACGTGTCGCCGCTGGGCGAGAGCGCGGACCGGATGGCGAAGGCGACGCTGCGGCACGCGCGGCGGACGATCGCGCTGGTGGTGGGCGTGACGCTGCTGGCGGTGGGCGTGTTCTTTGTGATCGCGCCGGGGCCGGGGCTGCCCGTGATCTTCATCGGGCTGGCGGTGCTTGGGAACGAGTTTGCGTGGGCGAAGCGGTTTGCGGAGAAGTATCGGGCGAAGGCGGAGGAGGCTGTGGAGGCGTCGGCGGTTGCGGCGCGGAAGCGGTTTGGGCCGTGGGTGCTGATCCCGCTGGTGGTCGGGACGGCGGTGGTGTTCGTGGTCGCGGGGCACCTGCTGAGGTTGAAGCCGCACCAGGTGGCGCTGGGGCTGGTGCCGGCGGTGCTGGGGCAGTTGGCGTGGGGGTATTTCACGTACTACCGGAAGCGGAAGAGGGGGGCGGGCGAGGGGCGAGGGGGCGCGAGCCGCAACCTTGGGGGCGGGGATGCGGTAGGCTCTTGCCATGTGGGGAGTGTTCCTGGCTGTGGTGATCGGGAGCGTGGCGCTGCTGACGGGCTGCGCGGAGCGGGAGCCGGCGGCGCTGGCGCACGCGGCGGGGACGGCGGTCTCGGGCGGGCCCGCGGCGGCGACGGCGGAACTGACGGCGGACTTCAACGCGAAGCGGATCACGGTGGGCGGGGCGATCGACCACGCGGTGGCGATGCTGGAATCGGCGGCGACGGGGACACCGATGGTCGGGGAGACGGTGGCGGTGGCGAGTGTTGACGCGACGGTGTTTGCGGGGGCGGTGCTGGACTTTTGCGGGGCGGTGGAGCCCCAGTTGCCGAAGGCGGATGAGTTCTACCTGATCTGGATCAAGATGGGGAGGCTGGCGTTTCGGGGGGCGGAGGAGGCGCACGCGGCGGGGCGTTTGAACGAGGCGGCGGCGCTGGTGTTTCGGGGGCCGACGCGATGGCAGAACGAGGGGTACTGGTACCAGTACCCGGATCATGACGCGCTGGCGGCGGTGATTCTCGCCAGAACGGGGAACCGATCGGAAGCGATTCACAGGCTGCAGAGCCGGATTGAACTGCGTGGGCCTGCGCAGGAGGTGTATGAGATGCTGATGCGGGGGCAGTAGGGTGTTCGCAGTTGGTTCGCATGCGAACAACGACGGAGTGGAAAAGGCGGAGTACCCCCGGTTTAGGGCTTTCACGGGGCAGGGGTTTGTGGGATACTGAGAGGGTCCGCTCCGACGTTCAAGGTCGAGCGGCGGTGCCGGACAGGAAGGAAGGCGCCATGGGACACGTGAGCGACATTCTGAGGCGGAAGGGACCGCAGGTGTTCAGCGTTCGGGAGGACGCGACGGTGCTGGACGCGGTGTGCGCGATGAACGAGCGGCACGTGGGGTCGGTGGTGGTCACGGACGCGCAGGGGAATCTGAAAGGCATTTTGACGGAGCGGGACCTGCTGACGCGGGTGCTGGCGCTGGGGGTGGAGCCCCGGATGACGCGCGTGTCGAACGTCATGACGCGGGAGGTGTTCTGCTGCCGGCGCGACATGAGCCTGGACGAGCTGCGGCGGGAGATCCGCGAGCGGCGGATCCGTCACGTGCCGGTGCACGAGCCGGGCGAGGGGCTGGTGGGGATGGTGTCGATCGGCGACCTGAACGCGTTTGAGAGCGAGTCTCTGGCGGTCACGGTGTCGTCGCTGGAGGCGTACATCTCGCGGGCGTAGGAGACCCGGACCGCGTGATCGGGTTGGGTGATCAGAGTGTGGTGATCAGAGTTGCGTGATTAGAGCTCGGGGGCGAAGCCTCGGCGCATGGTGTTCTCGGCGGATGCCCTGGGCTCGACGAACTGGAAGAGGTATTCGGCGCCACCGGCCTTGCTGCCGACGCCGGACATGCCGAACCCGCCGAAGGGCTGGCGGGCGACGAGTGCGCCCGTGATTCCCCGGTTGATGTAGAGGTTGCCGACACGGAACTGGCGTTTGGCGAGTTCGATGTGGGCGGGCTTGCGGGTGAAGACGCCGCCGGTGAGCTTGTAGGGGACGCTGTTTGCGATGGCGAGGGCGTCGGCGAAAGAGTGGGCGTGCATGACGGCGAGGACGGGCCCGAAGACCTCTTCGCGGGCGAGGGAGTGGGTTTGGGAGACGCCGGTGAAGATGGTCGGGGCGATGAAGTGCTTTCCGGCGGGGAGGCCGGCGGGGAGGGGCATGCGGAGGGCGAGGGTGCAGCCTTCGTTCTCGGCGGTGGCGATGCAGGCCTGGATCTTTCGGGCGGCGTCCTCGTCGATGACGGGGCCGATGTCGGTTCCGGGATTCGCGGGGTCACCAATGACGAGGGCGCGGGTTGCCTCCACGAGGCGGGAGGTGAACTGGGTGATGGCGGGGCCGGCGGGTCCGGCGGGATCGACGATGATGCAGCGGGAGCACGCGGAGCACTTCTGGCCCTGGAAGCCGAAGGCGGAATGGCGGACTGCGAGGACGGCCTCGTCGAAGTCTGCGGAGGTGTCGACGATGAGGGCGTTCTTGCCGCCCATCTCGCAGATGACCTTCTTGACGTGGGCGTGGGCCCCGGTGGCCCAATGGGTGAAGGCGTCTTTGGCGCCGGCGAAGGGAGAGGGGGGTGAGGCGGCGTGGAGGATGTCGCAGCCGACGTCTCGGGAGCCGGTGAAGGCGATGACGGCGACGCGGGGGTCGCGGACGAGTGCGGCGCCGGTGGTCTCGCCGGGTGCGGGGCAGAAGTGGAGCAGGTCTCGTGCGGCGAGGCGGATGCCGGCCTTGGCGAGGGCTTCGGAGAGGGATTCGATGAGGATGTCGTGGAGGATGCTGGCGATGCCGGTGGTCTGCTCGGCGGGCTTGGCGATGACGGTGTTGCCTGTGACGAGAGCGGCGACGACCATGCCTGAGAGGATGGCGAGGGGGAAGTTCCAGGGGGAGATCACGAGGCAGACGCCGCGCGGCTGGTGCCACTGCTCGTCGAGTTCGCCGACGAAGCGACCGAGTCGCTGGCGGTCGAAAAGCGGGACGGCGGCGCGGGCGTAGTACTCGCAGAAGTCGATGGCCTCGCAGACGTCGGCGTCGGCCTCTCGCCAGGTCTTGCCTGCTTCCTTGATCATGACGCCGGCGAGGGAGTCTCTCTGGGCGCGCATGCGAGCGGCGGCGGCGAGGAGGGTGGAGGCGCGAACACGGACATCGACGTCGCGCCAGACCTCGAAGGCGCTCGCGGCGGTGGCGACCATGTGGGCGGCCTGCTCGGGCGAGCGGTCGCTGGCGACCCTGGGGACGGTGGCGCGCCCGACCGCGGAGGCGAAGGACTCTCGGACGGCGCGGAAGGCGAAGTCGCGCATGGGCTCTGTGAAGAAGGCGCGGCCGTTGCCCAGGCCCTTGATAGCGGGGCTGAGGGCGTGGCGTTCCGGGAGGAGGTCTGTGGCGGCGGGTCCGGGCTCGCCCGGGCCACCGGTGCCCGCGGGTCCGGGGCGGCGGAGGAGGGCGCCCACGTCCGCGTTGTCCATGAAGCCGGCCTTGAGCCAGGACTCGTTGCTGGTGTTTTCGAGGAGGCGGCGGACGAGGTATGCCATGCCGGGGATCATCTCGCCGACGGGGACGTACTCGCGGATGCGGAGGCCGAGTTCGGCGGCGGCGTGCTTGAGCTGGTCGGCCATGCCGTGGAGCATCTGGAGTTCGACGGCGCTCCACGGGAGGCTGCGGGCTTCGGCGGCGGCGAGGACAGCGGCGATGGATCGAGCGTTGTGGGAGCCGAGGGCGAGACGGATGCCGACGGGCCGGGCGGAGGTTCCTGAGGGCGGGCAGGCGTCGAGAAGAATGTCGGCCATTTGTTCGTAGCACGCGTCGGTCTGCCACTTGGTGGGCCAGACGGGGCAGGGCCAGCCGTTCATCTCGCTCTTGATGGTCTCGGCGTCCCAGTAGGCGCCCTTGACGAGGCGGACGGTGACGAGTTTTCCGGTGCGGCGAGCCCAGTCGGCGAGGCGGCGGGCGTCTTCGGGGCCGCTCTTGAGGTAGGCCTGCATGGCGAGGCCGGCCTGGAAGTCGACGGCTTCGACGCAGCGTTGGAAGAGCTCGATGGTGAGGTCTTTGAAGGCGAAGTGCTCCATGTCGAAGTTGACGAAGACGCCCCGGTCGCGGGCGGTTTCGAGGACGGGGACGAGCCGCTTCATGAGCTCGCGGATGGAGCCCTCGGTGTCGATGGGATCGACGCGCGCGGAGAGGGCGGAGACCTTGATGGAGACGTTGGTGCGGGGGATGGAGCCGAGGTGGTCAGATTCGAGGCGGGGCCGGGGCTTCCAGCCTGCGACTGCGGCGGGGAGGTTCTGGATGAGGTCGAGGTACTTGCGCTGGTAGGAGTCGGCTTCTTCGTCGGAGACGCAGGTTTCGCCGAGGAGATCGACGGAGAAGGCGATGCCGTCGTCCCAGAGGGAGGCGAGGCCGGGGAGGGCGCTGGCGGCGTCGGCCCCGGCGATGAACTTGGCGGCCATGGACTCGATCTGAGAGGACATGGTGCGGACGGCGAGGCCCTTGGCCAGGCCGCCGGCCTTCATGGCGGCTGCGACGGCGCCCGGGACGGTGACTCCCGGCTGGGTCATGTAGTCCTGCCAGTGGTCGAAGACGTCGTCGCTGGATCGGAGCATGGGGAAGCAGTCGACGAAGCGGAACATCTGGACCTTGAAGTTTGGGTCCTTCATGGACCATTCCATGAGGGCGTCGCTGTAGAACCTGGCGGAGAGGAGGCCGGCCTTGTGACCCCTGGCGCGGGCGAGGATGTCGCTGCCGATCTCGAAGATGCGGCGTTCGCGGTCTGTGGAGGGCCCTGGGGCGGAAGGGGCGGGCGCGGGGGCGGGCTTGGCTTTGCGGCTGAAGAGTGCCATGGCGGATCGTAGCGACGGCCCGCGCGGGGGGTGTTGCTCGCTATCCTGTGCCCCATGCTGACGATCGATTATGCGAACTGTCTTTCGGATCGGGTGGGGTCTCACGGGATCGACCCGGCGGTGCTGGACCCTTCGGGACCTGGCGCGGCGGCGATCGCGGCGCACACGCGGTCGCTGGCGGCGACGAGGGGCACGGGCTGGGAGCGTTGGCGGGACCTGCCCTTTGACCCGGTGAGGTCGGAGCACGTGGGGCAGGTGCGGCGGGTGGCGCAGGCGTGCGCGGGGAAGTTCGAGAACATGGTGGTGCTGGGGATCGGGGGCTCGGCGCTGGGAAACATTGCGTTGCAGGCGGCGCTGAACCCCCCCACCTACAACCTGATGGAGCCGCCGGCGAGGCCGGGGCCCAGGGTCTTTGTGGTGGACAACGTGGACCCGGCGACCTTTGGCGCGGTGATGGACGTGTGCGCGCAGCGTGGCGGGTTGAAGCGGACGCTGTTCAACGTGATCTCCAAGTCTGGCGAGACGGCGGAGACCGCGGCGCAGTTCATGATCGTTCGGGAGATGCTGGCGGGGGCGCTGGGGCCGGCGTACGGAGAGAACATCGTGGCGGTGACGGACCCGTCGAAGGGGACGATGCGGGCGATCTGCGACAAGGAAAAGTTCGCAACGTTGCCCGTGCCCGACGGGGTGGGCGGGCGGTTCTCGGTGTTGTCGCCGGTGGGGCTGTTCTCCGCGGCGATGGCGGGGCTTGATATCGGCGCGCTGCTGGACGGGGCGGCTGCGATGGACCAGCGCTGCCGGACGGAGACGCTGGGGGCGAACCCGGCGGCGCTGCTGGCATTTCTGCTGGTGGAACTGGGGACAAACCTGGGCAAGCCCAACCACGTGCTGATGCCCTATGCGAACTCGCTGTACCTGATGGCGGACTGGTATCGGCAGTTGTGGGCGGAGAGCCTGGGGAAGCGGACGGACGTGCGAGGGGACACGGTGTTCGCGGGGTTTACGCCGATCAAGGCGCTGGGTGCGACGGACCAGCACAGCCAGATTCAGTTGTACCGGGAGGGGCCCAACGACAAGGTGATCGGGCTGCTGGAGGTACAGGAGTTTTCGACGGACGTGACGATCCCGCGGGGGTTGGGCGTGAAGAACCTGGCGTACCTGGAGGGTTCGACGCTGGGGAAGTTGCTGAACGCGGAGAAGCGGGCGACGGAGTTTGCGCTGGTGGAGAGCCTGCGGCCGAACTTCACGATCACCTTTCCGCGGGTGGACGCGTACCACGTGGGCGAGTTCATCTCACTGTGGCAGATCGCGACGGCGTATGCGGGGCTGCTGCTGGGGGTGGACGCGTATGACCAGCCGGCGGTGGAGCTGGGGAAGCAGGCGACGTTTGGGCTGATGGGGCGCGAGGGGTTCGAGGCGTTCCAGAAGGAGGTCGCGGAAACGCTGGTGCCGACGGATCGGCGCGTGTGAGCGGGCGGGAGGGATTGGTGAAAGGCAAGCCCCCCACCGGGGCGACGCCGACACGGACGCAGGGGTGCAGCATCCGAGCCGACGGGGGTGATGCCCCGGCGGGGAGTGGGGTGAGCTAGCGGCCTGTGGGGCGGGCGGGTGCGGCGGGCGGAACCGCGGGGGAGAGCTTGGCCCGCTCGGCCTCCAACTCACGGAGGCGAGCCTTGGCGGCGTCGGCGGCGGCCTGTGCTTCCTGAAAGCGGGCTTCGAGGGATGCGCGGGCCTGGACCAGCTCGCGGTAGTCTTTTTCGTAGGCGGCCTGTTCGTCCGCGGTGGCAGCGTGCTGCCGGGAGAGCACTTCCTGAACCCTTTCGTTGAGTTCCGTGCGGCGTCCTGCGAGCACGTTGGCGGAGCGTTCGGCGTCGGCGAGGTATCGCTCGGCCAGGGCGCGGCTGTCGGAACCGATTGGTGCCCCGACGACGGTGTGCGTCGAAGCGGTGGGCTCGATCACGGCGAGGAAGGCGGCGAAAACCTCTTGTTGTTGTGGCGTGGCGAAGACCTCGATGCCATGGTCACCGGGGACGACCCAGATGGGGACGTCCTGTCGGGCCATGAGGTCGGAGAAGGCGCGGAGCTTGCCCTCGGAGAGGGTGTACGTGCGGGAGACCGAGCCCGGGGTGGGGCCGGTGAGCTGATCGGGGGTCGTCTCTGCGAGCAGAGGCTGGCTGGGTCGGCCCTGGACCGTGACCGGGGAAGGCTCGCGGGGTTCGCCGCCGATGGGGTAGCCCTTCCGGGCGATGACGGGCTCGGTCGAGGCCGCGTCCTGGAGTCGCGCCTCGATGGCGGAGAGCCGGGCGTCGAGACGCGCGAGCAAGTCGGCGAGGCGGTCGGAGGCGTCGGGCTGCGGGGTGCCGGGCTGCGCGCCGAACATGCCGGCGGACGCCTGGAAGGCGGCGCGGGTGGGCGCGTCGTCTGAGGCTGGCGGCTCCGCCGGCGGGCAGGCCAGCCCGGGTGTGGCGAGCACGCCGGCGAGCGTGAGAAGCGTGCCGGTGGCGATGCCGGCCCAAGAACCTCGGGGTGAGACGCGACTTGTCATGACCATTGTGATTCTCCTTCGAAGCCTGAGCACCCCGCCTGACACGACACACAGACGCGGCGAAACCCCTTCGCCGCACGATCCGATGAGTTCCTTGGTGGCGACGATCGCTTCTGCGTAGGTCCTGCGCGAGGTCGGCGACATGGAGGTGACCCAGGCGTCGCAGGCCTCTTCTGCCTCGTCGCGGGCGCGGGCGAAGGCCCACCACGCGACGGGGTGCCACCAGAAGAGGGTGAGGACGAGCGAGAAGAGCCACGAGAGCCAGTGGTCGCGGCGGCGGAGGTGGGCGAGCTCGTGGACGATGATGCTGATGCGGGCGTTTGGCTCGAGCCGGTCCCAGAGCTCAAGGGGGAGGATGAGTGCGGGGCGCGCGGCGCAGACCAGCATGGGCGACACGCGGCGGGTCGTGAAGAGAACGGAGGGGCGGCGCGGGAGACGCATGGCGATGGCGGCGTCGTTTACAACGCGGAGAGTCTCCGCCGTGGCGGGCGTGGCGCGACGCACGAGGCGGCGGGTCCGGATGGACGCGATGAAGATGGCGCCGAGCATCGGCACGGCGCCCGCGGCCCAGAGCAGGAGCGGTAGTGGGCCTTGCGCGAGGAGAGCCCTGCGCAGGCTCGTGAGCGGGTGCGGCCGGGCCGGAGAATCCGTGGGCCTGTTGGCGACGGCCGGAGCGCGGACCTGAGGGGCCTGTAGAAGGGGCGAGACCGCCGCAGGGGCGGGGTGCCACACGTCGGGCGCGGGCCTGGCGTGGATGACGAACGGATGCTTGCGGGCGGGCGCGGCGGTGGCGAGACCGAGCGGTACCTCGGGCCCGGGGGGTGGCGCGGAATGGAGCGTCGGGGCAGGCTTGGAGACCCGGGAGAGTTGAACCGCGGTGCCGAGGCCGATGGGGGCCACATGGCCTGCCGCCCAGAGGAGCGAGAGACCGAAGAACGGCGCGATGAAGGAAGTCAGCGCCGCGGACCAGAGGAGGTGCCGGGTCGCGGGGCCGGCGGCCACGCGGCCACCGAGCCAGGCAACGGCGGCGGTCGGAATGGCGATGATGGCTCCGGCGAGGAGTGCATCGGCGAGGAATGTGCCGGCAGGGGACATCCTGGGGCCTCCGCTAGGGGCGCTTGGAGTCAAGGTCGCGGATCAGACG
>Ga0154020_10002855_pt1 | contig 21006 bp, 7 predicted proteins | sample Klosneuvirus_201_FD_109709 | JGI IMG/M metagenome (GOLD analysis project Ga0154020, IMG submission 109709) | Active sludge microbial communities from wastewater, Klosterneuburg, Austria - Klosneuvirus_20160825_MG | ecosystem: Engineered > WWTP > Aerobic digester > Activated sludge | place... | reverse complement strand
CCTCGCGATACATCCCGTCCTGAATCTCCGAAGCGCTGCGCGCCACCGACCACACGCGCACTTCGTCGAGGCTGCCCATAAAACGATTGCGCGGGCCGATGTCGAGATTATGGGAATCATCGTGTCCGAGCAGCAACGAGCGCAGCTTGCCGGCGCCGGTGTGCGTGAGGGCGCGCGTGCCGACGAGATCGCCGTTCACATAGAAGCGCGCGAGCGCCCCATCATAACTCACCGCGACGTGCGTCCACTTGTTCGCCAGCACGGGTGTGGCAACCTCCGCGAAATTGGTGCCGCGATAGAACCGCAGCCTCGGCGAGAACCCCAGCCAGTAGGAACCCGGCGCATCGTGAGACACAATGGTTTCGTAGCGATTGGCATCCTGCCGGAACACCCAAGCTTCAATGGTCATCGCCACGGAACTGTCCCACTCCGGACGCGCTTCAAATCCAGAGTAGCTCGTGAACCCTCCATCGTAGGAAGAGCTTCGAAGTGGCGGCACACCACCCGCCGGCGGCCATACCGGTTGCGTGAAGCTCTGGTCCACGCCATTCGCGCGGCCGTTCAGATTCGTGGCGACGTAGCGGTAGTGGTAGGTCTGGCCGGGTTGCAATCCGGAGAGCAGCGCCGCCGCCGTCAGGTAATTCGAGCCTGCTCCGATATTCACCGCCGTCGTTCGGTTGCCGTAGTTGACGTTCGTTCCCCACTCGAACCACGCCGTTGTTGCGCGCCCCAGCGGATTCACTTCGCCATTCAAACCCACTCCGCCGTTCACCGTCTGCCCGGTGATGCCCCTGGTATTCACGAACGGTCCTACGCCGCCGCCCGAAGGAACCCACGACAGGCTGTTGAACAGCGTTCCCGAGTTATTCCCCGCAACGCCGGGAACCAAATCCGCAATGGATGACCCGGCACCTTCCTCAAAACGCCAGTAGGCCAGCAATCCAGGCTCATTACTTTCCAGGCGCCGGATCATCGCGCCCTGGATGGCGGCGGGAGAAAGAGCGACGTTCCACATGCTTACCTCGTCGAGTTCGCCATTGAGGAAATTGTTCGCGTAGCGTCCGAACTGCACTTCCTGCGGCTGGGTCGTGGGCCCCGGCGTGCCCGTCCACGGCTGACTGGCCCGCAAGATTCCGTTGATGTAGAGCTTGCCGCCCGAGGCATCGACCGTGAACGCGAAGTGCAGCCAACTGCCGGCGACAAAACCACTGTCCAAACCGCGGCCTCCATCCCACACGTAGTTGTTCGCGTCTCGAAAGTACCAGGCCCGCACTCGTCCCTGGTGGAAATAGATCTGATACCCGCTGAATGAACTGACCGGATACTTGTTCACGATCCCGCGATCGAGTCCTTGATCAAACGACCTGAACCAGCCCATGACCGTGAGCGGATACGCGTTCAACGCTGCGCTGTTGCCGATGCTCACAAAGTCATTAACCCCGTCAAACTTGAGGGCCGTCCCCGCTCCCGTCTGACAACGGCCCGTCAGGACGCCCAAGATGAGGAAAACGAGAACGCGAACCGCCAGGAGTGGAATCCAGCGACGAGCGGTGGCCGCCGCGCAATCACCGCGTCGATTGGATATCGGGATTGAATCGTTTGTTTTCATAGTTGGTTCGCCTTCTGGATGCATTCGCGAGTGACCTTCACCCCATACTCCGGAATCTATCCCGCACTCTTACAGGAGAAGTTCACGTCGCCAATGATTGCACGGAGATTTCCATGAGGCCGGACGCCATTCGCCCTTGCCATGACATGTTGCGCCGTCAACGGCCGCTCTAGTCTAGTTCGCAGACGGCCGCCGAATCTTTCAACGAAACTTAAAAACGTTGGACACGCGCACGGATCTCAGCAGCCGTTCCTGGCATTTGGGATCAAAAGAATCCGACCTTCAAAAAGAATCTTCACTTTTACCTGTAAGGGTGGCGGTGCGATTTCCGGAATCCCTTGTGACGGCAGCTCCAACAGTGGGGCTGATCGCGTAGAAAACCTTTGAAAACACGGAACGCATTATGAATCGCCATTCAACCTCGCTCAGGTCCATGACGACCGGACTCTTTCACTTTCACCCTCTTTCGTTCTGCAGCCTGGTCCTCGTCTGCCTCGGACTGGTCATGCCACATCCCGCTCACTCGGCGGATCTTTCAATTCCCGGCGCAGTGAGCGTCGTAATTCAACCGCCCGAAGCTGTTGCAGAAGGCGCGCAGTGGTCCGTCGATGGCGGCGCGGCGCAAGCCTCTGGCGCGTCCGTGACGAATCTGGCCGCCGGGACGCATGCGGTCCAGTTCAGCAACCTCGCCGCATGGAGGGAACCTGACACGCTGGAGGTGCTCATCATCGGCGGCAAGCAGGCCACAATGACCGCCCGATATCGGCCTTTGCCTCAGTTCTATTTCCGGGAAGTACCCGGTCAAAGTGTGGGGGCGGGCAAGATGCTGGAGCTTCTCATCCGCAGCGATGATCCTGCCGATCCCCAAAGTCCCAGCCCGGGAACCCCGCTGCAGATGACAGCCACCCCACCCCCATCCGGTGCGCTTGCGTTCGACGCCGCGACCGGGCGGCTGACCTACACGCCCTCCGCAGGGGATCGCCTGCCGTTCACCGTCCGCCTTGCCACGGCGCAAGGACTGAACGGCTCGTTTGAGGTCACCCCGCTGAACACGCTTGCGCTGGAGGACTCCGTGATCGAATACGACCGTCCCCTGCCCGACAAGGAGAGCCGTGATTACATGAACATCACGGAGCTCAACAATGGCCCGGAGCTGTTCAACGACGCGACCAACGAGACATTCACCGCCAGCATTTCTGGTCAGACACTGGTCTTTGCCGCGAATCACCCGGCCCATCTTCATCTTCAGTTCAGCGGTAGACGGAATCTCCGGGAACTGCGGCTCTACGCGGACACGGTGGTCATCCGCAGCCCGCTGCTGCTGCCCCAGACCCGCGTGACCATTCATGCGCGCGAACTGCGTTTTGAAAACGACGGCGTCATCGACACAACGCCGAGGGCGCGCTCGACGATCCCGGCGGCCGCGGTTTGGGAGGACAACTTGTTCGCCGGCAACAATGGCGATCCCGGGCATCCGGGCGGCGACGTGAACGTGCTCGTTGAACGCTTCTTCTCCGACTCATCCACATCGACGCGCTTTGTGATGCGCGGCGGCGACGGCGGCGCGGCCGGCGAAGGGCGTGATGGGCGTTCGGAGCTGACCGTCAATTTTCTCTCCGCCGATTGGACCAAGCTGATGAACCGTGCGGGCAATCCGACCTGCGGAACGATCGATGGCAGCGCGGTGATGCTGTATCACGAACAGCGCCTCAACGGCGCGGTTGAGGATATTTGCGGGAGCAAAGTCACGGCACGTGGGGAGAACGCGGTGCGTTCAGGCGTTCCCGGCCGCGGCGGCAATGGCGGCACGCTGCGCTCGACGCTGAATCTCTCCGCGCATGTGCAGTTGGATGGCGGACGGGCGGGAGCGCGCGGCGGCGACCACGTGGGCGGCGGATTATCCGCGCGCCGGTTTGTGTATCGCGTCACGAACACGCGGATTCGTCTCGGCGAAGAAACCGTGACCCACGGGGACACCACTGCGCCGAAGGCCGTCGGTCAAAACGCCGCCGCTCCCTTCGGCACTTCTGGCAGCGGCGGATCCGTGCTGGTGACGCCGGCTCCCGGAGTCTGGTTGCATTCCTTCTCGCTGCGCAGCATCGTGCAGTTCGCCAAGGACGCTTACCTGAACGGTCGCATCGCGGAGACGCGCGCGTTGCTCGGCGAATATCAACAACTGCTCCGCGCGCATCAGCGCGTGATTGCGCCGGACGAGGAGGTCAGCGACGAGGAGTTCGCCGAGAGCGTCAATCTGGACCAGTTGTTGATCGAAATTGAAACGCTGGTGCATCGACTTGATTCGAACCTGGACTACTTCGGCAATCCCGCTGGCTGGGTTCCCATGCTGTCGTTCGAGGCGAACTTTCTCGCGTTCCAGAACGAGATCAACGCGTCCATTCCGATCCTTTACCTCGCCTACTGGCTTAACAACGGCACCACAAATCTCCAGGCCCTCGCAAACGCGACCGGCCAGGCCAAGGACGATCTCATCGCCGAACGCGACCGCATGGAATCGGCGTTCAACGACGCCCAGGTCAACATTCCCCGGCTGAAGACGGAAGCCGAATCGATCGCCCGGCAGATTGGCCTCCTCAATGCACGCATCGCGGCCAAGCTCGAAGAACTGGAGCAGCGCGCCCGTGACAACGTCGCCGAAAAGCACAAGGTGCCGCTCTGGAAAAAGGGCCTGGGCGTGCTCTCCGTCATCGCCGACCTCGTACCCGTCGGGCAACCGACCGTGGGCCGCATTGGCGCGGGGCTTGGTTTGCTGGCCCAGGTGGATCCCGGCCATCCCCTGGAGAGCGCGAAGACGCTCGCGCCGCAGGCCTTCGGCGTGATGACGAACAAGAATATCTCCCTCTGCTTCGGCACCAACACCCCGCCGAACACCTCGACCAATTCATCCGGCTCGACAAACGACGTAAAGAAGGCGCGGCAGGACAAGCTCAAGCGGGCCACCGAGTGCGCGAAGTTCCTCGGCGGCGAACTCAAGGAACTCGCCGCGATTTTCAAAGAGGCACAGGTCGACGACAAGGAACTCGCCGCTGAACTCGAAAAGTTGAAGGCGTCGGACACTGAACTCCGTGAAATGGCGCTCGAAGTCGAGGTGCTGAACGTGGAGAAGGCACGCTTTGCTCAGGAGCTGGCCGCCGTCTTGCAGGTCATCGGCACCTTTAGCAGTGCGCTGGCCGAAAACCTCGTCGGCACTCACGAACTGGAGGACCGGCTCGCCACGCAGCTGGCCGCACTCGACCACGGGGCCATTCTGCACATCAAAGAAATGGAACGCCGCGCGAAGGACCGGCTGGTGCAATACCAATATCTGGTGGCCAAGTCGTTTCAGTATCGCCGGCTCCGCCCTTACAACGGCAACCTCAACCTCACGCGGCTGCTCACGCGCTTTCAGCAGTTGGTCGAGGTTGGTTCCGCCGGCGATTCCCACCTCCTTTCCGAGCAGGAATTCGGGAACTTGAAGAATATCTTCGTCAACGAGCTGCGTGAGATCGTGGCGCAATCCCTCGACAACGCCAATGCACCCGCACGATCGTTCCCCAAAAGCTACGGCCTTAATGCCGATCAATTACGCGAGCTCAATGAAACCGGGCGCGTGTCGGTCAATCTCCGGAAGCTGGGCTTGATCGACCTCGGCGATGACGACGTGCGTCTGGCCGATCTGCGGACGGTGGTGATGACCGGTCATCCGGTGGGTAGCCCCATCGGCTCGCTGGCATTGTTGCGCGTGAACTACGAGCATCAAGGCATCTCTCGTCTGATCTCCGGTGGACGTTCCTTCCTCTTCCGCCATTACCAGACCGAAGCGGTCAATCCGATCGTCTGGAACGCGGTGTCGGACTTCAAGCGTGGCACCCCGCCGATCAACAGCACTCTCACCGCGGCCCAGCAGTCGCTGATCAGCGTGTTGCTGGCGCAGCAGCCCGTGCCTGTCAGCAACCTGGTGTTCTTCACCCAGCCGGCGATGGATGCCGACATCCTCATCACCAAACAGGTCTCCACGGACAACGGCGTGGACCTCGTCATCGACGACCTTCAGTTCGAAGTCCAATACGACTTCCGTCCCACCAGTGGCAACCTGCGCGAGCTGAACGTGCAGGTCACCGACGATCTCGCGCCGGTCATTGCGGTAAGCCAGACGGACCTGAATGGCAGACAGGATGGGCGAGGCGACTTCACCCGTGTGTTCTCACCCTTCTCTTTGGTGACGTTGCAGGCACCGCCGACCTATGGTGAGTTCGTCTTCGACCGCTGGATTATCGATGACCAGCCGCAGACGACCCAAGTTCCCGCAGTTGCAGTCTTCCTCATGGACAGCACGAAGGTGGAAGCCCGCTACCGCCGACTGTCGGGACCGCTCCTGCTCACACCAGTCGCGGCGCCCAGCGGACAAGTTGGATTCAGTTTCGCTACCGAAACCGGCCGTCGCTACACCATCGAACAGGCGGTCCAGCTCGTAAATCCGGTCTGGGCGCCGGTCGAGACACGAACCGGCAACGGTTCCCGGATGCAAATCACACGCGCCGTCGGAACCAACGCGGCGGTCTTCCTCCGCCTGCTGGTGGAGTAATCGATGCCTCCGCGCGTTGTTGCAGTTGAAATCATCGCATTGCGGGCGGGCCACCGGCCCGCCCGCAATTCTCGCAACTCAGAGCATGAGCCGCCTTGAAGACCTCGGTAATCTTTGTATGGTGACGCAGTTCGAGGAGCAGTCCGCTTCGTGTTGGATCTGCCAATTCGGGTTCCGGTTGGTCACTGGAACGGAAACAGCGCTCGTCGAGCAGAGTTCAAAGGCCCAGCCAATCAGAACGGAAGATGTTGATGAAAATCGGATCCAGCCCCTGCCCGGCCTTCTCGCACCTGTTGCGAATCCTGCTTCTGCTGATCCTCGCAGCGGGAAATTCCGGACTCATGGCCCAGCCCATTTCTGCGCATGTCGAACCAGTGGCGACCAATGCGGTCCTCGGAACTTCCGTCACCTTCTGCGCGGTCGCTCAGGGAAGCGGGACATTCAACTACCAATGGCAGAAGAACGGTCTGAATTTGCCGGGCGCCACCAACCAATGCCTCTCCGTGACCAACATCGCCATTGCTGATGGCGGCAGTTACCGGGCCACCATCACCGGCGGTTTAAACGCCCTTCAGAGCGAGGAAGGGCTGTTGCTCGTCAGCCTCGATTCCCTCCCCGGCACCGACCTGTTTGACGCGGGGACATTCATCACCGTCGCGAGCAACAGCGTTTCCGGCGCAAGTTTTTCTGCAACGCGCGAGCTCTACGAACCGTTCCACCTCGGCCTGAGCACCAGCAACTCGGTTTGGTATCGCTGGCGAACTCCCGTAAGCGGCATCGTCACCTTCGACACCCAGGGCAGCACTTTTGACACTGTGATGGCCGTGTACGGGGGCGGGCTGCAGCGGTTGACGGAGGTCGCGAGCGACGATGACAGCGGCGGATTTCACACAAGCCGGTTGACCTGGAATGCACAGGCGGGAGTCGACTACAACATCGTGATCGACGGCGTCACTGGCGAGACGGGCCACTACGTCTGCAATTGGAACCTGCAACCCACCGGAGTCCGCGTGCCGGTCATCACACTCAAACCGAGCAGCCGGACGGCACCTCCGGGCGGAACTGTGACGTTCACCGCAGCGGCGACGGATCCGCGCGGCATCTTGCTCTTCCAGTGGTTTCACAATGAGCAACCCATCCCCGGCGCAACCTCCTCGAATCTCACCATCGTCAACGTAACCGCCGCACACCTCGGGCAATACCGTTTGGCTGTGACGAATTCGGTCGGACTCAGCGCCATCTCGCCTCCCGCGGATCTGGAGATCGGACCGATCGCCAGCGTGCAGTCGAAAGACAAGATCGCACAGGTCCCCACAGCGAACGGAGGAAGCCGCTTCGCGGCGGGTGGCACTTCCGCTGGAACATTCTCCCTGGCCGCCGGCACCATCATCAACCATCGGTTCTTCAATGCCGGAACGACGGACCGTTGCGAGCCGGCGCATTGCGGAGTGCCGGGCGGCGCTTCGCGCTGGTTCCAACTGGCAGCGCTGGCCGACGGCATTTGCACCATCGACACCGAGGGCAGCGACATCGACACGATCCTGGCGGTGTACCTGCAAAACTTCTCGATCTGCACGAACCTTTACGAGCCGTTGGTGGACTGCAACAACGACGTCATCGGGAGCTGTGAACAAATCCTTGGCTTGCAGGGAACACGCGAGCGCGGCAGCCGGTTGAGTTTTTTCGCCACGGCCGGAACAATCTATCGGGCGGTGGTCGATACCGTCGGTGGGGCGCGGGGTACGAATGTCCAGTTCAACGTTCATTTCACCACAACTGCCTCCGCACCCGCGACCACCGCGCAGATCGACTCCGAGACGAATTGCCTCCTGCAGTTGCGGGGCAGCAGCGTATCGCTTCAAGTGGCGACTGGTTTTGCCTCGCCCTCCAACACGTATCAATGGTTCGTCAATGGCCGAAAAATCGCCGGCGCGACGCGCGACGGTCTCCTCCTGCCCTTCCTGAACTACTCCGATGCGGGGCGCTACTCGGTAAACATCCAAAAAGGCTCCGCAGGAACCCTGCTGCCCGGTGCGTCGATTTTAGTCCTGGACCCGTGTCGCGGCGAGGGCGAGGGCGGAAGTTCGAATAGAATATTCCGGCTGATCGGTGCCGCCACGGAATCGATCCAGTTGCAATCCAGCGCAAGCCTGAACACCACGTCAGCGTGGCAGTCGATTACTCCCATTCGGGCCTCGATCGAACCGCTCGTCTGGGATGTCAGCACGGGATCGTTTCGGTTTTACCGCGCGCTGCGTCTGCCGCCCTGACCGCTCCGCATGAAGCTTCACCCTCGTTCACGGAGGAACCACCAGGGACGCGTCAACGCGGGGCGGAGCCTCTTCCCGACCCTCCGGCGAATCGCATTCTTTGCCACGTGCATCTGGATGTTCCTCGCCGGATCAACGCATCTCTCCGCTCAAGACGTTCGGCGGAAGTCAGACTCTTCGGCCTCAAACACGGTTCAAGTGATCGCCATTCAGGGAACCAACTGGTGGATTGCACCCAGCGGAGCAACAGACTGGGTTCTCGCGTCGACTCGGATGCCGCAAACCGTTCGGACGGGTGACCGCATCCGGACGGGTCGCCACACCCGCCTCTTCCTTCAAACGCCGCAGCTCGGAGTCATCCAGATTCCACCTCTCAGCACGATTGAGATTTCAGCCCCGCCCCGGGAAGGCCGGTCGATCTGGTTCCGAATCCTGAACGGGATGATCTATTTCTTCCACCGCGGCTCGCCGGCCGATGTGGAAGTGCAGACGCGCGGTGCCTCAGCAGCGATTCGCGGGACGGAATTTGTGGCAGAGGCGCGCGACGATGGCGGCTTGGTGATTCGCGTTGTCGACGGCGCCGTGGAACTGCGCAACGACCGCGGAAGCGTATTGCTGCGAGGCGGTGAAGAGGGCATTGCCGCCGCCGGCGAGCGTCCGAGCCGGACGGCGGCGATCTACGCCATAAACGTGCTTCAGTGGTGCCTCTACTATCCGGCCGTTCTGGACGTCGAAGAGATTCCTCTGTCGGACGAGGAGAACGACGCCATTCGAGAGTCGCTGCTAGCTTATCGCGACGGCGACCTGGTCGCTGCGCTGGAGCGGTATCCGGCGGGACGCGCGCCCAGTTCAACAGGCGAACGCCTGTATGCCGCGGCGCTGTGGCTGGCGATCGGGCAGGCCAAGGAAAGTGAAACACTGCTGGAGTCAGTCGACGCGCACCTTCCTCACGATGAAGTCGCCGGGCGGTTGGCATCAGCGCTTCGGCTCCTGCTCAAGGCGACCCGACTCGAAGAACGAGGCTCCTCCAGGCCGCCGGAACTCGCGTCCGAATGGATGGCGGAATCGTACTATCTCCAATCCCGAGGCGCACTCACTCAAGCCCTCGAAGCCGCCCGTCAGGCCACCCGTCGTGCCCCTCAATTCGGCTACGCATGGGCTCGTCTGGCTGAACTGGAGTTTAGTTTCGGTCGCAATCAAGCGGCGGAGGAAGCGCTTCACAAAGCCCAGGCGCTGGCACCGCGTAACGCAGCGGCCATGGTGCTCCAGGGATTTCTTTCAGCCGCTCAGAACCGCGTGCCGGAAGCGCAGGCGCATTTTCACCGGGCGTTGTCCACAGACCCAGCATTGGGAAACGCCTGGCTGGGCCGGGGGCTTTGCTTGATCCGTCAGGGCCGTGGCCGCGAAGGGTTGGAAGATTTGGAAGTCGCAGCCGCCGTCGAACCGCAACGTGCCCTGTTGCGCAGTTATCTCGGAAAAGCCTTCGCCGCGCAGGGCGACGCGGAACGCGCATTTCAGGAGCTGGCCCTGGCGAAAGCAATGGACACGAATGATCCAACGGCGTGGTTTTACAGTGCGTTGCTGAATCAAACGCGTGGACGCATCAACGAGGGAATCCGGGATCTGGAAAAATCAAAGTCCCTCAATCAAAACCGGAGCGTGTACCGGTCGTCGCATCTGCTCGATCAAGACCATGCTGTGCGTGGCGCCAACCTGAGCACGCTCTATCAGGATGCCGGGATGCTGGACGCCAGCCGGCGCGAAGCAGCGGATGCCGTAAACACGGATTACGCCAGCTATTCGGCCCATCTATTTCTGGCCAACAGCTACGACGGGCTGCGGGATTCCAGCCAGTTCGACCTGCGATACGAGACGCCGTGGTTCAACGAATACCTGCTGGCGAACCTGCTTGCACCGGTCGGAGCGGGAACGCTTTCGCCGATGGTTTCTGCCCAGGAGTATTCGCGTCTGTTCGAGCAGAAGCGTCTGGGCGTGGCCTCGCGGACGGAGTATGGCAGCGGCGGGGATTGGGTTCAGAGCGCTGCGCACTACGGGGTCCTCGGAAACCTCGGCTACGCCGTCGAAGAAGATTATCGCCGCCGCAACGGACAGCGGCGGAACAATGATTTGGAACAGCTCACCCTCTCGCTAAAAGCAAAACTCCGGCTGAGCCCCGGCGACTCCGTGTACTTCCAGTCCGTCTACTACGATGCGCAAGGCGGCGATCTGGCGCGGGTTTACGATCCTGAGGATCCCGCGTCATACCGGTCCGGTTACCGATTCGAGGAGGATCAAGAACCGCTGCTCCTGGCCGGCTACCATCATCAATGGTCGCCAGGGCAGCACACGCTTGCTCTCGCGGGGCGCTTGCAGGATCGCCTTTCCGTCACTGACCCCAGTCAACCGGTGCTGCTGGTTTCAAGGAATCCAACGAACAGTGCCGTCACAGGCACCGTACTGACGGGCGTGGAACAGCGCTACCGCAGTGAGTTGGAAATCTACAGTGTCGAGCTGCAACACATCGCGCAGATGAATCCGTGGACATTCATTGTTGGTGCGCGATCTCAGTGGGGAGAATTTGAGACGCAAAGCGTTCAGCAGAACCTCGCGGATCAAACGCCCGCCCTGCCCGTTCCGCTGGAGCAAAAGGTGGAACCCGATCTCCAACGTCTCTCGGCTTACGCCTACGCGCAATGGCGGGTGGCGGATCCGCTCACGTTGTTTGGTGGACTGAGCTACGACCATTTGCAGTTTCCGGCCAACCATCGCTTCGCGCCGCTGTTAAGCGGCGAGGAGACGTTGCAACAATGGTCGCCCAAGGCCGGGCTTCTCTGGAAGATCAGCCCGGTTTCGACCATTCGTGCCGCCTATACCCGTTCACTGGCGGGCGCGAGCCTCGACCAAAGTTACCGTCTTGAACCCTCCCAAGTCGCGGGGTTCAACCAGTCGTGGCGCGGGTTGATTCCCGAATCCGTCGCGGGCGCACAAGCGGGCGCACGCTTGGAAAACACCTCGCTCGAATGGGATCATCGTTTCGCCACTGAGACGTATGTTGCCATCCGCGGCGACCTCAGTCGTTCCAGGTTGAACCGTGAGATTGGCATTTTCGAACTCCCGTTCCTGGCAGAGCCGTCGAGCACCACGGAGCGACTGGATTTCAAAGAGACGAGCCTGACGGCAACGCTGAATCAATTGGTGGGAAACGGTGGTGCGTTTGGCATTCAGTATCGCCTGAGCAACGCCCGGCTGGAGGACAACTTCCCGGGCATTCCGGAATCCGCGCCTCATTTCTTCCCGCCCTACGAACTCAAGCCCCGGCAGAATCTCGAAAGCACGCTGCATCAGATTCACCTCCATGCCGTGATGAATCACGCCACGGGATTCTTCGAAGGAGCGGGGGCGGTATGGTCCGCGCAGGAGAATGATGGCTATCAGCCAGGGCGAGCCGGGGACAACTTTTGGCAGTTCAACCTGTATGCCGGTTACCGGTTTCCGAACCGGCGCGCTGAAGTTCGCGTTGGCCTGCTCAACCTCACGGACCAGGACTACCGGCTGAATCCGCTCAACCTGACGGCGGAGCTGCCGCGCGAACGGACATTCGTCGCCAGTCTGAAACTGAGCTTCTAATCCGGCTTCGCGTCATCTCACGCGGCAGTTTCATTTTGCAATTTGCTCATCGCTGCTCCCAATGTTGGCGCATTCGGCTGACTCGATGGGAACTGCTGCTGTTTATAGTAGAACGAGATTCGTGACTGCGGCAGTCACGGTTCTGATCGGCTGGTTATTCCTCCTGCCCTTTCACACGCCCAATCCCTTGGTACGATGGAGTTACGACTTGCTGCAACTAGCCCTTCCTCATCACGACTACACCGACGTGGCCATCATCTATCTCGATGAACAAGCCATGCAGGATTATCAAATCAAGCCGGGCCAGACGTGGCCGCGCTCCATTCATGCACGGCTGCTGGACCGTCTTACTCGGGATCAGGCCAGGGTGGTTGTATTTGATGTGACCATGACCCAGCCCGGCGAGGCAGCCGACGATGCGGCCTTCGCCCAGGCGCTCCACGCGAATGGCCGGGTGGTTCTCGCCGGAGACAAGGTTCCCCTGCCAGGCATTTCCCTCGGCTACACAATTGTCCCGCCATTGGAGCTATTCGAAACCAACGCGGCCGGCTGGGGAACAGCCAAGCTCTTGATCGATCCGGATCAAGTCTGCCGACGCAATCTGGCCGGCGACCCGCAGGAACCCGGGCTCGCATGGGCGGCGGCAACCGTCGCCGGGGCCAACGTCACCCGAAATGAATCCCTGCGGCTGGCCGAAGAACGCTGGTTGAATTACTACAGCTCGGCCCGCCCGTTCGAGGGCTCCTCCATGACTTACACCAATGCGGAGGCCAGCCCCGCCGGATTCTTCCGGGACAAAGCGGTGTTCATCGGTGGCAAGCCGGAGACCCTGGCACGTGGAGAAATCACGGACGTGTTCGGCACCCCATTCACCAAGTGGAATAACCGCTTCATCCCCGGAGTAGAACTGACAGCGCTCGCCTATGCCAATTTGATGCATACCCAGTGGCTGAGCCGCACAGGGCTAATCGGCGAACTGATTCTTCTGCTGGCCACGGGAGTGATTGCGGGGTTCGGCCTCTTCGTGGTTCGCCCACGGTGGGTACCAGGACTCGCTCTCCTGCTGGTGGGTCTCGCTGCATCGGGATCGGTCATTGGAATGCTTTCCTCTCGCACCTGGTTCCCCTGGGCCATCGTAAGCTTCGCTCAACTTCCGTGCGCGCTGGCGTGTCATGCATTTGCCCGTCGCGAACCGTTCGCTTCCCCGTCTGCAGAGCCAATGACAGTTCGCGACGGTCGGCCGGAGATTCCGGATCACGCGATGATTCGATGCATCGGCGAGGGCGCGTACGGGCAGGTGTGGCTCGCGCGCAACGCCATCGGCCTGTATCACGCGGTCAAGGTGATCTACCGAAGCCGGTTTGGCATCGAGGAGCCTTACGACCGCGCGCTCCGGGGGATCCAAAAGTTCATGCCCATCTCCCGTTCGTATGAAGGCTTCGTCCACATCCTTCACATGGGAAGGAATGATCGGCTCGGCTTTTTCTTCTACATCATGGAAGCAGGAGATGATCAGAAGATGGGGCAGCAGATCGATCCGGCACTATATGCGCCCAGGACACTCGGCAGTGAATTGCGGGCGAGCCGGACACTTGCACCGCGGGCGTGCATTGAACTCCTGCTCGCGGTGACGGGAGCAGTGGACAGGCTTCACCAGCATCAGCTCATCCATCGCGACATCAAGCCGGACAACATCCTCTTCGTGAATGGGCAGCCCAAACTAGCGGACATTGACCTGGTCACGACACTCTCCGCGCCAGGGAACGCCAGCCTGATTGGAACTGAAGGCTACATGGCACCGGAAGGTCCGGGCAGCGCCGCGGCGGATGTTTTCAGTCTCGGTCGAGTCCTCTACGTGGCGCTGACCGGCAAAGCTCCGGTGCAGTGCCCGGAACTGCCGACGAATGTCACCGCCCATCCCGACAGCGGACTGTTCTTCGAGTTGAATCAGATCATCTGCAAAGCCTGCGACTTTGATCTGCAGCGGCGTTATTCATCGGCCGCATCAATGCACGCTGACCTGCAGAAGGTGTCCCGGCGCTTCGCAAAGTAAATGATTCAATCAATTGAATTGGCCAGCCAGATTCGTAAAGTGGCCGGCAGGTAGCGGTAGAGACTTCATCAGCCATTTGCCCATGCCCACCGACGAATCGAAAGAAGAAGGTCCGAAGGACCGGCTGTTCCCTGTGACGCATTGGACGGACATTGTGGCCGCTCGCCGCGAGGGATCCGACGCTGCCGCGGAAGCTCTAAACCGACTGTGCAGCACCTACTGGTATCCGATCTACGCCTACATTCGCCGCAAAGGACATTCCGATGCTGATGCAAAGGACATCACGCAGGGCTTCTTCCATCACGTCCTCGAACGGAACCTTCTCGGCTCTGCCGACCGCGTGAGAGGAAAGTTCCGTTCATTCCTGCTCGGATCATTGAACTACTTCGTCGCCAACCTGAATGACTTTGAGCAGGCCAAGAAGCGGGGCGGCGGAACCATTATGGTGTTCCTCGACGAAAAAATTGGCGAGGAACGCTACGTACTGGAACCCGTGGACAACATGTCTCCGGAGAAGCTGTTCGAGAGACGGTGGGCGCTCGATTTGCATGACCAAGCCCTCCAGCAACTGCGTGAAGAGTATTATCGGCAGGGCAAAGATAAGTTGTTTGAACGACTGAAGCCCTTCTTAAGCGATCAAACGGACTCAGGTGATTATCAGGAGATCGCGCGTGAATTGAACATGACGCCCGGCGCCGTAACGACGGCAACCAACCGCCTGCGCAGTCGCTACAGCGAAATAGTCACCGCCGAGATCAGCCGCACGGTCGGAAATGCAGATGAGGTTGCTGGCGAACGCCGCTACATCCTGGAGGTCCTATGCACCGCTAACGCCTCATCTCCAAAGATGCGTTCGTGAAGCCTTGGCTGAACAAATCATCCAAGCCGCAGAATCCAGACGAGTGCGGATCGTCACTCAATCACCCACCCTCATCTCCGTCGTCGAGGGCACAAAATCTGATCGCAGTTTGGGTGGAACGGACCACCGGCCCGTTCCACCCAGGACCGACTGCATGGGTTCGGCTTGCTTCAATGTCCTGCCCAGTTCGTCCTGTCACGGCTTGCGCAGGCGGAAGAACCCGTTGCCTTTGGCATCGTGCTGGTTGGTCACGCTATAGTGGCCGTCGATGACGACGGGCGCGATGGAGACGTTGGTGAAGACGGAGAGCACACCGTTCCCACCGAGACCCGGCTTGCCCTGCAGCTCGAATCCCGGATACGCCGTGCTCCAATGCAAGCGCACGTTGTCCGGTCCGGCGTCGTTGGCGATGTGCAACGTAGGCTGCCCTTGCGGACACGGGAGTCCGAACAGTTCTAAGCCGTAGCTGCCGCAACCTTCCTGAGGCGTCCGCTCGGTGACCAGGACCGTGAATCGCGCCCCCGCCGGGACGGGGAACGAGAATGCCGAACCTTCGCCATAGTACATGTGAATCCCCTGCCCCATATCACCCAGGTAGTTTTCGCAGAGGTCTGCGGGATTGACGTCACCCAAGTGCGCGGAGAAGAAGAGGGCCTCCGTCCAGCCATTGCAGGGTAGCGTGGCGAGCACCGTCACGCACGTCTCAGGTCCGTCGTTGGTGAAGGAGTGCGTGTTGTAGCGAAACGGACCCGTCTCACTGGTGGTGCCGGGGCAATGATTGACGTTTCCACAGCCACTGGCCACCAACGTTCCCGCCAAACGCTTCGGCATGGTGGGCGTGGACTCGGAGAACGAGCCCGTCAGTCGCGTGGTGCAACTTTCACAACCACCGCCGCCCTCCGCGCAGACCGCGCGAGCGAGTTCCAGCGACCAGCACTGCAGCGCGCCGACATTGCCGGCGACAGTGTCCTCGACCGTCAGCGTCCAGATGCCGCCGGAGGAGCGATTGACGAACGGACTGAGACTGTTCTCCGGAACGTACGTTCCTGCAAAGGGCGCGCTGGCACTGGCGATGTTGGCAGCCGCATCGTCGTCGAAGACAGTCGGGCTTTCGCAATTGATCCCGTAGTTGTTGCCAGCTCCGCCGCGATTAGCGGCCAGCACCACTTCTTCACCCGATGGATTCCGCAGGCGAAACCTCAGATTGCCCGTCGCCGGATGCGTGGCGTGAATCTTCACGCGCACCCGCCCGACTTGAAAGTTGTTCGGCCAGTCGATGGTGGATTGCGCCACGCCGAGATCCGGAACAAAGCGCGGCACCTCGGAGCTCTCAACGGTTTGCAGTTCGCCCGGCGTGCCGGCCAGCAAACGGATCGGCAGGGCGAAGGGACCGTGGTTGGCGCTCTGAATGATCAGATGCAGATCAACGGCAGAGGCGCACGGGTAACCGGACGCGATGCGAATCTGAAAGGCGGTGCGATTGGTGCGGGAAGCGAGACCAAGGATGTCTCCGTATTCCGACTCGGCTTGGGTAACGGCGATCCGCGGATCGAGCGACTCCAAGCGCGCGGAGACATCGTCGAGCGCCAAGGCGCCGGTATTCTCGAGCACGACAAACAGATCGTTGCACTCATTTGAATCAATCCGCCCATTGCCGTTGCCCGCCTCGATGCGAGTTGAGGCGACCTGCAACGGCAAGTCTCCGACGGCCAGCACGATGTCGTTGCCGGTGTCTCCGGCGTAAGTCAGGCGCAGCGGAACATCATTCCGGATAATCACAGCGCCCTCGGGCCTTCCGTTGAAGGTGCCGGTCACCGCGCCCGGCTGGGTCTTGTTTCCGAGAACGAATGTCTGTCCCGCCAACGGCGCAAATCCGAGGGAGACGGACAAATTGGCACCAGTGACATCCACCGCGCCCGAACTCCGAAACCAGTTATGGCTCGGATAGAATCCAACCTCATCTGGAGTGTGCTGGAGTTCGACAGCGAATGTGGAGTTCGGCAGAAAATTTACGCTCGCGATGTCCAGTCGGCCCCGCGGATTCCCGGGGCGCAGCGTGCCGGCGATGCTGAGATTTCCCACCTCGCCAACGCCGCTCAGGATTCCCGTCGGACCGACGTAGATGTCGCTATCCGGTTGCTCTCCATCGACGACAAGCGTGCCGTCGTCCACCAGCGTGTCGCCGGTGTACGTGTTCGTGCCAGTCAGCGTGAATGTGCCCGCGCCACCTTTTCGCAATGAGCCGCTGCCGGAGATGTTTCCTTCAAAAATCGTCGAACCGTCGTTCTGCCCGGTCCTCAGCTCCGTGCCGCCGCCCAGCAAACCGACGCGCCCCGAGCCGGCAAGCGAACCGATCGTGTCGTCGGCGAGGAACCGAAGCGCACCCGAGGCACTGACCGTCACAGCGGTCAGGTCGTTGATCTGTGAAGGCGAATGCACCTCCACCACATCCGCCTGCAATCCGCCCACTCCGTCGCCGACGATCAACGGCCCGGAGATTGACCGGTTTGCGCCGCCGGTCCGGTCGAGTTTCAGCGTGCCTTCATTCACAATGGTCGCACCGATGTAAGCATTCGACCGGGTGCCCGAGTAAAGTAGCGTGCCGACGCCGGCCTTGATCAGACCACCGAAGCCATTGATCGATCCGCTGAGATTCAGCGTGCTGTTGGTGTTCACTCCGATCGTAACCGTCTTGCTCAGGAACACCGTCCCCGACCAACTGTTGCTGTTCAGGCTCACCAAGGCCCCGCGAGGCGGGACGGCGCCCGGCCGATTCGTGACACTGGAATCCAGAAACAACCGTTCGTCCTCCACATGAACGTAGTTGACCAGCCGAAGCGTGCCGCTCCCTCCAACGATCGTGTCGCCGTCGGGAGAACCAAGTGCATGGTCGTCGGTGATGGCCAGTTCGCCCTCCTCCACTGTGAAGGCGCCGGTGAAACTGTTGGAAGCCGTCAAGGTCAACATCCCCGTCCCATCCTTGATGATTGTGGCCGCGCCGCTGATCTGCGCGTGGATAAACATGGGCGCGATGTCAGGAAAGTTCTGCCCGGCGGGGTACACCGTGATCCGCGCGTTTCCGGTGCTCCCGAGGCGCAGTCTTCCCATGATTCTCGGATTGCCGGGAAATATCCCCGCCGCGCCGACTGCGATAACATCGGAATCCACCGTCAAAAGTCCGGTCCCGGTTTCGACATCACCACCTCCGACGAAGGTCAGGTGGTCGATGGATTCACTATTGCCATCGAGATCATAGAGACTGCCTCCCTGCACCGTCACCGCGCCGCCCAGATTCGCACTGCGCGTGTGGCGCGCGGCGGCGGAGGTGTTGGTGGTGCCGATGACGAGATCGCCCTGCACTGCGCTGCCGGACAATTTGCTCAGGAGCAGCGTGCCCGCTTCCGCGAGCAGATTTCCGGAGAAGGTGTTCGCGCCGTTTCCACCGAGCGTCAGCACGCCAGGCCCGATCTCCGTAAATGCCCCGGTGCCGCTGATCGTTCCGTCGATGAGAAGATTGCCGCCGCCGATCGTGTTGATGGTCGCGGGAGCGCTCAGGACGATGTTGGTGGCGATGGTCGCGCCGCTGCCGACGCGGATCGCGCCGCTCGCGCCACCAATGCCCGCGCCCGCGATGGTCAGCGGTTCGCGCAAGGTGTCCACGACCGTCTCGATGAAAAGCTCCGCGCCGGCAGCGATGGTCGTGTTGCCATTGGGCGCCCCCAAAGCCGTGTCGCTTCCCAAACGGATGGTGCCAGCGCTCACCAAGGTCGGCCAAAGGTAAGTGTTCGTTCCTCGCAGGCGCAGCGTGCCAGCCCCCGCCTTGGTGAGCCCGTGTCCGCCGTTGCTCCCGATGTTCGCCACGATTTCGAGGTCCACAGCCGCCGGGCCATCAGCCACGTCGAACGTAGCGGAGTTGTTGAGCAGGATCTGACCGCCAACGATCGAACCGTTCGCTGTGGCCTGACTCGCGATATCGCCATTAAGCACCAGCAGACCTCCGTTCATGGTCACATCGCCGCCGCGCATCACCAGGTCGGTGAACGCATCGCGCTGGTCGAAGAAGTTCAGCTCCGCGTTCTCCAAGACCGTCACCGTCGCCGTGTTCGCAATCTGATCATCGTAGTTGAGCCTCACGAGCACGGCGTTCGTGCCATCGCCGACGATCAAATTCCCGGGCACCGCAATGCGGCTCTCTACGGTGAGCGGCACGATGCTCACGGTCTCGCGCTGATTCAACGCCAGTGTGCCGGCATTCACAAACGTCGTCCCGCGATAGGTATTGTCCTTCTCGCTGAAATACGTGGCCAGACCGGAGCCGTTCTTGATCACATCGCCACTGCCGCTGATGCCGCCGCGCAGACTGAAGTCTCCCGCGCCGGCCAGCGTGAGGTTGGCGTTGGATAACACGAGATCGGAGTTAAGGGTCAACTGCCCTCCGCTGGCTACGGTCAACGCCGGTGAGCCGTGCAACGTGACTGACGTGACGCTGAGCGTGTTCACTGCATCAGCCGCCACCGTGATGCCGTTGCTCACGGCGAGGCTCGCGCCGCGCACGTTGTAGCCGCCGCCAAGACCGAGGAATTGAATCTCGTGCAGTCGCAGGCCGGCGATGTTGTTCGTGTTCACCAAACGCGCCGCGCCGGAGGGAAACACCACGGTGTCCCCGTTCGCGGGCACCGCGACGCCGCCCCAGATGTCGCGCAGATTCCAGTTCGCGCTGGAAGCGTGGCCGCCGGTCCAGATGCGCGTCGCGGCGTGCGTCGGCAACACGGCGAGGCAAAAGCCGAGCAACAGTGGCAGGAACCGGAAGAGTGGATCGGTTCTCCGGCGGGAGCCGGAAGTGGAAGATTCGAGTTCGGGAAGTTTAATCATGGTCGAGGTTCTTTCTTGGTCTGTGTGTGAAAGGGAGTTCGCGGATGCGCGCATCGCTCGCAGAGCGGCACGCGGCGGAGTGGTCCACCGGCCATTGGGCCAGCAGTTGAGAGTCGAGACGTCGTTCAGGTTGTTCATCGTGGACGCCTGGTCCGGTTTTGCCTGTTGAACCGGCGTCTCTATCTCTTTAAGAATTTCAAGGGCGACGTTAGTGGGCCGTTTAAGAATCCACCCAAAGCCCTCTCCATGAGCGAATCCGACATGATGAAACCGGCCGCCAACCCGGTGTTCGTCTCCACGCACTGGAGCGTGGTGCTGCGCGCGGGCCGATCAGATTCGCCCGAAGCCCAGGCCGCGCTGGCCGAGCTTTGTCGGAATTATTGGTTCCCCCTCTACGCCTACGCGCGCCGACAAGGTTGCGATGTTCACAGCGCGCAGGATTTGACCCAGGAATTTTTCAGCAAGCTGATCGAGAAGAACTATCTCAACGTGGCCGATCGACGCCGCGGCAAGTTCCGCTGGTTCCTCCTCACCGCGTTCAAATGTTTCCTCGCCAATGAATGGGATCGCACGCAGGCGCAGAAACGCGGCGGCGGGAGACAGATCGTGTCGTTCGACGGGATGAGCGCGGAGGAGCGGTATCTCCACGAGCCGCTCGACGCGCTCAGCGCAGACCAGCTCTACGACCAACGTTGGGCGGCAGATCTACTGGCCGGGGCGCACGCGCGTTTGCGCGCGGAATACGTCGAGGGCGATCGCGCGGATCGATTCAACTACCTGGAAGCCTACTTGCCCGGCGGGCAGCCAACGCTCAGCCAGGCCGAAGTCGGTGCCGCGCTCGGCCTGACCGAAGGCACAGTGAAACAGGAAGTGTTCAAGGTGCGTCGTCGCTTCGGCGAACTCCTGCGCGAAGCTGTCGCGCGAACCGTCGCCCATCCAGACGAGGTGGATGAAGAGATCAGTTACCTGATCGATGTGATGTCCCGGCGTTAAGTCGCCCGCTAACCTCGGCGCTGATTTGCTTAATTCCGTAAGTAGAATGCCCAAGCAACGTGGATAAACCTGCACCAGCCGCCTGTTCCGAATGCGGTCTGCCGCTGCCATCGAGCGCTGGCGGTGGGGCGTGCCCGCGTT
>Ga0154020_10002854_pt1 | contig 21009 bp, 16 predicted proteins | sample Klosneuvirus_201_FD_109709 | JGI IMG/M metagenome (GOLD analysis project Ga0154020, IMG submission 109709) | Active sludge microbial communities from wastewater, Klosterneuburg, Austria - Klosneuvirus_20160825_MG | ecosystem: Engineered > WWTP > Aerobic digester > Activated sludge | place... | reverse complement strand
CGTCTGCGCAGTACGACGCGTGGCGCGACGGCGTGCCGCGCGCACGGCAGTCGGCGCGTTCGTTCGCGGAAGGTATCGCGACGGGTTCAACATACGAACTGACGGTGGGGACGTTGCGCGCCGGACTCACCGATTTTGTGCTCGTGAGTGAGGACGCGATCGCGCAGGGCGTGCGTGATCTGCTGCAGTTCACGCACAACGTGGCCGAGGGCGCTGGGGCGGCGGGGCTGGCCGGACTTCGCGTGCTGGCGCGGCGTCTGTCGGGCAAGACGGTGGGGATCGTGCTGTGCGGCGGGAATCTGGATTCGGAGCGACTGCGGCAGATTCTGAACGGGAAGACGCCGGGGCGGTAGCGCCGCGCACCGCTCGTTCGAGGCGTCAGGCCCGCGGGTGCGCCTGCCGATACACCTTCTTGAGTCGGTCCACGCTGGTGTGCGTGTAGATCTGCGTCGTGCTGATGCTGGCGTGCCCGAGCAACTCCTGCACCGCCCGGAGGTCGGCGCCCGCATCGACCATGTGCGTGGCAAACGAGTGACGCAGTGAGTGCGTGCTGAGTCCGGCGCCTTCGTCGACAGCAGAGAGCAGATTGACGACGGCGTGCTGGATGCCGCGCGTGGAGAGTCGTGTGCCGCGGTCACTCAGGAACACCGCGCCGCGGGCGAGACGCCCGGCTTTGGCGCCACCCAACTGCGCAAGCTGACGGTCGCGCACGGTGAGGTAGTTGCGGAGCGCGCGCTGCGCGTGATCGCCGACGGGCACGATGCGTTCCTTTCGCCCCTTCCCTCGCACTTTCACTTGCTGCGAGACGAGGTCGAGATCGCCGAGGTCGATGCCGCGGAGTTCGGCGAGGCGAAGACCACTCGAGTAGAACAGTTCCAGCATGGCGAGATTGCGCACATCGCCAAAGTCGCCGGACTGCGCGCGTGTGGTGGCGTGCTGCAGCAACGTATCCGCCTGCTGGCGGTCGAGATACGCCGGCAATGTGCGCGGCAGACGTGGCGAGCCGACGGCCCGCGCGGGGTTTACATCAACCCGCTCGTCGCGGTGCATCCAGCGATAAAAGCTGCGCACGGCCGACAGTGCGCGTGCGATGGATCGTTTGGCGAGTCCACGGCGCGTGCTGTGCGCGAGAAAGCCGCGCATTTCCACTCGGCCGAGGTCGTTCCAGTCCCAGCTCGCGGTGCCTTTGGTGGCGGCGAGATACGTGCAGAATTCGCGAAGATCCCGGCGATAGGCGCTCACGGTGTTGGGCGAGAGGTCGCGCTCTTTCACCAGATGCGTGAGGTACTCGTCGATCTCGACGGGGAGTGGCGTGACGTCGGCTTCTCTCGACGACTCGTCCAAAACGTCGTCGGAGACGTCGCTGTTTGCCGGACGAGCCTTCCCCTTGGTCACGCGCGCGCCCCCACCAACGTCGCCAACAACTGATGTTCATCGCGCCAGGCTTCCATGGCCGCCAATCCACGCTCGGCGTACGCCACACGCTTCCGTGCTTTGTCGCGCAGCAGCTCCTTCGACGCGCCTTCAAGTTCGTCGAGCAACCCGAAGTTGGCGTTCATCGGCTGGAAGTGTTTGGGATCGGCTTCGCGCAGATAGCGATACAGCGCGCCCATCATGGACGCCGGCGGCGGAATGACTGGCTCATCGCCGGCGAGCATACGCGCGAGGTTGATGCCGGCCAGCAGGCCCGTGGCACTCGACTCGGTGTAGCCCTCGACGCCGGTGAGCTGACCGGCAAACAGCGTGTGCGCCGAATCGCGCAGCGACAGATGGGGCGTGAGTGTGGCCGGCGCGTTGATGTACGAGTTGCGATGGATCGACCCGAAGCGCAGAAACTCCGCGTCGGCCAGTCCCGGGATCATGCGGAAGACGCGCTGCTGCTCGGGAATGCGCAGGCGCGTCTGAAAGCCGACGAGGTTCCACATGCGGCCACCACGATCTTCCATGCGGAGCTGCGCCACGGCCCATGGCCGTTTGTCACTGCGCGGATTTTGCAGCCCGATAGGTTTCATGGGGCCGAAACGCAGCGACTCGCGACCGCGTCGCGCCATCTCTTCGACGGGCATGCACCCTTCGAAGTACGGCACCGCGTCGAACTCATGCGCGGTGAACTGATCGGCGGTGGTGAGTGCGTCGATGAAGGCTTCGTATTCGTCGCGCGTGAAGGCGCAGTTGAGATACGCGCCCTCCTCACCGGCCTCGGACATCGTTTCCTTGCCCCACCGTGAGGCGCGGAACGCGATGGACTGGTCGATCGACTCGAACGACACGACGGGCGCGATGGCATCGTAGAACGCCAGCGACTCGACACCGAGTCGCGCGCGGATCTGCTCGGCCAGTGCATCGCTGGTGAGCGGACCGGTGGCGATGATACCAACGTCGGGCAGCGCAGTGGCTTCTTCGCGCAGTACAGTAATGCGCGGATGCGCGTTGATGCGATCGTGCACATGCTGCGAGAAGATCTCGCGGTCGACCGTGAGCGCTGTGCCACCCGGCACGCGGGACACGTCGGCACACTCGAGAATCAGCGAGCCGAGCAGACGCATCTCGGCTTTCAGCAAGCCGTGGGCGTTGCTGGTTTCGGTGCTCTTGAACGTGTTGGAGCAGACGAGTTCACCGAGCCTCTCGGTGCGATGCGCCGCGGTGCCGCGGACGGGGCGCATCTCGTGCAGCCGTACGGAGATGCCGCGTTCGGCGAGCTGCCATGCGGCTTCGCTGCCAGCGAGGCCGCCGCCTATGATCGTGACTGTTTCGCCTGTGCGCATTCGTACAAACTAGCCGCTGGCTTTGTGCCGTGTTGCTTGGGTGCGTGGGCTGGGTCGGCGCCGAGGGCTCCCTTTCGCCGCTTTACTGCGGGGGTGGCCGTGCGCCTGACGGCGCCGGCGTCACCCCCGCAGAGGCGGCTGCAGGGAGCCCTCGGCGCCTCCCGATCATCGCGGCGGCGGGTTCGCTGGGGGTGGTGTGCGATTGCTCGTGACGTGTGGTTGTCTTCGCGCTGCCCGTGAAGCCGAGGTTCGCGGCGGCGACACGTGCGAGTGAGACGCGCTCGTCGGTCGCTTCGGCAAGTGCGAAACCGCTGTTCTACATCACTGCCCGCGCGGCGCGTGCCGAAAGCACACCTAGCGAATTCCGTTCGCCACGCCTACCAGGTGATCTGTAGACTGCTAGGACAGTCGAGTGACGATCTGAGCTGGCGTACGTGCCGGAATCGGAGATTTTCGAAAGTCTCGCACGTTTCGCGTGGCAATACACTCGGCAGCGCAGGCGAGGGCTGCGCCAACCTGCATCGCATCCTCGAAATCCTTGAATGCCAACGCAGAGGCAGCCCGCAGGTGGACCGTGGTTGTTGGCGCTATCTCGACAAACTGCATCATTTCGTCGATGAACCGGCGCGCCGCAGGGGCGCCTTGTCGTGCCGACACGAGGTAGAAGAAATTCGATACCGTGTGCCATGCCACGAAACCGCGGGCAGCGCCACGCTCAACAACGTCCAAAAGTGCCGCCGCGTCATCGACATACGGACGACGTTCGAGCGCGAGATCGATCAGGACGTCGGTATCCAGCAGGACAATCACAGGTACTTCTTCGCCAACGCGTCGAATCGTTCGTCGGCGTGCTCAGCGGGGACAAACTGTCCGCGCCAGCGCGAGGCGAACGAGGGCGTGTCGTCGGCGTCGCTGAGGCGGCGCAGACTGCCCTCGATGATCTCCGACAACGAAACCCCCCGCTCACGCGCGTAGCGTTTGGCGCGTGGCAGTAAGTCCTTGTCGATGGTCACGGTGAGTTTTGTCTTCATGGCCGTATACGTATGGTTTCAGGAGTATACGTATAATGCGACATCCGGATACGAGCGGCAAGGGTTTTGCCGACCAAGCGCCGCGCGGGGCCACGGGCTCCGGCAGCGGTTCTCGTTGCCCGTAAGCCGGCGACGTCAGGCGCCGAGCGTCGGGTAATGCAACCGCAACGGGGCGCGTGGCCCCGCGCGGCGCGTGCCGAAAGCACACCACCAGACCGACGCACAAGCGCCGGCCGAAAGCATACCGTCGCTAGGCGACCTCGGCCACCAACTCCGCCGCGTCGTCGGGCGAAGCCACGTCCCACTCGTTGCCGCACTTGAGACACTTGCGGTACGTGCCGCGGGTCTTGTTGCTCTTGGCCTCGGCGCCCATGTAGCCGCAGTCCGGGCAGGCCTCGAGCACCGGCTTATCCCACACCACAAAGTCGCACGTCGGATAGTTCTCGCAGCCGTAAAACGCCTTGCCGCGCTTCTTGCTGCGCCGCTCCGCGATTTCGCCGCCGTCTTTCGGACACTGGACGCCCGTGGGCATCGAGCGTGTACCGCGACACTTGGGGAACGTGCTGCAACCCAGGAAGTCACCCGACCGGCCATGCCGAATGACCATCGGCTTGCCGCACTCCTGACACATGTGGTTGGTCAGTTCGGCCGGCTTCTTTTCGCCCTTGATGGGACGCGTGTACTTGCAGTTTTTCGGGTGGTTTTCGCAGGCGACGAACGGCCCGAAGAACCCACCCTTGGCCACCAGCTTGCCGCCGTCGAGCGGACAGCGTTCCGTCTCAAGCGCCGACAAGTCGTACGCCTCACCAATGAGCGCGTCGAGATCGTTGTCGTTGAGTGTGCGCTGGAAGGGCGTCCAGAAATCGCCGAGTGCGCGCACCCAACCGATTTCGCCTTCGGCGATCTTGTCGAGTTCTTCTTCCATCAGCGCCGTGAAGCCGACGTTGAACACGTCGGGGAATTTCTTCACCATGACTTTCTCGACGGTTTCGCCGAGTGCCGTGGGGAAGAAACGCCGCTGCTGCAGTTCGACGTAACGCCGGTCTGCGAGCACGGAGATGATGGACGAATACGTGGACGGCCGACCAATGCCGAGTCGTTCGAGCTCCTTGACCAGCGACGCTTCGGAGAAGCGCGGTGGCGGTTCGGTGAAGTGCTGGGTGGGCGTGATCGCCTTGACCGGTACTTCCTCGTGGAGTTCGAGGAACGGCAACGCCTGTTCGTCTTCGAGCGCCTTGCCGTCGCCCTCTTCGCGCGCTTCGCGATAGAGTTTGAGGAAGCCGTCGAACTTGATGACCGAGCCCGTGGCGCGGAACAGATACTGATGGCCGGCGGCCGGGATGTCGAAGTCGACCGTGGTGGTGTCGAACACCGCCGGCGACATCTGCGACGCCATGAAGCGCTTCCAGATCAGTTCGTAGAGTTTGAACTGATCGGCGGTGAGCTTCTTGGCGAGGCGTTCGTCGGGTTTGCGCGTGGGATCGGTGGGGCGCACGCCTTCGTGTGCGTCCTGTGCGTTGGCCTTGCCGCTGGGATAGAGCTGTGCCGTGGCGGCGAGATACTGCTCACCGTGTTCGGCGCGCAGCCAGTCACGCGCCGCGCCAGCAGACGCTTCGGACACGCGCGACGAATCGGTACGCATGTAGGTGATGAGACCCACCGCGCCGTCTTCGCCGCCGATATCGATACCTTCGTAGAGATCCTGCGCGAGCCGCATGGTGCGCTTGGATCCGAAGCCCAACTTTTTCGCGGCTTCCTGCTGCAGCGTGGACGTGGTGAACGGCGCCGCCGGATTCTTGCGACGCTCGCGCCGTTTGACTTCGGTGACGGTGAACTGCTTGCGGCCCTTGAGATCGGCAATGACACGCTCGGCCTCGGGACCATTGGGCAGTTCGGGCTTCTTGCCGTCAACCTGATGCAGTTTGGCGACAAACGCCTGCGCGCCCTTCTGCAGGTCGGCGGCGATGGTCCAATACTCGACTGGCGTGAACGCGCGGATCTCGCGCTCACGCTCGACGATGATACGGAGCGCCACCGTCTGCACACGACCGGCCGAGAGCCCCTTCTTCACGGTCTTCCAGAGCACCGGGCTGGCCTTGTAGCCCACCAGCCGATCGAGCACACGACGGGCCTGCTGCGCTTCAACCTTCTTGTTGTCGATATCCATGGGTTTGGCCATGGACTCGAGCACCTTTTCCTTGGTGATCTCGTGGAACATCACGCGACGAATCGGCGCCGTGACGGCGTTCCGCTTGGGCTGCGTGAGGTACTGCTCGACGTGCCATCCGATCGCCTCACCCTCGCGATCAGGGTCAGTCGCGATAAAGATCTCGCGCGCACCGCGGGCGATGGTCTTGAGATCGGTGAGGATGTCTTCCTTGCCCTCGATGGTGACGTAGTCGGGGGCGAAGCCGTGTTCGATATCGATGCCCAGCTTTTTGGCGGGCAGGTCGCGCACGTGTCCGACGGTCGCGCGCACCGTGTAGCCGCGGCCCAGATACTTGCCGATGTTCTTGGCTTTGGTGGGCGACTCGACGATGACCAGCGACGTGCCGCCGCTGATGTCGATCGGCTCGCCGCTATCGAAGTCGTTGGCGGCAAACGCGGCTTTGGAGCGCGCTCTGGTACTCGCGGACTTGCGCGCTGATGTCTTGCTGGCCGACTTGGCCGCGCCTTTGCCCGCTGACTTTGCGGACGTCTTTGACGCCGACTTTGCCGCCGACTTTGCCGCAGACTTGGACGCGGGCTTGGCGACGGGTTTTGCCGTGGCTTTGCCTGTGCCCGTGGCCGCAGCCACGTCGGCGATGACCGACGCGGCCTTCTTTGCGACCTTCTTGACCGCTGAAGTCTTTTTTGCCGCGGTCGTCGTGGCCTTCTTGGCCGGCGCCCGCTTCTTGGTGGTGCTAGAAACCTTCTTGGTTGTCATCAGCTCTCAATGTACCTGCGCGCGATCGCTGCCCGACGTGGAGTCGTCAAAACCACCTTCTTCCGCGAGTGCGCGGATCTCCGGCAGACCAATTCGACCATCCACGTGCGTTAACGCTCGCTCGACCAGCTGCTCAAAATCGTGAAGGTTCACTGCGCCGGATCCCCCCAGCATGACCAGGTATCCCCAAGCCTCGGCAGTGAACCGGCCGCGTTCATGCGGCCCCTGCACACGCAGGGGCGCTTCACGCGCCAGCACCGCAGTGTCCCAGACGGGCACCACTGCAGTATCGCTATAAAGAAGCGACAGAATTTCACCGATTTGTCGCCGGTCGTACCCTTGTGACGACAGGTACGCCTCAACCTCGACAACATCGGTGTCTGCCGCGAAGCGTTCGCGCAGATCTTCCAGCACCGGCGTCCAACGATCGTCCATTTCCTAACCTAGCCCCCGGGTCAAGTTGCGGGCAAGCGCCACGACCTTCTCCACAACCTCTTGAGAATCAACAACTTCCACGTCAAGCGCCAAATCGGCCTGGGCGTACAGCGGTTCCCGCGCCTCCCAAAGTCCGGCCAATGTGGCCCGTGGATCGGCCGTTCGAAGCAGCGGACGGACTACCCGGGACCGCGCCAAACGAGCCAGCGCACCGTCGATCGAAATCCGTAAATGCACCACGCGACCGGGCGGGCGGACCAGTTCGAGCACCCCCTCGTTCGTGATCCAGCCGCCTCCCGGTGACAGCACCATGGGCGGCGCGCCGGTCAGTTCCCGCGTCAGCTCAACCTCGCGCCGGCGGAATGCACGCTCACCCTCTGTCGCAAAAAGCTGCGCGACTGACTGCCCGGTTCGCCGCTCGATCTCCGCATCGAAATCGAGAAATGGTCGTCCCAGTACCTTCGCCACGGCGCGTCCCACCGTGGATTTTCCAGCTCCCGGAAGACCCACCAACACCACGTGGCCATCGGTGGGCAGCTCCGCATGCACGCTGTCGGGAGATGCGGATTCCGCCGGCATGCCAGCCTACCCTAACCGCTCGTCGAGGTGCGCGAGGTAGCCATCGAGGTTGCGACGAACTTCGACCAGTGAGTCGCCACCAACCTTCTCGAGCAGCGCATCGGCCACCACAAACGCGGCCATCGCTTCCGCAATGACGCCCATGGCCGGCACCGCCGTGACATCGCTGCGTTCGGCGACGGCAGACGCGGTCTGTCCGGTTGCGATGTCTACGGTCGCCAATGGCCGCATGAGGGTTGAGATCGGCTTCATGGCCACGCGCACCACCAGTTCTTCACCCGTGGTCATACCCCCCTCGGTTCCGCCGGCCCGATTGGTTCGCCGACGCACGTGTCCGGCGCGGGTGCGCCCCGGCGCTGGCTCCATTTCGTCGTGGACCTCGGCGCCGGTCCGGCGCGCGGTCTCAAAGCCCATGCCAATCTCGACGCCTTTGACGGCCGGGATTGACAGCATGGCCTGACCGAGGCGGCCGTCCAGGCGCCGGTCCCAGGAGACGTGGGAGCCGAGGCCTATCGGCAGCCCCGTCACCACGACTTCGCAGATCCCGCCCAACGTATTGCCTTCGCGCTTGGCCAGATCGATGCGCGCGATCATTTCGGCCTCGGCTGAGGCATCGAGGGTGCGCAGTGGCGAGGCGTCGGCTGCCGCGTTGAGGTCGTCGGGCAAGTGGTCGGGACGGGCCGCATCGACCCCGCCAAGGTGCACCAGGTGCGATCCGACACGGATGCCCAGTTCGCGCAGCAGGACGCGGCAGATGGCGCCTGCGGCCACGCGCGCGGTGGTTTCGCGGGCCGACGCGCGCTCGAGGATGTCACGCGCGTCGGTGCGGTCGTACTTGAGGAGACCGGTGAGGTCGGCATGTCCCGGCCGCACACGGGTCACATGGCGCTTGCGTGGGCCATCAGCGTCCTCGGGGCGCGGCGCCGCGTCCATGATGTCGACCCAGTTCTTCCAGTCGCTGTTGCGAATCAGCATGGAAATCGGCGACCCAAGCGACTCGCCAGCGCGTACGCCGGAGAGAAATTCCATGCGATCGGTTTCGATCTGCATGCGGCGTCCGCGCCCGTACCCTTGCTGTCGGCGCGCGAGATCGGCGTCGATGTCGGCAGCGAGCAGTGGCACCCCAGCGGGGAGCCCCTCAAGAATGGACACCAGAGCTGGGCCGTGCGATTCGCCGGCGGTCGTGAAACGGAGCATCAGTCAACGTATTCACCACGCCGCGGAAACGCACGCGGGGGCCGCTGTCGCACACGGCGCACGCAGAACGCGCCGCCCTCCGGCAAGGAGGACGGCGCGTTCTGCACGCAGCTCGACCAGGCGCTACTGGCAGGTCGTCGTGAAATTGTCCGGCAGCGCCACCAGTGTCACGCCGCGAATGGTCGCGGCCACCAGGACGATCGTGCCGTCGGGGCGGATCGAGGCGCGAACCGGTCCGATGATCGGATCACGAATCGGCACCGAGGCGATCTTCTGGAAGCAGTACGTATCGAAGATGTCGATGACCGGGTCGCTCGAGGCGACGAACGACAACCGCGTACGCAGCGGCGTGGAGTTGATACCCGCATTGAGCGGGTGGAAATCCAGCCCACCGCCACTCGATTTCGACTGCAGGATACCCTGCAGGCGGAGCGTGCGATCGAAGATGTAGGTGGAGTCGCCCTTCACCGCCGAGAGTTCACCGTCGAAGTTGATGCCGACGCCCTGTACGCGGGCGAAGGTGTTCGCGATGAAATCACTGACGTCGAGCGGGCGCGAGATACCGCGATCGATGACGGGCAGCGGCGTCGAGAAATCGAGTCCGGAGGTGGCGTCGTATGCCATCGCCCGACTACCGAGCACCGGCCCGCCTTCACCGACGACCGCGCGCCGGAAATTGCCGGAATTGCGGACGTAGGTGGTATCGCGGAAGGCCAACTGATCGAGGCGCACGACGATCGAGTAGTTGAACGTGCCGTTCGGCCCCGTGACGGTCTGTTTGGCCGGCAGCAGGAGTGAATCGCTGCCAAAGCCACCGGCAGCGAACCGCTCGATCTCCAGCGTATCCGAGCGACCGGCCGTCTGACCCATCGCCTGCTCGAAGAAGAAGTGCGAGGTACGCCGCGTGAGGTTCTCCCAGCGCATCGTGCCCTGGTTGGCAAACGGCGTCGACTGACCGGGCGTGGGCGTGGTGGAATACACCAGGATCACGTCCTGACAGGGCGAGCCCTGCACCGTTCCGCCGGTGCACGTCGAGGCGATGAACTGCGGACGATCACTGAAGTCGTACACCGTGCGCTGCGTCATCGGCGCGTCGGTGGTATTCGACTTCACGGTCGTGATGCTGTACGCCACGATGTTCGGGAGCGGATAGCGGAAGACTTCGCGACCCGTGGTTCCCGCATTCAGGTTGACGTAGCTGATGTTCGTACCGCCGGAGTTGGCCACCAGGAGCGTATCGCCCATGATGCCGTCGCGATTGCGCGGCCAGGCGGAAATGCCCCACGGACGCGATCCGACGTTGATCGCCGAGCGGAAGGACGAGTCAGCCAGATTGTAGACCTCGACCTGATTGCGCTCGATGTTCGTGAGATACAGCCGGTCGTTGCGCGGGAAGTAGAGCGCATCGGCCACCTTGCCGCCGTTTGGCAGCGGATTGGTGAAGCCGGCGACGATCGCCACGGTGTCGAGCTTGATCGCGCCGGAGGAATAGCGCGTGACATCACGCCGACCATTCGCATTGCGCGCGAATCCGGTGATCGTGACCACCGTCGGGAAGGTCGTGATGGGCAGCCGCGTGCGGAACGTGCGGACGAGCGTGGAGAATGCGCCGGTGGAGCTGACCGAGTCGGCGGTGATGAGTGCGCCGGCCAACGACCGCACTTCATACCCGAGCGACGAGATCCCCACCGGATCGGTGGCTTCGATAAACACGGTATCGCTGATTTCGAGGCGCTTCGTGACGCCGGCCATCACTATGGGGATGGTGTTGGCATTGGCGGCACTCTGCACGGCGTACGACACGGCGGCACCGATCACGCGCTGATTGAGCGAATCGACGATGAACGGCGTGACCGTGATGGAGGCGCCACGCACGGAGTCGGGCAGCGTGAGTGTATCGAGGACCGCCACGGTATCGCGCAACGGCGCGCCGTAGAGAATCGAGTCACGGGTGTTGTACGCGCCGGTGATGGCGTAGCCGAGCGTGCGAACCTTGTAGCGGGCACGTGCGGAAAGCGACAACACCAGCGCCTTGCCTGACACGACCGGAGAACCGGCGGCCGGGCTGGTGATGAGCGCCTGCGGCGGTTCGAGATTGCCGACGGTCATCACGAGACTGGCCGTATCGGACATGTTCGTCGCGCCATCGATGGCGATCGCCTGCACGTTGACCGTCGCCCCGAGCGGAGCGCTGGACGGCACGCGCACGGTGAGGGCGAGGTTGGCGGCCTGGATGGACGACGTGAACGTCGTGTCATACGCGGCAGCCACACCGCCACTGAAGCGCACACGAATGGTTTTGAGACCGACGTTGTCCGTCGCGTTGACCGACAACACCAAGGCGGTGTCGGTTTGCGAGACACCCTTCGCCATGGAGACGCGGGGTTTGACCGCGTCACGGAACGGCGGGTCGATCAATTCATCGCCATCGCACGCGCCGAGGGCGAGCATCGCGCCCAGGACGACGAGCACGCGACGCGGGGCAGAAGCCCGCGTGGTCGCGGCCGGCCGGGTCCGCACCGAAGTGCGGATCGGAGTGAATGGATTCATGAGTGGGAGATCCTCAGCGGTCAGCGGCCCGGAGGCGGCGTGGTGCCGTCTTCCAGAATGTGTGGCGTGACCAGGATCAACAGGTCGCGCTTCGTCTCGTTCTTGGTGTTCTGCGAGAACAGGCGTCCGATGAACGGCAAGTTCATCAGAACGGGGATCCCAGTGCGGAAGCGCGTGGTTTCGGTGACCGTCAGACCGCCGATGACTGCGGCCTCTCCATCGGCGACGAGCACCTTGGAATCGGCGCGCTGGCGATTGAAGACGACGCCCACATCGGTGTTCGCGAGCTCCGCGCTCGAGTTCTCCGCCTGAATGTCGAGCAGCACCATCTTGTTGTTCGTGATCTGCGGCGTCACGGTGAGCTTGATACCGGCCTCTTCCTTGGACACAGCGGCCCGTGGGAAGAACGCCGCGGCATTGGGCTGACCCTGGGCACCACCACCACCACCGCCGCCACCCTGCGCGCCCTGACCACCGGCGTCGATCACACGGATCGGAATTTCCTGGCCGACGAAGATCTGCGCGGTGCGGTTGTTGAGGATCGTGACGCTCGGCTCGGACTGCACATCAGCCAGCGACGACGTCTGCAGTGCGTTGATGAACGCGGTCAGCTGATAGCGGCCGAGGGCCGTGCTGTAGATGAGGTTCAGGGCGTTCGGCTTGATGGCGTTGTTCGCGTTGGCGATACCGGCGATCGCGTTGCCGCCGAGCGCGATGCGCGCCGGGCCTTCGAAGGGCGATCCGCCACCCGTCGCGTCCGGGACACCGTCGCCGTCCGTATCGATCGGCACGAGCGTGCTCGGATCGGTGCGCGGCACAAGCTGCTGGAAGAATTGCTTGTTGCCTTGGCCCAGGTCGTAGGCGAGTCCGATATCCGTGATGCCGGTGCGGTTGACGAAGATGATCTTCGCCTTGATCGCGACCTGCGGCGTGCGGATATCGAGTTCCTGCAGCCGTGAGACAATCTCCGGCAGACGCGACGGCACTTCGGTGATGATCAGCTTGTTGGTGGCGCTATCGGCGGCCACCGAGCCGCGTACGACGCAGCCCTGTCCGCTGATGGCGTTGCCGCCGCCCTGCTGTCCGCCCTGCTGCTGATTCATCGGCATGCCGAGATCGCGGCCGGTGGCCATCGTGCTGAGGCCCGTGCAATCGCGTGCCAGCAACGCCTGCACCGTGGTGCGGAGCGTGGTCGCCTTGGCGTAGTTCACGTCGATGATCTGCGTGACCAGCGGCTCGAGCGACTGATTGGAGGCGAGATTGCGGTAGCTGTCGACCGTGATGATGCCGCTCGCATCTTCGGTGGCGGCGAGGCCCTGACCCTGCAGCACCGCCTGCAATGCCACGTCCCAGGGCTTGTCGCGGATATCGGCCGTGACCGAACCCTGGACGTCCTTGCCAACGATGATCGAGCGACCGGAGAAGCTCGCGAAGGTCGCAATGACATCGCGAATGTCGGTGCCATCGAGATTGATGGATATGCGCGGCTTCTGCTGCTGCGCGGCCTGCTGCTTGACCGTGCGCGAAGCGGGCGCCGAGCGTCCAACAATGGGCGCATCGGCAATCGCTTTCGCTTCGGCCCGCGCCGTCACGGCGCGCGCCGATTCAGCACGATCAGCTTCGTTTCTGGAGAGCTCCGCGCGCGCCTGTTCGGCGAGCGTCGGTGTGGCGCTGAGCGTGGTGGGGCTGCTCGACGCACTATCGTTTGCCGTCGTCTGTGGCGCCGGCATGGCGGTTTCGAGACGTCCCGCTGCCACCTGGGTATTGGCGCCGAGTGCAACGGCCTTTGTTTCCCAGCGTGCGGTCGCCACGGCTGGACCATCTACACTGATGTGCAGTTTGCCGTTAGCGCGATTCACCGTGTACTGGCGCGACGCGTCGAGGTCGATGACCAGGCGCACCGTGTCGACGCGGAACTGCGACAGGCGAAGATTGCGGATCGGGCCGCGCGTCTGGCCGTCGTAGCTCGCCCCGCGCACGGCCAGACTGGCCGCGCCGAGATCCACCACCAGCCGATTCGGGCCATCGAGCGTGAAGTGACGCACGCTGATGTTCGAGTCCAGTGCGATCACGATTTCGGCGCCGCTCGTGGCTGCCCCGACGCTGATATGCGAGACTCGGCCCGTAACGGGCGTCTCATCGGCGTGCGAGATGGCCGGCGTGGCCGTTGAAACAGTGGCGACTGCGGGCGCTGCGCCGCGGTTGCCGGTCGTGCCAATGGGGGCACTGCCCAGCATCGCATGTGCGAGGGCCGCGGTCATCACCGCGACGGTCGTCGGTCCCATCATGGGTTCCTCACTTTCGTCGTGTCACTGCTCTGGCGCAGCGTCTCTGTGCGATTGAATCCGAATTCTTCGATCGTGAACTGCACGGCTTTTTCCTTGATGGCGCTCACGCGCAGGCGGCCCAGCTGCTGGCCCACCCGCACGCGATACTGTTGCTTCGAGTACGTGTCACGCAGCACGGCGACCGAGTTATCCCCAACGGGATCGACCGCAATACCGGTGACGCGCAGATCGCTGAGCAGCGGACGGACGTCGCTGCTGCTCATGAGCGACTTGTACGGATCGCGGCGACCGCCGCCCGCGTAGTCGAACACTTCGCGGTGGAGCGTGACTTCAGTCGGCATGACCGCCTTTTTGGTGGGCGCCGAGTTCGGGCCAACGGTGCCGGCCGACTCGCGCGTGACGGTCTTGGCAGCCGGTGCGGCCTGTGCCGCGGCGGACGTGGCGCTGATCGCGACCACCGTCGCGGACAGCACAAGACCGTGCATCATGGTTCGCAGCATGGTTCGCATCATGACGACCGCTCCTTCGCCGCTGCGGGCTTGGCCGGCAGCGTGCGTTCGACGTAGGTCTGCAACGTGATCGTGGAGGCCAGCGCGTCCTTCTCGGACGTTTTGATCTTCTGCGCCCGTCCCGGGGCGTTCGAGACAATCGAGAAGTTCACGGGTGCGACCACACGGGCGAGCGATCCCACGTTCGCGAGGAACTCGCCGAACTGGTGATAGCCGCCGATGATCGTGACGGTGTAGCGATAGGTGTCGTACTTCTCCCCGGGGATGACCGCTTCCGGGGTCACGCCCCCGACGTCGAGTCCGGCGCGGCGTGCCGCCGTGCTGACTTCCTCGAGGAGCGCCGGCACTTCATTGCCGGTCGGCACGAGGCGTCGCATCACGGTGAGCGTGGAGCGATTGGTCGCCGTCTGTGCCCGGAGTTCGTCGATGCTGCCGCTGGCGAATTCGCGCGCGGCTTTCTGATTGGCATCTTCGAGTTGCGCCACGCGCTCGAGGTCAGCGGTCAGCTGTTCTTCGCGTGAGGCGTACGGGTAGACGTAGTACGCGACGGCGAGTGCCACGGCGGCGAAGCCGATCAGCAGCTTGATCTGGTCGCGCTGGTTGGTAGGGAGCAGTGCCATGGTTTCCTCGGGTCAGCGAACCGGGACGACAAGCGGCGAGGTCCGTACGACCCCGTCCGGCGGAACTTCAAACGACGCCGAGAGTTCGAACTGCGTGACGTCTTTCCCATCGACGATCACGATCTCGGACTTGGTGAGCGCGACCTTCTGGATGAAGGGCGAGCTCTCGAGCTGGCGCATGAACATCGTGAGCGCCTGGATATCCACCGTCTGCCCCACGAGGCGGAACGTCAGATCGGGATGCACCTCGACCGAATCGAGCACCGGCGCCTTGGCCTTCTTGGCGGCGGGCGATTCCTTCGGCGCGCGAGCGGCCGCGTTCGCCGCCGCCAGCTTGCTGCCGGCGCTGAGCGTATCGGCGCCCGGTGGCAGCGGCATCTTGGACGTCTGCTCGAGTGTGGTCAGCCATGTGTACGCGGGCAACGCCCGGCTCACCTCATCGAGGATGTGCGCCCAGTTGTAGCGATTGTCATCGATGGTGCGGATGATCGCCAACTGGCGCTGCACGGAGTCGCGTTCGGCGGAGAGCTTGCGACGCGCGTCGAGCACGCGGGAGTACCGCGTGGAATCGCGCAACGCCCGTTCGACCTTGCTTTCCACTTCCCCGGCGCGTGCACTTTGCGACGTGAAGAGAATGCCGACCGTGGCCACCGCCAGCACGACGGAGGCCGCCGCACCGACCAGCCACGGATCGCGGATACGCGACCCAACGCCACCAAGGGCGCCGGCCATGTCGAACTTGGAGGCACCTTTGACGGCCTTCTTGCCGCCGGGGAGGAGATTGACTTCGATCATCATGGTGCGATCCTCAGGCGGCGGCGCGGAGTGCGAGGCCCACCGGCAGCATCAGCAGCGGCGCGACTTCGTCGGTGGAAAGGAATTCCATGGCGCCTTCACGCACGCTGACGCGCGCCAGGGGATTGGCCAGTTGCACCGGCATGCGCAGGCGCTCGGAGAGCCACGGCAGCAGGCCCGGCACGCGCGCACCACCGCCGCACGCGTACACGGCGCGAATCTGGCCGAAGTTGCGCGAGGAGGTGGCGAGGAACGTCGCCGCGCGTTCCATGCCGATAGCGATTTCTTCGCCGCGCATGGAGACCACGCCGTCGAGTGCCGGATGGCGGTCGAAACCGCGAATCATGGCTTCGGCCTCGTCGTTGCCGATGCCGTGCTCACGCTGCAAGTCTTCGCGGAATCGACGGGTGCCGACGGTCAGATCGCGGGTGAGAATCGGGACGCCGTCATCGAGGATGTTCAGGTTGGTGGCTTCGTTACCGATGTTGAGCAGCGCCACGGTGCCTTCCATCGCATCCGGATGATTCATCTCGAACGCGTTGTGCAGCGCGAACGCATCCACGTCGATGATGGAGGGCGGCGCGCCGCCGTCGGTGAGCAGTCCGCGCTTGGCTTCCACGAGGTCGCGCTTGGCGGCCACGAGCAGCACGCTCATCTCGAGGCCATCCGCATCGGGATCGAGGATCTGGAAGTCGAGCTCGACGGACTCCATGTCGAACGGCACGTGCTGTTCCGCTTCCCAGCGCATCAGCTCACGGGCCTGCGCTTCCTTCACACGCTCGATCTGAATCTTCTTCACGATCACGTCTCGGCCGCCGACGGCCGATACAACGTGCTTCGTTTTCACGCCGGTGGCGTCGAGGGTCTGCCGAATGGCGTCAGCAACGATGGCGTGGTCCATCACCTCGCCCTCGACAATTGCTGTGTCATTGAGCGGGGTGACCACCACTTTCGTCAGCTCGGGAGTACCGCTCGTGTGGTCGATGACGACCGCTTTCACGAGACCGGATCCTACATCCAGACCGACGGTCAACTTCTTGCGACCGAAGAACGCCATGGCTTTGGGGGGTTGCGCTGTGGTGGTCTCGGTGTCGCCAGTCGCGCTTGCGAAACGCGATGGCTCTTGCACTCTGACCTGTCCAATACGGACGATTCTCCCAACTAACGACCGGCCTCTCACGAGGTAACGCTCACCAGAGGGAGGTGCCCGGGTACGACTGCCGACTAAGTGATAGTGTCGGCCCACACCGTCGCTTTCCTTAATCGGCCCGCGGACGATGTGTGCGATGCATCACCAGGGGGGCATCACGGACTGTTCCAGATGCCAAACGGGGCGTTGGTCGGCAGCGCGAGCGCGGTCATGGCACGCCCCACCACGCACGGGGCGTAGCGAATGCGGGTGGCCGCTGACAGAGGGGAATTCCGTGCGTGCAGGTCGCGCACCACGAGTGTGCCATCGACCTGCAGTTGTCCGGCCGACGCATCGACTGCACCGCGCACAATCAGCGCGCCGGACACGTGCAACGCGCCGCGTACCACGAGGTCACCATCGATCGCGAGGGCACCGACGTATGCGACGGTATCGGTCACCGTTACAGCACCGGCACCCGTCATCACGGTTGCGCGCCACGGTGGTCCACGAGGCACGGACGGTGTCAGCGTGGCGTCGACGGCATGTGCGCGCGCCATCAACACAGGCCAGGCCTGATCGAACCGTTGTTGCAGTGACGTGATGAGCAGTGCCGGTGGCGTGACGTGGGCTCCGATCACGGTTGGTGGCGCGCCCGCCAGTTGCGCCGGAGCTACGATCGCGTCAGCCGTCGTCGTATCGCGCAGCGGTCCACAGTCATCGCCGATCGCGGAAGCAAGGACCCGACCATCGACACCAGCGGAGTCCCAGACGACAGTGCCGAGCATGGTTGCGGCGGCGCGCATGGGGATATCGGGTGGCGCGAGGCGCACGATCCGCAGCACTTCGCGACGCACCCCGCCGGCGTCTCCCAATTGCCCAAACGCAACCGGTGCTCCGCGAGACCGGCTGAACGTCGACACCGCGTGTACCGCCGCAGTCAGGGGCGCGGTGCGTGTCACGCTCACGCGCGTCTGCCACCCACCGGGACCGGTATGATCGTAGTGTCGCGGGAGCCCGATGGTCGATGTGGCGACTGACTCAGGTGCCCACGTCCCGACGATTCGCAGGACTCCGAGATCGGCGGCGTACAGCGCACGCTGCAGATCCCAGTGGGTGCGCGCACCGCGCGCGGCGCGCCACGCCGCGCTTTGCAGCGCCAGGGTCATCACGGCCACGAGCAGCATGACCAGTAGCACGAGCGGCAGAATCATGCCGGCACGTGCCGGGCGGCACGCGGAAGCGGTGTGTCCTCGCGGCGTGGTCACGCGTCGTCCTCGCGATCGGCGCGCAATGCGAGGTCGACGCTGATCGAGTCACTCGACGACCGGAGCGGCGACGCACGACCGGACTCGCGCGGGGCGGACACGGCGAGTCGCACGCGACGCACCGGCGACGCGCCCCCGGGCGCGATCGGGGAGCCGAGACTGTCGAAGACGACGAGGTGGAATCCACCGCTGGCGCGGCTGTCGACGGGGCCGGCGACGGGCTGCACGATATCCCACCCGGCCGGGCCCATTGTCCGGCGCCCGATGTACCACTTGCCGTCGGAGGCACGGTAGTGCGAATAGCGCGCTCGGCGCAGCAGCCGCAGTGGCGCCCCGACGGAGCGGCGCGATGCACGGGGCGTCGCTAGCTGGAGCCGGGTTGTGTTTGCGGCGGATGCCGCCGCCGTCAACGGTGACGTGGCGCAATCGTTGGTCACACTGACGTTGGCGACAACATCGGTGTTCGCGCGCAGTGAGTCGTCGGGTGCGGGACCGGCTTCCCACCAGTCGATGCGATCGCCGGACTGTGGGGGCGCATTCCACATGGCGTCAATGTCGCCGCCAATGGTCGCGTCAAAACTCGGCGCTGATGACGAGGTGCCACCGTGTGCCGTACCGAGAGTGGCAATCCACTGTCCGTTGAGGTCGGCGTTGCAGACAATGCCGGCGGCGACCGTGACATCAATCTCGATGGTGCTGTCGCTCCATGCGATCACGTCACCATCGCGCACCCCGCGGAGTTCGGCGAACAGAACGGCCGTACCATGCCGGAGCTCGCGCACGGCCCCGAGTGCGCCATCATCGGCCAGGGCGCGCTGATGGACGCCAAGCAGCAGGCGGACCGCGAGCGTACCGAGGAGAGCGAGCAACGGGATGGCGACGAGCACTTCGAGCAGGCCGACCCCTCTGGCCTGGCGGATCAGGCGCGTGGTCACGGGCATGGGAGTCCCTGTTGCCACGTGAGCGGCGTGGCGGGGCGCGACAGGGCCGCAAGTGGGGAATGTTGCAGCGTGGCCGAGAGATCACGTTCGCGTCTGCCACCGAAGAGCTGCTCTGTCCACTGTGTGCGGACACGCGTGTGCGGGTCATTCCCCCCCGGGGGGACTGCGCCGCAGGCGAGCCCCAGCGAAGACTCCGCGCTCGTAGTGGCAACCGCCCATGCGGCGACCGTGAGTTGCGCGGTCTGCACCGACTCGGACACGGCTCGTGTGGCCGCGCCGACCATGAGACCGGTGACGGCGATCAGCAGGGTGGCAATGATGCATTCGACCAGCAGTCGGCCGTCGCGAGTGCGAGCCGGCGGACGCTCAAGGCAGCGCGAGGATCGATGCGGGATGCGTTGCGAAACGCGGGGCGAGGAGCAGCACGATGTGATCACGCCGACACGATAGACGTGTCGGCGGAAACTGCTTCACCGTTTTATTGCACGGCAGGCATATCTGTTGTCGGGGTGACCACGCCCGGTGTGTAGGCCGCGTACGGGATTGCCTGCAGTCCACTGGAGTGCAACGGCAGCAGGATGACAAAGGCGGCACCACCTTCGCGCGCGCGCTGCACCCAAATCGTTCCGCCGAGATTTTCGATGGTGCTCGCGACGATGGCCAAGCCGAGCCCAGTGCCTTTGCCCGGCTGTTTCGTGCTAAAGAAGGGCTCGAAGATCCGCTCTTCGTCTTCGGGCGCCACGCCGGTTCCCGAGTCGGCAATGACGACCTGCAGAAAGCGATTGGGCGCCTCGGCGCGTGCCAGCCAGGCGAACGCCCGGCGGCTCGGGTGATGCGTCCAGCGTTCCATGGCGCTGTCGGTACGGCGCTTCTCCGAGGCCTCGCCGAAGGCCGTCACGTCGTTGATCTGCGTGCGAATGGCGACCAGGCCTTCATGATCCATCGCGTCCACGGCGTTGAGCAGCAGATTCACGAAGACCTGTTCGAGGTCGTGCCGTTCCGCGTACACCACACCGGTCGGCGCCTCGAGTTCGGCCGTGATGCGGTAGCGGCGTGTCACGCCCTGGTCTGCCAGCAGACGCAGCACATCCGTGATCACATCGTCGACCACGACCGGCTTGGGCGTCAGTCGGCGCGGTCGTGAGTAGTCAAGCAACCCGCGCATGATGCGATCGATGCGACCGATCTCGCGTTCAAGGGCGTCGAGCGGTTCCGCGGTGCCGGGTACGGATTCGGTGCGCATCCGCAGCAAGTGGGCGTAGTTGGCGATCGCCGACACCGGATTGCCGATTTCGTGCGACACGCCCGCCGCGATGCGACCCATGGTCGCCAGTTTCTCCACGCGCATCCGCAGCTGGTGCGATGCCAGCAGCTGCTCGGTCATGCGGTTGATGCTCGCCGAGAGGAGGTCGAATTCGTGCGTGTCACCGGGTGGTGCCCGGCGTGACGTCTCCCCGCCGGCGATGGCCTCCGCGGCGGCGACACTTTCAGCAAGCGGCGCCTCCACCAACCGAACGACCTCCCGTCGCAGCACGCTGGTCCAAACCAGCGAGACGAGAAACAGCAGCACCAACACCACGGGCCAGCGTATGGCGGGGGACAGGAATTCCGTCACCCACATAGAGATGATCACGCCAAAGAGCGCGAAGACGCTAACGGCGACCACGGCAACGGTCAGTCGCTGATGAATGCGGGGAAGCGGAGTCGTGGGCACGACAGAGGATGCCTCGCAAACGTGACAACGGCAACCGTCACACACAAAAGCGAAAGAGGACCGGGCATCACTGCCCGGTCCTCCCCATCCACCAACCACGGTGGGTTGGCGGCTCCCCCTCAGGAGCTTACTGGCAGACCGGCTCGCCTTCTGCCTGGCCAGCACCGACCGCCGAACCGACGGCGATGTCGCACACCTTGGCCGTCGACGCATGCGTCGCCTGGGCCGACCAACCCGTCGCCGAACCCGTGAACGTCAGCGT
>Ga0154020_10002852_pt1 | contig 21016 bp, 16 predicted proteins | sample Klosneuvirus_201_FD_109709 | JGI IMG/M metagenome (GOLD analysis project Ga0154020, IMG submission 109709) | Active sludge microbial communities from wastewater, Klosterneuburg, Austria - Klosneuvirus_20160825_MG | ecosystem: Engineered > WWTP > Aerobic digester > Activated sludge | place... | reverse complement strand
CACCACTTCGTCACCCGGCTGCAACTGCAGGGCCAAAGTCGAGAGGTGCAAGGCCGCGGTGCAGGACGTGGTTGCCATCGCGTGCTGCAACTGGTGCCGGGATGCAAAAAGGCGCTCGAACTCGGAAGTCATCGGCCCTTGCGTTACCCAGCCCGAGGCCAAGCATTTTTTCAGGGTTTCAATTTCGTTCTCATCGAACTGAGGAGCGGTAATTGGCAGTGGGCCCATATTGGTGTAATCCATAAATGGAATGTTCGTTTCTGCTTTGTCTTTGTTTGAGTCAGGCCGTATAAATGGCAACCCCGTAGGGAGCAAGTTTCGCTTTGACCTGGTCGAAATATATTGGAGAAATCGAAAGCGCGATATGCCGAATACCGAGAGACGCAACAAGGTCTATCCCCCCCACAGGACGGCCATGAACTTTGTTGCCCCAAATGGTCTTGTTTTCGTCTATGTAGGCAGTAATCTCATCGGCATCAAACTTTCCTATGAAAGGGGCGAACAGCCCGGCAGACGCAAGACCAAAAATGGCGAAGCGCTCTCCCTTGGCGAGTGCTGCATTTCGACAGGCAAGAATCGACTCCACTATCCCTTTGGCTACCGCCACATTTGAATCAGCGATGGATCGATTCTCTTTGTAGGCATTGTTCAACTTAAGTGTTGGCGCGCCCTGCTTAAGCAAAAGCGCAAATACCGGGACACCGGCCTCTTCGACCACCTCAACACCAAAGCCCGCCGCCTCTGCAAGAACCCGAATCGTCGGCACCGTGATTTTTGAGAGGTGATCTGCGCAAAAGAGGTCGTTCGGGTTTTTTGCGAAATTCGGCACGCGAACATAGAAGCGGCCACCTTCCTTTAGCTGCCTGTTTGCCCAAACCAGCATGTCGAGAGGATTTTCGACATGCTCCAGAACGCCAAGCGCTACGACAAGATCGGCCCCTTCGCTGCCTAGATCGAAATCAAAATAGTCGCAATGTTTCGTACTTGCCTGCGGCAAGGCCTGCGCCAGATAATCATAGGATTGGCTTGGCTCGAAAGCATGCATTTTCCAATTTGGAAATTCGTCGGCAAACAGGCGCAGAAATGCGCCCTTGCCAGCACCGGCCTCCAGGATCACTCCGGAAGGCGGCAATTTCCAAAACTTCTTCAGCAGTTCGAATGTCCGCTCAGCCTGCGACATTGGCTTAGGTCCATGGAAGCTCTGTATTGCCGCCTCATTGTTCTTGGTCATCAGGCTGTAGGAATCGCGGTAGAACTCCCGGGTTGCGCCTCGGGTACCCGCCGCATTGAAGATAAGTCCGCATGTCTCGCAGATGCGATTGTCGATCCGCGCGTTAGGCAGAATCTCCATATCTGATGTAATGCAGGTGCCAGAAAAGTCGGGGTAAGCCTTCTGCATAAGCTGTGAAGCACAGGCTGGGCATTTTGTACTTGTCATCGTCTTGTCCTAGGGCAGGGAGTTTCTGTCTTCTAACGTGATGACGTTTTCCTTCAGTCCTCGAAGTATCAGGACATCCCGATAGCGGAAATTGGGTTCGATTCTCATCCCCAGTACATCTCTCCGCACAAGAACGTCCGGTTCATTGTAGCCAGCAAGCGCCCTCAGTGAAGTCGTTCCGGAGAAACGGGGGTTGATCTCAAACGGGATCACCTCACCTGCAACAAACCGGCATTGGATATTTATCGGCGCGCGCGGCTGCAGCAAGCGTGCGATTTTCTCACATTGGCTTCTTATTTCCTTCCACTCAGCGACATGCCCCTGAGAAATACCCGTCGAAATCACAAGTCGGTCTCCAAGGTCCTGGCGGCCGCTCCGGTTGGGAACGCTGGTACGAATTGTGAGCGCATTGTTGATCACGCGCTTAATGGCGATCGAATTGATGAACTCGCCGTCAGCGCCAAACAAGACCCCGACGGTGTATTCCTGCTCGGGGGTGCCCACGTACTCCTGAATCACGAAGCGATCATAAATTCTCAGGAGATACTCCGAGAAAAGAGTCAGCTCGTCCTTCGTCTGGACGATAAAGACGTTTGCGGAGCCACCACCTGCACACGGCTTGATGACGGCAGGGAATACATCATAATCTGCGCAATCAGCAATGCTCCTGATCTCACGAAACGCGGGCACCTTGATGCCTTGTGCCGCAAGAAACTCCGTCGTCCTTGCTTTGTCCTGACAAATATTCATCACCGAGGGCGGATTCACCGGGACATAGATTCCCTTTTCCGATAGCCGTTCGCGCGCATGGGAGAAGACCATCATCTCTGCCTCGGAGCCATGGAAGACGACGCGACAGTTGAACCGTTGGGCCAGTGAAATAACTCGCTCAAGATAATTTGGATCGCGAGCAAGGGGCAAAACCTCAAAGTGGTCTACCTCATGGCGGTTGGCGCACTGGGCATTGGCATCCGCCCCAACAATGAAGTAATCGAGCTCACCCAACCTCAGGGCCTTCAGAATCTGTTCGCCGTGGCCGCCCCCGCCAATGCCTGTAACCAATACGGGAAATTTTGTATCTTGCATTTCAAATATCTTCCACAAAAGATGCATAGCGCTTAAGGTAATCCGCTACCGCATCTGCAACGCCCCCTTCGGCCAAAAGAGCACGGCTCTCGGCTGAGATCGAATAACGTATCATCCTCGCTTCCTGCCGCACCGTATCAAACAGACAAGCGCAGCCTCTCGGATCCTCGTCACGCGGCAAGCCACAGCTTCCCACATTGACAAAAAGCCGCCCGTTCTCCGTACGTACAAACGGGTGATGCGTATTCCCCATGAATACAACGTCGGCGTCGACGTCCCTAAACGGCGTCAGGTCGGTATCGGGATAGACGTAGCCATAGGTAGGGTCGTCCGGGCTTCCATGCACAAACAGCATCCTCAAGCCTCTATGGGTCAGGCGGCGCTTCGTCGGCAAAGATCGGAGAAATGCAAGTTCGTCCGGTTTGAGTTCTGCCAATACCTTCTCGAACTGATATACCGCCGCGCGCTTTTCCTCCAGTGGCTCTCCCGACAACATCATGGCCTCATGGTTTCCCGCGATCGCTTTGACATGGCGACCAGACATCAATCGTTTCACCACACCCGTGCCGGGTATATAGCCTATGGCATCCCCCAAGAAGTAGAGTGACGAGGCCCCGGCTTTTTCCATCATGCGCTGCGCCAGATCAAATCCCCCGATGTGTCCATGCGCGTCCGAGAGTACCCCGATCAGCATATGTTCTCTCTGTGGTATCTGAAGCAATTACCAGCCATAGCTCGGAAAAGGCGGAGCCGCCTTCAGGCCTTCGGCATGGTAGACCTCCTCAGCAGGCGACAGTCCTTCAAGCAGGGGGGTGCCGGTGAAGTTTGGGGCAACTCCGACGGCAGTGGATGCCAGGACACCCATATATTCCTTTAGCCACCGTTGCGCGCTGTGATTATCCAGGAACCACTGTCGGGATGCTTGGCGCACATGCCGATGTTGCTGCGGGTCTTCTGCCAGCGAGCGCAAATTCATCGCCACTTCATCAGGCGCCATTGAATTCAAGATCGGGGGAGCGCCAGTCTCGCATATTGCTTCATATTGATCTGCCTCGATTCGTCCAATCACTGGCAAGCCGCAAGCCATTGCCTCCAATCCGGCGCTACCGAAGTAGCCGAGAACAAACTGATCCAGAAATGCGTCGGCGCTTCTCAGATAATCCCGGATACGCCCTTTTGCGGAGACAGGAAGGTAAATCACCTTGTCCGCTATGCCCAGCTTCTCTATCAGCGCCTTTGTTTCCTTCGACCCGGTGCCCCATCCAATCAGAACCAGGCGTGCACCTGGATGATTGCGGGCGAACAACGCAAAACCCTCTATGCCAATCGACGATCCTTTGTTGCGCTCATCAAGTCTTGAACTACTCAAGACGAAGAACGAGCCGCCACTCGACTCCCACTCCTGCCGCGAAGAACCCGGTCCTTCCGCATAGAGTGTCTCGTCGAGGGTCAGCGGCAAATAGACCACATGGTGAAATCCGTACCTGCGGGCATGCGCAAAGGTCCATGGATTGGAGGCAAGAAAAACTCGTGCTCCAGCAAACGAGGACCGTACAAGATGGCCAAGCATGTCATTCCGTGAAGCTTCAAACCAGATATCCCCACCCGTCTGCGACACCACATACGGGCGATGTGCCAAGTAGGGAAAATATACGCCGTTGGAGGCCCCCCACAGCACATCCATATCCTGCAATGCTATGAGTGTCCTAACATAGGCCAGGTAAGGTTCGTAGTCCGATACGTCAGACTTGCGCAACCAGTCACCTCCTGCCGCCTCATAGCTGGGTTTCCAGTCGTTCACTACGTCAAACTGGTGGACGTCCGGCACACCTTGCAGATCGATCCCCCTTGTTGCCAATTCATCCAAAGTTAATTTCTCGGATTCGAGGACGAGATCCGACTCCTCCCATACGGGATGCCCCATGGCATATTGATCATAGGGATGGAGATAGATATGGCACTTAACTCCCGCGGTGCGGAGCGCTCGCGCGCGCATGTACAACGAGTTGGCCATGTTCCCGCAGAATCCGACTTTCAGCTTCGTCGGATCGGCATAATTCAGCGCTTGCTTTTCGCGTTCCAGGAATTCCTGGCTAAATGCCTTCATGCGCTGCAAATTCTCGGACACCAGCCATGGGTGGCGCCAAGGATGCGGGTCCCAGGACACCCATCCATTTCCCTGGCTCTGGCTGCCGTCAGCGATACGAAAGCGCTTCTTCAGAATCTGAAGAAGCTTGCCTGCGCGCTCACTAACGAATGACACCATCGGCCCCAGAAGAAAGGGTTATTGCAACGAGGACAGGGAAGGTTTGGTACTTCATGCGACAAGCTTCCGCCTCGATCGGTGCCACAGTCTGCTTATCAAACCAGACCGTTCCCGCTCGCGTTCGGACACCGGAGCATAGCTCTGGTCCATTTTTGCAAACCACTCCCAGCACTGCCGCAGATTCCAGGCCACAAACCCCGAACGAATGATTTCCACGGCAGCATGGTGCATGGCTCGGGTTTCCGTAACATTCTGCGGGTGCAGATTGAGCACCATTACGCCAGGAATCCCGCTTTGCCGTATACCGTCTGCGACATTTCTCACACGTTCTGCAGCATCCTCGTCACTCATGTCGGAAGCAAAACGGACACCGTCGCCGATTACCGTCAGTACAGACCAGTGAGGCGTCAAGGTTCCACGCCAGGCCATGCGGGCAGGCAATAGCGAACCATTCAGGACTTTTCCATCGAAGCCTGGCAGATTAGAACTGATGCAAACTCCATGCTTTAGCCATGCTTCCAGATGCCCCCAGTAGCCATCGTTCAGGAAGCCATGGTTGCGCAAAGATATTGGCTGGCCGCCAGTGAGGTTTCGATACCAGGCGACCTGTTCATCAAAGAGTTCGCCATAGCGTCCAGGAGCTTCGAGCGCATCCGGATGAATCCCGAAATCAACGCCGGAATTTCGCTTCTGCATCGCGCGCAGGGATTTCTGCGTATGCCGCGTCAAGGGATGCAGCAAATAAGTAATCGGCGTGTCGCCTAGCAGCTTCAACTGCTCGTCGTATTTTTCCAGGTAGGCCTGATCGTCATCGCCGGTGATCACAACTGCACCAGCAGCACCATTGGGCAGGATATGGTTCAGGGGTTTCGCAAGGCGCTCAGACAGAAATGAAGCAAGGGCCATCGCCCAGTAATCCGCATGCCTGTCTGCCAGGGATTCCCCACTCAACTGTTCATCAAAGAGATAATTTGGCCTCTCGCCAGGAATGCCCCATAAGGTCTCAGAGGGCCTCTCTCCTGCACGCGATTGATCGCCTTGACGATAACGTATCAAATCATTAGCAAGGTCACTTCCAATAAACAGGATTCCACCTGCCCCAAATGGCAGCCATAGCCATATGGCGTGTCCATGTGGGTCAAGAACGACCGGGGTCCCTGCTACATGATGGAAAGCATTAGCGGTGTGTAGAGAGCGCAATTTCTTTTTACCAACAGCCTTTGTCTGCACACTGAATGTGAAGCACTCTGGCGGTTTTTCCATCCGCTCAACCATAGCAACTTTGAATGCCATGGCAAATGACGAAGTCGGTTGCAGCGCAACGCATACGCTGCCAGAACTCGTACCATTCAATACTCCCGCCACTGCCGAATAATCGGGTTTACTCAAGATGCTCATTTGTGAGCATTCGTCGAGCCCCATTATTCGGAGGTGATGTTGGATAACCTCCTGCATTAATGTTCTGCTGACATCGGTTTGCATCGTCGACAATGCAGCGCTCACACTGATCTGTAACTAATCGTTTAGCTAAATACGGGTTGCGAAGATCGTATTGTTTACGTGATTTTCCGGCTTGAGCCGGCTCGATAGCAGATCCTGGAAACTGAGCGGCAGCCATACACAAACTAGATACCACCACAGGTTCGTAAGGATGGGGGGCCAGAAGCCATATGAGAACGTACGTTCAACCCTAAAACCAGACTCGCTCACTAAGCTCACCAACTCGTCCATGTCATAGAGATTCTTTGAGGCTGGATCGAGTTTTTTGCCGGTGGTTTTTGTGTATAGATTGGATTTGTTTACCGTTCTCAGAACGAGTCTGCCACCTGGCTTAACTACTCGACGCAATTCGGCTAAAGCCTCTTGAGGTGAATCAAAATATAGTAAAGCGCCAAGACATGCTGCATGATCAAAATGGCAATCCGGGAAGGGGAGCCGCTCGGCAAAAATGCCGCTGCGAAGCTCTGCTGAGGTGTTTTCTTGTATGACCTTCCAGTTCGGAAACTCAAGCGGGTCAACGCCGACAACCTCGAATCCGAGCGCACTAAGTATGGCCACATATTTGCCGGGACCACAACCTAATTCCAGCACCCGCCCGGGTACGCTGGGGCTTAACCATTCAGAGATGCAAGCGTGCTGGGGGTGCCTTGCCGCCCTGCTAACAAATTGCTTATCAAATATCAGCTGCTCCAATTGTTTCTGCTGGGCAGCCCCAATCTGGCGTGTCATGAAATTGGGGATCATTGATTTTCTCCAACCTGATAGCTCACTTGTACCCGCTGATTAACCGCCCCGAAATCTAGCCCAGGAATCTCTTTTCTGACGGTGAAATTCAAAATGCCAACCTTCCGTTCATACACTTCAGAATAGGGGTAGTTCTCAGGGTAATTCCAGCCATTCGCCGCATATACTGAAAGCTGATAATCACCTCCAGGAAAGTAGTTCTCGTCAAAATGGAACACCACGCATGTATTTGACTTCAAGTTTGTAAGGTTTCGCCCATCCAATCCACTGGATTGCCAGAATACATACACTCCATCTGAGCGCATTATCTTGATCCCGACATCTGCGGCAGCAACAGGACGATTAACTTCGATCCCCACCTTGATCAAAAATCCCAGCCTTTCTTCCAAGACCGTAGTGGGTTTGTCATTAACCAATATTTCTACTGAGCGAATTTCAATATCCGGGCGGTTGTTCTTTTCCACCCTTGCCATCGCCTCGTGGAAAGCATCTTCTGCCACCAAGGGGATTGATAACTTCGAACTGGCGCTAGTCCATCCGTCCGGCAGCAAGGTCGATGTCGCTGTCTCAGCTGGTTTCCACTCGCCCGTCTCATAATCCAGAAATTCAATACCCAAGGTCTCTTTGCTCAGTATCGAAGAATATTCAAAGGACAGATCAACCTGCCATGATTTGCCAGTCACCTCCTGGGTAAGAGGCAGCAGTATTTGCCCTCCCTTATTTCTACCCGTTCTCGCCGACAGGATTCGGCAATCATGGCTCATCTTGGTATAAAGGCGGCCCCATTCCGAACCGAGAATATCAAGCTGAGGGATTTTGCCTTCTAACGATTCGTCAGCAATAGCCAGATTAATGTCCTGCTCCGGCAAGCCATTACCTGAGATGGTTAGCTTCCTAATGTAGTGCGTGTCTTCAAACGCCATGTTCGTTCCGGTCGGGCGCAAACGAACTCGATAAATGCTGACCGAATCCATTTCTCCTGGAACAGCCTGGTTTGTGCCAGATAGGAGACGCCGGGCATTCCCCTCTCTTGTCTGCACATCCTCCTGTCGTCTGTAATCCTCTTCGTATAGTTTGAGCACATGTTCCGCCGGCCCAAGCATTCTTATCCCACCGTTATCAAGCCAAAGCACGGTATCGCAGAGCATCTGTACCGCACTATTTGAGTGGCTCACGAAGATCAAGGCCTTCCCTTGATCACATAAATCGATCATTCGCTTTGTGGCCTTGCCAACGAAATAGGCATCTCCGACACTCAACACCTCATCGATCACCAATATTTCCGGCTTAATGGCTGTGTTAATGGCAAATGCCAGTTTCGCATTCATTCCAGAGCTGTACGTCTTAACTGGTGCATAGATAAACGGGCCCAGTTCAGTAAACTCAATGATGTCCTCGACAAGATCGTTGATTTCAGACTTTGGGGACCCATTCAATAACAAGTTGAAGCGAATATTGCTGAGGCCGGTTTCTTCCGGATTCAGGACCGTGTTCAGACTCAACATGGCAGAAACTCTGCCATTAACGTGCACACGTCCTGAAGTTGGCGGAAGGTGCCCGGTCAATATCTTGAGCAAGGTGCTTTTCCCAGAGCCGTTCGGGCCGATTATTCCCAAGCGTTGTTTCTCGTTTACGCTAAAACTCACGTCCTTAAGCGCCCAGAAATCATCGTGACGCTTCCTTCCAGACACAAGCTCAAATACGACATCACTGGGACGTTTGTAAACCGAATAGGCCTTAGAGAGATTTTCGACAGTGATAATCGGGGAATTCATAAAACATTCCCCAGCAGCGGCTTCAGCTTTCTGAATGCTCTATAGCCAAGAATAAAAACCATCACGCTGAGCGTGCCTGTAACTACCCAAGCCCATGGATGTTCAAGACGGCCAAAATACAGCGCGTCTTGATAGCACCAAATCAAGTAACTAAACGGATTAAGGTATAGAAGCGGCTTGAAAAGCTCAGGTACCCATGTCGGGAGATAAAACACTGGCATTAGATAAACCCCTGCCAATGAAAACAGCTGAACAAAATCCTTGATATCCCGAAAATACGCACCAATAGGCGCCAGCAAATAGCTCACACCGATCATTCCCATAACCTGAAAACCCAGCAGTACGGGTATCAAGAGATAGGTAACAGGTAGCGAACCGTGAGTTGCAAGCACATACAAAATCAGGATGGCCAATGACACCGATTGAGGAAATAATGCCGCCAGCACCCCTTTGACTGGCAAAATTTCCAACGGAAACACCACCTGTTTGACGAGGGCAGCATGGCCAGTAATTGCGGTACAGCTTTTTATCATAGCCTCTTGGCATCCCATCCAAGCCACTAGTCCAGATAGCAAATATGTCGTGTAGTCGAGCGGCATTTCGACCGTGCCGCCAATTTTCATTTTGAAAACAAAGGCGAAGATGAAAACGTATAGGCCTATCATGAAAACCGGATGGACTATGGCCCATAGGAAGCCGAAAGCCTGGCCAGCGTAGCGGTCAGAGAGTTCTCGCCGCGCCATTTCCCATGTTAGGTCACTATGACGGGTAAGTAGCTTTACGATTTCCGTAAAAGCTTGCAGATGACCTTTAGTTAAACGCATGTAGTACTAAGGCTCTTCTTTGCCATGCTGTTTTTATTTGGCAATGTTGGGAAAATGTTTCTTAAACTCATCAGCCATCCAATAGCCCGTGACCTCATATCCTGCAGAATTAGGATGGAAATCATATGAATAGTAGAAACGCTTAGCATTATTCGCATTCTTCACTATCTCAGTGAGATAAGAATGCGCTGCTACACAGTTAATCTTGTTTGCGGCACAGAATCTTGCAACGATGAAAACATCGTCAGATGTGTATATTTTCCTTTCCAAGCCATAAGCAGTTCTACCTTGCGCCCATTCGCTCTCGGAAAGCTGATGAGGCATCGGCAGATGGATTACGAGAAATGGTATCCCTGCAGACTTGGCTAGCTCAGCTATCGCCTTGACATGTTTTAGCGATGGCTCATGCAAAGCCGCCAATCTATTTTTCTCGGCTCTCAGACCCGCCAAAAGGTCTGAATCGGGATCTCCAGCCTTGATTGCATTTTGAGCTGCTTTGGACGCAAGTCGCTGAACAATGAAGCTGGCTAATGCGCTATGCCTTGCCAACGAGCCGAATAAATTGTTAGAGGGAGGTTCTGTAGTATTTTTTGAACTGGTTGGACCGAGCAAGGCATCTGGGTTTAAACCAGTTGCATAGCCGTTCGAATCAAACTCGGCCAAACGTAAAAAACTTTGATCTGCTTGTACCATGGTGCTGATGTACACAAACACCAGAGCACTCGGGGCAACCATGGAGATAAGTTCCCTTCCGAGAATATAGCTTTGCGCCACTCCAAAGCCGGACATTCCTCCATTAATAATTTGCAGAGGTTTGGCAGCAGTCTTGTTTAAATAAATCTCTGCAACACGGACGATTCCTTGCTCTTCCTCAACCCCCCAACCTTCTACAAATGAATTGCCCAAAACTAAGATGCGACGCCCCAAAGTCTCCTGTTTCAAGGGCTGATCTCGTAACCCCAACTCATTTGTTTTGTAGGTGATCGCAAACTCACCATACTGCGACTTCACGGGCACCGTTACGTTCGATTCATATCGTGTCTGAAGAATGGGGTCGAACCGGATCAGGCTTTCTAGCGGCCTCTTGGCAGAGTCGTCTTGTATGACCGCATTCGGCACAAAAAGTCGGAAGACAAGTTCAACCGTGAATAGAACAACTATTGTTACTACTACTACGAGAAGAAAATTTTGGATTGCATTTCTCATGCACTTAATCCAATTCAAACGCGTTTTTGTAGTCTAGTTTTTTCGATGGATCTTGCTCCGCTTTCTCCAAGTAACAGTTACCGATGGCCAATAATTCAATTTCCGTTCCCATGAAACATCGGTAGGCGTCTTCAGGTGTGCTCACAATTGGTTCGCCGCGGACGTTAAAACTCGTATTAACAATGACGGGGCAACCGGTAAGTTGTTTGAAGCGAGTTATCAATCCATGATAACGAGGATTTGTATCCTTATGGACCGTCTGTATCCTCGCGGAGTAGTCTACATGCGTTACCGCTGGGATTTCAGAGCGGGGAACGTTCAGTTTGTCGATGCCAAACAAGGCCTCCTCTTCTTGTGTCATTGCCCGTCGTTTGCTATTTGCAACGTCAGCCACAAGGAGCATATATGGGCTATCAGCATCCAACTCGAACCAATCCGCCACATCCTCACGAAGTACTGACGGCGCAAAAGGCCTAAAACTTTCTCTATACTTTACTTTCAAGTTGAGAGTCTTTTGCATTGTCGGGCTTCGAGCATCACCTATGATTGAACGACCGCCAAGCGCGCGTGGGCCAAACTCCATTTTTCCCTGGAACCAACCTACCGCTTTTCCATCGGCGAGACCCCTAGCTACACTTTCAAGAAGCTCATCATCAGCTAATACACTGAACTTCGCTCCTACTGAACGCAATCGTTGTTCTATATCAGTTTGCGAAAATTCCGGCCCAAGATAACTGCCATGCATCGAGTCAGCCTGCCTGGACTCCCTCTGGCCACCTAAGTGTATGTGGTATGCCGCCAGGGCGGCGCCCAAAGCCCCCCCGGCATCCCCCGCGGCCGGTTGAATCCATATGTTGTCAAATTCCTTGCTGCGCAAAATCTTCCCGTTGGCAACACAATTCAATGCCACCCCACCAGCCAAGCAAAGATTTCTAATTCCAGTCTCTTGCCGCACTGCCCTGGATATCTTGAGCATTACCTCCTCGGTTACCATTTGTATTGAGGCTGCCAAATCCATATGCTTTTGTTCAAGGGGCTGATCAGGGTTCCGTGCTGGGCCTTCAAACAGCTCGTCGAATTTTCTGCTGGTCATTCGCAGGCCAGTGCAATAGTCGAAATAATCCTGATTCAACCTGAAACTACCATCCGACTTGATGTCGATGAGATTGCCGCGAATCTTGTCTGCATAGACTGGCCTGCCGTAAGGAGCCAGCCCCATCAGCTTGTATTCGCCCGAGTTGACCTTGAAACCGGTGTAATAAGTAAAGGCAGAATAGAGCAGGCCAAGGCTATGCGGGAAATGCAATTCCTTATGAATGGAAAGCTTATTTCCGAGCCCGATTCCGACCGAGGTTGTCGCCCATTCGCCTACACCATCCATCGTAAGCACAGCAGCTTCACTAAACGGAGATGGGAAGAAAGCTGATGCCGCGTGCGACAAATGATGCTCTGAAAACAACAAACGTTCGGGAAATTCACCCGCAGGATCCAGCTCTTTAAGTTCTTTTGAAAGAAGATCTTTTTGAAACAGCTTTTCCTTCAACCATAGAGGAATTGCGAGGCGAAATGATTTGAAACCTTTGGGTGCAAAAGCAAGGTATGTCTCCAGCAAGCGCTCAAACTTTAGAAATGGTTTGTCATAATAAACAACAAAGTCGACTTCGCTTAACCGGATTTGAGAGGCCGCCAAGCAGCATTGGATGGCATTTCTTGGGAAGCTGCTGTCATGTTTCCTCCGAGTGAATCGCTCTTCCTGGGCAGCGCATACGATTCGGCCATCCTCGATCAACGCCGCCGCGCTATCATGATAATAAGCCGAGATTCCAAGAATTCGCACCTTGCTACCTCTTTAGAACAATGTGTAAATAAAAGGAGCAACAACCGAACCCTGTGTTGCAATCAGCAATACGCCCAGAAGCAGCATTACCGCCAAAATGGGCGCAAGCCAAAATTTTTTCCTGGCCTTCAGAAATGCCCAAAGCTCTTTCACGATACTCATATCTTCACTCCTAGAACTGGTTCTTTAGCGATTCAGGCGATGGGCCTGGCGGCTGCCTATCTACCCAATAGGTTTCAGACGTGGGTTCAATGCCCTTATGGAGCAAATCTTTACCCATCAGTCTAAGAAGCATACCCATGGGTACGATCATTCCGAAATACATTAACCCCATCACGACAGGACTTACTATTCGATACATAACCAACCCCAGCTGAAGCCAAGCCCTATTGAGCGGCCGCACTAGCTGTGGAGCAGCAATCCCAGCAACGCAGAAAGCAATTGCAAATACAACCAGGAACATCGAACCAGTCCAACCTTCCCAGAAGCCGTACGCAGACAAGGCAAAAAATATCGCTGAAAAAGTCAGGGCAAAATGGCGATCCGAAGGGCCCTTGATAGCCTCTTCTCTATAAAAGCTTTCGTGTGTTGTAGATTTCTCTGACATAAGATTTCCCTATTTTTTGTATACCTCGAGTTCAACGTATTTGCGAATTGTGGCTTCAGATAAACCATCGCGACTTGAGGCTAGAGAGCGAAATTTATCTACATTACCTTCCAACCTGATCAAGTTTGTCCTGCTACCAAAATCGGGACGGCCATAGTTATCCACGCCAGGAACAAGTACTGCAAGCATACGTACCTTGACGGGAGTTTTGCATCCAACTTGGCCGTTCGCTCCATACTCAGCCAACAAGTTCGCAGACAACAACTGCACTCTCTTGTCCCCAGAGGTTTTTAAGATTTCCGATGCGGATTTCTGAAAATCGACCATTACCGTACACACATTCGGATTAGGAAAGTAATACGCTTTTAAATTCAGTTTTGCCCCAATTGCACTTGCTTCTGCCCAAATTGGAGATTGCCAACTCAGCGACAGCGCCAGAAATGAAAGTAAAAATATTCTCTTCATAACTACTAATGGCCCTTAAAAGTCGAAGTAAATGAACTTTGCTGAACTGCCTTGACTTACAGTCATAGCTAACAACCATATCAAAACAATTGTTGGCCAGAAAATAGCCTTGGGGGCTCGTTTAACAAACTTTCTAATAGTTTGGTGATCATCCCAGCGATGCGAAAGAAAGAACACCGTTAGCAGGAACAAAGAGAACACATGGTTTTGTAACGTATCTCCTACGTTTGACCAGGATGATACAAAGGGACCTGAAGCGACGCGCCACGCAGTTGCCATGTCAGGAGCACGAAATAGTATCCAGCATGCAGATACAAAATGAAACGTGACGATAATTTTCAGTGAGCGCGGAAGTTTTCCAAGCCATCTGAGTGCCCTGAATCTGCGGATGGCGTGGACGAAACTAATGCCCATTCCGTGCGTAAGGCCCCAGATAACGAAGGTCCAGCTTGCGCCATGCCAGAGCCCTCCAAGACCCATAGTAATAAACAAGTTGGCCGATTGCCGCAAATAACCATGTCTATTGCCGCCAAGCGGGATATATAGGTAATCACGTAGCCATTTGGATAGGGTGATATGCCAACGCGTCCAGAAATCAACTATGGAAATTGCGACATATGGACGCTGGAAGTTAGTTGGTAGTCGTACGCCCAGCAATATGGCTGCCCCGATAGCCATATCTGTATACCCTGAAAAGTCACAGTAGATCTGCAATGCAAATCCGTATATCCCTATTAGGTAATCGACTCCATTTAGATTTTCTGCTGAGGAGGAGAAAACGCGTTCCACAACTTCAGAAACAGGGTCTGCAAAAACCAGTTTCTTTAGCAACCCAACTGAAAAGATTGCAACTCCCAGAATTGCAAGAGCACCGAGGCGGCGCTTTTGTCTGTGCAGTTGCGGCAGCAACTCATTTGGCCGGAGAATCGGGCCTGCAATCAGATGGGGAAAGAACAACACGAGCCCTGCCAGCATCCCCGCATTACGCTCAACCCGATAACGGCCTGCATAAACATCAACAACGTAAGCAATCAAGGTAAAGGTTATAAACGAAATCCCTAGTGGCAATTGCCAATCAACAAGACGTCCAGTCGCCCCAGTAATAAAACCAAAAACATCCTGATAGATGAAATTGGTGTATTTAACGATTAAAAGCGGGATGAGTAATACAGCCACCACTGAAGTAAGCCGGCGCCGCTTCTCCGTCTGATGCTGGGTATCAGCCATCCAAATTGCCCCATAGTAGGCAATCAGCATAATGGCAAATGGCAACCATATATAGACTGGATTCCAGTACCCGTAGAAAATCGCGCTGCCAACTACTATCAAAGAGAGACGAAAACGTAGTGGCAAAAAGGCATGCAGCACCAAATAGGCGCCAAAGAATATGAGGAACGAAGGCGAGCTGAAAAGCATATTTCCAGAAATTAGTTTTGGACTACTCTTAGCGCAGGAAACAGCGCTTCAGCCATCTTGCGGTGCCCCAGTCCATTTGGATGGGGATCTCCAGGCATTGACCATAACTCCTGTGGCGTTAGGTTTTTCATGGCAGGCAGCAAATCGACGTATACAAACTTATTTTCTGCGGCCACACCTCGCATCTGCTCATGAATAAAACCGAACCGGTAATCCACTAGATCGTGTACATCCGGTGTCATCGCCAAATAGACCCGAATGTTTTTTTTGCGCGCATAATCTGCCAGTTCATGCAATGCCTTGCGCATTGCAAGGAACCCCGCTGCCTGCGGCTCATATACCTTGCGGTAGTGCTCTTCAAGAGTAAGCTCTGATCGTCGACCAAAGTAACGAGTCATGGCAACCCATGCCGTAACTGCCAGCTGACTATTTCTTAAGAGAGCATTGCCGCCCCCTGCATCCAATACTTCTGCATCCCTGACGAAATAGTGAACGACGATATCGGTAGGGTTCAGATCCGAAAGACGCTGTTTAAATCGCTCAACATATCTGACCGCGTTGTAGTTTCCAATACCGGCATTTAGAACTTCAACTTCTTGACCGCCTTCCTTAAACATTTCAGTTAAGCGCTCAGTGACCGTTTCCTTCTCCGGAACACCCCAGCCTAGGGTTACTGAACTGCCAAGAAACAAAATGCGTCTCTTACCTGGTGTAAGAGGTGCCAATGCTCCGCCTCGTAGGCCCCTCTCGTTAATCCGTATTTCTACAGATTGAAGTACTGCACTTTTTGACGGGACGTGCTCATGTCCTAACTGTGGGTTATCACTTCGCTTTTTAAGCTCGAGCGCATAACGCCACATTTCTATGTCGTAATTTTTCATCGACGAATTCTTTAATCGCAGAATTGCTTCTCCAGCAGCAAAGGCAATTAAGGTCGAAGTAATTACTATGATTAGCGAAATTCCAATACTTTTCAGCCTTGAAGTTGCTTCCTGCATTTTTTCACCTATCCGTTGCAGTTTCTGAAGTCAATGTCCCATTCGGGATCGTCTTTCGCAATCACAGTTTTTTTGCCTCGGTCCGCACTACATTTTCTTTTGCCTGAATCTATTGACACCACCGCATTCATGGGCAGCCGATAGAAAAAGTAGTAGCCACCGGAATCACTAATCGTTTCGATACTCTTCCCGCCTTCAAGTGTCAGACGAACAATCTCATTCCTCAACGGTTTGCCGCCCTCTCCTATCAGCTGGCCACCAATCATTCGCGTCCCGTCGGGCTGGCTTGCATTGCTATTCGGCCGCAGTCCAGCCAAATACTTGACTTCTAGACGCGCAACTCCTTGTGCACCTAATATGCCGAATTTGACAGATTTAACCACCCCGATTGGCAGCGGCTTCGCTTGTTGAGCTCCTTCCGGCCAGATCAGCGAGGTAATGGGGAGCACAACAGTGGTCCACTTTTCCGAATCGGCATCAGGTGTCCGTATTTCCCAATGTGGTACACCAGGAAAACGATTTGCGATTTGAGGCTCGGCTGCAACAATTTTGCCCCCATCTGCCATTTCCAGCTCAAAGAACAGACGCCCTCCTTTAGAAGCGTTTTTCCGAAAGGTGATGGCAAAGTGCGTTGCGTTAATTATTCTCAGCTGCTTTGGGCGCCACTCGGCTATTGCGTCGCCTGCGTTGTTGGAGGCTCGGATAAAGTCAGCGCCTTGTTTGTCTGGCGAGAAATCCTGAACGCTGCCGTTGATCGCAACCAACTCGCCAGCCTCCTTGGCAGGTAACCTATGAAAAAGTAGCTGCGGTGTGGTGTCGTCCACTAATGTCACAGACTGTTTGCCACTGTGATCGGGGCTATTGCGTGTAAACGATGTGGTTTCTTTTCCATTAACAAATATCCGTGCTATAGATGCATTTGGGACATAAATTGTCAGCCCCTGTAAATACCGTAATGCATCTATACCGGCTGCCATTTGCCTACCAGTCACAGGGTCTATCCATGGGGACACATAGACCTCTGAAGTTGAAGGATTGAGCCTTACGTGGCGACTGACTGCCTGCCTCATATTCCTGTAGTTAATTGCTACCCCGGCAGGAGGAACCCAGATTCTCTTACGGTCTAGATTCTGGGTAAGGCCAAAGTAATATTTCGCCAACTCCTGCAGTTGGGAAATCGCTGTACCGGTAAGCGGCTCTTTTTCTGTTCTTTTGAATTCCGGATTGCCTGAGCCTAGATGTGTGTACCAAATATGCTCAGTTTCTTCGCCACGCTCAATACGCAGCATGGATAGCCTAAGCAGCAAACCAAGTACTGCCCCTTGATCGCCTCCGCAATGGTTACGGCAGTAGAGTTTTTGCAAGAATTCCGTTTTCAGCTCAGGTTCAAGCTTGCGCAACTCATTGGTAAACTTCTCCACCGTGTCGAGCGAATACTCCTCAGTGACTGCGGTCCGTTGAACATCATAGAATCCTGGAAATGTATGCGTTGGTGAATTCAATGCCTGCTTCCAATGCGACTGCATAATTCTTCGTGCGTTATTTTTTCTCGATAGAAAGTAGCTCCAGACAGATGTAACTCCCAATTCCTTAAGAAGATCGGAATGGAAGGCGAAACTACTGGGATTTGCCGCATGCGGGATTAATTTATTATCTACTGCCGTATGCTCGTACATAGATCCATGCGTACGCGGTATTGTTTGCACATCGTCATCCCATCCGAAATTCTGGGCGAACGTCCAGCCGCCATGGGAGCTCAGAAACCCCGGGCGAAGGTTAAGCGCATTAACAAATGGTAGTTGCATCGCAACTGTCATCCGGCTGAAGTTATCCCTGCTAACATTAACCAAGTGTGTCTTGCAACTAGAGGTGCACGATGGCGCGACGAGAACAATTTTTCTCAATCGCGTAAGATCAAAACATGACTTATCGCAGGGAATCCCAATATTTCCTGGGACACCAAATACTAAATTTGTGATGCAAGCATTGGGCTGTTCGCTGATCATGGTCTGCCGCCCGCGGCGAATGTCATTGCTACTGACTACAAATTGCCTCCCTGCATCATCATGCAGATGAAGAGTTAGGTCATCAGGGCAGGCACCACTGAATTGGAGTCGTAGGTTTCGATAGTAGTAGCCGCGCAAGGCAGCAGGGGCATCTTGTAGCTCCAGGGTCGTGCTTGATGTGGCTAATTGCAGCGGGGGGGACGTAACGTGAAGAAGCCTTGGAACACCATCGTCCTGCCAGCTATGAAAAGAGTCCGCGTTCCCACGATGCCACTCACGGACCAAGAATCCCCAAGTTTCGTGATTGTCACCAACTGGGGTTCTGTTCAGATCGATTCCACCGGAAAAAAGAGAGGTTGAATTTTGACCAGAACCTTGCACCCATATTGAGTCTGCGATTGGCAACCCGAGCTGTTCATTAATAAGCCGATGAATAGCTGCGCCATGCTCGGGCGTTTGCATGTCTACGTCACTTGCGATAGTGACCAAATGGGTGAAGGGGTAAGGCAGCTTCCGGATCAAACCTTGCTGTAATTGCTGCTGCTCAGTCGCTCTGTACTGAATACTGTGTTGCTGCCCAATCTGCTCGACACCAGTGCCAGATTGCGGTTTGCCTGATCCCGGAGAATGTGACTGCTTGGTCAATCCATCCGCAAGCTCTCTCGCAAGCCATTGATGCCCTTGAATGCGATAATGGCCGTCATGAAGGAAGGTTAGCTGCGTATCCTTTGTTTCATGATCCACAGGATAGGCCGGGTGGATGCATTCCAAACCGGCTTTCCCACAAATCATTGTGTGATTTTCGGTAAATGCCTTTGCCCCGGTCTGCACACGTACGCCTCCAGGAACCACCACAGCCGTCATACACCGTCCAACACATTGGGCTTCGTCTAACCCTGTATGCAATATGAAGCGCTGGTCTTTGTGGGCTTTTTTGAAGTAGTTAAGAATGTCGACGAGGTACTTGAACGCCTCCTTTCCATCCGGATGCATGTAAGCAAATGGCACCTGCAATGTCCGCATAAGCGGCACGCCTGATTGCAGCGGAGTGTAGTCAGGCTTTGAGGCGTGTAGCGCATACTCAGATGACCATTCGCGAAATTCGATTTCTCCCTGCCCACTATAGGAGAAATGATCCAGTGCATTAAAATCATGGTTCCATCCGAAACCCAAGCGCAACAGTTTCGGATGTAATTGCATTACCAGAGAGCTACTGTTTTCAAGCAATACGGCATCCGGCTTGAAGTGCAAGGCGTAATCGCGGATGCGGGGGTAATTTGACCCGATATCGCCATTGTCACGGCCAGCAGAAATCACCTCTACACATTTCTGATGGCGTATGGACAATTCCGATTCGAGTTCGATGTTGTATTTCTCAAATGGCCGCACCTGGAGCGCCACCGCATGACTTGAACCAAGGTGCACATAACGCATACAGCCGTCGGGGTTGTCGAAGAATCTGTCGCGATCAATGAACCCATAATTGTTTGTGAAGGTGATGGAGTCGAATTCTTGAAGGGTGCCAAGACCTGGCCATGCTTGTCGGGCATGAGATTCGTAAATTGCCGCGACAGTTGAAGGTTGGCGTGGCGTAATGAATTTTGCCTTCGAGGGATCGGGAGCTCGCCCTTCTGGATTCTGAAATAGCGGCTTTGTGGAAACATCAACATTGGAACGATTACTTGAGGCAGCTACCCATCTACCCAAGCTGCTGTAATAAAAACGGCCATTGTGGTGAAAACGCAGCGAAATCACTGAGCCTATGGGAATCGAGTCAAAATTAAAACCGCCATCAACTGAGAGCTGCTGTTCTCTCGACACGCCATTTTCCATCAGCAGTTGCATGCGTGCCCCCGGCATAAAGGCAGTCTCACGTAGCTTGCCTCCAATGCTAACCAATTCAGGTTTTGGTGTATCCGAGAACTTAACAAGCGCGAGGCGCTTTACTTTCACAATGTCCTGTCCGGTTCTATCAACAATCAATCCCAAGCGGACGATTATTTGGTCATCGGATGCTGATGAGAGTTCTGCTAGCAATTGCTGCGGGAGTTCAGCAACCAGAGTATCCCCCCCGGATTTATTAAGAGTGCCAGTGGGGCTCATTCCTTGCCATTGGGCTAGCTCATCCGGGATGAGTGGTGGCAGTGCTTTTGATTGCAATTTCTTGGCTGGCTGACCCAGTCTTTTTCCAAATAAGAATTTCCCTCCATTTCGGGTCTGTAAATACACTGCCAAGGTTCCGTTCTTTGGCACGTCACCTTCGAATTGAATGAGAATATGGCTAGCACCAGCAGCCGGGCTATAGTCCGGCATCCATGAAACATGGCTTTGATCATGAGTAACATGCAACTCGGTAAAACCGACACGAATGGGGCCTGCCTGCCTATGCCGGAGATTGGCACCATAAATCTCCACCAAGCCGTTCTTGTGTTGATGCCCCACGGAATCAAACAAAGAGAAAACATCCGTGGTGCCTGGAGGAATGCTCAGATTCTTTTCTGGTAGCCAGGCGGTTAGCGCCGATTTCCAATGTTGCAGTTGCACTGGCATTGCATGGTAATAAGCAGCCATGGTTGCCCTGTGCTTCTTGGCGTATCGGTATCCAATCGCCACACTTGCGACGCAGACCAGAAGCAGTAACAGTGCTTGCGCCTTTCTCGATCTTGGAAACCAGGATAATTTCATTTCAGACTCTTAAAGAAAATGCTCACACCATTTCTCAAGGTTCAGCAGCGACCAGATCAGCAGGCGGCGGTTCTGCTTTCCTTCGAGGTGCTCGTTGGTCAGGCTTTGCACCGCATCGCGGTCCAGGAATTCATAGATGCGGGGGTGGCCCTGGTAGAGCTTG
>Ga0154020_10002851_pt1 | contig 21018 bp, 18 predicted proteins | sample Klosneuvirus_201_FD_109709 | JGI IMG/M metagenome (GOLD analysis project Ga0154020, IMG submission 109709) | Active sludge microbial communities from wastewater, Klosterneuburg, Austria - Klosneuvirus_20160825_MG | ecosystem: Engineered > WWTP > Aerobic digester > Activated sludge | place... | reverse complement strand
TGGCTGATGCCGCGAAAGAAAATATCCAAGGTGTGATTAACTTAGACATGATCGGCTGGAATAGCATTCCCTCCCCCAATGTGAACATACAAGTTGCAAGCCAGATATCGGGTTCCATCCCGCTGGCCCAAATGTTTGCTGATGTTGTAAGTGCCTATGGAATAAATCTTTTGCCTGAAATTATTGTTATGGACAGCGGTTTTGGATATTATAACAGTGACTATAGGGAATTTTGGTATAAAAATTACTCTGCAATAGGTATTGAAGAGGAATCTCTTTACGATTTCAATAGTAATTACCACCAGGATACTGATCGTCTGCGTTATTTGGATTTGAATTATCTGGAAAACAATGTAAAAGCCGCCGTTGGCACATTGGCGCATACAAGCGGCTGTTTGGCATCTCAAACACCTATGCCAACAATGACACCAACCTCAGTTGGTCAACCAACCGCTACCCCAACAAGCACACCATTGCCTCAAAATCCATATTCAATCCGTGGAAAGGTGTGGAATGATGGAAATGGTGATGGATTGATATCTGGCACGATGGATTCTATGATATTGGGAGTTACTGTTACCCTGCAAACCACAACCAGCCAATTTCTGGGTGAAACACACTCGGCATTAGATGGCTATTACTCATTTATAAATTTGCCTGCAGGAAATTATCAGATAGTCTTTGCTGTGCCAGCAAGTTACACATTTACCCAGCAAAATGTAGGAGGGAGCGGTTGGTCAGCTAAAAATAGCGCCCCAGATCCGATATCAGGCTTAGCATCACCAATATCCATACCAAACGGTAGTTATTACGTGAATGCCGGATACGTATCATTGACTTCTCCCACGCCTACGCCTACACCAATCCCAGGGGATTCAATCAGCGGGCATATGTGGCTTGATGGAAATACCCTGGGTTATCGTGACATGTATAACGCAACACAACCAGGTGACATCGGCGCACCCTTGCTGCCGATTGCGCTGATGTCACCCGATGGCGATGTTTTGCAGGTCACGCAAACAGCTAATGATGGAAGCTATTCATTTAAGGGATTAGTCTCTGGCACATATGTGATTAGTTTTACGACACATCCCGGATATGCTTTTACAATTCGGCCCGGTTCTCCATCCCCGTCTGGGTGGGAGCAGAGCATGGCTGACCCGGCGACAGGCGCAACAGACCCAATTACGGTCACGAGCGATGTGACGGTTGGGGCGGGTTTGGTTAGGTTGCCGACAACGACAAAGTGGCTGCCTTTTGGTTATTTCCTGCCAAACACCATCCGAGATACATCTGCAAACTGGTAGCCCAATTACTTTGCGTTAAGTTCCAGCAAAATCACCAGCACGTCATTTTGCGCGGGAATGCTGATTTGCCCGCGATACACACCGGGCTGGAGCAGGGATGTGCGGATGGAATACGAGCCATCCGCATTTTCTGCCAGCGGCTGAGTGGGCGTCTCTGTCTGTCCATCCCGCGCTAAAAACAGGGTGGGGCGCAGCCCGCGCAAAACCCGATGATCGGCCGAGATGACGACCACCCGGACCTCCTCCGCCTGACCAGCCACCGGCGGCCAGGGTTGCGCCCGCACATTCACCGATGTGCCATCAAACACCTGCGCGCCGTTGCCATCCGCGTCCAGCCGTATTCTGCCCGCTGCCAGTTGCGCCTCGGTCATTTGGGTGATGTCTACCGGGGCGGCGGCGGTTTGTTGCTGAAGGCGGCTGATGCCCAGACCAGCGGTGACAATCAGCAGGCCAAACGCTAGCGCTGCAAAAATAAAACGAAAGGCAAGTTTTGGGGTCATTTTTAATTACGGGCGGCTGGTGAAAATTTCATCCATCGCCCTCTCAGCACGGATATACTTCTTTCATCACATGAAGAGCCGCAAATTTATTGCGTTGATTGTACTGCCGACGTTGATCTACATCGGCTTTTTGCTGTTTTACCCCAACCGCGACCTGCTCATTCTTTGGGAGCGCACGCCGCCAAACGCGCCCGCGCTGGCCGCCACCGCCGCGCTTTTGCTGGGGTATGGCGCGTTGGCGTGGCGCATTGTTCAATCGTTTGCTGGGGTTCGGGCCAGCCGCAGGCAACTCCTTGCGTTGTTCGCGCTGGTGTTTATGGGTGGCCTTGCCCTGCACATCGCCATCACCGCCATGGCCGAAGATGACGCGCTGGTAGCCATTGCCCAGCGCACATATGCCTGGAAAGCAGGCGGCTACTGGACAGTTGGGTCGCCCATCACCAACATTGCCGATTTTATTGGCAATTACGCCGCGCGGTCGCCCACGTATCCCGTCCACCAAATGCGCCACCCACCCGGGTTATCGCTCATCTTCACCGCTGGCAGCATGTTGTTCAACCTTGTGCCGGGCCTGGCCGCGCAAGTGGCAAACTGGTTTCGGCCATACAGTTGCAACTCGCTGCTCAGCGTCAACTCTCCCAGCGGGCAAATGGCGGGCGGGCTATTTGGCATGTTGATGGAATTTGCGCTGGCGATGTTGCCCGTCATCCCGCTGTTCGCGTTGGTGCGGCGGCTGGCCGGGCAAAAAGCCGCGGCGTGGAGCGCCGTGTTTTACATGCTGATGCCCGGCATGGGCATTTGGGTGGCGCAACTGGATCGCGGGTTTAACCTGGCCACCGCGCTGGTTTTGTATTTTGTAGAGCGCATGGTGACCGAGCGCTCTTTGCGCCACGCCCTTTTTTGCGGGTTGGTTCTCTCGGTTGCCACATTTGCCAGTTTTGGCGCGGCGCCCATCGCGCTCATCGGCGCGGTGTATGCGCTTGTGCGGCTATTCCAAACGGCAGGCGGCGGGTTTACTGCTTCCCGTCTCCCATCTCTTTTGGCCCAGGCCGCGCTGGTTGTGCTTGGCGCGTTGTCCGTTTGGCTTTTCTGCTGGCTCGCGTTTGGCCTCAACCCCATCACGCTTTACAAGGCGATTTTTGACAGCCACCTTGGCATTGATTTCCCATTTTGGCCGTTTGTGTTTTGGCATCCCTGGGACGCCATCACTTTTGTTGGCGTGCCGTTGGCGGTGGTTGCGCTGGCAGGATGGCGCAAGGCCGCGCCGCTGACCGCCGCGTTCTTGGTTCCGCTGGCGGCGCTCTCGCTCATGCACGTGGCGCGCGGCGAAACCGGGCGCGTTTGGATGTTTTTTGGCGCGGTAGCCTGCGCGGCGGCCGCAATTGCCATCACCCAGCGCGGACGAAACGCCCAATTTGCCCTGCTTGGCGCTTTGTCTGTGCAAACGCTGGTGATGGGCGCCGTGCTCAAGCCGATGATTGACATTGGAATCCCGCCGCAAAAGCACGAATCGGCGCAAATTCCATCTAACGCCACGCTGGTGGATACGCGCTTTGGCGCAAGCGGGCAAATTGCGCTGCTGGGGTATTGGTTTGAGCCGCTCAAACAAGGCCGGGAGTCGCGGGTGCATTTGTTCTGGCAGCGCAAATCAGATGCGCCGCTGGATGCCTCGTTCAAATCTTTTGTGCATGTGGCGCAGGATGAAACCGATCAGGCGCGGGTGGCGCAAACAGATTCGATCCCCGTGGGCGAGAAATACCCCACCACCTGCTGGAAAAAAGATGAGGTGGTGGAGGACACGCAGTATTTTGCTGTCTCGCCAAACGCGGGCGCGGGGCCGTATCCGGTGTTTATTGGCTTGTATGACCCCGCCACCGGCCAACGCCCGCCCACATTTGCCAGCGCCCCATCTAAACAAATGTATGGCTCGGTGCTTGTGCCAGATAAAGTGTCTGTTCAGAAATAACGGCCATCCTCGCTTAACTCCTTCTTAACACGGATGTTAAACAATGCTTAACCAGAAAAGCATAGCCTGATGCTGGTTTGAAATAGAAAGCATTAGGAGAAAACATGAATATGAAATTTACAAGCGGCTTGGCCGCATTTGGATTGATCTTGGCTGCGTGTGGCGGTGCAGCCCCCGCGCAACCCAAAGGCTCCATCAAGCTGAACGGCTCTGGCGCGACCTTTCCCCAGCCGTTGTACGAGGATTGGGCGTTTGGCTACTCGCAGGTGGACCCGGTGGCGGCGATAAATTATTCTGGCGGCGGGAGCGGCCAGGGCAAAAAGGATATTTTGGCGGGCACGGTGGACTATGCCGGGTCGGATGCGGCATTGAGCGATGACGAAGCCAAGCAAAAGCCGCTGGTGCAACTGCCAATGGTCGCTGGCGCGGTCGTTGTCATTTACAACCTTGCAGATGTGACCGATGCATTGTTTTTGGATGGCAAGACCATTGGCGATATTTATGCTGGCAAGATTGAGAAATGGAACGACGCAGCCATCGCCGCGCTGAACCCCGGCCTGAAGTTGCCAGATGTGACCATCAACGTGGCGCATCGCTCGGATGGCTCTGGCACGACCAGCATTTTTACCACTTACTTGTGCGCGGCCAGCGAAACCTGGAAGACCGCCGTGAACCCCTGCAAAGGCACAACGGTGGATTGGCCCGCCGACAAACTTAAGCGCGGGCAGGGCGGCAGCGGCAACCAGGGCGTGGCGGCGGCGGTGCAAAAAACAGCGGGCGCCATTGGCTATGTTGAGCTGGCCTACGCCAAAAACAACAAAATTCCGTATGCGCAAATGGTGAACCCGGCGGGCAAGAAAATTGATGCCACCATCGCCAGCACAACCGCGGCGACCACTGGCGCAAAGTTTAGCGACCGCAACGCGGCGGATATTGTGAACAGCGCCAGCGCCGATGCCTGGCCGATTGCGGGATTCACTTACATTATCCTGAACAAGGATTACACCGATTGCGCCAAAGCCACAAAGCTGGTGAGCTGGCTATCGTGGAATTTGACCGATGCGGCGGCGACGGACCGAGCCAGCAAGCTGCTTTACGCGCCATTGGGCAAAGACACGCAGACGCTTTCGTTGAATGCGCTCAAGACCGTGACGTGCAATGGGCAGCCGGTGTTGAAGTAAAACAAGCCAGCGCCCGGAGCGGTCAGCCCAACTTGTTGGGACACGCTCCGGGCGCTAAAGCCAACATGACCCCCGCCAAAAAACAAACCACCTTTGAGCGCGTATTTGCGCATGGCGATCTGCTTTACCGCATTTTGCTGGTTGCAAGCGCGGTGGCGCTGATTGCGCTCATCGCGGGCGTGGGCATCATGCTCTGGCAGGCATCGGGCGCGGCGCGGGCCAGCGCGGGCGCGGGGTTTATCACCGGCGAGCGATGGAATCCCAGCGGGGGCGTTTTTGGCGCGTTGCCGTTTATCGCGGGCACATTGCTCACTTCGCTGATCGCAGTTCTCATCGCCGTGCCGTTTGGTTTGGCCATTGCGATTTTTTTGGCCGAGCTTTGCCCGCCCGCGCTCCGCAGACCCATCGGAACAATGATTGAGCTGCTGGCGGCGGTGCCGAGCGTGGTGTATGGGTTGTGGGGCATTTTTGTGTTCATCCCCAATTTTGTAAAACCCATTGGCAATTTTTTGATGAACACCTTTGGCGCGGCGTTGCCGGTGTTTGGCGGGCCGTTCTTTGGCCCGTCTATTTTTGCGGCGGGCGTTATTTTGGCGGTGATGATTATCCCGACCATCACGTCTATTTCGCGGGATGTGTTTTTGGCGATTCCAAGCGCCCAGCGCGAGGCTTCGTTTGGCTTGGGCGCGACTCAATCCGAAACCATTTTGCGGGTGTTGGTGCCGTATGGCCTTTCTGGCATTTTGGGCGCGGTGATTTTGGGGCTGGGCCGCGCATTGGGCGAGACGATGGCTGTGACCATGACCATCGGCAATGTCTCGCAAATGCCATCATCTATTTTGAACGCGGGCTACACCATGTCTAGCGTGATTGCGAACGAGTGGGGCGAGGCCAGTTCGCCGGTGTATTCCAGCGCGTTGCTGGAAATTGGGTTGTTGCTGTTTGTGGTGAGCTTGTTGCTCAATCTTTTTGCGCGCGCGTTGGTGTGGAGCGTGTCTCGGCGAAACCCGGAGCAAAGATCATGAAAATTAGTCAAACTTCCATCCGCAGGCGAAAGACGATGAACGCGGTATTGCTGGGTAGCACGCTGGTGGCAACTGCGCTCGCCACCATCCCGCTAATTTGGATCATCGTGGAGGTGATCTCGCGCGGGTTGCCCGCGCTTACGCCAGAATTCTTCACCCAAAGCTACATGCCGCTCACGCGCGGCGGGGGCGGGGTGTTGCACGCTATTCTGGGCAGCTTTGTGTTGATTGGCATTGCCTCTGCCATCTCAATCCCCATCGCCTTGTTTGCCGCGATTTATGCCGCCCAACACCCCAACACAACGCTGGGTTTGGTGATTCGGTTTAGCACCGATGTGATGTCTGGGCTGCCCTCAATTGTGGTTGGGTTGTTTGTGTATACCTTGTTTGTGAGCGGCAACGGATACAGCGCGTTGGCGGGCGGCGTGGCGCTGGCGATAATGATGTTGCCCATTGTGTTGCGCACGACCGAGGAAATGCTAAAACTGGTGCCGCGCGCCATGCGAGAAGGCTCGCTGGGGCTGGGCGCGCCGGAGTGGAAGACGATGTTCTCGGTGATGTTGCCCGCCGCGCTGTCTGGCATTTTGACCGGTATTTTGCTGGCGGTGGCTCGCGTATCTGGCGAGGCGGCCCCGCTTTTGCTCACCGCGCAGGGCAGCAATTTTTTGTCAACCAGTTTGGGTGAGCCAATTGCCGCCTTGCCGCTGGTGATGTTTAAATACGCCATTGACCCATCGCCCGCGCGGAACAGCCAGGCGTGGGCGATTGCGCTTGTGATTTTGGCGATTGTTTTTGCGTTGAATCTTGGCGCGCGTTTGCTGGCGCGAAATAGACATTAAATTAGATGTTGAACTTGACCACGAATCCCATCACTTCTACCCAGACCGGCCAGACCGGGCTGCCGACAAAAATGCAGCTTGAAAAAGTCTCGGTGTATTACGGGGCGTTCCGCGCCATTTGCGAGGTGAGCCTGCCGGTGTATGACCGCACGATCTCGGCCATCATTGGGCCAAGCGGGTGCGGCAAAAGCACCTTGCTCAGGTCGCTCAACCGCATGAACGATTTGGTCTCTGGCTCGCGCGTGGAGGGCAAGGTTTTGCTGGACGGCGAGGATTTGTATGACCGCAGCGTGGATGTGGTGAACGTGCGCCGCAGGGTGGGGATGGTTTTTCAGCGGCCTAATCCCTTCCCCAAAAGCATTTACGACAACGTGGCGTATGGCGTGCAACTATACGGGCGCATTCCAAAATCTCAGTTGGATGGGGTTGTGGAGGCCAGTTTGAAACGGGCCGCCCTTTGGGATGAGGTGAAGGATAAACTCAAACAATCGGGGATGGCGCTTTCGGGCGGGCAGCAACAACGCTTGTGCATCGCGCGGGCCATCGCCGTGCAGCCAGAAGTGGTGCTGATGGATGAGCCGTGCAGCGCGCTGGACCCGGTGGCGACGATTCGCGTGGAAGAATTGATGCAGGAACTGAAGAAGGATTACACAATTGTGATCGTGACGCATAACATGCAGCAAGCGGCCCGTGTGAGCGACTTCACCGCCATGATGATGATGCGCCCAGACCGCGCCGGCGAGTGCATTGAGTTTGATGTGACCGAAAAGATTTTCACCAACCCAAAAGACAAACGCACCGAAGATTACGTTTCGGGAAGATTTGGCTAATTAATGCAAAGTGCGACGATTCATGCTTTGCACTTTGCACTTTGCACTTTTATGAACACATCCACACGCCCCGGTTTTGACCGCGAGATCAACATTATTCGCGGAGATATTTTGCGGCTGGGCAGTCTGGTCGAAGATCAGATTCGCCGCGCGGTTCAGGCGCTGAAAGACCGCGATGTGAGCCTGGCCCAAATTGTGATTGACACCGATGACCGCGCGGACGAACTGCGCTACAAAATTGAGAACGAGTGTCTGGTGTGCATTGCCCGCCAGCAGCCCGCCGCCAGCGACCTGCGGGTGATTGTGGCCTCGATGCACATGGGCGTGGAGTTGGAGCGCATGGCCGACCACGCGGCGGGCATCGCGTCCATCGTGGTGCGCATGGGTGGCGAGCCGCTGCTCAAACCGCTGGTGGATATTCCGCGCATGACCGATATTGTGTGCGAGATGACGCACACCGCGCTGGATGCGTTTGTCAAGCTGGATGCCGATATGGCGCGGGCGGCGGTGGTTCAAGATGAGGAAGTGGATTTGCTCAACACCCAGATTTTGCGCGAGCTGCTCACCTATATGATGGGTGATGCCAGCACGATTCCCCGCGCCACTTACTTGCTTTGGATCGCGCACAATCTGGAGCGCATTGGCGACCGCGCCACCAACCTGTGCGAGCGCGTCATTTTTGCGGCCACGGGCGAGCTAAAAGACTACACGCCAAATCAATGACGGATTGGAAATTACGAATGACCAGGCTCCGGCGAAAATTCGTGATTCGTATTTGAATGAGCAAAATTTTGATTGTTGAAGACGAGCGCACGCTGCTGGATCTGGTGGCGGGGCACTTCCGGGCGGAAGGCTACGAGGTATTTGCCGTGCCGGATGGCGAAGAAGCTTTGCGCGTGGCCCGCGCCGAGAAACCCGATTTGTGCATTTTTGATGTCATGCTTCCCGGCATGGATGGCCTCTCGTTGTGCCGCATTTTGCGCAAAGAGACCGAAGCGCCGATTATTTTGCTCACCGCGCGCGGGTCTGAGCCAGACAAAGTGATTGGGCTGGAGAGCGGCGCGGATGACTACGTGGTCAAACCCTTTGGCTTGAACGAGTTGATGGCCCGCGCCCGCGCCGCGCTGCGCCGCTCCAGCCGCGCGGCCAACCCGCGCTTGCAGGCCGGGCAGGTGGCGATGGATCTCACGGCGCACCGCGTTTTTGTGAATGGTGAAGAGGTCAAACTGAGTTACAAAGAATTTGAACTTCTGGCGACGCTCATGCGCAACAAGGGGGCCGTGCTCACCCGCCAGTTTCTCATCACCCAGGTGTGGGGTTACGATTTTGAGGGCGACATGCGCACGCTGGATGTTCACATCCGCTGGCTGCGCGAGAAGATTGAGCGCGACCCATCTCAGCCCGCCGTTTTGCAAACTGTGCGCGGGGTGGGCTACCGTGTGGAAGGGTGAGATGTAACAGGATGAGATTCTGGCAGCAGTTGCGCTAAAGCCTGAACCGGGCGATAATCGGCGGCAGAAATCATGCTGACCACCATTGAAAAAATCCTGTTTGTGTTTGTTGTGGCCGCCTCGCTGTATGGCGCGTATATCACCTTTGGGCAGATGATAAAAGTGATTGAGCGCGGCACGGGCAAGCTGGCCTTTGACAACCCATCGCGCCGGATATGGCAGGGCATCAAAGCGTTGTTTACCCAGGGCGGCATTTTGCGCCACCGCAAAATTGTGTCCATCTTTCACAACGGCGTGGCGCTGGGGTTTATTTTTTATTTGCTGGTCAACGTGTTTGATGTGATTGAGGGCTACTTTGACCTGCACGGCCTTGCGGGTTTTCCGGGCATGGCCGTCCTCAGCCCCATCTACCGGCTGGTGACCGACCTGCTGACCGCCAGCGTGTTGATTGGCGTGATTTACTTTTTAGTCCGCCGGTTTGTGAAGAAAGACAAGGCGCTCACCATTCGCGAGAATGTCAAAATGCTGGATGGCGCGCGCGAGGGCATCCGCCGTGATTCGCTGATTGTGGCCACATTTATCTTGCTGCACGTCGGCTTCCGCTTGCTGGGGTCGGCGTTTGCGGTGGCGCAAGAAGGTCCGGATGTATTCAGACCCTTTGCCACACTTTTCTCTTTGCCGTTGGCTGGGCTATCTGCAAGTGCGCTAGAAATTGGCCGTCATGTGAGCTGGTGGCTGGCGCTGGGGCTGATTCTTGGCTTTTTGCCGTATTTCCCCTACACAAAACACGCCCACTTGTTTATGGGGCCGTTTAACATCGCCACAAAGCCAGAGCGCAAGGCCTTGGGCGCGCTTGAACCCATCAACTTTGACGACCAGAGCATTGAAAAATTTGGCGTAAAGACGCTGACCGAATTGCCAAAAAAGCACCTGGTGGATGCGTTCTCGTGCATCATGTGCAACCGCTGCGCCGAGGCTTGCCCGGCCTATACCACCGGCAAAGAGCTTTCGCCCGCCGCGCTGGAGATTAACAAGCGGTATTACATCCGCGACAACTTTAAGGCGCTGGCGACCGGCGGCGAATCTGCGCCGCTGATGGATTTTGCGATTAGCGAAAGCGCGGTGTGGGCCTGCACCACCTGCGGCGCGTGCGTGGAGGTATGCCCGGTGGGCAACGAGCCAATGTTTGACATCATGAATCTTCGGCGCGACCAGGTGTTGATGGACAGCCAGTTCCCGGCGCAGCTCAAGGGCGCCTTCACCGGCATGGAGCGCAACGCCAACCCGTGGCAAATGAGCGAGGATCGCATGGCGTGGACGCAGCCGCTGGATTTTGAGGTGCCAACCGTTGAGCAAAACCCAGATTTTGAGGTGTTGTATTGGGTGGGGTGCGCAGGCGCGTTTGACCCCAACGCCCAGGCGATTGCGCGGGCCATCGCCACAATTTTGCACAAGGCGGGGGTGAATTACGCCGTGCTGGGCAACATGGAAACCTGCACGGGTGATGTGGCCCGCCGCGCTGGCAACGAATACCTCTTTTTTGAAATGGCGAAGATGGTGATTGAAACGCTGAACGGCGTGGGCGCGGACAAAAAGACGATCATCGCAGGGTGCCCGCACTGCCTGCACACCATCGGTAAGGAATACCAGGATTTTGGCGCGCACTTTAACGTAATGCACCACACGCAGTTCATCAACAAGCTGGTGGGCGAGGGCAAGCTGAAGATTGACAGCAAGAAGATGCTGGACAGCGTGACCTTCCACGACCCGTGCTATTTGGGCCGGCATAACAAGATATACGATGCGCCGCGCGAGGCGCTGGCCGACACGGGCGCAACCCTTGTTGAGATGAAGCGCAGCAAGGCCGATTCGTTTTGTTGCGGCGCGGGTGGGGCGCAGGTGTGGAAGGAAGAAGAGCATGGCACGGCGGCGGTTAACCTGGTGCGGTTTGATGAGGCCAGGGCCACCGGCGCGAAGACCCTCGCCATTGGCTGCCCGTTCTGCGCCCGCATGTTGAACGATGCCAACGCCGCCGCTGGCGCGCCCATGCAGGTGAAAGATGTGGCCGAGCTGGTGGTGGAAGCCCTCTAGCTTTACAAGTGGCTGTTGGTTGATGGGTGATTGGTTTATTCCACGCTCATCAACCATTAACCATTAACTAAAAACCCGCATCCCCTGCGGTATAATCCAGCGTTCAAAATAACAGAAAATCTAGCAGTTCTGCCGGAAAGCGGCAGAGGAGGAAGACTTATACCGCCGCCAAGACAGCAATATAACAATACGCCGCAATATCGGATCAACAATCAAATTCGCGTGCCAACCGTGCGCTTAATTGATGCCGATGGGTCGAACAAAGGCGTGGTTGACACTCGCGATGCCATTGACATGGCCCGGCGCAAGCACCTTGACCTGATTGAGGTTGCGCCCAACTCCGATCCCCCTGTGTGCAGAATCTTTGACTTTGGAAGGTTCCAGTACGAGCGGGAGAAGAAGGAGCGCGAGGCGAAGAAAATGCAAAAGCAGTTCGAGCTTAAAGGGGTGCGGATTCGCCCGAAGACGAGCGACCATCACCTGACCTTTAAGATTCGCGCAGCGCGGCGTTTTCTGGCGGCAGGCAACAAAGTCAAAATACAGTTGAAGTTCAAGGGCAGAGAGGATCGCCTTTTGCATGTGGCCGAAAGAATGATGCGCCGCGTGGTTGCAGAGACGGCAGACCTTGCGCTTGTGGAGGTTCCGCCCAGCATGGAAGCAAAAACCATGAACCTGGTGCTGGCCCCAACCGCCGCAACGCTGGCCGCCGCCAACCTGAAATCTACGCAGGATCGCATTCAGGCGGAGCGCGCAGAAGACGAAGCGCAGGGCTTTGCGGAAGAAGCGGTTGATTTGGACGCCGACACCGAAGAGGATGACGACGATGACGATGAGACCACATCTGCCGAGCAGCCCGCGCCCATCCCAGTTGAGCGCTTGCAAGAGCACAAAGAGCGTGAGAAGAAGCTCGCCAACCGGGAAAAGACGCGCAACAAGCGCGCCGAGGAGCAATACGGCCTGCCCTGAATGAGTGTGATGCGAGCCAGACCGGTCATCGGTTTTTAGCGGAGCCTCGATGACTGACAGGCCGCATCTTTTGGAGAGAAATGCCTAAAATCAAAACACACAAATCCACAAGCAAGCGCTTCCGCGTGACAGGCACTGGCAAGGTGATGCGAACCCGTCTGGGTAAGAGTCACTTGCGCCGCAAGAAGCCATCCCGCGTGAAGAGCGAATTTCCAGAGATGTTCCCTGTGCAGGGCAAGGCGCAGATCAAGCGTATCAAAATGCTTGCGCCATATCTCAAGGATAAATAAACGAGGGACAATATGGCAAGAGTAAAAGGTGGCGTAAAAGCCCGACGCAGGCACAACCGGCTTCTTGAAGTAACCAAGGGCCATTTTGGCGCAAAGCACAAGCATGTGCGCAAGGCAACCGAGTCTAAATTGCACTCGCTGTCTTACGCGACGATTGACCGCCGTCTGGAGCGCAGAGAGATCCGCAAGTTGTGGATTTTGCGCATCAACGCGGCTGCGCGCTTGAATGGCACAACGTATAGCAAGCTGATCGCCGGCCTCAAGGCCAAGGGAATTGAGCTGAATCGCAAGTCGTTGGCCGAGCTGGCTGCGCGTGAGCCAGATGCGTTCGCGACAATTGTGAAGCAGATCGCCTGAGCAGTTTCCATCCGCCAAAACAGACGGAACAAATAAAGAGCGACCGAGGGGCAGGTCGCTCTTTTTATTTTTCACATCGCGTAAAATTCTGTGTGTCCTGTTCAACCAAGTTGGATATTTAAGCAAAATGAGCGAAACACAAACTGGCGAACCCATCATCATCTGCCGTAATGTGCACAAATGGTATGGCAATTTTGAAGCCCTGCGCGGAATTGATCTTGACGTGTACAAAGGCGAGGTGCTGGTCATCATGGGGCCATCTGGCTCTGGCAAGTCCACCTTCATCCGCACGCTCAACCGGCTGGAGGCGCATGAGCAGGGCAGCATTGTGGTGGATGGGACTGAGCTGACCCGCGATATTCGCAACATTGAGAAAATTCGCATGGAGACCGGGATGGTCTTCCAGCAGTTCAATTTGTTCCCGCACATCACCGTGCTGGAAAACATCATGCTGGCCCCGCGCCAGGTGCGCAAATGGCCGCGCGAAAAAGCCGAGCAAATTGCCCGCGAGCTTCTTACACGGGTGGGCATACCAGAACAGGCAGATAAATTTCCCAGCCAGCTTTCTGGCGGGCAGCAGCAGCGCGTGGCCATTGCCCGCGCCCTCGCCATGCAGCCGCGCATCATGTTGTTTGACGAGCCAACGTCTGCGTTGGACCCGGAGATGATCAAGGAAGTGCTGGACGTGATGACCGACCTTGCCCAGTCTGGCATGACGATGGTGTGTGTGACCCACGAGATGGGCTTTGCCCGCAATGTGGCACATCGCGTGGCGTTATTTGACCAGGGGCAACTGGTGGAGATGGGCCCCCCAGACAAAATCTTTAAAAACCCGGAGATGGAGCGCACGAAACTTTTTCTATCGCAAATCTTGCATTGATGCCGCAACATTTTTGCGGAGTGATTCGTAAAAATATAGACGGAAGAGCGAAGACGGAGGACGGCCGCTGGCCGGGTTTCCATCTTTCGTCATAATTCCATTTTTGGAGGAATTTTTTAGATGGATATTTCTCAAGTTATTACTGCCTTTGGTCTGGCTGGTTCCGCCGGGTTGAATGCCTATATCCCCTTGCTGCTGGTCTCGGTGCTGGGCAAGCTGGGTGTGATTCACCTGAACGCGCCGTTTGACGTTTTGTCTAACCCGCTGGTTATGGTTGCGCTGGTGGTGTTGCTGGTGATTGAGGTCGCGGTAGACAAGGTGCCTGGCGCGGATCACGTAAATGACGTGGTGCAAACGCTGGTGCGCCCGGCTGCTGGCGCGATTTTGTTCGCGGGCAACTCTGGCGCCATTGGCAACATGTCGCCAGAGCTTTCGCTGGCGCTGGGTCTGGTGATGGCCTTTGGCGTACACGCGGCCAAGGCAGCGGCTCGCCCGGTGGTGAACGCCACCACGCTCGGGATTGGCGCGCCCGTCATCAGCGTGGCCGAGGATGTCACCTCGCTGGTTGGCTCGCTCCTCGCCATCTTCCTGCCGCTCGTCTTCTTGATTTTTGTGGGCGTGATTGCGTTTTTGATTTACCGTGTGAGCGACAAGTTCAAGCGGGCATTTGCAAAGTAAATGTGAGCGGTGGACTCCATCCGTGGGGTGGAGTCCACAGACCTGCGCGGCCCCTCTTTGCTGATGGGATAATGGCCGCCGCATGAACCTGATTGGCAACGCATGGGCGGCAAAAAAATTGCGCGCGGCAATTGAGCGTGACACGCTGGCGCAATCGCATTTATTTGTTGGCCCGGCATCGGTTGGCAAAGCCACTTTGGCGAGAGAACTCGCGACCGAGCTTCTTTCGCGCGGCGCCGCAGACCCCGCCCGTGCGCGGCGGCTGGCCCTGCAAAACAAACACCCAGATTTATCGTGGGTGGAGCAGCAAGCCGAGAAATCCAAAATTTCCATTGAACAAATACGCGAGTTGATGCAAACGCTCAGCCGGGCGCCGGGCGAGGGCGCGCGGCGGGTGGGCGTGATCAACGACGCGCATTTGCTCAGCGTGGAAGGCCAAAACGCCATCCTCAAAACGCTGGAGGAGCCGGCGCCCGCGGTGGTTCTGGTTCTCATCACCCCCAACCAAGACAGCCTTTTGCCCACCATTATTTCGCGCTGCCAGGTGATGGCGCTGAGGCCGGTTGCGGAAAAAGAAATTGCCCAGGCGCTGGTTGGGCGCGGCGCAGACCCCGCCCGCGCGGATGAGCTGGCGCATTACGCGCGTGGGCGGGTGGGCTGGGCCATCCGCGCGCTGGAAGACCCATCCCTGCTGGAACAACGCAAGAAATGGCGTGATGATTTGCGCGCGCTGGCCGCGGCAAACCGCACCGCGCGTTTTGCCTACTCCGAAAAACTGGCCCGTGATGATATGCCGGATATTGAGGCGCGGCTGGATGAATGGATGGCCCAGGTGCGCGAGGCTGTTCAATTTGACCAGAGCGATGCGCTGAGCCGCCCGCATATTTTGCGCGAGTTGATGCTGGCCCGCAAACATTTGAGCCAAAATGCCAACGCGCGGTTGGTTTTAGATGCGCTCTTTCTTGGAATTACGAATTAATTTTTTTTACCCCTAACTTTTATTTTTTATCATGACAAACATAGACTGGACTCAACGATTCTCAACGGGCGCAAACGAGATGCGCGGCTCTGCCCTGCGCATCATTTTCAAAGAGACCCGCAAGCCGGGCATGATTTCTTTGGCGGGCGGCACACCCGCGCCAGAAGTGTTCCCGGTGGAGGACATCGCCGCCGCCTCTGAGCGAGCCATCATTCAAAAAACAATTGACTCTTTGCAATACGGCCTGACCGAGGGTTACACGCCCTTGCGTGAGTATTTGGCCGAGCGCATGAACGGCAACGGTTTCAAGATTGGCGCGGATCAAGTTCAGATCACCGTTGGCTCGCAGCAGGCCATTGACATTGTTGGGCGGTTGTTTTTGGACCCAGGCACACAGGTAGCGATTGAAGACCCAACTTACATGAGCGTCATCACCGCCTGGGCGCCGCTGCGCCCGGCTTATCTGCCCATCAAGATGGAAGAAGATGGGCTGGATGTGGATGCGCTCGATGCCATGCTCAAAAGCGGCGTGAAACCCGCGTTTTTGTACACCATCAGCGCGTTCCAAAACCCAATGGGTGTGACGATCAGCATGGAAAAACGGCGCCGCCTGATTGAAATTGCCGCGAAATATGGGATGCCCATCGTGGAAGATGACCCGTATGGCGAGCTGGTGTTTGAGGGCAAACCCATGCCGCCGCTGGCCGCGCTAGATTGCCAAATGCATGGCGAATTGCGCCATGTAATTTACATGAGCACGTTTAGCAAGCTGGTTTCGCCGGGCTTGCGCACGGCATGGGCGGTTGGGCCAAAAGAAGTTGTTGCCAAAATGACGCTGGCAAAACAGGGGATGGACCTGCACGCTTCTGCGCTTTCGCAGGTGATTGTGCATGAGGTGTGCGTGGATGGCTTGCTGGAACGCCACGTGCCGCTGATTCGGCAAACGTATAAGACACGGCGCGATGCGCTTTTGTCGGCGTTGGAAGAGCAAATGCCAGATGGATTCCACTGGACAAAACCGGCGGGCGGCATGTTTGTGTGGCTCACCATGCCAGACAACTTTGACTCACAAAAACTGGTTCGCCTGGCGCTGGATCGGTTGGTGGCGTTTGTGCCCGGTTTCTCGTTCTATGCCAATGGGGGGCCAGCCAACACCGCGCGGCTCAGCTTTGCCAATCCTTCCCCAGAAATGCTTCACGAGGGCGTGCGGCGGCTGGTGGAAGCGATTAAAGCCTATTAGGAATGCAGAGTGCAGAAGTCAGAATACTTTTTCTGACTTCTGCACTCCGATTTCTTTACGTCCCGGGCGTGGGCACTGGCGGCGGCAGGGCGGGCAAGCCCATAATCTCGCGGAACTCTACCGAGTCCAGAGATTCGCGCTCTAAAAGCGCTTGCGCCACAGCCACAAACTTCTCTTTGTTATCCAGCAGCAACTGCTTGGAACGCTGGTAGGCCGTGCGCAAAATCTTGATAACTTCGTTGTCAATGGTCTCGGCCACTTTCTCGGAATAATTGCGGCCTTCGCTCAGCTCGCGGCCCAGGAACACCAGCTCCTGGCGGTCGCCAAAGGAAACCGGGCCAATCTCATCGCTCATGCCGTAGCGGCGCACCATTGCCCGCGCCTGAGATGACGCGCTGTCAATATCTGCCACTGCGCCAGCGGTCACATCGCCAAACATGATTTCCTCTGCCGCGCGCCCGGCCATGCTCACCACCAGCCGCGCCTCAATGCTCTTGCGCGTGGTGTTGGTCAGCATATCCTCTTCTTCGGGGGCATACCAGGCCGCGCCGCCGGTTTGACCGCGCGGAATGATGGACACTTTTTGCAGCGAGAGATTTGACTCTGGCAGCATGGCCGCAGAAACGGCGTGTCCTGCCTCGTGGTAGGCGATGATCTCTTTCGACTTGGGCGGAATCAGGCGGCTCTTGCGCTCTGGCCCCAGCGCCACTTTTTCGATGGCTTCCTGCAATTCCTTTTGCGTTATTTCCTTGCGGTTGGCGCGGGCGGTCAAAATGGCCGCCTCGTTGACAAGGTTCTCAATATCCGCGCCGGTAAAGCCCGGTGTTTGGCGGGCAATCGCCTTCATATCCACATTTGCCGCGATGGGTTTTCCGCGCGAGTGAACCTTCAAAATCTGCTCGCGGCCCAGAACGTCTGGGGCATCCACCGTCACGCGGCGGTCAAACCGGCCGGGGCGGAGCAGGGCGGGGTCAAGAATATCCGGGCGGTTGGTGGCCGCAATCACAATCACGTTGGTCTCGGTGTTAAAACCGTCCATCTCCACCAGCATTTGGTTGAGCGTTTGCTCGCGCTCGTCGTTGCCGCCGCCCAAGCCAGCGCCGCGCTGGCGGCCCACCGCGTCAATCTCGTCAATAAAGATGATGCACGGAGAGGCTTTTTTAGCCTGCTCGAACAAATCGCGCACGCGGCTTGCGCCCACGCCCACGAACAACTCCACAAACTCCGAGCCAGACAGGCTGAAGAACGGCACACCGGCCTCGCCGGCAACCGCTTTGGCCAGCAGGGTTTTGCCAGAGCCAGGAGGCCCAACCAGCAAAACACCCTTCGGAATGCGCGCCCCAAGTTGAATAAACTTTTCTGGAGATTTGAGAAACTCCACCACCTCAACAAGCTCGGCCTTGGCCTCATCGCACCCGGCCACATCCGCAAACGTGACTACCGGGGTCTCGCTGCTCATTCGCCGCGCCTTGCTGCGCCCAAACGAGAACGCCTGATCTGCGCCTGTCTGCGCCCGGCGCATGGTCATAAAGAAAAACAGGCCGATCATAAGCAACGGCAACAGGTAAAACAGAGCCGATGAGAAAAACTGACTGAGCAGCGGCACGGTTTCCACCCGGTAATCAAAACTCGCCAATTGGTCGGCGGTGATGCCATACGAACCGCGCAGCATTTCTGGCGCGTTTTGGTTGGATGGCTTTGTGACAACAAATTCGCTGCCGGTTTTACGCACTACGCGCACACTGGAATAATCTGCTGCTTCCAGCAAGGTCTTTACATTGTTTTGCTTGACCTCGTTGACCAGCATGTTGATGTTGGTCTCTTCTGTGCGAGACGTGCCAGTGCGGGCAAAGGCCAGCATGGCGTATCCGATCACCAGCGCGATCAGAATCATTGGGATGATGTTATTACGAACGCTTTTGGGCATGTTCTATGCAACCTTGTTTGAAATACGATCTAAGTCTGCGTGATTATAAGTCCACGACAAAAAGTACGTGTTCCAGAAAGACTTATTATCACCCACTCATTAGATTTGCATGTGATAATTTGCTAATTGCAGAGCCAGGGATTTCCAAGACCTTTTGGCCCTCTTAACCAACATGCGAAAACACATCGAAATTGACCTGTCTGACCGGAGCATCAAGACACGCGAGCTTCATCAAGAGGATGCGGTGAAAGTGGGGCGGTATCTCATCGCCAAAACGCTGCTGGCAAAAAATGCCGCTCAGGTGGATGGCCTCTCGCCAGACAACCCGCTGCTTTTTTCGGCGGGGCCGTTTGCGGGCACAACATACAGCAACGCCAACCGCACCAGCGTGGGTTGCAAAAGCCCGCTCACGGGGGGCATCAAAGAAGCCAACGGCGGCGGCAATTTTGCGTATGCGATGGGTCAGCTTGGCATCGCCGCGATTGACCTGTATGGCGCGGGCGCCGAGTGGGTGGTGATTCATTTTGCCAAAGATGGCGCCATCCGCTTTGAGGACGCTGGCGGGCTGCTGGGCAAAGGCAATTTTGAAGCCGCCGAAATTTTGCATGCCAAATTTGGTAAAAAGGCCGCCATCGCCCTGTGCGGGCCGGTGGGCGAGTATGAAGGTTTGCTCGGTGGGATTGCCTTCAGCGACAAAGACGGGCGCCCCGCACGAATTGCGGCGCGGGGCGGCGTGGGCGCGGTGATGGGCAGCAAAAAAGTGAAGGCGATTGTGGTGGACATGGATCGCGCCCCCAGCTTTCATGACCCCAAGGCCGCGCGTGAATCCATTGTGAATTACTCCAAGATGCTGTTGGCCGATTCAGTGGTGAACAATTTTTATAAGGCCGTTGGCACGATGGGCATGGGCGATTACACCAACTTGATTGGCGGTTTGCCCACGCGCAACTTCACCAGCGGGCAAATTGCCGATGCCAGCAAAGGCGAAAAATTTAAGATGGGCGGCGATTTTATTGGCCCAATGAACACCGCGCGCGGCGGCGAGCAAGTGCATGCCTGTATGCCCGGTTGTGTCATTCAGTGCAGCAACGTGTATGCGGATGACAAGGGCAAGGAAGTGGTCTCGCCGGTGGAATACGAGACGCTGGGTCTGCTGGGCACCAACTGCGGCATCACCGACCCCGATGAATTGGCCGGGCTGAATTACATTTGCAACGACCTGGGGATTGACACGATTGAAACCGGGGCCATGCTGGCTGTGTTGATGGATGCCGGGCTGGCGCAGTTTGGCGACACAAAGTTTATGGCGAATGCGCTGGCAGAAGTGCGCGCGGGCACAGAAGCGGGAAAGCTCTACGCGCAAGGCACGGCGCGGGTGGCCGATCATTTTGGCGTCAAGCGCTCGCCAGTCATCAAGCGGCAGGCCATCAGCGCCTACGACCCGCGCGTGATTGAGGTGACGGGCATCACGATGATGACCACCGCCCAGGGCGCGGATCACACCGCGGGCAACGCGCCGCGCATCAAGAGCCGCGATAAAGAGATTGGCGAATTGCGCGATCTGAGCATCGCCGCGCAAATCAAAGTGGCCGCGATTGATTCGCTGGGGTTGTGCATTTTTAGCGGCACGGTGACCAACACCAATGTGCCGTTTGTGATGAACAGCATCAACGCCATGCACGGCACAAACCTGAGCGAGGATTGGTATTTCCGGCTTGGCAAAGACACCTTGCGGATGGAGCATGAGTTCAACAAACAGGCCGGGTTTGATGTGGCCGATGACGATCTGCCCGCCTTCTTTTACGATGAACCCCTCGCGCCCACAAACCAAACTGCCCGCTTTCATGGCGCGGATGTGCAGGGGATGTATGAGTTTGCCTGAAGACGATGGACGATAGACGATGGACGATAAAACCGGTTCATCGTCCATCGTCCATTGTCCATCGTCCATCGTCCATCATGCACATCTCCCAACTCGACTACCACCTCCCGCCGGAATTGATCGCGCAGAGGCCGGTGGAGCCGCGCGACTCCTCGCGGTTGATGGTGATTGACCGCGCCGCGGGTTCCATCACCCACAAGCATTTTTACGACCTGCGCGAGTATGTGCGCCCCGGCGATGTGCTGGTGGCGAATAACAGCCGCGTGATTCCCGCGCGGTTGTTTGGGCGCAAACCCAGCGGCGGCAAAGTGGAAGTTTTGCTGCTGGAAAAACAAACCGACACGCGCTGGAAGGCGCTGGTGGGCGGGCGCAACGTGAGCCGCGTGATCTTTGACGCGGGCGTTTTTGCGGATGTGGCCCCGCATGAGGGCGAGCCGAGCGAAGGCAGCGCCGCGCGGATGGTGACGTTTAACGCGCCGGTGGAGCCGTTTTTGGAGAGCATTGGACATGTGCCGCTGCCGCCGTATATTCACGAGACGCTGCAAGACAAGGCCCGCTACCAGACGGTGTATGCCCAGCGGTGGGCGCGGCGGCGCTGCCCGGTGGCTGCACTTCACGCCGGGGTTGAT
>Ga0154020_10002848_pt1 | contig 21028 bp, 21 predicted proteins | sample Klosneuvirus_201_FD_109709 | JGI IMG/M metagenome (GOLD analysis project Ga0154020, IMG submission 109709) | Active sludge microbial communities from wastewater, Klosterneuburg, Austria - Klosneuvirus_20160825_MG | ecosystem: Engineered > WWTP > Aerobic digester > Activated sludge | place... | reverse complement strand
TTAAATTGACATTACAACTTTAAGGCACGTCCCGCTAACAGCACCTACTGGCAATTTTTTGCGTGTTAACGCTCAAATGTGTAAGTGGACATTAGCAAAAAACTGCCAGTAGCCGCAATACGTAATGTGCAATTTTACCTGTAGGACAACTTTGAAATCAATTTTTCTTTTATCAAGTATTCTTCTCATTTCTTGCAGGCAAGTTACCAGCAGCGAGACATCTTTACTGAGAACTCTTGCGGACTCGCTGCCCGTCGTCAGCCAGAAAAATGAGCATGCCACAGTCGATGAGACACGCCCATCTGAGACTTCTAATACTCAAGCCGACCAATCTGTGGTTGCTCTGACTTTCATAAATTCTTACGCCGACAATACTAACAGAATAAAGGAGGCGATTGGCGTTACAGATTGGGTGAACGCTTCGAATCTTGTGACACAAGAATTTAGGGACGAATTGAAACGGATTTTGGACCAGGCGTATCGAGAAGATCCCGAACTTGGACTTGGTGTTAACGCGATTTTTGACGCGCAGGATAATCCGAACAAATTTGTCCTTGAATCAGTGGAAGGAGAGTATTTAACTCTTCGTGGTGAGGACTGGCCAGATTTCAAATTGAAAATGAAGGTTATTAAAGCGGCTGACAAATGGCTGGTTGACGGTTGTGGAATGATTAATATTCCGACGGAAAAAAGAACTGCAAAGTAAAACTGCACATAACACACGGTTGGCGCCAGCCAGGACAGAACAGTTTTTCGTTGGCAAACGCTGTTTAAAATAAGGCGTGCTTCGCACCGGGACATTGTGGCGCGTTTGATCCAAAATATTTAACTTCACGGTGGACATTGGGTCGGTTAGCAGCAAAACCAATCAGAAGCGGCCGGTACCAAGCCACAAACGTTATTAATAATTTCAATGCACCCAAACAATACGCAAAATATTCCTTCAGCAAGTCCCTTTACCCAAACCTATTTCCATGGTACCAAGGCGGATCTGAAGATTGGAGATCTTATCGAAACCGGCATCAATTCCAATTACGGGCAAAACAACAAAGCGAAATACATTTATTTAACGGCAACGCTTGATGCCGCTATCTGGGGTGCGGAATTGGCCATGGGAGATGGTCGGGAACGAATCTACCTGGTGGAGCCTACAGGGCCTATTGAAGACGATCCCAATTTAACCGATAAAAAATTTCCGGGCAATCCAACTAAATCTTACCGTTCAAAACATGCGTTTATGGTGGTGGGAGAAATTTCAATTTGGCAATCCCACCCCCCTGAACAAATAAAAGCCATGAAAGAGGGCCTGGCAAAATTAAAAGATGAGGGCATTGAGGCCATTGAAGATTAATCTATTTAACGGTTTTAAGAAATAGAACACTGGTAAGAACAAATCGACACCCTGCTTAGAATTTCACTTTGATTAAGCTCAACACCCGTCTTTTGTCAATCTGATAATTTCTTACATTTATTCATTCATCAATCCTTTTTCACATGTGGTATACAAATTCATTGTGGTGTGAAGTAGCAATTGTCAGTATTGTCATTGCTCTTGGGCATATCCTTTTGGGGCATTTTGAGGAAAGAACATCCAAATGGCGCAAGCTCGCCAAATATTTGGCCACACTCCTCCTTATCGTAGGATTATCCTATTTTTTTGGCAGAACCTTGGCCTTCTCTGTTTTTGCTATTTCCTTTATACCGGTCTTTTACATTCATTGTGTTTTGTTGCCAAAAAAAGGGATTAACGGATGGACCGGCGAGCCCAAATCAAAATACTATGAGTACAGGAACTGGGATAAGGCTATTTTTAAGGAGGAAGAGTAATTGGGCTAAACGCGTTTAGACCTGCGTTCAAAAAGACAGGTCCCAAAACACAAATGCAGGATAGGAGGCTTGTTAAACAAAAAGCACTATATTTGTTTTACGTATGATAAAGGTCCTTTTTATAGCTCTGGCCCTCACCTTGTTTCTTTCCTGCGCCAAGAAAGAGATTCCCTATGAAACACGCTATCCACGACCCTGGAAAACAGAACACATTTCCTACAAGAACCTGATAAGTCCCTGTGGCACACATTCCGATGGATACGAATTGTTTTATAAGGACACCATGGTGCGCTCTGAGTGTCAGTACATGGGAGCAATGACTCTGCAAAGTCCACTTGTAGTTAACGATAGCCTCATGTTATTTTTTAAACCCACAAATACGCGAGGCGAGGTGTTGCGCACGGGAACGGGTGGTTACTCCTGGTCAGCAATTTACGTGGGAACCATCTCTTTATCCAAATTTCATTTTGTGAATGCAAAGCTGACGTATTGCATTACGCATTCTTTGACGGACCTCTATTTTACCGGCATTGGTAAAAGTGCACTTTCTGTTCACAAAACCACTGTTACAAAAGGAAGGCACTACCTTTCCGACCTGGGCACCGCCATTACGGAGATGGATTCTACCGTGATTGCCATAAACGACAGTTTGAGTTTTGTGGTCTTGTTTAAGTGAGTAGAGTTTTGCAATTTATTGAAGCTTCAGGTGAGAAGTAATTTCCGGGAGACTTTTCATAGATGGATTCGAGGCACAAGGATGTTAGGGAAACTTAAGAAATGAAGGGCCTGGTGTATGAATCGTGTTGTAGTTTCCGAAATTAAAAGGATGAACGGCGTAACCTGTGTTTAAACAGAACGCTACAAGATGTTAATGCGCGTTTTTCACCTAGCTCGTTAAATTAAAATGACCATGAAACTCCCCTCCCTTTCTTACCTCAGTAAAAACGCATGGGATGCATTTCTGCGTTTTCCCTTAACCGTACTCTCTGCCTTGGTTTTTGTTGTAATTGGAATAGCTCTGGTGGAGCGGGGCAAAGATGTTGACGACGTATTGCCGGAGTTTAATGTTTTGCTTTGCGCCGGCCTTGGTATTTCACTGTATTTCTGCGCTAAGATCATTGCTGATAAAAAAGGATTTTCCTTAAAAGGTAAAAGTCTGCTAAACGGCTTTGCTACCCTGCTTTTAGCCACTGTGTACGTTTCCTTACCTGCCGATAACGACACCTACCTCACCGCCCTGCCTTACATCAAGTTTACCATCTATGCGATTACCACACATCTTCTTGTGTCCTTTGTGCCTTTTGTGTTTAGCGGACAATTGATCGGGTTCTGGCATTACAATAAAATTTTGTTTTTGCGTTTTCTGGCGGCGGTCCTTTACTCGGGGTTTATCTATATAGGATTGGTGCTGGCTCTTGCCGCCTTGCACCTTTTGTTTGAAGTGAAGATTCCCGACAAACTTTACGCTGAGATGTGGATCACGGTGGCCTGCTTTTTTAATACCTGGTTTTTTGTGGCCGGCATTCCAAAAGATTTTGAAGCCCTGGAAACCCGAACGGATTATCCCAAAGCACTGAGAGTATTTTCCCAGTACGTGCTTCTGCCTCTTTTGGCTTTGTATCTTATTATTTTGTATGCCTACGGAACGAAGATCTTACTGTCCTGGGATTGGCCTAAGGGAGTGGTGTCCTACCTCATCATTTGTGTTTCGGTGTTGGGCATACTCAGTTTTTTGCTTTTGCATCCTTATGGAGAACAAAACGAAAACGCTTGGATAAAAAAAGCCAGCAGAGGGTATTATTTTCTATTGTTTCCCCTTTTGCTCATTCTGTTCATGGCCATTTTTATGCGCCTTGGCGATTATGGCATAACCATCAACCGCTATCTGGTGTTTTTGTTGGGCCTGTGGTTAAGCATCGTTTGCCTCTATACGGCATTGGGCAAAACCAATATCAAATTTATCCCCGCCTCTCTGGCCACCTTGCTTTTGCTCATTTCTTTTGGCCCCTGGGGTTTGTTCTCTGTGAGTGAACGATCTCAGGTGAATCGTTTGAAAACCATTTTAGTGAATAGCGGAATTTTGGAAGATGATAAAGTAAAAAACGAAGTGATGTGGAAGATAGACAGCTCTGGGCGATGGACGATGCCCAAACCTAGTAGCAATGAAGGCCTTTTAAACGATTCCCTTCATAACGAAGTTTGGTCAATCATGAATTACCTCGATGACTACCACGGGTTCTCGGTCATACAAGGCTGGTACGCTCAAAACCTCGATTCCATGATACAAATAAGAGACGCTGATAAAAAGGAGCGTTTTAGCCGGCTGGAAGCCAATGTATACATGAACGCCCTGGGATTGAGTTATGAAAAGCGTTATTCAAATGGCAGCAGCAATACGGTGAATTATAGAGCTGAGGGACAATTTGAGGCAACAAAGGTAAAAGGCTTTGATTACATCGTAAAGTTTGAGCGTTACATATACAACAAAGGAAACAATAGCATTTGTAGCTTTGAAACGGATTCCATGTCGGGAGAACTGGTTTATTACAAACATTCGAAGCCGTTGCTTTGCTTCAAGAGTGGAACTGACAGCGTAAGTTTTAATCTGGGAGCACTTTATGAGAGGCTTAATGCTAAATATCCGGAGTCCGAAGGTGTGTCAGTCCCTATAATCGCAATGACTCTGAACGAATACAATACGACCTTTGAATTGAAATTGGAGTTCCACGAGCTAAGTTTCGAAAAACAAACACCTTATCATTTAAATTCTATTGCGGGTAACCTGCTCATTAAAAGAAACAAACATCTACCTTAAGTCTGACATGGTTAAGGAGGAAGCCTGGCTATGAAAATCAGGACTAAATTTTAGTAAATTTAAAAAACAAATATCATGAAAAAAGACAAGATCATTTACTGGTCCTGCACAGGTTTGTTTGCAGGGTTTATGCTGTTTTCGGCCATTCCCGACCTCCTTATGGCAGAAGATGCTGTACTATTTATAAGCGATTTAGGTTACCCCATATATTTTATTCCCTTTATTGGGTTCGCAAAACTCCTGGGTTCAATTGCTATTCTGATTCCTGGTTTGAATAAACTAAAGGAATGGGCCTATGCCGGCTTAACCTTTGATTTAATTGGAGCAGTTTATTCAATTCTCATGACCCATGGCTTTGATCCCGGCATGCTGAGCATGGTTTTGGTTTTTGGAGTGCTTGCCATTTCATATATTTATAATACCAAACTGCACGGCCACAAATTCAAAGCAGTGAATTAACACTCACAAGTATGGATGCCATAGAAGAGTATGGGCTTAGCTTCCCAAAAAAAGTCCAAACCATATTAAAAAAACTAAGGCGCATTGTAAAAGACAAAGCTCCGGATGCTCTTGAAGGCATGTCCTATGGCATGCCGGGGTATAAAACCCATGGTAAACCCCTGATCTATTTTGCCGCCTACAAAAATCATATTGGTTTGTATGCTACCCCAAAAGGGCACGAGGCTTTTGCAAAAGACTTGGCCAAATACAAACAAGGCAAGGGCTCGGTTCAATTTCCTCTGGAAGAGCCCATGCCTTATGAATTGATCGAGAGAATTGTGGCACTCAGGGTTAAACAAAATTCCGAAAAGGCTCGGAAATAGGCTTCGCTGAGATGTAGTTCCTTTATTTTTCCTTTTTTTAATTACCTTAGAAGGAACATTTATCCAATGGTAAGCATTGATGGTTTTCGAAAACTAGCCCTGCAATTTGAGGAAAGCTGTGAATCTCCTCATTTTGAAAACACCTCATTCAGGGTGAAGAAAAAGATCTTCGCAACTCTGGATATAAAAAGCAAAACCGCCGTGTTAAAGTTAGATGTGATCAATCAATCTGTATTTATTGATTTTGATAAGGCCGCCATTTACCCGGTCAAAGGGGTCTGGGGAAAACAGGGTTGGACGGTAGTTGATCTCAGCAAAGTAAGAAAAGATATTTTGACCGATGCACTTAGAATGGCGTATTGCATTGTGGCTCCAAAAACCCATTCTTTCAAATATAAGGGCTGATCCGGCAGAGAATAAAACAAAACATTTGCAAGGGTCAAATGATACAGAAATGGAATGAGTCAGCGCAGATTGAATAGGGTATAGGGAGAATACTTAGAAAAACTGAATGGAATTGACCGGCTTATGGAAGGACGCACTAAACAAATAATTCTTGAAACTGAACGTTTGGTGTTGAGGCGCATGCGTATAGAAGATGCGGCATTTATGTTAGCGTTATTAAATTCTGAAGGTTGGTTAAAATACATTGGGGATAGAAATGTAAAGAACCTGCAAGAGGCAGAAAATTATCTAAGGGAAAAGGTATTGATAGGCAGTTCCATTAACGGACTCGGCATGTTATTGGTTGAACAGAAGGAGGAAGAGAAGGCCATAGGTATTTGCGGTTTGGTAGAACGCGATGGCCTGGAGGCACATGACATTGGCTTTGCCTTTTTATCAGAATTCAGCGGTAAAGGATATGCGCTGGAAAGCGCACAACCGGTTTTAAAATTTGCAAAGGATCAGCTTAAATTACCAAAAGTGCTGGCCATTACAATAAAAGAAAATGTAAAGTCGATACAATTATTGGAAAAACTTGGCTTGGCTTATGTAAAAACCATTCGACTACCTAACGATGAAGAGGATCTGCTTTTATATGAAATCCAGTTTTGATGTATTTTAATGCGGAATACTATGAATAACTTTTTATTTGTGATTTTTGGAATGATGGTGTTTTTGCCGGCTTGCACCAACACCGAAAAAATAAAACAAACAAACACTACCCAAAGTGTAGAAAGTAAGACCAATTGGGTTGGTGTTTACCGGGGAGTACTACCCTGCGCTGATTGTGAGGGCATACAAACTATGCTCCATCTCAAAAAGGACCTGACCTATGTGAAAAGCATACAATACCAGGGCAGAAGCTCGGATCTGATCACTCAAAATGGAAGTTTCCAATGGAACAGAGAAGGCACAATTTTAACACTCATGCCATGGGAGAAAGAAGAAATAAGCGATGAAACAACTGCTGGTGCAAAAGGTAAAGAACAGGAAAAAGAGATGTATAGGCTGGGAGAAAATGAATTGCTAATGCTGGATCATCAGGGAAAACGCATAGAAGGGACATTGGCGCAAAAGTATGTTTTAAAAAAGTACGACTATGACAAAGACATTCGTGAGAAATACTGGAGACTGATTACTTTATATGGAAAGCCCATAACAGAAAGTGAAAATCAAAAACGCGAAGCGCACTTTGTTTTGCGCTCCAAAGATAAAAGGGTTCTTGGGCATGGTGGTTGTAATGCGTTCAGTGGAAGTTATGAGTTGTTTGAAGGAAACCGAATACAGTTTTCCCCTCTGGCAAGTACACAAATGGCCTGCGCGGAAATTAATCACGAGTCAGACTTCTTTAAAGCTATACAAAGTGCCGACAACTATATTATAAAGGGGGATACATTAATTTTAACCAAGGGAAAGATGGCCCCAATGATGCGATTGGTGGCCGTGTACTTCAGGTAGAGAAAATAATCTCAGAATCAAACTACGCTTAAAAAATGCAGATTGGAACTTAAGGAAGGTATAAAGGCCACTTTCGCTAAATCGCGCGAGGCATGGAGAAAATGGCTTGAGAAAAATCATGTTAAAGAAAAATCTGTTTTTTTAATCATCTACAGAAAAAAATGCGATGTGCCCAGCGTTTATTATTCGGAGGCGGTTGATGAAGCCTTGTGTTTTGGATGGATAGATTCTGTACCCAAAAAACGTGACGCCATAAGTTACTACTTGCTATTTTCCAAACGCAATCCCAAAAGCAATTGGAGTATGGTAAACAAAAAGAAAGTTGAGAAGCTGATTAAGGAAGGTGCAATGACAGAGGCCGGTACGAAAATGATAGAATTGGCAAAAGCAACCGGAACCTGGACGGCTTTGGACCATGTGTATGATTTGAAGGTTCCTGAGGACCTTCAGGAAAGACTTGCAAAAAACAAAAAGGCTTTGAACTATTTTGAGGCGTTTTCTCCCTCCTCCAAGCGCGGCATACTGGAATGGATCCATTCAGCCAAAAGGCTTGAAACAAGGCAAAAACGACTGAAAGAAATTGTTCGTCTGGCGGCACAAAACATCAAGGCTAACCAATATCAGCCCTCGAAAAAATAAACAAATGGATCTAAATCAAATCAGCATCAATACGTTTAATGATCTCGCCGACTTGTATCAGGAAAAATATTTCCATCTGCAAGAGTACAACGCCAGCTATGCTATTTTTTGCCAAAGTGTTTTGAAGTCAGGCGCTGAGGTTTTGGAATTGGGTTGTGGACCGGGTAACATCACAAAGTATTTGCTTACCAAACGTCCCGATTTTCAAATGCTGGCCACCGATGCTGCACCAAAAATGACGGAACTGGCGAAAAAAAATAATCCTACCGCTAGTGTTCAGGTATTGGATGCAAGACAGCTTGGAGCGCTAAGTCAAAAATTCGACGCAATTGTTATGGGATTTTGTTTGCCTTATTTGGGGAAGGAAGATGTGGAACATTTGTTTGAACACGCTTACAGTTTGTTGAACGACAACGGTGTGATTTACCTGAGCACAATAGAAGGCGAGTACGACAAGTCTGCTTTGCTAACTAGTCCAAACACCGGCCGTGCGGCTTACACCTATTATTATGATGAGGGTTTGCTCAAATCACTCTATGGTTCAAGCCGGTTTGAGGCGGTTTATACTGGTCGGGTCAGGTTAAACCTGCCCAATGATCCGGATAACACCGACCTGATTATCATCCTGCGTAAAACCCCAAAACTACTCTGACTTGAATTTACCTAGAATGCATTACCTTTAATTGCTATGAAATGTTTATTCTTAAGAACGTTTGTTGTGTTTATTTTCCTGGGCTTTTTTCTAAGCAGGAAACTGAACGCTCAATCCCTTTATTTTCCTCCCATTAATGGTTCTGAGACCTGGGATACCCTTTCTCCAAATGCTTTAGGTTGGTGCACCAATAAGGTGGATAGTTTATACACTTATCTTCAACAAGAGAACACTAAGGGATTTATGGTGCTCAAAGACGGGAAGATCGTACTGGAAAAATACTTTGGCAGCTTCACCAAAGACAGTGCCTGGTACTGGGCTTCTGCCGGAAAAACCCTCACCTCTTTTTTAATCGGACAGGCACAGGAAGAAGGTTTTTTAAACATAACAGACACCACCGCGGATTATTTACTTCCCGGTTGGACAAATTGTTCCGCTGCTCAGGAAAACAAAATCACCATTTGGCATCAACTCACCATGACCTCCGGTTTGGACGATGGTGTTCCTGATAACCATTGCACGCTCGATACCTGTTTGGATTACAAGGCCGATGCAGGCACGCGCTGGGCTTATCACAACGCGCCTTACACTTTACTGGAAAAGGTAATCGTTAATGCCACTTCAATGCCAATTAACACGTTCACCCAAACCCGATTGAAAAACAAAACCGGCATGAGTGGAGCCTGGTTTACTATCGGGTACGATAATGTGTATTACAGTAAACTAAGAAGCATGGCGCGTTTTGCTTTGCTTGCACAAAACAATGGCATATGGAATTCGGACACCTTGTTAAAAGATGCTGCTTATCTTAATCAGATGCTAAACACTTCACAGAACCTGAATCTTTCTTATGGGTACCTGTGGTGGTTAAATGGAAAGGCCTCTTATATGGTTCCGGGTTTTCAGATACAGGTCCCTGGTTCCTATGCGCCCGATGCGCCTTCAGACCTGGTTGCGGGAATTGGAAAAAACGGACAGATCATGAGCCTGTCCAAAAGCAAAGGTATTGTCCTCTTGCGCATGGGCAATCCGCCTTCAAGCAATAGCGAAGTGCCTTACCTCATCTGCAACGAAATGTGGAAACGTTTGAATGCAATTATGTGTATTGGTACCGGAATGAAGGAACAGGAATTGAGATCCTATGCCATAAAGGCATTTCCAAATCCGGTAAACGATTTTATTCAGCTCAACGCTGATGGGGCCTTACTTAGCCAAGCGCAAATTTCCAATGCGCTAGGGCAAATCGTTTTGGTAACCGAATCGTCAAAGATTGATGTGAGTGAATTACCATCGGGTTTGTATTTTGTTTCTTCGAGACAGGGACAGAACCTGTACACCGGAAAATTTATTAAACAATAAGTCAGAACAATAAAAATACATTGCTTAGTATAAACTTTAAAACCAAAATAATGATGCCAAACATTCAAATCAATTTTATGGCCATTGGAATAGCGGTGGTCGCAAACTTTTTTCTGGGCTATCTATGGTACACACCTCTGTTCGGAAAACTCTGGGCCAAAGAACTCGGGCTGAGTATGGATCAGAAACCACCGGCTTCGGTTTTTATTCGTGGCCTAATCATTATGGTAATTGGGAACTTTCTTATGGCTTGGGTATTTGCTCACAACATCGCGGTTTGGAACCCTGGAACCTGGGGATTACCGGTGGGTGAAATGAGTTCCTCAAGCATGGCTGTTCCTGCAGCTTTGTTTACCTGGCTGGGATTTTATCTTCCCGGCGACCTGAGTCGTATGGCCTGGGAAAACAAATCTCTGAAACTTTTTGTAATCAACACCAGCTACCATTTTCTGTCGCTACTTGTGGCCTCACTTATTATCTCCAACATGTAAAAGCGCTTTCTCTTGATTTAAAAATAAAAAACTTCCGGGCAAACCGTCCGGGAGTCTTTGTTTCTTATCAAAATAATTAACTCACCAAAATGGTTTTATCTGTAAACCTCGCGTCTTTTAAACGGTACCTAAGGTAGTAGATTCCCTTTTCCAAATCACTAATGTTGATCTGTGTGTAATTTTGTCCTGCTTTTTTTGTCAGCAACAACTTGCCTTTGTTGTTATACAGCAGCAGTTCGGCCCCCTCGGTTGTACCCTCCACCTTAATGTATTCGGAAGTGGGGTTGGGATAAACCTTAATGTTTACTGCCGTGTCCCTTTTTATCGGACAACAGTTGGCGTTGGCGTTTTTGCACTTGTCCTCAATGGTCAAGGCTTGTGGATTTTTGTTACCGGCCTGAATTTGTATCACACAAATCAAAAGCAGAATCAGTATACGAATAATGGTGTTCATGGCTTAATGTTTTTTCGACAAAAGTAAAGCAGGAGTTGCAGTGTTTAAATAACATATTAATGTGAATCTGAGTCACTTCTCTTCGTTTCCGGTTCTGCCACAGAATAACATATTTATGCGATTGAATTTTGAGAACAGTACAAATACTTTTATTTTCACAAATCGCTCGTAGTTGCGTGAGACTAAGAAAGCACCATAATTATTTTCGTATAGGCCCGGGCCTGGTGTTTGTCTTGTCCCTTTTGATGAACACAAGTCTTTGGTCACAATGCCAATCCCCTATTTTTTCCCGCATTGACAAATTAAAGGGGGCGGTGACCAGTTTTCCCATGGATGTGGTGGTGGATAAGGATTACCGTTATTGGATCGCTACCTTCAATGGGTTAATAGAATACAACGGCAATGGGTACAAAACCTACCAAATGCCTTTTTATCAGAATCACTCCCTTGGTTCGGCTTACCTGTTTCGTTTGTTTTTTGAGAACGACAGCATGTTATGGATTGCCCACGGCAGTGGAGTTGCCAAATTCAACATTTATAATAAGCAGTTCGAATTGGTGCCCATTCCCCATATGCCAATAAGTACCTCCCTGAATTTTATTGAGACTTTTATGGATTCGGAAGGCAAACTCTTTTTTATCTCCACCCAATTGAATCTTTTGTATTACGATGCGAATGAAGCGGTGGTAAAACCCTTTGAGACCATAGATCTGAAACAAACCGGATTCATTTACAAGATTTCTGAAAGTAAAGACCGTAAGTATTACCTCTTGCATACTAAAATAGGCTTAAAACTTTACGATAAAGCGCTTAAAAAAATTGTGGAACAAACAGAATGTCCGGCGCAATATAAATGGATATTTAAAAAGGAGTTCAGAGGCTCTGTAAACGATTGCGTTGAAATTGGAGAGCTTAAATACATCTCCATTCAGGACAGCGCAAGTAATTTGTATACTGTGCTTCAGTTTGACGAAACAAAAAATGAGATCAAAGCCCTTCCCACAAAGTCGAACAAGGGCCGTTTGTTGTTTGTGGATTCCAATTCCAAATTGTGGATTTACGGTTTCGGCGGAAAAGACGAAGCTTTTTTGCATGACCCTGTGAGTGGAAGGAGTTTTCCACTGCCTGATAAAGAAAAGAACAGCTCAGAAGTTGATTTTACCTTGTGTTACAAGGTTACGGAAGACCATGAAAAAAACATTTGGCTCTGCACCAATACCGGATTACTAACCTACAACCCTTACCAAAGCGATTACACCATCATCAGCAAAAGTCTGCCAAAGAACATTTACAGCTATATAGAGCAAGTTGACAGCGTAACCATTTGGTTTGGCACTTTGTACAATGGCATCTATGAATACAAGGTACGGGAAGGACGTTTTACCAATCATAATTTTTTGAAACGTACCGGTGATCAGGATTTTAACGACATCTGGCAAATTTTGTGCACCAGAAAAAACGACCTGATCTGGATTCTGCACCAGAACGGCAAACTGAGTCGCTTTGATGTAAAAACAAAACAATTTACACATTACGGGGATAGTATTTTCAAGGAAGAGGACATGTCCTACGCGGATGATGATGCAGGCAATCATTTTTTTGTGACCATTAGTGGCAGAGTGATTGTTTACAACCCGGAAATGGATAAATTTCAGTTTTACCTTGATCTTCGTGAAGTGAGGGGTTTGCCTGAAGACATTGAGGTGAGCGATGTTCTGGCCACGGGCAATAAAATTTTATTGATTGCCACAACCGGGCATGGCTTAATAAAACTCGACACCAAAACCAGGGCATTTAAGATTTTTAAAGTAGACCCTAATAAACCCAATTCTCTTCGCAGCAACATGATTAACCTCCTCAAGCGTTTTGATAAGGAGCAGGTGTTTGCAGGCACTACCAATGGCATATTTTCATACAACATTAAAACTGACAGCATTCACAATTACAATTACAACGATCAATTTAATCTGGGTTTTGTGTATCAACTTTGCCCCGATAAAAACAAAGACTACCTCTACTTTATCGGAACCAACCGCATGTACCTTTTAAACTGGAAAACAAAGGACATCATCGATCTCGGCAGAAAATCCAACATTGAGAGGGCCAATCTCACCGAATTGCATTACAGTCTGAATCTGGAGAAGTTGTATGTGATCTCCGAGGAATCCATTTATGAGTTGCAGGTGAATCAGGACAATTTTACACCGATTTTAAAACCCACACTCTACTCTCTGGAAAGTTACGATAAGGTGTTTTCTATAAAAAACGATGGGGAAATCTTTCTTGGCAAAACCTACACCTCCTTCAGGATCAGTTTTGGTGCCTCCACGTATAAGTTTAAAGATGATCTGGAATACTACTACAGCTTTGATAACAATGATTGGGTGCCCGCCCTTACCAACGAAATTGCGTTCAGTAACATCAGGGGTGGCAATCACGTTTTTAAATTAAAATTAGTTTATAAAGGCAACCGCAGCATTAGCAGCGAAACAAGGCTTACCATACACATACAAAAACGCTTTCATGAAACCTATTGGTTTTTTGGCCTCATGCTGGCATTAGCGCTGCTCTTACTCTACATTATATATAAGATAAGGGTAAACAAATTGCTGGCCATTGAAAAATTGAGATTTCAATTGTCGAGAGACCTGCATGATGATATGGGATCAACGCTGAGCACGGTTAACATTCTAAGCAGCATTGCGAAATCCAAACTCCGGTCGGATCCCGAACAAAGTTTATCCTATCTCGAGCGCATTTCTTCCACCTCTCAGCAAATGATGGAAAGTATGGACGATATCGTTTGGAGCATTAATCCCATGAATGACACCATGAATAAATTGGTGAATAAAATGCGGGCATTTGCCGGAGGCATATTGGAACCTTTACAGATTGATCTTCAACTGCTATGTGATGACAGCGTTGATCACCTAAAGCTGAACATGGCCGGGAGAAGGGATTTTTACCTCATTTTTAAGGAGGCCATAAACAATGCCGCAAAATATTCGGCCTGCACGCGGATAAAAGTAGAGATGTTTTTGAAGGGCAAGATGCTGCATCTGAAAATTCGTGACAATGGAGTTGGATTTGTTACGGAAGGCAATACCGAAGGCAATGGACTTGGTAACATGAAAAAGAGAGCCGGAAATTTAAAGGCAAAACTGAATATTGAAAGTGTTCCGGGCGAAGGAACCGCTATAGAATTAATAGTAGACTTAAATAAAGTATGATCAAAATATGCATTTATGAAGACAACAAACAAATGCGGGAGAGCCTCTGTTTGTTAATTGAAAGCAGTGGAGATTTTAAATTGGAAGCCTCCTTTGGGCACTGTGTTGACGTTGTGAACGACTACAAACGCAACCGGCCGGATGTGATTCTGATGGACATTGATATGCCCGGCAAATCGGGAATAGAAGGCCTTATCGAATTAAGAACGGCCGGCCTCACCCAGGTGAAAGTGGTGATGTTAACTGTGTTCGACGACAACGCCAATGTGTTTGAAGCCATTAAAAACGGAGCGAACGGCTACCTTCTGAAAAAAACACCGCCCGACCAATTGTTGCAATACCTGAAAGACGCCTACGAAGGGGGTGCACCCATGACCTCCAGCGTTGCAACTCAGGTGTTAAACATGTTCACCGAAGTGTACAAACAAAAAAACGACAGTTACAATTTATCCGAAAGGGAGAGGGAGGTGCTTAAGGCGCTCGTGAAGGGGTATTCCTATAAAATGATCGCCGACGAATTGTTTATATCTATTGACACCGTTCGCAGCCACATCAAAAAGATCTACGAAAAAATGCACGTGAACAGCAAAACGGAGGCGGTGGCACTTGCGTTCCGGAACAATTTACATTAGGGTGTTAACAGAATTTTAGAATTTTGCTACAAGAACCGGGTGATTGCCCGGTTTTTGTTTTTTAGTCAAATCATTTCACACAGATATGTGATTGAAAAGCGCGTTTTACCGCACCATCTTTGCTCAAAAAAAACCATGAAAAAAACTATTTTAAATTTAGTACTGGCCGCAATGGCATTACTAAGCTCAAAGGGTTTGGCGCAAGTAAGCGCGTATACCTTTTCTCAGTCGACCGGGGCTTACGGACCGGTGAATACTGGATCACTTGTTGGAGTTACCATTCAGGATGATGATGTAACCCAGGTGGCCTTGCCTTTTGGATTTACATTTAATGGAACGACGTATTCTACAGTGAATGTATGTTCAAATGGCTATCTGAGTTTCGCGCCGCTAAGTGGATTTGAATATTCGGCCATATCCGATCAGCAAACCTCAGAATTGATTGCGCCCTTTGCTCAGGATCTGTTTATGGGTACCGTTATCACCGGCGACCTGACACAAGGCAGCAACACCATTACCAACGTCTCTTTCATCAACAACCTGAACATTGGAGACAGCATTATGGATTTCTTAGGGGATTTTGGTAACGTAAGCCCAACCATCACTGCCATTTCAATGAATGCCATTGTGGTGAACATTAACGCGCAAAACACAGTGCAGGGAACTGACATCTTTATCAATAATGGCAGCATTCGGCAGAATGTAAGCGGAACCAGTCCAAACCGCGTTGTCGAATTTGAATACAAAAACATGACTCGTTTTGCTGTGTACAATGAATTTTTCAATTTTAAGGTGCGTTTGTTCGAAACCAGCAACAAGATAGAAGTGGCCTATGGCCCCATGTTTGTAGACCTAATTGCTTCGCCAAGCGAAGTGGGTTTAAAGGGCAATAGCAGTTTGGATTTTAATTCCCGTTTGGTGGATGCAAACAACACCTGGGCCACATCAAACGCATCAAGCCTGATCACTGATTTTTGTAATTTTTCCGCTTCAAGTTTCCCGAATACCGGTTTAACCTACACCTGGAACCCCAGTGCTTGCTCAGCGCCGGTGTTGAGTGTGGTTCAGTCCAACTCAGCTGTATGCGCCGGACAAAGTGCTACACTTACCTTAAGCGGAGCCAGCACTTACAGCTGGTCGAACGGGGCCTCAAGTGCTTCTATTGTAGTTACTCCAGCCAATACCACAACGTATACAGCCTATGGTTTTAATGGCGCCTGCAGTTCTACAATGAATGTAGTGCAAACCATCATTCCGGGCCCAATGCTCAGTGTGGCTCAATCGGGGAGCACCATTTGTGCTGGGCAAAACGCGACCTTGAGTCTGAGCGGAGCAAACACTTACAGTTGGTCCAACGGGTCAACCAACGCTTCCATTGTAGTTGCACCGGTAACCACCACCACGTACACAGCGTATGGTTTCAATGGCACTTGCGGTGCTACCTTGAGCGTAACACAAAACGTAACGCAAAATCCTACACTTACTGTTGTGCAAACCAAGTCGGTCATCTGCAGAGGTACCAGCGCTACCATAACGGTTAATGGAGCGAATACCTATACCTGGAGCAATGGGGCCAGCGCATCAGTTGTGGTGCTTAGTCCAACCATGAGCACAACGTATACTGTATCAGGCGCTAATGGGATATGTGTGGCACAAAAAACCATCACACTAATGGTGAGTGCATGCACCGGAATTAATGAGGAAGGGGCACTGAACAAAAATCTGAGCGTGTATCCTAATCCATTCGCGGACGAGTTCAAAGTGGTTAATGTTTTTGAAGAGGAAGCCAACGTTAACCTGTATGATATGTTAGGCAATTGTGTGTACACCGGGAAAATAGAGGCGGAAGCAATTGAAATCATTTCGTGCGGCAATTTGAAAAGCGGAATCTATCTCCTGGTTCTTGATAACAGAGGCCAAAAAGTATCACGTAAAGTGATCAAAAACCAATAGGATTAGATTAGGTTAGTTTGGTCGAAAGGGCTGTCCTCAAAAGGGATGGCCTTTTTTATCAAATGAGGTTTTGAAACTCAAACATCCTACAAAGAAAGAGAATGAAAATGAGAATGAAGAAAACAGAGTCCGAATGCTCGCTCTCATTCTCGCTCTGTTTTAGTAGCCTCACCAGGAATCGAACCTGGATCTAGAGTTTAGGAAACGCTCGTTCTATCCATTGAACTATGAGGCCAAAAATTCAGGCCACAAAACTACAAATTCTTTGCACGTTACGGACGAATTATTTTATGATGTCCTTTTTCCTGCCCGTCCTTATCCCTGATGCTTAATAAATAAACCCCTGAAGACAGCTGAGAAAAGTCAATTTGTGAGTTAAGTTTTAAATCCCCTTCCAAAATCGATTTGCCATTCACATCAAACAAAACATAGGTGCCTTTTGCCACAGCGGGATTCTCGATCGTTAAGACCCCTTTACATGGATTGGGACCAATTTGAACCCGACCAAAGGCTTCAGCATGCTCTTCAAGCGCATCGGGATTCGGCGATATACCCAGAGTTAAATCCCTCACCGATGTCAAAACCTTATTGATAAGCCAGTTTTTTGGATCACATTGCACAGTAAGCACGTTGCCATTTAAGGGTAGGGTGTAGTTTTCAATGGCCTGACTGTGCATAACCCTAATGATTGTGTCGGCTAATCCGCTTCTTGTGATGCGGTATTCAACAGGTGTGATAAACAAAGGCGTTACCCCTGGCATGCTTACACTTTGTGTGCTTTTGAGAAAAAACTGACCATTGGCAAAATTGTAGCGTATGTCAAACGTCGGATACCCTTCACCATAATACCACTGATTAAAAAACTGAGTTGGATTAATGCCTGTTTGGGTTTGGTAATAATTTTGAAAATCAACAGCAGAGGCGGTACTGTTTTTATAAAGATTTTGAAATCCTCTAAGGGTTTGGAACCAAAGGCTATCATTATTGGTTAAGAACCTTAAACTATGGATCACCGCACCCCCCTTGTCATAGGTCAAACGCCCTGAAAAGATCCTTCCCGTGTTCATGGTATCGCTGCCTGTGAAAAATATGCTGCCCCCGGGCTGACTCATCACGTTGTTGTGCACCGCATTCAGGTTACCGGCGAAATTTGAAGGGTCGAGAAATTCAGCGACCAAATGTTCGGTGTAAGAAGCAAACCCTTCGTTGATCCAAATGTCGCCCCAGCTTTTGCAAGTCACATTGTCGCCCCACCACTGGTGCCCAAGTTCGTGTGCATTGATGTAATAGTCAAAAAACCCCTGACTGGTCATGGTTTGGTGTTCCATGCCCCCGCCAAATGGGGCCATACAATTCCCGTACTTTTCCTTGTAAAAAGGGTACATGCCGTACTTTTCACTCAAAAATTCCAACACCTGTGGTAAATCGTCAAGGCTTGGTTTTTGTTGGTTGATCCAATTGTTGTTGTTGATGGCATTGTCGTAAATGTAATTTTGTATGAGGATGGAATCTCCCGGCAGGTATTGGGGATGCGCGTACAAATTGTATTCCTTGTATTTGGCTGTGGCCACTGAAATTAGATAATAATCAATCGGAGTTCTGGATTTCCACTCGTATCGTTTTTTGTTGCCAACATTCACCACATTGCTCAATACACCGTTCGATCCGGTTTTATTTGTTGAATCCGTTGTTACAAATACCCAGCTCGAATCAATCTTGTCCGTTAATATCTGTTTACATGGCCACCAATGGTACCCGACAAAACTTTCGCTAAGCGACCAGGTGGCCTGATTTCCCCAGGAACCGGAAGTACCCATGTTGTAACCGCCCCCAATGGCTCCGCCCCCCGAAGGCGCAGTGCCTTTGTAATAAATAGTGACTGTAAAACTGTTTCCATTATTGAGCGCAGTTGGGGCTTTAATTTTTACCATACTGTCCTGACGCAATACACTTACCAATTGGTTGTTGAACCTAACGGAATCAATGCTGTGGTTCAGGTGCAGTAAAGTTTGAAAGGTATCCAAAACAGCCGAAGTTACAGTAGCCACCGTGGTGACCCCACCCTTAATGTACTTGGTATTTCGCTCCATTTCAAGATTAAGGTGCACAAATTTGATATCGTACTTTATTTCATGAGAAGTTTGCGGAGCCAAAGCAGCCAGTTTTGACTGCATCTCGATGTGGGTTTTGTATGCCTGTTGTTTGTGTTTGGCACAAGGATGTTCCTGAGCTGTTAAACCTAAGGTCAATAAAGTCTGAGTAAGCGCGATAAAATGTTTCATATTAAAAAATGAACCTTAAAGTTAACCAAAAGAAGCCGGCTTTTCACTTCCTTTCTTTTATTTTCAGGATAGGATTAAGCCCTTAACTTTGCGCCCATGTTAAAAAACGACCTGGTACTACGTGCCGCAAAAGGAGAAGAAGTAGAACGCTCCCCCGTTTGGCTCATGCGCCAGGCGGGCCGAGTGCTACCTGAATACCGGGCCACCCGGTCAAAAGCCGCCAATTTCGTTGAATTTGTAAAAAACCCTGAACTCGCAGCGGAGGTTACCATACAGCCGGTTGACATATTGGGCGTTGATGCCGCCATCGTGTTTAGTGATATTCTGGTGATTCCCGAGGCCATGGGACTTCCCTATAAAATGATAGAAGCCAAAGGACCATGGTTTGAAAAGACCATTCAGTCTAAAGCAGACGTTGAAGCCCTTCGTGTGGCTAATGCCGGAGATCTGGATTATGTGATGAAAGCATTGCAACTCAGCAAAAAGGGGCTTAACAACAGGGTACCGCTCATCGGTTTTTCCGGCGCGCCCTGGACCCTTCTCGCCTATATGGTGGAAGGCAGCGGAAGCAAAACCTTCAGCAAAGCCAAACAGTTTTTGTATACACAGCCTGAATTGGCCCATCAAACCCTTCAGAAAATCGCCGATTCCATTATTAATTACTTGAAGGGTCAGGTAAATGCAGGCGCTGATATGTTGCAAATTTTTGATTCCTGGGCCGGTGTGTTAAGTGAGAGCATGTACTATGAGTTTTCTCTAAAATACATTTCCAAAATTTGTGATGCGATTTCGCCTTTGGTTCCCATAACCGTTTTCGCAAAGGATGCGCATTACGCTCTTCAAAAAATTGCGGAAACCTCATGCCATACCATTGGATTGGATTGGACGATTGATCCAAAAACAGCCAGAACACAAACCCATGGCAAAACCTTGCAGGGCAATGCCGATCCTTGTTTGTTATACGCTTCCGATGAAAAAATCGTGAACGAAACCGAAGCCATGTTAAGGGCCTTTGGAAAGCAGCGCTACATTTGCAATCTGGGGCACGGGCTGTATCCCGACCTCGAAAAAGAGAAAGTGAAACTTTTTGTGAGCATCGTAAAAAACTTTAAAGGTTAAACATGAAAACAGCAATTGTTATAGGCTCTACAGGACTGATTGGTTCTGAATTGGTTCAGCAACTTTTAGGAAATTCAAATTATAGCAAGGTGCTGCTGCTGAATCGCCGGGCCGGTGGTGTAACGCATTCAAAACTAACAGAACACATCATCAATTTCGACGCACCTGATTTGAGTGCTGTGAACGGAGAGGATCTGTATTGCGCGATTGGCACCACCATTCGCAAAGCCGGCTCCAAAGAAGCCCAATACAAAATCGATTGTGAATACCCAAGCACTTTGGCTGCGCTTTTAAAACCTCAGGGTGTGAAACAAATTTTACTGGTGTCCTCCATCGGGGCCGATGAAACCGCTTCTAATTTTTACCTGAAAACCAAAGGGCAACTCGAAAAAAACATCCGCGATTTGGATTTTGAAAGCACCATAATTGTCAGGCCCTCCATTCTTCTTGGAAAACGAAAAGAATTCCGTTTGGGAGAAAAAATAGCCATCGTTTTGATGCAATTGCTCTCTCCCTTAATGCTCGGTAGTTTTAAAAAATACAGAGGGGTTCAGGCCGCTAAAGTGGCAGCAAAAATGATTGCATCTGCTAATTCCGGATTAAAAGGCCTGCAGATTATTGAGTCCGACAAAATCAATTAAAGCCACAATTCCTGATTTTTACTGCTGCTTTCAGGATATTTAACAGGAATATCACTTTCTTTTTACTTCATAGTGAGTGACTTGGCCTGAAATGCCGAAAAATTGACTATCTTTACGGCCTTAAAAAAAGTTCATGTCTGAAATTAGAAACATTGCCATCATTGCCCACGTTGACCACGGTAAAACCACTTTGGTTGACAAAATTTTA
>Ga0154020_10002847_pt1 | contig 21030 bp, 24 predicted proteins | sample Klosneuvirus_201_FD_109709 | JGI IMG/M metagenome (GOLD analysis project Ga0154020, IMG submission 109709) | Active sludge microbial communities from wastewater, Klosterneuburg, Austria - Klosneuvirus_20160825_MG | ecosystem: Engineered > WWTP > Aerobic digester > Activated sludge | place... | reverse complement strand
TTCGTTGAAGAAGCGGGTGGCCATTTCTGGGTTTAGGGCGAGCTCGCGGTGCAGGACCTTGATGGCGGCGCGAATGCCGATGTCCTCGCGGAGGGCTTCATAGACGACTCCCATGCCGCCCTCGCCGACCTTTTGCACCAAGCGATAGTTTCCGACGACCTGGCCGATCATGAGCTATGGCTATAGGGGTCGCCGTGCGTCTGAGCAGACACAGGCCATGGTGGAAGTGTCCCACGGCGCAGCCTGGCCAGACAAAGCTTTTCTATTGCGGGCTTATCGAGGCAGCAGCAGCGGGTCAGACGCGGGTCAGACGCGGGTCAGACGCGGTCGTCTTGATAAAAGAGCGTGATCGCGAGGCAGTGGAAGGCTTCGTCGCTCGATTGAGTGACGATGGTGTCGACAACCTTCAGCTCAGGCCGCTCAGCCAGCCAAGCGGTGACTTTCTCACCCAGCTGATCGCGCTCCTGAGCCATCGTCGCGGAGAAGACCTTCACGCCATTGAACTTGTTCTTGTCGCTCATCCACCCGCTCCCCGGTTGGTTTGCCGTACCAACCAACTAGACCGCGCCATGGGACAGCTCGTCAAGTCGCTTCGCCGTCTCGGGCTGCATGCAGGATCTCCTCGGTGGAGAGCAGGCGATTGGCGGTCTTGGCCAGCGCGAACACCCGCTTGACCACCTCCGTCGAGGCTGGCACGCCGTGCCGCTCGAGCCAATAGCAGACGTTGGACTCGCCCGACATCGGCCCGATCTCGATTTCTTGGCTACGCCCAAACATCGCGGCAGGCACGCCCGAGTAGATTCGATCGGCCAGAAAGGCGTCCCCTTTGCGCTCCGCCTTGATGATCGCCGCGGCATGCACACCCGTCGCTGTCCGAAAGGCATCGCGCCCGAACACCGGGTAGTTGTAGGGCATCGGCACTTTGCAGGCCCGCGACAGAAGCGCACACAGCGCGTCGAGCGCCGACAGATCACGGTCCTCGGGCAGCGCCCCCATCAGGAACAGGTTGACCAGCAGCTGATCGAGCGCCGCATTGCCGACCCGCTCACCGACGCCCAGCACCGTGCCATGGATGCGATCGGCCCCCGCCCGTAGCGCCGACAGCGAGTTCACCACCGCCAGCCCGCGATCGTTGTGACCGTGCCAGTCGATCCCGACCTTCCCTTCGAGCCCCATCCCATCGACGATGGCCCGCGTGAAGCGGACCAGACTCTCGACCCCTGCCGGCGTGGCATGCCCGACGGTGTCACACAGGCATAAGCGCTGCGCCCCCGAGTCGACGGCATTGCGAAACAGCGCCGCCAGCATCTCGGGGCGCGAGCGAATCGTGTCCTCGGTCACGTAGGTGCAAGGAAGGTTGTTACTTGTCGCAAACGACACCGCCTCTGCCGACATCTTGAGGATTCGGTTGGCGTCCCAGCTCTCCGCGAACTGGCGAATCGGCGAGCTGCCGATGAAGGTCATGACCTCGACGGCAATGCCTGCCTTCTGCGAGATCTCGACGATCGGCCTGATGTCCTTGAGGTGCGTCCGCGCCGCGCAGGCGGGCCTAATCGCCAGCTTGCGATCGCGGATCTCCGTCGCCAGCCTCACACCATCCTCGACCGCGCGCGGCCCCGCACCCGGCAGCGCAATGTCGACATGCTCCACCCCGAGTCGATCCAGCAGCACCACCAGCTCGATCTTGTCCTCGATGGTGGGGTCATGCACCGACGGTGACTGTAGGCCATCGCGCAGCGTCTCATCGAACAGCGCGAACTTCTTGGGCCACAGCGGCGCGTGGGTATCGTGGACGTTCCAGTCGTAGATGATGTCTGAGGCTGCTTGTCGGGTCATGACGGCCTCTCGCTAGATGCTCTCAATGGCGACTGCGATGCCTTGACCACCACCGATGCACGCCGAGCCAATCGCCCGCTTGCCACCGCGACGCTTGAGCTCGTGCAGCAGGTTGGCGGTGATGCGCGCGCCCGACGCCCCGAGTGGATGCCCCAGCGCAATCGCGCCACCACAGACGTTGCTCTGGGCCAGCGGCAGACCCAGCTCCTTGGCCACCGCCAGGAACTGTGGTGCAAACGCCTCATTGACATCGAACAGGTCGTAGTCGCTGATCTGCGTCCGCGTCGCGGCCAGCAGGTTACGAATCGCCGGCACCGGACCGATCCCCATGATCGTCGGGTCACAGCCCGAGACACCCCAGCCCGCCAGTCGACCGAGCGGCTTGTAGCCCTTGGCCTCGGCATGCTCACGGGTGGTCAAGATCAGCGCCGCGGCTCCGTCACAGATGCCCGAAGCATTGCCCGCCGTGATCACGCCGTCCTTCTTGAACACCGTTGGCAGCTTGGCCAGCGTCTCCAGCGTCGTCTGCGGTCGCGGATGTTCGTCCTGCGCGACGCGGATAGGTCCCTTCTTGCTCGCGATCTCGATCGGCGCCAGCTCTGCCTCGAAGTAGCCGTGGCTCTGCGCCTCGTGCCAGCGCTGCTGCGAGCTAAGCGCAAGCTCGTCACACTCGAGTCGGCTGATCTGGTACTGCTCTGCCAGCTTCTCGCCAGTCAGCGCCATCGGCATGCCGGTGAAGGTATCGGTCAGCGCGTCCCACAGGGTGTCGCTTACCGCCGGTGGCTTACCGAGCGGCCAGCCCCAGCGCGCCCCCCGCAGCACATGCGGCGCCTGCGACATCGACTCGGTACCACCACACAGCACCGTCGTCGCCGATCCGAGGAGAATCTGCTCAGCCGCCGAGATCACCGCCTGGAAACCCGAGCCACACAGCCGATTGAGCGTCAGCGCGGGCGCCGGCACCGGCACCCCAGAGCGCAGGCCGACGTGACGAGCCAAGTAGATGGCATCCACCGAGCTCTGCTGCACATTGCCGAAGATCACCTGCTCCACGTCCGTGGCCGCCACTCCACCTGCCACAAGCGCCGCCTTGGCTGCGTGAACCGCCAGGTCCGTCGCAGAAAAGTCCTTGAGCGCTCCGCCGTAGGCTCCAAAGGGAGTCCGCTTGGCAGCGACAAACCATAGATCTTTGCTCGTCAGGTACATGCTTTTCCTCTCTTACAATGTCGTCGGCTACAAAAAGCGGCCCATCATAGCGATGCGCCTCCTTGTTGGTCAACGATACGCCCCCTGCCTCACTCGGGGCGACTCAGCGGGGTGCGCTCTCGACGGAACGAAGCCTCACGACGCTCAGATGTCAGAGCAGGCCAGAGGGCAGCAGCCGACACGATTTTTCAGCCGCGCCGGCCAGGAGAACTGTGATATCTAGTAAGGCTACTTCGGTACCTTTTCCAACCCCGGCACCGTCTCGCAAGCTGCACGGCGGCCCAGGGGTGAAGGAGCATGGGAGATGGTGTACACCGGCGTGAAGGTCTTTTCGGCGACCAAGGCTCGTGAACGAGAAGAGCTAGGCGAAAACATCTCTCGTTGGCTGCGCAACAACCCGTCGCTGCGCGTCGTTGACAAGGTCGTCACGCAAAGCTCCGACCGCGAGTTTCACTGCCTCACCATCACCCTCTTTTACGTCAAAGAAGCGAAGACCGCGTAGCCACGAGCGGCCCTCCCCGGCTCGCGCCGGTTAGTGTGAGGTCCCGCGACGCAGCGCCTTCTCGACGAACAGCAAGCGATCCTGACCAAAGAACAGCTCCGGCTCGCCGTGATGCTGGGCGACGCGGAACGACGGGACCCCGAAGCAGCCCCACTCCTCCGCCTGCTTGGTGTTGGCCAGCAGCTTCTCTTTGACCTCCGTCTCCCCGACTCGCTCGAGCAGACTGATCGGCAGACCCGCCTCGGTAAGTGCCCGCTCCAGCACCGACAGATCCCCGAGGTCCTGATCCTCCGCCCAGTAGAGCCGAAACAGCGCGTGGGTCAGCGGCCCAATCTTGTCGCCGGCCAGCAGGGCGAGCCGCAGCGCCGTCACAGTGTTCATCGGAAAGCGCGACGGAAAGTGGAAAGTCACCCCGTAGTAGTGTGCCCAACGGCTCATGTCGTCGACGGAGTGACGCCGCTTGCTCTCTGGATAGGTCGTGATCGGAACCATCGGCGTACCGATGCTGCGAAACAGCCCACCGAGGAGAATCGGGAAGAACTCGACCTCGGCCCCGCAGCCCGCCGCCAGCTCGTCAATCTGCGTCGAGGCCAGGTATGCAAAAGGACTCGAGAAGTCATAGACAAAGGTCAGCTTGCGCGCCTGATTGGCAACCTGCGCCCCTTGTCCACCGACGGCAGCGGTCGGCAGCCGGCGCGCTGAGCGGGAAGTCTCCGCCGGCCCGGCCAGGGGGTGACTGCGCAGCGCATCTTCGACGAAGTGCAAGCGATCCTGGCCAAAGAACAGCCGCGGTCCACTCTCCGTCTCGACGACAAAGGTCGGCACTCCGAACACTCCGTCGGCGACTGCCTCATCGGTCCGGCGCCGCAGCTCGGTCGCCACCGTCGCACTCAGCAGCCCCTGCTGCGCATCCTGCCGGGACAGCCCCACCGACTCGGCGATCTCGAGCAGCACCTCGACATCGGCGACGTCGCGACCCTCGACCCAGTAGGCCCGATACAGCGCCACCATCAGCGCCGGTACGCTCAGCCGGGGTGCCCAGGTCAGAAGCCGCATCGCCTCGACCGTCCGCCGCGGATGAGCCGCCGGGAACCGTAGCTCGACCCCGAAGTGCTCGGCCCATCGCGCCACATCAATCCGGGTCATCGCCTGCCGACTCTTGGGACCACCCGCCGGCTCCGACGCCAGCGACTTGAGCAACCCACCGAGCAGGATCGGACGATGGTCGATCCGCGCCCCCAAGCGCTCCGCCCACGCCGGTAGCTGCGTCGAAGCGAGATAAGCGTACGGACAGACGATGTCGAAATAGAACCGGACCTCGGGTCGGGCACCGCCTTGATGGCGATCACCGAACGCCGAGTTGAGCGCGGGTTGAGGAATGGGCATTCCTACTTGGCCTCAAGCTCGATCGAGAAGCTGGCCTTCTGGGGATCGCAGGTCGTCTCGGTGCAGACAGCGAACTTCAGCTCGCCGGGAATGGTCTTTTTGCCGGCTTCACTGCTGGTTAGCTGGACCTCGAAGCGCCCCTCTTGCTCGGTCAGCTTGCCATCCTTGCCCGACAGCTCGCTCTTAGCCGCCACCACGCCCGCCGGCGGCGACAGCTTCAGCTTGGTCGGAAACTCCTTGTTGACGTGATAGCCCTTGGCTGGCGTAAACAGCACCGTGACCGTCGCCGGCTGGCCCTTCTTCGCACTCACCGGCTGGACGGTGAGCGTGTAGGGCTTACCTGCCACCGCACCGACCAAGCTCTCCGACCGTGCTACTCCACCCCAAGCAAAACCCGCAGTTACCACCAGCGCCAACACGAAGCGAGAGAATCGCGTGCTCATCGGTCTCCTCCAAATCGGTCTCAGTATAGAGACGACGGGCTGCATCGCCAGACCTTCATTTCGACCATCCTTTGCGATTGACCGATCCAGCGTGCCTTCGTACCGTCCGCGCCATGATGGCACTGCGCGCTCGCCAACCACTCGTCTACGCTTTGGGTCTATGGGCCCTCTGCGCGGCCCCCCACTCCCTCTTCGCGAAGGAGTCGAGCAACGTCATCGCCCGCTCCCTGCCCGCCGCCACCGGCGTGCGCACGTTTGCCGAGACCATTCTCGATGCCCCCGCCGCCAAGGTCGCCGCGATGCTGGCCGAGCCCGCCAACTTCATCCCGCTGTTCCCCGCCCACTCCGTCGAGGTGTTGTCCGCTCACGCTGACCGCCGCGTCGTCTCCATCGAGATGCGCAAGCCGTGGCCGGTCGGTAGCGTCAAGTGGGTCGAGGAAGTCGTCTCGCTCGAAGATCCCCAAGACCATTCCTTCATCGTTGAGCGCACCGCTCATCCCGGCTACTTCCGGCGCTTGGTGTCACGCTGGCGCGTCGAGCCGCTGTTGGACAGCGAACACGAGCGCTGCCGGGTGACTTACGATGTGGCGCTGGAGCTTACGCGCTGGGCGCCGGACTGGATTCTCCGGCGCAACCACTTGGGAGGGGTCAAAGAGACGATGCAGAGACTGCGTAGCCTGATCCTAACCGGTCGAATCGCCGAGGCCGAGGTCGCTCACCAGTAGCCCTGGAGCATCGCCGAGCCACCCAGCGTGTTGATGTCGTCGACAAAGTAGCGACGACCGGGCTGGTTGATGCTCGCGCGGTAGGCCGGGTTCCAGTCCATCGGGCACGACAGGTCGACGCGGTTCGAGTTGCAGGACTGTGCCGTCGTAACACCAGCCGGCAGCACCCGGTTGGCCGGGTTGGTGCGGTCCACGTTCGACGGATAGCTGGTGGTACCGGCATCGTCGGTCGTGACCAAGTGACTCTGCGTGCGCGAGTAGGTGAAGCCGAGCCGCAGCCTCATGTGGTGAAACAGCTCGAGGATCACGCCGGCGTCCGCCGTAAACGTCATGTAGTTCTCGATCAGCGTGATGCCCGTGTACGGCTTCTGGTAGTACGGGCTGGCGCCGGGCAGACGGTAGCCGTTGTGCGGCGTGTTGGTCGGCGTCGTCCCAGGGGTCCGGCAAGCCGGGTTGAAGGTACCCTGCGTCACCGTGCCGCCACCGACCTTGCCAGGCTCCGGCGGAGTCGCGTCATAGGCCGAGGTGTCCCTGTAGTTGAACGCCGCCGGCAGGGCCGTCTGATCGTCGCAGATCAGCGCGTTCGACGAGGCCAGCAGCTCCCACGCCTCCGAGTACCCGCGACCGAGGAACGTGAAGTTCAGCCCGCCTCGGAAGTCGAGCGCGAGGCGGTGCCCCTTCGCCTTCTGCTCCCACGGCGTTGCTTCGAAGCCGAAGGTCAGGTTGGCTTGCTGCTGCGGCGCCGGGCGCTTCTGCTGGAAGCCGTAGTCGGTCGCCCACGGCGTATCGGTGCGACGGGCAATCGGCAGGGTATAGGCCAGGGCGAAGTACGGATCGACGTACTTGAACTTGTGCGAGATCGCCGTGCGGGCCACCAGCTTGTCCAGGCCATCGCTCACGCCGCGCCAGCCCTTCTCAGAGGTGTTGGCGTTGTCGATCAGCGCTTGGCTCGAGGCGCTCGGATTGGCCGACGCATCGAAGCCGGTATAGGCACGGGTGTTGTCGTACCCCATGACGTTACCGATCGAGAGCTGGTACTCGACCCCAATCACCCAGGTCGGCTTCGATGGATCACGCTTCTGCGAGACCGGCGCGCCCATCAGCCACAGGTTGATGGTGTCGAGTCCGTCCATCCCGGTCGAGCGCAGGCCAGTCGCGCCACGCGTCGGCGGCGTAAACACGGTACGGCCCCGCAAGTCCGCAGGCTCGATCGGGTAGATGCCGTCGAGATAGGTCGAGGAAGCGTACGCGATGCAGTCCCAGCCGCTCTCGCCACCGGCTCCATCACTGGCCGGCGCCGCGCAGTTGTTCCAGCCCGCGTTGCGGTCGAGTCCGTAGGTCCGCTCATCGCGGAGCACGATCGGCATCCGCACCCCGATCTCGAGATCGCGGAACACGCCAATCGCCAACTCCACTGCCAGCGATTGTCGCTTCTGCGTATAGAGCAGGTCGGGAACCCGCTCGGTCCGCGCCAGATCCGTACCGCCATATTTGCTCAGCAGGTAGTTGCGGGTCGTAGAGCTCTGGATGAGCGGCAGCGACTCGCGACCAATGCTGGCAGTCTTGGACGTGTAGGAATATTTGGCGCCCACGCGAAAGCCAAATGGCTTCTTGTTTTCAAACTCAAAGGAGCTGGCGACATCGGTTGGTTCGGCAGCTTGAGCGGGCAGGTCGTAAAGAGACACAAGCCCCCAGGTGCAGAGGGCGGCGGCGAAATAGACTCGCATAGCGAAACGGTACCGCTTGCCCAGCACATGAGTCAAGTACCCGGTCGCACTATGTGAAAGCCATCGACGACTGCCACCACTGCAGCGTCTATTGGGGTGATGGGGGCCGCTGTAGGCGAGACGGACTCGGCAGCCACGCGAGCGGCGTGGCCAAACGCCACGATCACGTCGTCGCCAACCCCCGCGTCCAGAAGATCGATGCAAACCACCGCTTCGCTGTCCAAGTGGTTGGCCATGGGCGGCGGGATGGCGGACGGGGCGACGGACGCCGCGGCGGGATTCGGGCTGGCTTCGGCTGCGCTCGGATGGGCGAGCAGGTCGGCGAGGTGGTAGGGCCTGACCAGCAAGAGCTTATGACCAGTCACCGCCGGCCACTTGACGGTAGACCAGACGGTGCCAACGACCTTGCCAACAAACATGAGGGAGGGCTCCTTATTCGGAATCCAGCAGCAGGGCGACGGCGGCATCAGCGAGGATGGCGCGGTTGTCTGGGCCGGGCTTTATCACGTTGCGCGCGCCGGAGCCGTAGGCCACAAGCACCTGCTGGCCAAGCCTGCCATCCAGCGTGTCGATCGCCACCACCAGCTGCCCATAGAGCAGCGGCGTGGCGTCGGCAGCCTGAGCGGCCTCGCTGCTCGCAGTCTCCACCACCAGCTTGAGGCTACAGCCTGCCAGCGCCTCCACCTTGCGAGACGCCCAGACCTCTCCGACGAGCAGAGCGCGCTTCATCGCGAGGACTCCTTGTGCGCAAACGACGAGGGCAGCACCGTCTTGAAGGGCCGGCCTAGGCCGCTACCGTCGCCACTGCTCGGGCCGATCTCCACCTGATCGACGATCGCCATCACCGCGGCCTCGATCGGCAGCAGCGCCGCACTGGCATAGCCCGGACCCGGCCCGCGGGGCTGCACCTGTGGCAAGAGGGACTGCCGCGCCGGCTCGCCCAGGCACACCACCACGTCGTCCCCTGGACCTGCGCCCAAGGTATCGACCGCGACCAAGTGCGCGACCTCAAAGGGCGGACAGTACCAGTAGTGCGGCTCGACGAGGAGCAGCTTCCGGCCATCCAGTCCTCGATGCCGCCGGGCCGCCCAGACCTCACCGATCACGCGACCCAGGATCATGCCTGAGCCTCGCCCGGTAACCAGCCTGGAGCCATGTCGGTGCCATCGACGATCCCGACGATGATGTCTTTGTCCGCGACCTGCGGACCCACCGTCAGGTCGCGCACCCTCGACCCATGGGCCACGATCACCCACTCGCCGGGACCCGCTCCGAGTGCATCCACTGCGCACAAGCGGCTACCGTCCCGGGTCTCAAGCTCTAGCAGCTTCTGCCCGGTCAGGCTCTGAGCCCGCCGCGCCCCCCACAGCGGTCCAACGACGCGGGCAAGTCGCACGACTACTTCTTGCTGGCCTGGGCGCGCTTGGCCGAGCGCTCGACCGACAGGTAGCGATCGTAGAGCTTGCCGATCGGCAGCGTGACCAGCTTCGAGCGGAAGTCCTGGTCCTTGCCGCGCTTCTGAAGACCGAGCAGCGCGTCGACCAGCTTCTCCTTGCTACCGAAGCGCTTCGAGACCTGGCTGCCGACCGTGTGCAGCTTCAGTAGCTTGGCGTTGGCGGCGGTCAGAAGCTGCTGCTTCCACGCATCCTTGTCCTCAGCGCGATCGAGAACACCCTCGGGAAGCGACACCAGGGCATCGACCAGCTTCTCCTTCGAACCAAAGCTATCCTTCACCTGGGCAAGCGGTGATTTTTTCATCGTTCTATCTGCTCCTAAACTGTGCGTACGCGACGGGAAATTGAAGCTCTGCGCGAGATAATGGGCTTTTCACTGCTCAACCCGACGCGCCGTGAGTGCCGGGACTTTATCACCGGCTCCCTTTTCTCCTCAAGCATGTTTTCCGGTTGGCAGTAGATGAAGATCGCGGGGCGGCTAGCGCAGGGCCGTACCCGGGGGAACTTCGCGGTCGCCCGTGGCCAGGCCGAGAAGCTGATCATCCCCCAGCGCCAAGATCATCCCCGACGACACCAGGCCGCCGATCTTGGCGGGCTTGAGGTTGCACAGCAGCACCACGCTCCGACCGACCAGGCTCTCGGGGCTTGCCAGCTCGGCAATGCCCGCGATCACCTGGCGCTTGCCGAGTGGACCCAGGTCCAGCTCGACCTTGAGCAGCCGATCTTTCTTGGGCACCCGCTCCGCCGACAGCACTTTGGCGATGCGCAGGTCGAGCTTCTTGAAGTCGTCGATCGACACCTCCGCCGGGGGGGCCAAAGTCTTCGTCTCTGCCTTGGCTGCCGGGTTGATCGCCGCCGCAGGAATTGGGGGCGCCGAGGCTTGGGCCTTGGCCTCGGCCTCGCGCCGGGCCGCCCGCCACTTGTCGAGAAGCTCTTTCTGCTTGTCGGGGTCGAGCCGGGGATAAAGCGTCGCGCCTTTGCAGACCGCCGTGCCATCGGGGAGCACGCCCCAAGCACTCGGCCAGCTCGCCGCCTCGGGGGAAGGAAGTCCGAGCTGCCGCCGCAGCTCGAGACAGCGCTCCGGCATAAACGGCTCCAGGAGCAGCCCCAGCCAGCGCAGTAGCTCCAGCACGTTGTACAGGATGTGATCGGCGCCCCGTGGATCGGTCTTTACCTTGGTAAACGGCGCTTCCTGCTCCAGATAGGTGTTGCCCTCGCGGACCAGCGAGAAGATCGCCTCCAGCGCCTTCTGCGGCTGAAGCTCCGCCATCGCCACCTCGACCTGGCTGCGCACCGCCTCGGCCCGCAGCCGCAGTCGCTCGCCGCGCGCCTCTGGACTCGCCTCAGCCGCCCAGCGCCGCGCCCGGCCCTCGCAGAACTTCTCGACCATCGCCAGGCTGCGATGGAGCAGGTTGCCGAGGTCGTTGGCCAGCTCGCTATTATAGCGCTGGAGCAGCGCGTCGTAGGAAAAGTCACCGTCCTCACCAAGCGGGATCTCGCGCAGCAGGAAGTAGCGCAGCGCACTGGCCGACAGATCGGCAGCCAGCGCCCGCGGATCGACGACGTTGCCGAGCGTCTTGCTCATCTTCTCGCCATCGACCGTCCACCAGCCGTGGGCCAGGATCTTGCGCGGCAGCGGCAGCCCCACCGACATCAGCATCGCCGGCCAGTACACCGCGTGAAAACGCACGATCTCTTTGCCAACCAGGTGAATCGCCAGCGGCGACTCCGGGGTGCCCCAGAACGCCGCCTTGTCCGGGTTGTCTTGCAGCGCCGAGTAGTAGTTGGTGAGCGCATCGATCCACACGTAGATGACGTGGCGCGGATCGCCCGGCACCGGCACGCCCCACGAAAAGGAGGAGCGCGACACCGACAGATCGCGCAGACCCGACTCCACGAAGGTCCGCACCTCGTTCATGCGACGCGGCGGCGCGATGAAGTCGGGCTGGCTGGCGTACAGATCGAGCAAGGGCTGCTGATACTTCGAGAGCCGGAAGAAGTAGCTCTCCTCGCTGCGCTTCTCGACGGGTCGCTTGTGATCCGGACACAGGTTGCCGGGCAGTAGATCCTTCTCGAGCAGGAAGTTCTCGCAGCCAACGCAGTACAGCCCCTCGTAACGATCCAGGTAGATGTCGCCCTTGTCGACCATGGTCCGCCACAGCCGCTGGACAACCTGCTCGTGGCGCGGCTCAGTGGTACGAATGAAGTCGTCATTGGCAATGTCGAGCCGCTGCCAGGTCTTCTTGTACTCCTCTGCAATCAGGTCGACAAACGCCTGCGGTGACATCCCCTTGGCCTGGGCAGCGCGCTCCAGCTTCTCGCCATGCTCGTCGGTACCCGTGAGGTAGAAGACGTTCTCCGCGCCACGCCGCAGCCGCTCGTAGCGCGCCAGGGCATCGCCGACGATGGTGGTGTAGGCGTGGCCGATATGAGGAACGTCGGAGACGTAATAGATCGGAGTCGTCAGATAAAAACGAGCGGAGGAAGAGGCTGACATGGGCCGCAAACGTAGCCGCAGCCCCCTTGGAACGTCAACGGCGGCGTCAACCGGGCGAGACCGGCGTGAGCCAGCGCGAGTACGGGTGAAGCTGCCCGCTCGTGGCGGCGAAGAAGGTCTGCTGGATGCGCTTGGTGATCGGGCCAGGCTTGCCAGCGCCGATCGCGCGATCGTCGATCTCGCGCACAGGCGTCACTTCGGCGGCGGTGCCGGTCAGGAAGACTTCGTCGGCGAGCAGCAGCTGGTCGCGCGCAATCGGCTCCTCGCAGGTCGGAATCCCCAGATCCCGCGCCAGCGTCAGCACCGAGTCCCGGGTGATGCCCTCGAGAATGGCTGCCGACAGCGGCGGGGTCACGAGGCGGCCCCGAATCACCGCGAAGATGTTCTCGCCGGTGGCTTCGGCAACCTGGCCCTGACCGTCAAGCATGATCGCCTCGTCGTAGCCAGCCTTGATGACCTCACGCTTGGCGAGCACCGAGTTGACGTACTGGCCGCAGATCTTGCCCTTGGGCAGACCAACGGCCATGTTGTTGCGGCCAAACGACGAGATCTTGGCGCGGATGCCGTTGGCGACGCCGTCTTCCCCGAGGTAGCGACCCCAGACGTAGGCAGCGACACCGACGCGGACCGGCGGGTCCATCGCCCCGAGCCCCATCGAGCCATCACCCAAAAAGACCAGGGGCCGCAGATACGCTGCGTGCAGCCCGTTGGCTTGCAGCGTCTCGATGCAGGCAGCATTGACCTGCTCGCGGGTATACGGCACGTCGATCAGGCACAGCTTGCACGAGGCAAACAGCCGCTCCGTGTGCTCGCTCAAGCGGAAGACCGCCCCAGAGGCCGGCGCGGTCTGCTGCGCATAGGCGCGGATGCCCTCGAAAGCCGCCAGCCCGTAGTGCAGCGAGTGTGTCAAAAAATGGACGTGCGACTCGTTCCAGGGAACCAGTTTCCCGTCGAGCCAGATGTACTTTTCGGGTTTGATATGAGCCATAGATGCTCCTTGCGCCTACTGTCTCCCTTGGCGTGGGCGGAGACTAAGCGCAGCGTGGTTGCTGCCAGGGACGTTGCCCGCTTGTTCCATCGGTACCACCACGTCCAGCCGTCAGGCAACAGCGAAATCGCGTCGAGCGTTCGACGCTACCACTAACGCGCCGCGTCAGAGCGCAGCAGCACCGCCGCCCCTTGGTCGAGCAGCGCCCGTGCGACCACCTCAGCGAGGGGCAGCGGCTCGCTCAGCAGGCCCTGCGCGGTGGCCCGCAGCACGGTCTTGCCGTCCAGCGAACCGACCATCGCCGTCAAGCGCAGCACCGCTTGCGACCCCACGGAGGCAGTCGGATCGACCGGGAGCCGCTCCGCATACGCGGCCAGGGGTGTCTGACAGCTTCCGCCCAGTCGATGGTTGAGCGCGCGCTCGGCCAGCACCGCTTGCCGCGTCTCGTAGTGATCGAGTCGGGCGAGTCGGGCGAGCGTCGCCCGATCATCGACGCGACACTGCACGGCGAGTGCCCCTTGGCCACAGGCCGGCAGTAGCTCCGTCTCGTTGAAACGGGCGGCGATGTGTTCCCCGAGCCCCAAGCGAACCAGTCCCGCCGCTGCCAGCACCGCCGCATCAAGCTCGCCTTCGAGCAGCTTGCGCAGCCGGGTATCGACATTGCCCCGCAGCGGCACGATCTGGAGGTCGGGACGCAGCGCCAAGAGCTGACACGCCCGCCGCAGACTGCTCGTCCCAAGCCGGGCCGCTTGCGGCAGCCGATCCAAGAGCGCTTGCGCCTGGTCCGATGGTGGCAGCCGGAGCGCCGGGTTTATGAGCAGCGCATCCCACGGCTGCTCGCGCGGAGGAAAGGCCGCGATGCAGAGCCCAGCCGTCTCCTCGGTCGGAACATCCTTGAGCGAGTGAACCGCCAGGTCGGCCCGGCCATCGAGCAGCGCTTCCTCGACTTCCTTGGTGAACAGGCCCTTGCCGCCGATCGCCGCCAGCGAGCGATCCAGCACCCGATCCCCGACAGTCTTGACGACCACCAGCTCCACAGTCAGCGAGAGTTCGTGTGACAACAGCGCAGCCCGCATGTGCTCGGCCTGCCACAGCGCCAGCTTGGAGCCACGGGTGGCAATTCGGACGGTAGTCATGACGACGAGTTCTCCAGGTCTTTGGCGTTTCTGGGCGAAGGCCCCGCTTGCGTCTCGACAGGTCCACTCGGCAGCTCGTCGATCGGCTCCGCCACGGTCCCCAGCAGCTTGTCGAGAGACCACAGCCGGACAATCGCGTCGGCCAGCTCGCCCGCCCCCTCGGCACCGCCCGACTGCTCAGCCTGCTGACGCAGCGCGGTCAGCGGCAGATGGAGCAGCTTGTTGACGATGCTCGGACCGAGACCCGCCACCAGCTGCTTCTGACGGTCTGTGAGCGCGCTCAGCTTCGGCAGAACGCGCGCCACCTCGGCCTGGGCCAGCTCGTGCGCCTGGCTGCGCAGCGCCCGAATCACCGGACTTACGTCTGCGCTCCGGGCTCGCCGGCCTTGCCGCGCCAGCTCCTCGACCACGATGTGATGGGCCGACTCGGCCTCACGCTGCCGCTCCGCCTGCCCGTGCGAGACAACCTGCTGGAGCGCGTCGAGGTCATAGAGGTAGACGTTCTCCAGCTGGCCGACCTGCGACTCGATGTCGCGTGGCACGGCAATGTCGACCAGCAGCAGCCACCGGCCCCGCCGCGCCTTCATGACCCGCGACATCAGCTCGGCACGGATCACGGGGTCGCGCGCCCCCGTCGAGCTGATCACCACCGCGGCCCGGGTCAAAAGCGACTCCAGCCGATCGAACGACTGTGCCTCGCCCCCTAGCTCCGCCGCCAAGCTCTCGGCCCGCCCGAGGGTCCGGTTCACAATCCACAGCGGTGAGACCTCCGCTTGCAGAAGGTGCCGCGCCACCAGCTCGGCCATCTTGCCGGCGCCGACCAGCAGAACCGGCTGCTTGTGCAGGCTGCCGAAGACCTGATGCGCCAGCTGCACCGCCACCGAGGCCACCGACGCCGGATTCTGACCAATCGCGGTCTCGCTGCGCACCCGCTTGGCCACCGCAAACGCCTTGGGGAGAAGCGCGCCGAGCACCGGACCGACCGTGCCAATCTCTTGCGCGGACCGGTACGCCTGCTTGAGCTGGCCGAGGATCTGGGGCTCCCCGATGACCAGCGAGTCGAGGCTCGCCGCCACCCGAAACAGGTGCCCCACCGCCTCCTCACCTTGCTTCTCGTACAGGTGGCGCGCCGCCTCGGGCTGGGTCTGGGTGAGCAGCCCCCGCAGCTCACCGAGCGCCGCCTCATCGCGCAGCGAGCCGTACAGCTCGACGCGGTTGCAGGTCGACAGCAGCAGCGCCTCCCCACACAGTGCCGCCGCCCGCGTCAGCCGGTCGCGCAATTCACTGTCCGGGACCGCCAGCGACTCGCGCAGGGTCAGTGGAGCCGTCCGGTGCGACAGGCCAATGACAAACAGCTTGCTCACGGAACCGCCGACCTCAGATCCCGCAGCAGATACACGCCGAGGATGCTCACCGCCATCGCGAAGCCCAGCAGCGTCCACAGCGCCGCCCTGCGCCCCCGCAGGCCCAGCACCCTCCGCCCGACCAACAGCCCGGCGAAGATCAGCCACGTCAGAAACGATAGCGCATACTGCGGGTGCTGGATGAGGGTCGACAGCTGCGCCGCCATCGCCAGGCTGCCAGGCCGCGGACCCGCCGTGCTCAGCCAGTACGTCCCCGAGACCATCGTCAGCGTGAACGACAAAAGCCCAAAGGCGATGCTCTGATGATTCCAGTCATCCAGCGTCTGGAGCGGCAAGCGCGGCTGGGCGGCATCGAGCATGTGCCGCTTGAGGTGACGCTCACTGAGCAGGTAGACCACGCTGGTCGCCGCGGCCAGGCCGAACAGCGCCGTTCCAATCGTCGCGCAGATGATGTGGAGACTGGCGAGAAGCTGCCGCTGCGCCACCGGACCGGGGTCGACCACCCCAGGCACCAGACGGACGACAATCTCCATGATCATCGCCATCGGCAGAAGCAGCGCCCCGATCAGCGGCGCCGGTCTCTTGCGCGCCAGCAGCGGATACGCCAGCACCAAAAGCCAGGACAGAAAGTATACCGCCTCCCGCGTGGACGAGCCCGGATGCTGACCGCGCAGACACAGCCAAGCGATGTCCGCGACCTGCGAGAACACCGCCAGGAGCAGCACGAGGCGCGCCACCTTGAGCGGCGACTTCAGCAGCGGCTGTGCCACCCCCACGACGTAGAGGGTACACGCCACCGCTTGCAGGGCTAACGTCACGGGAAACAGAGGGGGCATGCGTGAAGCGCGCCCGGCAGGTTTCGAACCTGCGGCCCACGGCTTAGAAGGCCGTTGCTCTATCCGACTGAGCTACGGGCGCAGAACACGTGACGGGACCTAAAGTCGGGGCGAGAGGATTTGAACCTCCGACATCCTGCTCCCAAAGCAGGCGCGCTACCGGACTGCGCTACGCCCCGTGGACTCTCAGCGAGTTCTACGCGAATCGAGCGCAGCAATCAAGCATTAAGCTGCCCAATTCGCGAAAGCAGGTCGGGCAGTAGCGCCAAGACCGCGCGGGTGCGGTGTGAGAGCCGGTTTTTCTCGTCAGAGTTTAGCTCGGCATAGGTAAGACCGCGCCGCGACTCGGGAAGCCCAGCCACCGCAAGCTCCTCGGGATCGGGCACAAACAGCGGGTCATAGCCAAAGCCACCGCGACCGGCCAGCGTCTCCCGCAGCACGCCCCGGCACTCGCCCTCGCGCAAGATGCTCTGCGGCTGCGACTGCCCCGGCGCCAGACCGTACAGGCACAGCGTGCAGTGAAAGCGCGCCTGGCGCCTCGCCACCGGAACGTCGGCCAGGTCGGCGAGCAGCTTGTCGATGTTGCGCTGGTCCGAGCGCGGCTCACCACCCCAGCGGGCCGATTGAACCCCCGGCGCGCCGCCCAGTGCATCCACCGCCAGGCCGCTGTCGTCCGATAGTGACCACAGGCCGGTCCGCTCGAAGGCCGCCCGCGCCTTGATGAGCGCGTTGTCCGCAAAGGTCAGGCCATCCTCGACGACCTCATCGACAATCCCCAGCTCACCGAGCGAGGTCAGGCGCAGACGACCCACAAGCTGCGGCGCCAGGCCGAGCAGCAGGGTCAGAAGCTCATCCACCTTGTGACGATTCTGGGTCGCCAGGCACAGCAAAAGCGGTTCTGACGAGGCGCGCATGATGGCCTATCGCGCCGCTCGCAGGGCAGCCTGCTGGATCTCAAACAGCCGCCCCATCCCGTCCTCGGCCAGTCCCAGCAGCGCGTCGAGCTGCGCCCGGCTGAAGGTGCCCTGCTCGCCGGTGCCCTGGACTTCGACAAACGCTGGCGCCGCTTGTGGCAGCTTGGCCATCACCACGTTCATGTCGACCTCGGCCCGGCTGTCTTCTTCATACGGCAGATCCAGGCACGCCTGGCCATCGACCAGCCCCACCGAGACCGCCGCCACCGCTTGCTTGAGCGCGACCTCCCGAATCAGCTTCTTGTCGGTGAGTCGCCTCACTGCCAGCGCCAGCGCCACGTAGCCGCCGGTGATGGCTGCGGTGCGTGTGCCGCCATCGGCCTGGAGCACGTCGCAGTCTATCGTAAGGGTGCGCGGCCCAAGCTTCGTCAGATCGACCGCAGCCCGCAGCGAGCGACCGATCAGACGCTCGATCTCCTTGCTCCGACCCGAGGGCGACCGCGACACCCGGGTCCCCGTCGAGCCCGGCAGCATGCTGTACTCGGCGGTCACCCAGCCGCTCTGGGGCATGCTCCGCTGGCCATCGGCTGAAGGCTTCGCCCGCAGGAACGGCGGCACCTGCTCATCCACCGACGCGGTACAGAGCACCCACGTTGCACCGCTGCGCACCAAGGCGCAGGCCAGGGGCGCCGTCAGATAGTCCACCTCAATCACCGTGTTGCGGAGCTCACTCGCCGCCCGTCCGTCTTTTCGCATGGCGCGGACCATGTCAAAAGCGCGCCGGACGGTCAAGCGCCGGGCCGAGTGAAGAGTCGCCCCCACGCCGCCGTCTCGTATGGTAGAGGTGTGGAGGTCGTGACGCGCACAACAGTCCATCGCTCGGCGAACAAGACCGCTCCCCGCTGGGTCGCTTGGGGCTGGCTGCTGGGGATGCTGCTGTGCTGGCGGGTGCCCAACGCGGCAGAGCGAATCTTGCCGCTCGGTCCAGCGGAGGTCCACGAGGTCCGCGGCAGCGCCTTTGGCGGCAAGTCGGTCCGTGAGCGGCTGCCGCTGGTCCAAGGGCAGCGCCTGGCGGCTGTGCCTTGGTTCGAGACAGCAGCCGGGGGACGACTGGATCTGCGCTTTGCCGATGGCACGCTGCTTCGTCTCGCCGAGCGCACCAAGGTCACCCTGTTTGGCGCCGAGCGCCGCGTCTGGCTCAGCCAAGGTAAGGTCTTGGTCGTCGGCGATCGAATGGCCGGTGGACTGGCGGTCCTGAGCGAGCTGGCGGCGCTTCTGCCCGAGGGCACCAGCTATCTGGTCGAGGCCACGCCCAAGGCCGATGGCAAGACCCTGGGCCGCTTGACCGTGACGGTAGTCGAAGGGGCAGTCTGTGCCTGCGCCGTGGCCGGAGCCAGCCCAAGTCAGGCGAGTGCCAGCCGCGATGCCATGGTGCTACCGGGCGAACAGATGACCATCGTCGATCTGTTCCGCCGGCCACCGCCCAAGCCGGTCAGCCTGGCCACCATCGTCGGCTCGGAGCCGCTGTGGACGGGCTTTGCCAGCAAGCTGCCCGAGCTGCGCTGGGTCCGGGAGAACCTGGACCAGCAGCGCCGCGGCATCCTGGCCAGTCGCAATGCCCGCCTGCGCCGGGAGATCTTCTGGAAGCGCCCGCCGCATCCGCCGGTACCACCGCCCAAGCAGTTTATCGAGCCAGCCCCCCCGCCGACGGTTCGCTACGACTATCCGCAGTAGGGTGAAGGAACATCGCCGGGACTGGACACTGGAGCCCGTGAAGCACGCCCCAAGCGGTGACAGGTGGCGCCCAATTGGATATAACCGCGATGGTGCGATCGATCTACTACCTGGGACCGCATCCCGATGACATCGCCTTTTCCTGCGCGGGCAGCGTGCTGGCTGACGTGGCGAGCGGCGCCGCTGTGACCATGGTCTCGGTATTTCTGAGCGGCGAGGCTGCGGCCCAGCGACGCACCGAGGACGAACAGGCGGCGAAGGTGCTGGGCTGCAAATATCTCTCGCTCGACCTATTCGATGCCCCCGATCGGCCCGAGATCCATGGCTCTCTGGGGCTGTTTATGCCCTACGGACCGGCCCACCTGGGCATCACCAGCGAGGTGGTGGCTCGGCTGCGCTGGCACATCACCGCGCCGGCGCAGCTACGGGCTCCCCTCGCCGTCGGGGCGCATATCGATCACCGCATCGTCCATGAAGCGGCGCGCTCGCTCGCCTTCGAGCTGAAGCTGGGTCTGGCCTACTTTGAGGATCTCCCGTACAGCCTCGGCGCTCATGCGTTGGCGCGGCGACTGGCAGCCCTAGAGGTCAGCGTGCCCTCCCTACCGGGTACGGAGCGAGCCAGCCGGGCGATCGAGATCGCAGCGTATCGCGACTACCTGCGACGCCTGCCGCTGATGGGAAGCTGGCCGCCCGGCCTGCGCTCCCTAGCGAGTCACCTGGTCGCCCGAGTGATCTACGCCGCCGACAGCCAAGGCCAGCGTCCCGGCCCCCGCCCCCAGCTTTCACCCGAGCTGCGCACGGTCTCGGCGACCGACCCGGCCCGGAGCGCGGCCCTCGCTGCCTATGCGAGCCAGTGGCCCCAGTTTGCCGACTCCGTGGCAGAGCTGCTGGCGCAGTTTGTCCACTACGGCCACCAGCTCGGTGCCCCGCTCCCGCCCGACCAGACCTACGAACGACTCTGGCACGACCGCAGCATCAGAGAACCCGAAGACCACGCCTGACCGCGCGCAGCAGTATTGGGAAGGTCCGGACCCTGCCCCATCGACTCGATGTCTCGTTTGGGAAGGTCCGGACCCTGCCCGATCGACTCGATGTCTCGTTTGGGAAGGTCCGGACCCTCCCTGATCGACTCGATGTCTCGTTTGGGGAAGGTCCGGACCCTGCCCGATCGACTCGATGTCTCGTTTGGGGAAGGTCCGGACCCTGGAGCAACGCGGCGGGCGCTACTTGCCTTGGCTCATGAAGTCGACCAGACCCGCCCGCGCCTTCTTCTGGAGGGCTTTTTGGACAGGCGGCAGCCAGCCCAGCAGGACACCCTGGGGTCCCATCGCCATCTTCATCCAGCGGTAAAGATCAAAGTGATCGACGTGGGTCACGATCTTGCCATCGACCACCGTCAGCTCGGCTCGGATGATGTTGTGAACATCGCGACCCGTCTGGCGGAGCCATCTCGACGAGCAAATGCAGCATAGAAGGCATCGGCGACACTGCGGGGATCTGCGGACATCCAAGACCTCTCCTGCGATGAAAATGCAGGCACACCGCCAGTAAGGTAGCATCCGCGCATGACCGAGGTCCTGGTTCCGTTGATTGTGTTCTCTACGCCGGTGCTGCTGTATTTCTTTAAGAACTACTTCCGTCTGCGGGAAAAGCAGCTGGAGCTACAGGCCCAAGGCGGCAAGCTGCTCGCAAGTCACAGCGAGGCGGACACCACCCGGCTCAAGGAGCTGGAGGAGCGGGTGCAGAACCTCGAGTCGATCGTGATAGCGCTCGACACCGAGCGAGCGGCGCTCACCGGACGACCGGCGGCGGCGCTGCCCGCGACGGATGCCCAAGGACAGCGCAAGCTGCCCGCCAAAGGCACGGAAGAGTAGCCCAGCGGCAGGCTGGGGCGGGCGCTTTCGACGGAGTTAGGCGACGGCCTTCTGATAGGGGGCCGGGTCTTGCAGGCCGTTGTTGATGAAGCCGGCGCGACGGAGCTGACAGGCATCGCACTGACCGCAGGCGGCGCCATCGGGGGCGGGGTCGTAGCACGAGCGAGTCACGCTGTAGTCGACCCCGAGCCGCAGGCCGAGCGAGATGATCTCGGCCTTGCTCATCTGGAGCAGCGGCGCGTGTAGCTGAGTGCCCTGCCCCTCGACGCCGATGCGGGTCGCCAGGTTGGCCAGGTTCTGGAAAGCGGCCAGGTACTCGGGGCGACAGTCGGGATAGCCGCTGTAGTCGAGGGCGTTGATGCCGAGGAAGATGTCGTGGGCGCCCAGCACCTCGGCATAGGCCAGCGC
>Ga0154020_10002845_pt1 | contig 21032 bp, 16 predicted proteins | sample Klosneuvirus_201_FD_109709 | JGI IMG/M metagenome (GOLD analysis project Ga0154020, IMG submission 109709) | Active sludge microbial communities from wastewater, Klosterneuburg, Austria - Klosneuvirus_20160825_MG | ecosystem: Engineered > WWTP > Aerobic digester > Activated sludge | place... | reverse complement strand
GCCTGTGACGGGCTATCGTCCATGAATGCGCATCAGCAGCGCGTTGCCGTGCACCCGCAACTGCTCGGCCGCCTGCGCGTCGGTGAGCCTGCCGTAGGCCACACGCTCGAACACGTCACGCAGAAACTTGCGCATGCGCGCGTCCTCGAACGCAGGTGCCGGGCGGGCGATCCGGCCAGCGGCGCGTTCGGCGTTTACCTGTTGCCAGGCCTGGGTCTCGAGATCACCGGCCAGGCGCTCGCGCAGCACCACGTCCAGGGCACGCTTCGCGCTGGGCAGTCCACGCACGACTGCAAGCGTGCGCGCCGCGGCCGCGTCTGTCAGCAGGTAGTTGAGCAGGCGTACCGCCAGCTCCGGATGGCGGGAACGCCTGCTCACCGCGTACAGCATGGCCGGGCGGCCCAGCGCACCGTTGAAACGCGCGCCGGGCAGGCGCAACGACTCCCCCAGCGCCAGGCGCTGGTCGGCATCCAGCGTGCTCCGGCGCAGCCGGATCTGGCTGTCCCAGGTGTAGTTGCCAGCCCACAGCCCGCGCACCCAGTCGGGTTGTTGCTCCGTGGGCTTTTCGGCCCCACCCAGGCTCGCGCGGTAGGGCAGCGGCGTGGCCACATGCTCGTCGGCCAGGCGTCGGAACACCCGCACCCACTCGCGCAACGCGGCGTCGCCCAGGGCCACGCGCGGCTCGTCCGGGTTCAGATAGCCTGATCCGGTGCTCTGGTGCGTCCAGGCCAGCGAGAGCAGGATCATGTCGTAGAGCTCGCCGTCCAGCGGATAGGCCCGCTCGCCCAGCGTGCGCCGGAAGTGCGGGCCGGCCTCGAACAGTTGCTCCCAGGTGGTGGGCAGCGGCAGGCCGGCGCGGGCATAGGCCGCGGCATTCCACAGGAACAGCCGGGCCGAGTACGACGGGGGAAGTCCGTTCAGGTGGCCCTGCACCTCGCACAGCGCGACATCGTCGGGCGTGAACTGGTCGAAGGCGATCTGACTGCGGTGGGCATGCAGGTCGAGGAAGCCGCGGCCGTCGCGGCTGAACATCGCCAGCCACGCCCAGTTGATCTGCATGAGGTCGGGCTCCGTGCCACCCACCATTTGCATGGTGAGCTTTTCCAGGTACCCGTTGAAGCCCATGTACTCGGCCTTGATGCGCACCCCGGGGTTCGCGGCCTCGAATGCCGCCAGGGCGTCCAGGGTGCGGCGGTGGCGCTCTCCGCCGCCCCACCAGCCCACGCGCAGTTGCACTTCGCCCGCCGTCGCGGCCCGCGACGTGCACGGCACGGCCGCTGCTGCCGCGAGCAGGTCACGGCGGCGCAGGCCAGGACGTGGCAGTTGCGTCATGCGAGCAGCGACGCGCCCGTGTCGGCGTCGAACAGGTGCACGGCATCGCCCTGCAGGTGCAGGTCCAGCGCACGGCCGGGCTCGCCGCCTACCGGTGCGGCCGTCATGGGTGCATCGGCGGGCATGCGACAGGTGAAGTGCAATCCGCCCAGGGTCACATGCAGGTAGATCTCGCTGCCCATGTGCTCGGCGAAGCGCAGTTCGGCGCGCGCAGCCACGGACGGCGCAGCCGGTGGCTGCGGCCCCAGGTGCTCGGGCCTCAGGCCCATTTGCACGCGCGCGCCGTCGGGCAGCGCCAGCCGTGCCGCCATGGCGGCCGGCAGCGGCAGGCGGGCATTGCCCCATTGCAGTTCGGCTTCGCCACCGCTGCGGCGCAGGTCCACCGTGTGCAGGTTCATCTCGGGTGACCCGATGAAACCGGCCACAAAGGCATTGGCAGGGCGCTGGTACAGCGCCGTAGGCGTATCGAGCTGCTGGATGCGCCCATCGCGCAGCACGCAGATGCGTTCGCCCATCGTCATGGCTTCGGTCTGGTCGTGGGTCACGTAGATCACCGTCGACGACCGGCCGCTGGCGCGCAGCGAGCGGTGCAGCTCGGTCAGCCGCACGCGCATCGCGGCGCGCAGCTTGGCGTCCAGGTTCGACAGCGGCTCGTCGAAGAGGAACACGTCGGGGCGCTTGACGATGGCACGACCCACGGCCACGCGCTGGGCCTGGCCGCCCGAAAGTTGCCGCGGGTAGCGATCGAGCAGGTGGGCCATCTCCAGCATCTCGGCGGCCTCGCGCACACGATGGTCGATCTCGGCCTTCTTCATGCCCGCGAGCTTCAGGCCGAAGGCCAGGTTGTCGTAGACCTTCATGTGCGGATACAGCGCGTAGTTCTGGAAGACCATGGCGATGCCGCGCTGCTTGGCTGGCAGGTCGTTGACGACGCGCTGCCCAATGCGCAACGTACCGCCGCTGATGCCTTCGAGGCCCGCGATCATGCGCAGCACGGTGGACTTGGCGCAACCCGACGGCCCGACGAAGACCATGAACTCGCCGTCACGCACCTGCAGGTCGATCCCGTGCACGGCCTTGAACCCGTTGGGGTAGACCTTCTCGATGCCCTCCAGACCGACAGCCGCCATTGCCCTCAACCCTTGATGCCGCTGGAGGCGGCGCTGTCCAAAAAGTGCCGCTGCGCGGCGAAGAACACAGCCACCGACGGCAGCAACGCCACCACCGAGATCGCGATCGCGCTGGCCCACTCGACTTCCTCGGTGGCACCGATGCTCATCTTCAGCGCCAGCGACACCGGATAGCGCTCGACGGTCGACAGGTAGACCAGTGGCCCCATGAAGTCGTTCATCGTCCAGATGAACTGGAACACCACCACCGAGATGATGGCCGGCTTGAGCAGCGGCACGATCACGTACCACAGCAACTGCAGCGGGTTGCAGCCGTCGATCATCGCGGCCTCCTCCATGTCGCGCGGGATGCCGCGCAGGAACTGCACCAGCATGAACACGAAAAAGGTGTCGGTGGCGAAGGCCGAGGGCACGATCAGCGGCAGGTAGGTGTCGAGCCAGCCGAACTCGCGGAACATCAGGTACTGCGGAATGCGCAGGATGACGTGCGGCAGCATCATGGTGGCCACCATCACGCCGAACAACCACTTGCGGCCCCAGAACTCGAAGCGCGCGAAGGCATAGGCCACCAGCACGCAACTCACCACCGTGACCACGATGCGCGGAACCGCGATCAGGAACGAGTTGAGGAAGTAGGTCGCGAAGGTGTACTCGGTGCTGGTGCGCCAGCCCTTGACGTAGGCCGAGAAGTCCAGGTGCGAGGGCCAGAAGCCCGCGCTGCCGAAGATCTCGGCATTGCTCTTGAACGAGGCGCCGACCAGCCAGGCGATCGGGTAGAGCATGAGCAGCGAGACTGCGCCCAACACGGCATAGCGCACGACGAGCTGGCGATGATTCATCGGCCGCGCTCCCGCTCGCCGGCATAGAACACCCAGTAGCGCGAACTCCAGAAGCTCAGTGCGCTGAGCGCGCCCACCAGCACGAACAGCACCCAGCTCATCGCCGCGCCGTAGCCCAGGTTGAAGTAGCGGAAGCTCTCCTCATAGATGTAGAGGCTGAGCAGATAGGTGCTCTGCAACGGTCCGCCTTCAGTGACCATGTAGGGCCCGTTGAACTCCTGGAAACCATGCACCAGCTGCATGATCATGTTGAAGAAGATCACCGGCGTGATCAGCGGCACCGTGATGCGGGTGAACTGCTGCCACTTGCTCGCGCCGTCGAGCTCGGCAGCCTCGTACAGCGACACCGGAACGTTCTGCAGGGCCGCCAGGAAGATCACCATCGATGAGCCGAACTGCCACATGAACAACAGCACCAGCGTCCACATGGCATGGTGCTCGTCGGCCAGCCACATCACGGGCTCCAGGCCCACGGTCGTCAGTACCTGGTTGACCAGCCCGTTGCGCGCAAAAATGAATCGCCACAGCACCGCCACGGCGATCGATCCACCCAGGATGGACGGCAGGTAGAACGCCGCCCGGAAGAAGCCGATGCCGCGCAGCCGATAGTTCAGGACATGCGCCACCAGCAGCGCAAAGCCCACCCGCGCCGGCACGGCCAGCGCCACGAACCACAGCGTGGCACCGAGCGAACTGCGGAACGTGGGGTCGTGCAGCGCCAGGTGAGCGTAGTTGTCGATGCCCAGGTAGCGCGGTGGCGTGAACACGTCGTACTGCGTGAACGACAGCGCCAGGCTCATCACGAACGGGAAGAGCTTGAAGCCGAGCACGCCCAGCACGAACGGCAGCGCGAACAGCAGTCCGACCCGTCGGTTCTCGTACATCGACCGCCGCCGCTAGTGGTTAGGCTCACGCAACCGGCGCTGGTGCTTCGACCCGGGGCTCATCGCGCCAGCCAGCCACCATCGACAGCAACGGTGTAGCCGTTGACGTAGTCCGAGGCCGCCGAGGCCAGGAACACGACCGGGCCAGCCAGGTCGTCGGGCACACCCCAGCGTCCCGCGGGGATGCGCTCGAGTATCGACGCGCTGCGATCGGCGTCGGCGCGCAAGGGCGCGGTGTTGTTGGTGGCCATGTACCCGGGTGCGATGGCGTTGACGTTGATGCCGTGGGCCGCCCACTCGTTGGCCATCAGCCGTGTGATGCCCACCACCGCGCTCTTGGACGCGGTGTAGGACGGCACCCGGATGCCGCCCTGGAACGACAGCATCGATGCCACGTTGATGATCTTGCCGCCACCGCCCTGGGCCAGGAACTGCCGTGCCACTGCCTGCGAGAAAAAGAAAACCGACTTCAGGTTGACGTTGAGTACATCGTCCCAGTCTTTTTCGCTGAAGCGGATGGCATCGTCGCGGCGGATGATGCCGGCGTTGTTGACCAGAATGTCCACATGCCCGCCCCAGGCCAGCGCCTGGCGCAGCACCGGCTCGATGCAGTGGCTGTCGGCAAGGTCGGCGCGCACGTCGAGGAAGCGCCGGCCGGATTCGGTCACCTGGCGTTCGGTCTCCTGCGGGGCCGTCATGTTGACGCCGACAACATCGGCGCCGGCCTGCGCCAGCGCGCGCGCCATGCCCTGGCCCAGGCCGGTGTTGCAGCCGGTGACGATGGCCACCTTGCCCTGCAGGCTGAATCGATCAAGCACCATGGTCTGCTTTCTCCGCGGCACGGGTTCAGCGCAGGGCCGACATGGGCACGTGGTCCATGTCCTTGAAGACCTGGTTCTCGCCCACCATGCCCCAGATGAAGGTGTAGGCCTGCGTGCCGACGCCGCTGTGGATGGACCAGCTCGGGGCGATGACTGCCTGTTCGTTGCGCACCACGAGGTGTCGGGTCTCGGTAGGCTCGCCCAGCATGTGGAACACGACGCCGTCGGCCGGCATGTCGAAGTAGAAGTAGACCTCCATGCGCCGATCGTGCGTGTGGCAGGGCATGGTGTTCCACAAGCTGCCGGGCTCGAGCTGGGTCATGCCCATCAGCAGCTGGCAGGTGGGCAGCACGTCGGGCACCAGGAACTTGTGGATCGTGCGCCGGTTGCTGGTGCGCGCATCTCCCAGGGTCTCGGGCGAGGCCTCGGCCAGCGTCACCTTTCGATTCGGATAGTGGCAGTGCGCCGGTGCCGAGTTGAAGTAGAGCTTGGCCGGCGCAGCCGCGTCGACGCTGCGAAACGCCAAGTCGCGAGCGCCCTGGCCCACATAGAGCGCCTCGCGCGGTCCCACCTCGTATCGGATGCCGTCGACCTCGACCACCGCGGCGCCGCCGATGTTGATGAGGCCCAGCTCGCGTCGCTGCAGGAAGTAGTCCGTGCCGGTGTGGCGCCCGAGCTCGGCGGCGAATCGCACCACCTCGCGCTCCGGCTGGATACCGCCCACGATGATGCGGTCGATCTGGCTGTAGGTCAGCGTGGCCTTCTCCGGCTGGAACAGCTGCTCCACCAGGAAGTGGCGGCGCAGCCCTTGCGTGTCGAGTGTGCGGGCGTGTTCGCTGTGGATGGGTTGGCGGATATCCATGGTCGATTCCTGTGCGTGCCCAGCGGGTGCCAGGCCACTGCCTCGGGCAGCGCAGGCCATCCGCTGCCCGAGTGTGGCGCGTGGATCACGCGCGGGGTTGGGACTTTCCCGGAAACGCCGTTCTAATCATATGAACCAGCGTTTCATTTTTGTTTCCTGGCGCTATAGTACACGCAAATCAACGTTTCGCAAGCCCTGCCCTGGTCGGCAGCGCTCGGGGAGATCCCGCAGATGCTGCCTGCGGGCGCACAGGAGTCCAGATGGCCACCGACAACCCGTTCTTCATCCATGCCGACAGCCCCTGGACCGATTTGGGCGGGGGCATTCGCCGCAAGATCGTCGGCCACACGCCCGACCTGATGAGTGTGCTGGTGCAGTTCGACCAGGGTGCGGTGGGCACGGTCCATGCCCACGATGCACATGACCAGATTGCCTACGTCGTGTCCGGTGCCTTCGAGTGCGAAGCCGGCGGTCGGCGCTGCGTGCTGCGCGCCGGCGATGCCTTTGTGGCACCCCGCCTGACGCATCACGGCGTCGTGGCCCTGGAGCCCGGCAGCACCTTGCTCGACCAGTTTTCACCCCGCCGCGACGACTATCTCTGACGCACCCGTGACGCGGCGCCCGCACTGCAGCGAACGCCGCCGCCCTTCCCTGGCGCCCTGCGTGCGCCCTCGCCGTCCCGCCCGACGGAGCCTTGCAACGGCGCGAACTGCGCCACCGATCGCACCCAGGAGACCCGCCATGACATCCAACCGCAAGCCGCAGCCCCCCCGCAGCGCGCCCCACGCCATTGCCCTGGCGGTGCTGACGCTGGGCACCGCCGGCGCCCAGGCACAGCAGGCCGCATCGTCGGACACCAGCACCGTCGTTGTCACCGGCATACGTGCCGCGCTCGAGAGCGCGCTCAATGCGAAGAAGCAGGACAAGGGCATCGTCGATGTCATCAAGGCCGAGGACATCGCCAAGTTCCCCGACACCAACCTGGCCGAATCACTGCAGCGCATACCTGGCGTCGTGATCGACCGCGATGCCGGTGAGGGTCGCAACATCACGGTGCGTGGCCTGGGCGCTGACTTCACGCGCGTTCGCATCAACGGCATCGAGGCGCTGGCCACCACAGGCGGCACCGACAGCTCCGGTGGCGCCAACCGTTCGCGCGGTTTCGACTTCAACGTCTTCGCCGCCGAGCTCTTCAACGCGATCACAGTGCGCAAGAGCGCATCGGCCGACGTCGACGAGGGCTCGCTCGGCGCCACGGTCGACCTGCAGACCGCGCGGCCGCTGGACTTCAAGACCGGCCTGACCGCCACCGCTTCGCTGCAGGGTCGCTTCAACGACCTGTCGCGCAGCACCGATCCGCGCGCGGCCTTCCTCGTGGCCAACACCTTCGCCGGGCGGCGACTGGGGGTGTTGTTCTCGGGCGCCTACTCCAAGCGCAAGCTGTTCGAGGAGGGATTCAGCACCGTTCGTTGGGACAACGGCGCATCGTCGGGCGGCTGGTGCGCCCCCACCGGTGCCACCGCCAACCCGAGCAACTCCACCGCCACCACCTGCGGCCCGGCAGCACAGAACGTGCCACGATTGACCGGCACGCCCGAGGCCATCGCCGCATACGACGCAGCCCGCAGCAGCAGCAACTACCACCCGCGCCTGCCACGCTATGGCCGGCTCACGCACGAACAGGAGCGCCTGGGCCTGACCGGATCGGTGCAGTTCAAACCCGCCGAGGGCTCGCTGCTCACGCTGGACCTGATGTACGCCAAGCTGGACGCAACCCGCCAGGAGGACTTCCTCCAGGCCATTTCCTTCAGCCGGGCGCTCAGCGGCGGTGGCAAGCCACAGACCAGCGTGGTGGACACCGCCTACGGCAGCAACGGTGCACTTCTGTATGGCGCGTACAACGGCGTGGACATTCGCTCGGAATCGCGCTTCGACAAGCTATCGACCACATTCACGCAGCCCACGCTCACTTTCGAGCAGGAGATCGGCGAGACCCTGAAGCTCACGGCACGTGCCGGCAGGGCCGAATCGAAGTTCCGCAATCCGATCCAGACCACGACCACGCTCGACGCCACCAACGTCAACGGATATAGCCTCGACTTCCGCGGTAGCGATCGGCTGCCGGTCATCACGTATCCGTTTGACGTGACGAAGCGCGACGGCGCGCTGACCCTGGTGACCGTACCGGTGGCGACCAGTGGCACCCAGGCCAACACCATTGCCAACACCACCTCCAGCGAAATCCGCATCCGGCCCCAGGGCGCAGACAACCGCAACGACCTGCTGCACCTCGACCTGGCATGGGAGGCCATCCCGGACAAGCTCACGCTACGCGGCGGCCTCGACCACAAGAAATACAACTTCAGCACCTACGAGTTCCGGCGCGTCAACCAGAACGACACGATCTTCGCGCCCGCCGCGGGCACGGCGCTGGCCAGCCTCACCACCACGCTCACCGGGTTCGGTCGCGGGCTGAACCTGCCTGAGGGCACGCCCACTGCGTGGGTGATCCCAGACCTCAATGCCATCGCCAGCGCCTACGACATCTACTGCAACTGCCTCAAGAGCGGGCCGGCGGGCGGACCGGGTGACTTCACGCTGTCGTCGATCACCAACGGCAATGCTCGTGGCAACAACCGCCGGGTGGTGGAAACCGATCAGGGCGGCTTCCTGATGGCCGACTTCGACACCCGCTTGGCCGGCGTGCCGCTGCGCGGCAACGCGGGCGTGCGATATGTGCAGACCAAGCAGGTGGCCACCGGCTACCTGGCCACCGGCGGTGGCACCGAAGTTTCGGTCGAGCAGACCTACTCCGACGTGCTGCCCTCGTTGAACCTCGCGGCCACCGTCGCGCGTGACTTCATCGTCCGCGCGGCCGCCGCCAAGGTGATGGCGCGCCCGCAACTGGGCAACCTGAACCCCGGGGGCACGATCAGCACCACCGGGACCTTGTCGATCACCAGTGGCAACCCGCTGCTCAAGCCGTTCCGCGCCACCACCGCCGATCTCAACGCCGAGTGGTACTTCCACCGCAACGGCTTCCTCGGCGTGGGCCTGTTCCACAAGGACATCGACACCTACATCCAGAGTCTGCGCACCAGCATTCCGTACAACCAGACCGGGCTGCCGATGTCGCTGTTGCCGGCGAACTTCACCGGCGACGAGGTGTTCCAGGTCACCACGCCCATCAACACCCCGGGGGGCAAGCTCAACGGCTTCGAGATCAACTGGCAGCAGCCGTTTACCTTCCTGCCCGGCGCCTTGAAGAACGCCGGCCTGCTGCTGAACTACACCCAGGTGAAGTCGAAGATCGCCTACCAGGTGTCGCCCACCAGCGCCACGACGATCACCGACGATCTGCTCAACATGTCGCCGCGCTCGTACAACGCCACGCTGTACTACGACGATGGCACCTTCAGCGCGCGGCTGTCGGGCTCGTACCGCTCGGCCTTCCTCACCCGCGTGCCCGGGCAGAACAACAACGACGTGGAAGGCAAGAACGCAACACTCAACGTGGATCTGTCGCTGAACTACAAGGTCAACGAGCGATTGACATTGATGCTGGAGGGCCTGAACCTGACCAACGAGGCCAACGACCAGTTCATCAGCCGCGCCCGCAACAGCTCGGTCGTCTATCACGTCACGGGCCGCGAGTTGATGGCTGGCCTGCGCTACAAGTTCTGATGCCCAGCCACCGCCGCCCGGATGTGCGGCGGCCGCGGCACCGCGCCACGTTGGGGGCGGGCCTGCTCGCCGCGGTTGCCGCGCACGCGGCTGCAACGAGCCCGCCACCGGTACCTGCCTTCCCTGGTGCCGAGGGCGCGGGCCGCTGGTCACAAGGTGGTCGCGGCGGCCGTGTCTACACCGTCACCCACCTGGGCGACGGTGGTCCGGGCTCACTGCGCGAGGCGGTGCAGGCCAGCGGCCCGCGGGTGGTCGTGTTCGCGGTGGCCGGCACCATCGATCTGCGCGCCGAGCTGCGCATCACCGAGCCGCGCCTGACCATCGCCGGGCAGACGGCACCCGGCCAAGGCATCACGCTGCGGGGACACCCGCTGACCATCGCCGCCGACGATGTCGTGGTGCGCTTCATACGCTCGCGGCTGGGCGACCTGCACCAGATCGACGGCGACTCCATCGGTATCGTCGCCGGCCAGCGCATCGTGCTCGATCATGTCTCAGCCAGTTGGTCGACCGACGAGACGCTGTCGGCGAGCGCGCGCTTCGACTCGCCGGCGCGGCGCTTCGACGACATCACGGTGCAGTGGAGCCTGATCGGCGAATCGCTGAACCGCAGCACGGCCAAGCGGCCAAGCCAGGACCATGGCTACGGCACGCTGCTGCGCGCCAGCGACGGCGCCCGCCTGAGCCTGCACCACAACCTCTGGCTGCATCACCTGGATCGCATGCCACGGCCGGGCAACTGGCTGGACCCGCAGCGCGATCCGCTGGGCGGCCTCTACGACTTCCGCAGCAACGTCTTCTACAACTGGGGCCGCGAGCGCGCCGGCTACAACCTCGACGCGGCCGGCACCCGTTCGGCCTACAACTTCATCGACAACTGCTACATCCCGGGCCCGTCATCGAAGGGCTTGCTGGCATTCGAAGAGAGCAGCCGCGAGGCCCAGGCCTACTGGCGCCACAACTGGATGGACGGCGTGCTCCCCGACGACGCCTACGCCCTGGTGCGCGCCCACCCCGTCCACCTGCCCGACGGACTGCCCGCGGGCTATCGACGCAAAGAGCCTCTGGCGGTCGGGCCGATCGCCGACGATGCGGCGCCCGCGGCCTGCGACCGCGTGCTGCGGTGGGCGGGCGCCTCGCTCGAGCGCGATGCCGTGGATGCACGCCTGGTCGAGGATGTGCGACTGCGGCGCGGTCGCCTGATCGACAGCCCCTCTGACGTGGGCGGCTGGCCCGAGCTGCGCGACGGGCCGGTTCCGCCCGACAGCGATGGCGATGGCCTGCCCGATGCGTGGGAGCACGCTTACGGGCTCGATCCTGCCGATGCGACCGACGGGTCACGCCCGAGTCCGCACACTGGCTACACCGCACTGGACAACTACCTGGCCGAGCGCGCCGCTGCACGCATGCCGCCACCCCGAGACGAAATCGAGCTCATCGGCATGCCGCGGCCACCCGTTGCAACCGTGCACCCGGCGCTGCACCTGGTGGGCGACTCGACCATGGCCGACAAGCCGGCCGAGCCGCCCGACCCCGAAAGGGGGTGGGGCCAGGCCCTGCGCGAGCGGCTGCAGCAGCCGCAGCGGCTGCTCAACCACGCCGCCAATGGACGCAGCACCACGCGCTTCCTGGCCGAGGGCCGCTGGCATCATGTGTTACGCCAGATCGCCCCGGGTGACTGGGTGCTGATCCAGTTCGGCCACAACGATGCCCGCCGCGACGATCCGGCCCGGTACGCGCCGGCCGAGGGTCGCTACGCGCAGTTGCTCGATCGCTTCGTGAACGAGGCGCGCGCACGGGGCGCACAGGTCGTGCTGGCCACACCGTTGGCCCGCCGCTGGTTCGACGACGCCGGCACCCTGCGCGACACGCACGGCGCGTATCCGCAGGCCATGCGCACGGTGGCCGAGCGCCTGCATGTGCCGCTGCTCGAGCTGCACGACGCGAGCCGGGTGCTGCTGCAACACCTCGGCCCCCGGGACACGCAGCCCTTGTTCATGTGGGTGCCCGCCGGCGTGTGGGCGCGGCACCCGCAGGGCCGCCAGGACAACACCCACTTCACCGATGCAGGGGCGCGCACCATGGCGGATCTCGCGGTGCAACAGTGGCAGCGGCTGGGGCTGCCGCTGGTGGATTGGCTGCGCAGCGATCCGTCACACACCGGTGCTGATCCGGTCAGACCGGGTTCGGCACCAGATCGGCCATCGCCGCCAGCGGGATCAGAGCACCGGGATGGGCGATGACCCGCGCGGCCAGTCGATTGCCGAACGCCGCCGCTTGATCCGCGGGCCAGCCGAGCAGGCGGCCAGCCAGGTAGGCTGCCGCGAACGCATCGCCCGCGGCGGTGGTGTCGACCACGCCTGGCACCGGCACCGTGGGCACGGCGTTCCAGTCTGCACCGGACCGGTCGCGCCACAGGGTATCGGCCGCCCCACGCTTGACCACCAGCTCCGGCGTGGGCAGCGCGGCCAGCGACGCGAGCGTCGCCGCTTCGTTGGGCAACCCCATCAGGGCCTGATGATCGTCGGCCGTGGCCAGCCCGATGTCGGCCAGTGCCCAGGCCCGCTCATAGGCCAAGCGTGCCTGTGCACTGTCCGGCCACAGCCGCGGGCGATAGTTGTTGTCGAACACCACCCGCGCGCCACGGTCACGCATGTGCGCCGCCAGCGCCAGCAGCCGCTCGCGCGCCACCGGCGCCAGGATGGCCAGGCTGATGCCGCTGAAGTACAGCACTGCCACTTTTGAGGCGTGCGCCAGTCGCTCCAGCGGTGTGCGCTCCCCGGGCGGCAGATCGAAGTACGCACGCGCGGCGCTGTGGTCGCGCCAGTAGCTGAAATGGCGCTCGCCGCGGTCGTCGGTCTCGATGAGATACAGCCCCGGCAGGCGACCGTCGATGCGCCGCACCAGGTCGACATCCAGCCCTTCGGCCTGCCAGCGCTGCATCAACCCCTCGCTCAGGGCATCGGTGCCCAGGCCGGTGGCGTACTGCACCGCCCAGCCTGGTGTTGCGGCAAGCAGCCGCGCCAGGTAGACGGCGGTGTTCAGGGTATCGCCTCCGAAGGTCTGGCGCATGGCGCCGAAGGCCTGCCCCTGCAACTCGAGCATGCACTCCCCGAAGACGACAACCCGCTGCGTGCGGTTCATGGATACCCCTCGGCGAATGTGGAACGCCGTTTCGGTATTTTATGAAAGCCGTTGCGATCCGGTGCAGCGGGAGATCACCGATAGGGATCGGATCCAGGCCGGCCCAGCGCGCGTGCCTGGTTCGGCGCGCTGGAGCGGACCCGGGCGCAACCCGGCCCCAAGGCGAGTTCACTGAAACGGCGAATACCGCCCGTCGCGTGTGCCGCCGCCGGGCGCAAAGCTCACGCGTCGGCGCTCCTCGATGCGCTCCTCGTCGGCCCAGCGCCATCCGCCGCCCGTCAGGCGCCCCTCCACCAGTTCGTAGCCCATCAGGGCGAAGACACGGTCACCCAGGAAGATCGGCCGCGCATTGCCGTACCAATCGACGCACGACGCGCGACATCCGTCGTTGCGGCTCCCCCCGGGCTGTGCCACGAGTTCGCCCAGCAGTTGGAAGTCGAGCCGCCGCTGGCGCAGGAAGACGACGCTGGCCGCGCCGCCGCTGCCCGCATACACCCCGCTGCGACGTCCGGCTGCGTTGCCCAGGATGGGCAAGCCCAGCAGGCCCTCGTCATCGCCCTGGGGTCGGTAGAAGAACCCATGTGTCCGTGACTCGCTCTGGCTGGCGCCCCGCTGCACATGGTTACCCGCCAGGCGCGCCTGGTGTGACCCGAGTTGCACCGCGGTGAAGTGGAGGTCACCGCCTTGATTGCCCACCAGCAACGCATGGGCGCCGAGTGCTTCGATGCGCTCCACGGCATGGCCGGCCGTCAGCGCCTGCGGTTCGCCCGCGTCGACGTGGCGCACCGCCCACGCGCTGGGCTGCTCGCCAGGGCGTGTGCCGCCCTGGGGCCGGCGCCAGCCCGGGCTTTCACCCCACAGCAGCCAATCGCCCACATAACGATTCTGCAGCGGACCCACGCCGGAGCCCGGCATCAGTCGGTAGTGCTCGCGCTGGGCCGAACCGCGGCCATCACCGAATGCAGACAGCGGCACGCGCATCAGCGCCAGCCGACCCTGGCCGGCCTCGCCGCCCCACATGCCTTCGCCGGCGCCGGACTCTCGCACCAGCACGTTGAGATGCCCGCGGTCCTCCAGGAACGACATCTGGTCCACCGGCATGCCCGCGGCTTTCAGGCCGCTCGGTGCGCCGCCTTCCAGCGGAATGCGAAACACCGCGGCCTGTGTGGAGCTTCGCCCATCGGTGCCCCGGTTCCAGCGCCCGGTCCACACGTAGACCGAGCCTTGCGAGACACAGAACACGCGTCCTGCGGGCCCCAGCACCGCTGTGGACTCGCAGCGCATCGCGCTGGCGCCGAGATCGCATGCCGTGACCGTGTGCAGCGCCAGCGGCTGGGCCGGGTCGAAGTCGTCGTCGGTGCGGTAGATGCGTGTGGCCGGCAGGATGCGCTCCCAGTCCGGAGGCGTTCCCGGCCCCTGCCAGCGCCGCACGCCCGGCATCAGCTGCATCGGTGCCGGGCCCCAGGGTTGCAGCAGCGTGGGGCTGTAGAACACCAGCTTGCGTCCGATCAGCCGACTGGCGTAGTTGCGGGCCGAGTAGTAGTCGAAGCTGCGCAGATGCCAGGTCGCGCGGTAAGCCAGCGAGCCATCGTCGCCCAGGTCGAACAGGCCGATCTCGGTGCCGCCGCGGGCATAGCTGTAGCCCACCACCACCACGGTGCGCCCCGACACCAGCAGCTCGTCGTACCAGGCGCCGCGCGGGTCGGCGTTGGGCGCGTAGGCATCGACCATCGCCACCGGACGCAGCGCGTCGCCGCCCACCCGCACAGTGAACAGCCGCCCCCGGCGCAGGATCACGAGATGATCACCGGCGCGTTTGACGATGCCACCCTCGTCCACGCCGGCCGTCTGCACGTTGGTGATGGACTCCTGACTCGCCGCATCCCGGCTCGCGCCGGCCTGCGCCTCGGCCTTGGCCATCGCTGCTGGCGCTGCCGGTGCTGGCGTGGCCGCGGGCATCGGCGCGCTTTGCATCATCGGCGACGTGCGCTCGCGGCGCGCCTGCTGCGCCTGCTCGGCCAGGCTGCGCCAGCGCCCCAGCGCCGCGACCAGTTCGTCTTCACTGGCGTAGGCCGCCAGGGAACCTTGGGCGTGGGCCGCCGTTGTGCCGCCCGCAGCGGCCAGGCAGGCGATCGCCACCAGCGCAGCCGCGCGGCAGCGACGGGCCAGCATGTTGCCTGTGGAGAACCGCGCCGGCGCGGCGCGGGTGGCGGGACCCGGATGGTGCGATGGCATGTGTCATCTCCTTTCGTGATCGTGACCATGGCTTGTACGCGCCGCAACCCCTGTCAGGGTTGACAGGGTGTCCCCCGGATGCGTGTGATTTGCCGCGCCGTTGAAACAGGCACACGCTTCGCAGGCGCAAGCGCGGGTGCTATCGTGCCGCCTCCAGTTGTGTTGGGTGCTTGCCGATGCCGGTTTCTCTCAGGCACCATGATTCGAACCAGCCGCGGGCCGGTAGCAGCCATGCGCGGCCTGCCACGGTGCGCCAGTCGGTGGCGCGGCAGGTGCGCGTGCGCCCGTGGTGGGTGGGCCTGGTGTTCGTTCTTTCTGTCGCCGGCGTGCGCGCTCAAGCGACCGCGCCCCTGCAACTGCACTATCAGGAGCGGCCACCCTACACCGCCACCGGCGCCTCCGGTGAACCCGTCGGCCTGCTCATCGAGCCCCTGAAGCGTGCACTCCAACGCAACCGGATTGCGCATGCCTGGGTGCGCACCCCCAGCCAGCGCCAGCTGGTGCTGGTGCAGCAGGGACAGGGGCCGGACTGTGGCATCGGCTGGTTCCGCAACCCCGAGCGCGAGACGCGCGGGCGCTTTTCGGCACCGCTCTACCAAGACCGCCCGTTCATGGCGCTGGTGAAGGCCGATGCGTCGGCACCGCCGTACCCCGAACTCGCCCAGCGGTTGCGCGACAGCACGTTGCCGTTGCTGACCAAGGAAGGCTATTCCTACGGGCCGCTGATCGACGACCTGATCCGCCAGCATCCGCAACATGTGGTTCGAACCACGGCCGAGAGCACACAGATGGCACGCATGATCGACGCCGGGCGCGCCGGCTGGATGATCATGGCGCCCGAGGAGGCCGATGCGCTGTTCGCCAGCATCGGCGACGCCGCTCGCGCACTGAGATTGGTGCCGTTGCCGGGTGCGCCCCCCGGCCAGGCCCGGCACCTGTATTGCAATCGGTCGGTTCCAGCCGAGGTGCTCGAGCAGCTCGACCGGGTCCTGCTCGAACGCTGAGCATGCCCGCGCCGCGCCTGTCGATCCGCACCACGGTACTGCTCGCCCTGGTGCTGGCGGTGCTGGTGCCAGCCGTCGCGCTGTGGGCCATGGAGCAGCGGCTGGCGCGCGAAGTTCAACAGCCGTTGGTCACGCAGTACCGACAAGCACTGGTGGTGCTGGCCGCCGAGGCGCTGGCCGAACCGTTGTGGACAGTGGATGAGCCGCAAGCCCGCGCCGCGCTCGGGCGCCTGGTCCACGAACCGTCGGTGCGCGCCGTTCGCCTGACCGAACGGCGTCCTGGCGCCCCGCCCGTCGTGATCGTGCGTCCCGGTGCACAACCGCTCGAACCAGCGGGGCTGCAACCGCCCGAGTCCGAGCGTCCACTGAAGCGGCAGGTCTTGTACGAGGGCCAATTGCTGGGCGAGTTGGAGGTCACCTTCGAGGCCAGTCCCCTGGACCGTGCACTGCTCGCACGCCGCAACGCCGCCCTTGTCCTGACGGTGCTGCAGATCGTGGCGGCGACACTGCTGCTGATGGGCGTGCTCTACTGGCGCCTGGTGCGGCCCATCGAGCGCTTGAAGCAGCAGGCCAGCGTGTTGGGCCAGCCCGGCGCGGAGCCGCCCGTACCTTGGCGAGGCGACGATGAACTCGGCCAGCTCGGCCAGCACCTCAACGAGGCGCAAGCGCAGATCAACGAGCTGGTGACGCGCCTGGAGGGCCAGAAGACCGAGCTGCAGAACATGGCGCTGCACGACGCGCTGACCGGCCTGCCCAACCGAACGCTGCTCAACGAACTGCTGCAACGCGCCATGGCCACTGCCCGGCGCGACGACCAGCGGCTCGCGCTGCTGTTCATCGACGTCGACCACTTCAAGGCCATCAACGACGCCTGGGGCCACGCCATGGGCGACCGGCTGCTGGTCGATCTGGCGCAGCGGCTGCGCGGCCAGCTGCGTGGCGGCGATGTTCTGGGACGGCACAGCGGTGACGAGTTCATCGCGCTGTTGCGCGAGCCCCGCACCTGGGAGGAGGTGGCCACCACAGCCGATCGGTTGCTTCGCGTGGCCGAGGAGCCCGTGAAGCTCGATGGCCGCGAGCTGCAGGTCTCGGTGAGCGTCGGCATCGCGCTCTATCCCGACGACGCCACCGACCCGCAGCAGTTGATGCGCCAGGCGGACACCGCGATGTACGAAGCCAAGCGCCTGGGCCGGGCGCGCTGCAGCTTCTACCGCCATGAGCTCAATGCGCACCTGCAGGCCACGCTGCAACTCGAACAGGAGCTCAAGCGCGCTTTGGCGGGTGACGAGTTCGTGCTGTACTACCAGCCGTTGGTCGATGCCGGCACCGGCGCCGTCGTGGGATGCGAGGCGCTCATCCGCTGGCAACACCCACAGCGCGGCCTGGTGCCCCCGCTGCAGTTCATCCCTGCGGCCGAACAATGCGGACTCATCGGCCAGCTGGGCCACTGGACCGTGCGCTCGGCCTGTGCCCAGATCGCGCGCTGGAAGGCGCGCGGCCTGACCTTTGGCACGGTAGCGGTCAACGTCTCGGCGCTCGAGTTCCGTCAGCATCGCCTGGTCGATACCTTCACCCGGGCCATGGCCGACTTCCACGTGCAGCCACACGAACTGGAAATCGAGCTCACCGAGAGCGTGCTGATGACCGATACCGACACCTCGCGCCGCATCATCGAGCAGCTCGGTGAACTCGGCCTGCGCCTGGCGGTCGACGACTTCGGCACCGGCTACTCGTCGCTGGCCTACCTCAAGCGCCTGCGCCCCTCAAAGATCAAGATCGACCGCAGCTTCGTGCGCGACCTGCCCGACGACGAGGACGACCGGGCATTGGCGCGCGCCATTGTGCAGATGGCCCGCGCACTTGACATCACAGTGGTGGCCGAAGGTGTGGAAACCCCGACACAGCAGGCGTTTCTGCACGACATCGGCTGCGATCTGCTGCAGGGCTACCTCATCAGCCGCCCGCAGCCCGTCGACGCGTTCGAGCTCCTGTTGCTCGAGCGACAGCGCACCGCAGCCAGGCTCGCGGCCGATTGAGGCGTCCCGGCCCGCGCCTGGCGGCGCGAGTCCGGCGTGGTGTCCTACCGGGCAAGCCCCGATTCGAGTGCCCACGTCGTCCGTGGGAACATGCAACGACAATACCCCGGCTCGCCGCCGCAGCTCGCGTCCGCATCGTCGCTGACGTCGCAGGACGCCCTCCTCACCCACCGCCCCAAGGACCACCCATGCGCTCGACCCGAGTCCCGGCCACTGCCCTTGCACTGGCCCGTCGCACCCTGCTGGCCACAACGGCCGGCCTCGCGCTGCTGGCCGCAGCCCCGGCCCAGGCTCAGGAAACACCCGTCAAGTTCCAACTCGACTGGCGCTTCGAAGGTCCCAGCGCGTTCTTCCTCTTGCCGGTCAACAACGGCTACTTCAAGCAGGAGAAGCTGGCCGTCACCGTCGACGCCGGCAACGGCTCGGGCAATGCCGTCAACCGCGTGGCCTCGGGCACGTATGACATGGGCTTCGCCGATCTGGCGGCATTGATGGAGTTCCATGCCAACAACCCCACCGCACCCAACAAGCCGGTGGCGGTGATGATGGTCTACAACAACACGCCGGCCGCGGTGTTCTCACTGAAGAAGACGGGCATCAAGTCGCCGGCCGACCTCACCGGCAAGAAGCTCGGTGCGCCGGTGTTCGACGCGGGCCGGCGTGCCTTCCCGGTGTTCCAGAAAGCCAACAACGTGGGCGCGGTCACCTGGGTGAGCATGGACCCGCCGCTGCGCGAAACCATGCTGGCCAAGGGCGATGTCGATGCCGTCACCGGCTTCTACTTCACCAGCATGCTCAACCTTGAGGCCCGCGGCGTGAAGGCTGAAGACGTGGCCGTGATGCTCTATCCCAGCCACGGCGTCAAGCTCTACGGCAACGCCATCATCGCCTCGCAGGAAATGATCACCAAGCGACCCGAGGTCGTGCGCGCCTTCCTGCGCGCATTCGCTCGCGCAGCCCGCGACGTGGTGGCCAACCCGAAGGCGGCAGTCGCGGTAGTAAAGGAGCGTGACGGCATCATCAACGCCGAACTCGAGGAGCGCCGACTGCGACTGGCCATCCAGTCGTCGGTCGCCACTGCGGACGCCCGCAAGGAAGGCTTCGGCCAGATCAGCCCGCCTCGGCTGGCCCTGATGGCCAGCTAGGTGGCCGACGCCTATGCCACCAAGTCGCGCGTCAACCCTGACGCGGTATGGAACGGCAGCTTCCTGCCCAAGCCCGAGGAGCTGGACATCTTCAGCGCTGCGCGCAAGTGACCCCCTTCGTCGACTTCGACGGCGTCTGGCTGGCCTACACCGCGGAGCTCGAGGCCGCCGGTCAGTACGCTGTCGAGGACATATCGCTTCAAGTGCGCGAGGGTGAGTTCATCGCCATCGTCGGACCCTCAGGCTGCGGCAAGTCCACCTTCATGAAGCTGGCCACCGGGCTGCGCAAGCCCAGCCGCGGCACCATCGCCATCGGCGGCCAGCGCGTGAACGGACCGCTCAAGATCACCGGCATGGCCTTCCAGGCGCCCAGCCTGCTGCCCTGGCGCACCACGCTGGCCAACGTGATGCTGCCTCTGGAGATCGTCGAACCGTATCGCTCCAGCTTCAAGGCCCGCCGCGCCGAGTACGAAGAGCGTGCCCGCGCGCTGCTGCGCAGCGTGGGCCTGGCCGGATATGAAGACCAGTTCCCCTGGCAGCTCTCCGGCGGCATGCAACAGCGGGCGAGCATCTGCCGCGCGCTGGTGCACGAACCGAAGATGCTGCTGCTCGACGAGCCCTTCGGTGCGCTCGACGCCTTCACCCGCGAGGAGCTGTGGTGCACGCTGCGAGACCTGCATGCGGCGCGCGGATTCAACGTCATCCTCGTCACGCACGATCTGCGCGAGAGCGTGTTTCTGGCCGACACCGTCTACGTGATGAGCCGTGGGCCAGGGCGCTTCGTGCAGCGCCGGGTGATCGACCTGCCGCGCCCGCGTGACCTGGAGCTCACCTACACCCCCCGGTTCACCGACATCGTTCACGAGCTGCGCGGCCACATCGGTGCGGCTCGGGGCGCACCCACCAGCGAGGCCACGCGATGAAGGCCCGCACCATCGAGCGCTGGGCGCCGTGGGCGCTGCTGCTGGCCGTGGTGGCGCTCTGGCAGGCCGTGTGTTCCGTCTTCGCGGTCAGCGAGTTCATCTTCCCAAGCCCGGCGCGCATCGGTGAACAGATGATCGAGTACCGCGACATCATCGCCCAGCATGCCTGGCGCACCTTCTGGGTCACGCTGGCCGGGTTCGGCATCGCCATCATCGTCGGCGTGATGCTCGGCTTCCTGATCGGAAGCTCCCGCATCGCCTATGCCGCCATCTACCCCCTCATGACCGCGTTCAACGCGTTGCCCAAGGCGGCCTTCGTGCCCATCCTCGTGGTGTGGTTCGGCATCGGCGTCGGCCCGGCGGTGCTCACCGCGTTCCTGATCTCGTTCTTCCCGATCACCGTGAACATCGCCACTGGCCTGGCCACGCTCGAGCCCGAACTCGAAGATGTGCTGCGCGTGCTGGGCGCACGCCGATGGGACGTGCTGGTGAAAGTCGGCCTGCCGCGCTCCATGCCTTATTTCTTCGGCAGCCTGAAGGTGGCCATCACGCTGGCCTTTGTCGGCACCACGGTCAGCGAAATGACCGCAGCCAACGAGGGCATCGGCTACCTGCTCATCAGCGCCGGCAGCGCCATGCAGATGGGCCTGGCCTTCGCCGGCCTGGTGGTGGTGGGCGTGATGGCCATGGCCATGTACGAGCTGTTCTCGCTGCTCGAACGCCGCATCACGGGCTGGGCGCACCGCGGGTCGCAATCCATGTAGTGGCGCCGGGTCGCGCCGGCGGACGCCGCCAGCCCGCGTTCAACCGGCCGGCCGAGCCGGCTCGGCGTAGGCGTAGGGCCCGCCACGCTTCAACGCGCGCCGGTACGCCGGCCGCGCATGGATACGCGCCAGAAAATCCATCAGCCGCGGCCGGCTGGCATCCAGCCCGGCGCGCTGCGAGGCGGCCTCCAGCGGAAAACTCATCATCACATCGGCGGCACTGAACTCG
>Ga0154020_10002843_pt1 | contig 21041 bp, 24 predicted proteins | sample Klosneuvirus_201_FD_109709 | JGI IMG/M metagenome (GOLD analysis project Ga0154020, IMG submission 109709) | Active sludge microbial communities from wastewater, Klosterneuburg, Austria - Klosneuvirus_20160825_MG | ecosystem: Engineered > WWTP > Aerobic digester > Activated sludge | place... | reverse complement strand
CGATAGACGCCGGCCATGGTCAGCGTGGCGCCGATCAGCAGGCCGAGACCGACCCCGGTGAGGACGAACTTGCCCCAGGAATGCAGGATGTCGCGGCCGGCGAGACTGATCATGATGAAGTCATGATCGGCTTAGGACCCCGTAAGGGAGGAAACCACCTTGATGCGTGCGTCCACGGCGATCTCGCTCTCGCTGTGCACGATCACCACGTCACCCTCCCTGAGGCCGTCGAGAATCTGCACCCTGCCATCGGCGCCGCTGGTGCCCGTCTTGACCGGGACAAAGCCGGGCTTGCCGGCGGCCAGCAGCCAGACGCCGGTCATGCCCTGGTGCTGGCGCAATGCCGCCCCGGGCACCGCCAGCGCCTCTTTGACGAGCGGCTGGCGCAGCGTGATTTCGCTCATTTCGCCGACCGACACGTCTTTCGGCGGCGTGTCAAAAGTGACCAGTGCGATGCGCTCTTCGGTCACGCTGTCGCTCAGCATTTCGATGCGCGCGACCTTGCCGGGCAGTACCTCGCCCGGCCGCGAGCGCAACACGATTTCAGCCGGGAGCCCCACTTGCAGTCCGGCCGAGCGATGCTGGTCGAGGCGCATTTTTAGCCACAGGCTGTCGGCGGCGACCAGCCGCACCACGGCCTGTCCGGCGACCACGGTCGAGCCCGGCTCGGCGTCGCGCGCGGTGACCACGCCGTCGGCCGGCGCCAGCAGGCGCAGGTTGCTGCGCTGCTGTTGTGTGCCGGCGCGTTCTGCGTCGAGGCGTGCGAGGTCCTGGCGCGCGCCGGCCAGCGCCGCTTCCGCGGCGGCAAACTGGGCCGACGCGGAATTCATCTCCTGCGCCTTGCCTTCGGTCACGCTGGAACTGACGAAGCCCTTGCGCCCCAACTCCTCATAGCGGCGCGCATTGGCGGCGGCCACTTCGCGCCGGGCGGCGCTGTCGGTCAGTTGCGCCGCGGCCGTGTCGACCGCATTCTGCGCGCGCCTGGCGGCCGCGTTCGTTGCGGCGATGCGCTGATCAAGGTCGACCGGGTCCATCTCCGCCAGCAACTGGCCGGCTTTCACGACATCCCCGACATCCACGGCGACGTAGCGCACGCGCCCGGCCGTGGTGGGGCCGACCAGATAGCTGCGCCGCGCTTCGACGACGCCGATGCCGAACAGCAGCGGCGCCAGGTCGGCCCGCGCGACCGGGGCGACAGTGACGCGCATCGACGCCAGCGGCCCGCTGCGCGCGACGAACAGCACCAGAACAGCCACCAGCACGACAGCGGCGGCAATCAGGAAGGTGCGACGATCGAGTGCAAGTTTCATCGCGGGCTGCTTCCTGCCGGGGCGGATTTTGCGGGATGCCGTGCGACCTGAATTTCGGCGCTCGAGAATATCGAGCGCGGCGACATCGCGGCGACAGAGCCAGCTTCATGCGCACCGCCGGCGACCATGCGCAGCGCAAAGGCCTGCGAGCTCAGCAAGCGTTCCGGCTTCATGCGTTGCTCCTGATTCCGCGACGGTAAATGGCGAAGGCGCCCGGCGCGTCGGCGCGCATTTGCCCAGCCTTGCCACTCAGCAGCGCTTGCATGACCAGACCCTGGATGCTGCCGATGAAGGCGACCACGGCCGCGGCGGTATCGACCTCCGGCGCCACTTCGCCGCCGACTTTTCCCGCATCGATCAGGCCGCTCAGGCGTTCCCGGTAGCCCCCGATCAGGGTGCGTGCCATGCGCTTGGCGGGTGTGTCCTCGGCGCGTTGCAGTTCGCCGAACAGCAGTCGCGGCACGCCGGGATGTTCGGCAACAAACTTGATGTGCGCCATGAACACCGCTTCCAGCGCGATCAGCGGCGAATCCGCGCCTTGGATGGCGCGGTCCACCCGCTGCAACAATCGCTCGGCCACCCACTCCATGACAGCCTGCCAGATCGCATCCTTGCTCGGAAAGTGGCGGAACAGCGCACCCTGCGTAAGATTCATGCGCTTGGCGATCGCCGCCGTGGTGATGTCGCCGGGATTCTGCTCGGCGGTCAGCTCGACCACCGCTTCGACGGTAACGGCCCGCCGCTGCTCGGCCGGCAAGTTCCTGGGTTTCGATTCGACCTGCATTGCAAGCATCCCAAAAGATAGTAACCGGTTACTATCTTATTCGTTGAGACCTTTCAGGTCAAGCGCCACAGGGTTCGGCACCAGGGGGCTCAGGGATGAGGCTGGAAGAGTTTGCCGCTGGCGACGCCGGCTATGGTCTTCACCAATGTCAGCGTCCAGATTCCTGCAAGCAGGACCCACGCCAGCCAGCCGAAGGCCAGCGGCGTGATCAGTCCGGTGGCCTCGCTCACGCGCTGGCTGCCGAGCGTGAAAGCGCCGAGCGGGAAGGTGAAGGCCCACCAGGTCAGCGAAAAGGGCAGCGGTGCAATCTTTCTGACCGACCAGGTAAACAGCGTCGCCAGCACCAGCCAGAAGGCACCGAAACCCCAGATCAGGAAGGCGGTCACCAGGTAGGCGGACTTGTCGCCGGCGAAGGGCGCGGCCGCCACCAGATTCAGCATGCTGATCACGATCACGCCCAGCGGCGCCAGATTGATCCAGAAAGTCGGCGCCATCATCGGCGGCAGGCGCTTGTGCACATAGAAACGATGGAAGGCCAGTGCCAGCAATGCCGTGTACATGAAGATGCCGGCGCCGAGGCCGATGCCGTTGATCGTCAGCGCCAGGTCGCGCAGGGCTTCGGGCTGCGCGGCGACTAGCGGTGCCCCGGCCACGGGGATCACCACCAGGCCCACTGGCGGCATGAAGATGCCGGGTGTAACGTGATCGAGGGTGACATGCTCGCCCTGCAAGATCGAGATCAGCACGGCCAGCGTCAGACCGGACAGCAGCGCCACGCCCAGCCACCAGACGATCAATGCGGCAGTTTCATGGCCGCCGAAGGCACGCAGTTCGCCCGCCAGGACCAGCAGCGCAATGCCGTAGGTGGGGTAGAAATTGGCCGCCACCGGATGCTTGAAGGTGGCCGCGACCGCGGGCCAGGCCATTGCCCAGCGCAACAGCCAGGGAATGCTGATCAGGACGCACAGCGCCAGGTTGAACCAGTGCAGCGCCCAGGCCAGTCCTGCCAGCATGGGCAATTGATGGGAGAAATGCAGCGTCGCGAGAGCGAAGGCGCCGGTACCCATGATGACGGCGGGCCAGCCGGGAGCGAAGGCCTTGACGATGAGCGCGAAAGTGACGGGAGCAGGCGAGGCGGGTGGATTCATGATGGCACGTGGTCGAGTGGTTGGGCGCAGCCGTGATCGAGCCCGTTGAATTCGATCTGGATCGTCGGATGCGTGATGTGGAAATTTTCGTGCAGCTCGCGCGCAATGCGCTCGAGGAAGGCATCGCCCGGATGGCCGCCGGGCATCACCAGGTGCGCCGTCAGCGCGATGTCGGTGGTGCTCATCGCCCAGACATGCAGGTCATGCACGTCGGTGACGTCGGGCAGGGCTCGCAGCAGGGTATCGACCTCGGCGAGAACGACGCTTTCCGGAACACCGTCGAACAGCAAATGCAGCGACTGGCGGAACAAGCTCCAGGTGCCGGCGATGATCGCCAGCGCGATCGCCATGCTGGCCAGCGGATCGAGCCAGGCCCAGCCGGTCCACAGGTAGAGCGCGCCGGAGCCGACGACGCCGAGCGAGACCAGTGCGTCCGCCGCCATGTGCAGGAAGGCGCCGCGAATGTTCATGTCCGACTTGCTGCCCGACATGAACAGCGCGGCGGTCGCGCCATTGACCAGCACGCCGATGGCGGCGACGACCATGATGGTGATGCCGTCGGTCGGCGCCGGCACCTGCAGGCGGCGGCTGGCTTCCCAGAGCAGCGAACCCATCGCCACCAACAGCAGCACGGCGTTGGCGAAGGCGGCGAGGATCGAGGCACGCTGCCAGCCGTAGGTATGGCGCTGATCGGGCAAGCGGCCGGCCACCAGTGCCGCGGCCCAGGCCAGCACGAGGCCGGCTACGTCCGAGAGGTTGTGCCCGGCATCCGCCAGCAGTGCCAGCGAACCCACTTTCCAGCCGTAGCCTGCCTCGATGATGACGAAGGCGAGATTCAGCGCGATGCCGATGGCAAAGGCCCGGTTGAATGCGGCCGTGCCGTGATGGTGCGAATGCCCGCTCATCAGGCCGTGGCCACCGGCGAGCCCCCGGTCGCGCGCGGCCGGGAGCCCGCCATTGCTTGCGACATGATGCCCTTACTTGAAGAAGCCACCGGCCTTCATGCGGTCGCAGCCGTTCTGGCGTGGCACGGGAAGCGTGGCCCCCTTTTCCTTGGCGCGAACCTCCATGGCCTTGTGGTGCTCTTGCTGGAGGGCCTTGCATTCCTCATAGGTCCTGGTGGCGCGCATCTTGTCGCCATGGGCCGTGCGCTCTTCCGGCGTCATCAGCTCCCAGCCGCGGGTGTTTTCCTGGTTGAAGTTGAAGCCCTTGCCTTTGCCGCCACCCGAACCGGGGCCCATGCCCTGTCCCGGACCCATTCCCTTCCCTGAGCCCATGCCCTGCCCCGGAACGGGCTGCGCCGCCGAGCCGGAACTTGCGCCCTGGCTGCCGGCGGTTTGCGCGGAAACAGGTACGGGCAGCGCCGCGCCGAGAACTGCCAATACTGCGATTTGGGTGAGTTTCATTTCAATCTCCTTTCAGTTTGCTTGATTCCGGAAGGCCGACACACGACCCTCCCCGTTTTTAATGAAGACCATTGTCAGGCGACGCGCGATATGTAATTGGCAACACTTTGTAAGAACCGGTCGCGACATGGCCGAGGCCCGGCTGCGGACTCAGGCGGCGCGACGCCGCGGTCGTCCGGCCATGGCCTTCAGCCGCTTCAGATCCGACTTGAGTTCCGGCACCGCACCCCGCAACAGGGTTTCCAGCAACGCCAGGGTCCATGGCGGAAGGGAGCGGACCACACGGTAGAACATCCAGCTGGCCTCGCGCCTTGCGGTGACGACGCCGGCGTCCTTGAGCACGCCAAGATGGCGCGAAATCTTGGGCTGGATGTCAGCGAGTGCGCCGGTCAGTTCGCAAACGCACAACTCGCCCTCACTCACCAGAAGCGCAAGAATGCGGCGGCGGGTCGCATCGGCGAGAGCATCGAAAAACAGAACTGTATTCACGGTTTCTAATATACGCGATCAGGTATATGCGAGTCAAGAAACCTTGCGTGCCCGCCGGCATCGCCGCCCATGCAATAAAACCTGTGCGTCGCTGGCACAAGGCGCGAGCCACAGGCAAAATCCACTGTTCGCTGCAAACACGCGCCAACCATGGTCAGTCGCCGACAATTCATGCGGGGGGATTTCAAGGCCCACCATTCACCGCAACGCCCGCCCTGGGCGCCGGACGAAGAGGCCTTCCTCGCTGCCTGCACGCGCTGCGGCGATTGCGTACCGGTCTGCCCGACGCGGATCGTCGTCGTCGTGCGCGGCTACCCGGAAGTGGATTTCAAGCGCGGCGAATGCACATTTTGCGGCGCCTGCGCGGCCGCCTGCAAGGATGGCGCCCTGCCGCGGGCGAATGCTCAGGCCCGGCCGTGGAACATCAAGGCGCGGATCGCCGACAACTGCCTGCCCCGGCGTGGCGTGGAATGCCGGATCTGCGGTGATTCCTGTCCGGTGTCGGCAATTCGTTTCAGCCCGCGCCTGGGCGGACCACCCGTGGCGGAGGTCGATACCGCTTCCTGCACGGGCTGCGGCGCCTGCCTGGCGCCCTGCCCGGTCAATGCAATCCGTATTACTTGATGTTGCCGACGAAACGGTTCTCGACCAGCGCCGGCGCATCGACCTGCGGTACATGGCACTGCGTGCAGTTGTGGCGCGACGCATCGAAGGCCTTGGTGGCGGCGACGAAATGGCTGTCGCCCATCTTCGGTGAATTCTTCTTCTCGTAGTTGGACGGGCCGTGGCAATCCAGGCACTGGTTTTCGGTGAGGGTCACTTCATCAAAATTGTCCACCGCGTGCGGGATCAGCGGCGGCTGGGTGCTGAAGGTGCGCGCGACGACCGGTTGCGTGCCCGGCCGCTTGCCAGCGTAAGCCTTTGCCTCCGGCGCCGCATCGACGGCGGCGACATCGGCACCGCGCATCGAAACCAGTGGCTCGTAACTGGCGCAACCCACGATGACGGTCAGCAGCGATACCAGGAGGATGGTGACGGTTTTCTTCATGATGGACTCCCCAGACGAAATTGAAGGTTGATCACTTGGGCGCCGCTTGCGGGACGCCGGTAACGGGTTCGACGCTATTCACGACTTTGTTGAAACGGGTGCCGAAGGCAAACACATCCTTCGAGCAGACATCGATGCAGCGACCGCAGTTGGTGCAGTTGGCTTCCAGAATCATCGGCGGTGTGCCATCTATGCTTTTCAGCGCCGGGCGGATGACCTGCGGCTCGGGGCAGACGGCGAAACAGTCCATGCAGTCGTTGCAGGCGGCACGGGCCGGCAGTTTGATCCTCGTCAGCGAATACCTGCCGATCAGGCTGTAGAAGGCGCCGACGGGACACAGATGTCCGCACCAGCCGTGGCGCATGACAAACAGGTCGAAAAGGAATACCGCGAGCAGCACCGCCCAGGCGAAGCCGATGCCGAAGATCAGGCCGCGGTGCATCATCGATACCGGGTTCACCATCTCCCAGGCGATGCTTCCCGTCACTGCGGCGACGACCAGCGTCATGCCCAGCATCCAGTACCGTGTCGGCCGGCTGATGTGGGCACTGCCCTTGAGGCCGAGCCGCACGCGCAGCCAATACGCAAAATCGGTCAGCAGATTGACCGGGCAGACCCAGGAGCAATAACTGCGGCCGCCGACCAGCAGGTAAAGCAGCACGACCAGCGCCACGCCGGTGAACGCCAGCTTTTCGGGTACCTGTCGCGCCAGCAGGGACTGCAGGATGATGAATGGATCGGTCAGCGGCAGGAAGTTCAGGGTGTAGCTGAAGTTGAGGTTGCCCTTGACGATCCAGAGGCCAAACCACGGGCCAACCAGGAACAGCAGCAGGATGCCGATCTGGCTGGCGCGACGCAGGATCAACCATTTGTGCGCGGCCAGCCAGCCTTTCGCCGCAATGGCTTCGGCACCGGGGCGTACCGGCGCGGTTTTCGGCGCAGTTGTCCCCGAATTTTCCTGGATGGCGCTCACAGCTTGCCTCCCTGAAAGGCCTTCGGCAAACCGGCAGGCTCGGGAGAAGTCGGCGCTGGCGGGACGGCGCCCGGGCTCCCCGAGAGGCCCTTGCCGCTTTCATACTTCATGCCCTCGGGCATGTTGTAGCGATGCTCGACGTCCGGCGCGACCAGGCTGCTGCCGGCCTTTTCCTTCTCCACCCAGCCCAGCCGATAATGCGAACTCAGCTGGCCCTTGGCCATGTAGAGCGGAAATACCTTGATCGAGGCCACCTCGGTGGGACAGGCCTTTTCGCACTTGCCGCATCCGGTGCAGTGCTCGGAATGCACCGTGGGGATGAACAGGGTGTGCTTGCCGGTACGCGGGTTGGATAGCGGGACGAGCGTGATGGCCTTGTCGATCACCGGACAGATCCGGTAACAGATGTCGCAGCGCAGACCGAGGAAATTCAGGCAAGTCTCCTGGTCGACGAGCACGGCCAGGCCCATTTTCGACTTGTTGATGTCCGTCAGGGAATGATCCAGGGCACCGGTCGGACAGGCCTTGACGCAGGGAATGTCCTCGCACATTTCGCAGGGCAACTGGCGCGCGACGAAGTAGGGCGTGCCGGTGGACATCGGCTCTTCGGGTTTGGCCAGGTGCAGGATGTCGAAGGGACAGTCGCGCACGCACAGTCCACAACGGATGCAGGCGGCGGAGAACTCGGCTTCCGGCAAGGCCCCCGGCGGCCGGATGGCGGCCGGCGGCAAGGCTTTGGCATGCCTCGCATACAACCCGACGCCGAGCCCCAGGAGGCCGACGCCGCAGGCCATGCGCGCGGTATCGGCAAGGAACTGGCGCCGCGCCGCGGCACTGGGCTTGGTTTCGTTGTCCATGATTCGTCACCGGGGAGCCCATCCAGCCAAAGACCCCCCATCAGCTCGCATTTGTCCGCTCAGGCCTTGACCACCTTGGCCGCGCACTTCTTGAAGTCCGTTTCCTTGGAAATCGGACAGGTGGCGTCGAGGGTGAGCTTGTTGACCAGGCGATGCTCGTCGAAGAAGGGAATGAAAATCAAACCCTCCGGCGGCTTGTTGCGGCCCTTGGTATCGACCCGCAGGCTGATCTCGCCGCGCCGCGTCGACACTTTGACCACGTCGTTGCGCTTGAGGCCGCGCTTCTCGGCGTCCTTCGGATGCATCCACACCACCGCGTCGGGGAAGGCCTTGTAAAGCTCGGGCGCACGCCGCGTCATCGAACCCGTGTGCCAGTGCTCCAGCACGCGGCCGGTACACAGCCAGAGGTCATATTCCTTGTCCGGTGCTTCCGCCGCCGGCTGATAGGGCAGGGCGAAAATCTTTGCCTTGCCGTCGGGATAGCCGTAGAACTTCACCCCCTCGCCCTTCTTCACGTACGGGTCGTAGCCCTCGCGGAAGCGCCACAGGGTTTCCTTGCCATCCACCACCGGCCAGCGCATGCCGCGCACCTTGTGATAGGTGTCGAAGGGCGCCAGATCGTGGGCGTGGCCGCGACCGAAGGCGGCATATTCCTCGAACAGGCCTTTCTGCACGTAGTAGCCGAAGGCTTCGGATTCGTCGTTGCTGTAGCCCGCCCAGGCGTGGGCATTGACCTTCGCCAACTCTTCCTTGGGAAACTTGTTGACTTGACCGTTGGCATACAGCACGTCGTAGAGCGTCTTGCCCTTGTATTCCGGTGCCTTGGCCAGCACGTCCGCCGGCCAGACGTCTTCCATCTTGAAGCGCTTGGAGAATTCCATGTACTGCCATAGATCGGAGCGCGACTCACCCGGTGCCTTGACCTGCTGGCGCCACATCTGACCGCGGCGCTCCGCATTGCCGAACATGCCTTCCTTTTCCATCCACATCGCGCAGGGCAGGATCAGGTCGGCCGACATCGCCGACACCGTCGGATAGACGTCGGAGACCACGACGAAGGCCTTCGGATTGCGCCAACCGGGATAGATTTCGCCATTGACGTTGGGGCCGGCCTGCATGTTGTTGGTGGTCGAGGTCCAGTAGAAGCCGATCTTGCCGTCCTTGAGCATGCGACTTTGCGCCACTGCGTGATAGCCCATCTGCGCGGAAAGCGCGCCCGCCGGCAGCTTCCAGATTTTCTCGGATGCCTCCCGATGTTTCGGGTTGAAGATCACCATGTCGGCGGGCAGGCGATGGGCGAAGGTGCCGACCTCGCGTGCCGTGCCGCAAGCGGAAGGCTGGCCGGTCAGCGAGAAGGGGCTGTTGCCCGGCTCGGAGATCTTGCCCGTCAAGAGGTGCACGTTGTAGATCATGTTGTTGACCCAGGTGCCGCGCGTGTGCTGGTTGAAGCCCATGGTCCAGTAGGAAGTAACCTTCACCTTCGGGTCGGCATAGGCCTTGGCCAGCGCTTCGAGCTTGTCCTTGGGCACGCCGGAAATCTCGTGCGCCTTGTCCAGGGTGTACTCGGAAACGAATTTGGCGAAGTCGTCGAAGCTGATCGGCGCGTGCTTGTTCGGATCGCCCTTGGGTTTGCCATCGGCGCCGGGGTAGCCGTTGTTGTTCGCCACCTGTTCCAGCGGATGATTGGGCCGCAGGCCGTAGCCGATGTCGGTGACGCCCTTGAAGAAGCCGACGTTCTTCTTGACGAACTCCTGATTGACCGCCTTGTTCTGGATGATGTAGTTGCAGATGTAGTTGAGGATCGCCAGATCCGACTGCGGCTTGAAGATCAGCTCGCTGTCGGCCAGTTCGCAGGAGCGGTGCGAGAAGGTCGACAGCACGTGAATCTTGACGTGATTGGCCGTGAGGCGGCGGTTGGTGATGCGCGACCAGAGGATGGGGTGCATTTCGGCCATGTTCGAGCCCCACAGGGCGAACACGTCGGCATGCTCGGCGTCGTCATAGCAACCCATCGGCTCGTCGATGCCGAACGTGCGCATGAAGCCGGCCACGGCGGAGGCCATGCAGTGGCGCGCGTTGGGGTCGATGCTGTTGGAGCGGAAGCCGGCCTTCATCAGCTTGACGGCGGCATAGCCTTCCCACACCGTCCATTGGCCGGAGCCGAACATGGCCACGCCGTTCGCGCCTTGGGTCGGCTCTTTCAGCGTCGCCTTGACCTTCTCGGCCATGATGTCGAAGGCGGCATCCCAGGAAATCGGTGCGAACTCGCCGTTCTTGTCGAACTTGCCGTCCTTCATGCGCAGCAACGGTTGGGTCAGGCGGTCCTTGCCGTACATGATCTTCGACAAGAAGTAACCCTTGACGCAGTTGAGGCCCTTGTTCACCGGTGCATCGGGGTCGCCCTGGGTCGCCACCACGCGGCCATCCTTGACCCCGACCAGAACACCGCAGCCTACGCCACAGTAGCGGCAGACGCCCTTGTCCCAGCGCACGCCTTCTTCGCTCTGCGGCGTCGCGGCCAGCGCCACGCCGGGAATGCTCATGCCGGCGCTGGCGGCCGCGGCGGCTGCGGCATTGGACTTGATGAATTCACGTCGCGTCAATTTCATTTCAAATCTCCTTTATTTGCGGCTCGACCCTGCGGCCAGCCTCCACTGAAACTTCCCGGTCCGGCTCGGATTCGATTTGGTGGTAAACCATGGCGGTCGACATCACGCCCTGCAGCCGGCCGATTTCTTCGTAAGTAGCGACATTACTGTCATCGTCGGCGGATTCGATGGTGACGATCAGCTTGCCCTCAGGCGACACGGCGTGCACCTCGACGCCCTCCAAGCCTGCCAATCCCGCTTGAACGAGAGGCAACTGGCCAGGTCCGGCATGTACGATGGCGCTAGATATATTCATTTTCCGGCTCCAATAACGGCAGTGTTTTGTACTGCCGGATTGATCCATGAATAGATAACCCTGAAAAAATTATGGGTTTGTGCACATGCAGCATCCTAGGCTTGCAACAGCCTGCCGCCTTGATGCGGATCAACTCAAAATGTGCTCGGGCAAAAATTACCATAGAACTTCTGTTCCATGGCGATTCAATTAGCTTATCGGATCGGGTGCTGCCGGTGCGACGGAATCAGGGCTCGATCTGGTCGATCACAATTCGCAAATCCTTGGCTCCCGGCTTCACAGTGGCGCTCTTGCCGGTGAGGTCGCCCTTGCCGGGGGTCGCCATGCCCGATTTCGAGATGCGCACTTCGATCCGCACCTGCTGCGCGGACGAAAGATTCGCCCCCGGCATCACCGCTTGACTGTCGTCAAGCAGGAAATCCAGCGGCAGATCGGCGACGCGCGCGCGCAACGCCGCCAGCGGCATGCGTGGGCCATCGACGGCGCGGGCGAAGATGAAGACCACGTCGTCGGGACCGGCCTTGCCTTTGAGGGCGGCAGCAAGTTCGACACGTCCGCCGACCGACTTGCCCGAGGCTCTGGCTGCGGTTTTGTCGGCGCCCTTCTCCGTTCCCGGCTTCGCCACGCCACGATGCGCGTCATCCCGGGGAATGGCAGCGCCGGGCAGGACATCGCCCCCTGCCGCAGCCTTCTTCCCGGCTCCGCTGCGCTCGCGCGCCATGGCGATGCTCGATTCGACCATCTGGGCATCCTCGCTGCCGGGTTCGAGGCGCGGCAGGAGCCGCCCCCAGTATTCCGTCGCGGCAGCATAACGACCGGCGGCGAAGGCCTCGCCGCCGGCGAGGAACAGGGCCAGCATATTGTCGGGTTCCAGGCGCAGTGCCTTCTGCACCAGTTCCCGCGAACCGGCATCGAAGCCATTGTTCTTCTGCACCAGCAACTCGGCCACTTCGGCCAGAAGTTCGGCGCTCTTCTCCAGTTCTGCGCCGATGCGGGCATACGCGCGTTCGGCATCGTCCCAGCGACCCATGGATTTGTAGGCGCGGGCGAGCATGGTCCAGCCTTCCGGATTGTCGGGATTCTGCTCCAGTTTCCGCGCCAGTTGGGCGGCGAGCTGCTCCATGTCGGCCGCGGCGCGTTGCGCCTGCACCGCCTGCGGCAGCACCGCGGCCGGAGTGCCGATCACGGCATACAGGGCGACCGCGAGCAGCGGCAGCATGATGGCGATCGCGATGCCGCTGCGGCGGCTGACGGCATCGACGGTGGCTACTTCGGCCGCCGCAGTGTCGTCGAGCAGCTGGCGCTGCAGTTCCTCGCGCGCCTCGGCCAGGCCGGCATCTGACAACGTGCCATTAAGGTGGTCGCGTTCGAGTTCGGCAAGGCGGTCGCGATGGATGGCGGCGTTCAGCGCCGGCAAAAAGTCGGCGCCGACGACACGGCGCCCGGACCGCCACCACGGGCGCAACAGCAGCGCCAGGGCGGCGGCGACCAGCGCCGCCGCTGCAAGATAAAAATAGGTCATGGCTCGGGTTGTTCCAGCAAGGCAGCGGCGCGGCGGCGTTCTTCCTCGGAAAGCTGCGGTGCGGCATTCTCCCTCGTGCGACGCCGCAGAAAGACGATCAGTGCAGCCACACTGCCGCCGAGCAGCAGGAACGGCCCGCCCCACAGCAGCAAGGTAGTCGGCTTCACCGGCGGCCGGTAACGGACAAAGTCGCCATAGCGGGCTACCATGAAATCGAGGATTTCCTTGTCCGTCTTGCCCTGGGCGATCAGGGTGCGGATCTCGCGGCGCAGATCCTGCGCAAGTTCGGCATGCGAACCGGCCAGGGATTCGTTCTGGCAAACCAGGCAGCGCAATTCCTCGCTGATGGCCACCAGGCGCTTTTCCACTTCGAGGTCGGCGGCCATCGGCGCCGCCTCCCTGGCCATGGCTGCGCCGCCGAAAATCAGCATGCAACAGGCGAGCGATCCGCTCAAGGCCAAACGAACAGACCTGCGGGCGGAGAATGCCGGCGCGACCGTCACGCCGCAGCCCCGGCCGGAATCTGCGTACCTGACTTGACGCGCAGGCGGTAGCGTCGATCAAGGATAGCGATGAATCCGCCCAGCCCCATCAGCACACAGCCGCCCCAGATCCAATTGACGAACGGCTTGTAGTAGACGCGCACACTCCAGGCCCCGGAGTTGTCCAGCGCTTCGCCGAGCGAAACATACACATCGCGGGTGAAGCCGGCGTCGATCGCCGCTTCGGTCATCGGCATCTCCGAAGAGAAATACTTGCGCTTCTCCGGATGCATGGTTTTCAGGACGCGGCCGTCCTTCGACAATTCCACGGTACCCCTCGCGGCACGGTAGTTGGGGCCGGGGACACTCTCGACGCCGACGAAACGGAAGCTGTAGCCGCCCACCTGGACGGTATCATCCGGCTCCATGCGGACGTCCTTCTCTTCCTGGTAGCCCCCTACCATGGCGACGCCGATGACGAATGCCGCGATCCCCATGTGCGCGAGATGCATGCCCCAGAACGCCGCGGGTGGCCTGCCGGTCTTCAGGCGATCCATGATCTGGAACACGCCGCTGGCGGCGATCCACACCGCCAGCAGGCTGCTCATCGCCGTCAGCGCCGTCCAGGCGCCCATCATCAGCGGCAGCGCGATGCCGGCGATGGCGGCGAGCACCATGCTGGCCCGCAGGCGACGCGCGATGGCCTTGAGGTCGGCATGCTTCCAGTGGGCAAGCGGTCCGACCGCCATCAGCAGCAGCAGCGGCACCATGACGGGTACGAACACCGTATTGAAGTAGGGCGGGCCGACCGACAGCTTGCCCATGCCAAGCGCATCGATCAGCAGCGGATACAGGGTACCCAGCAGGACGCTGCCGGTGGCCACCACCAGCAGCACGTTGTTCATCAGCAGCATGGTTTCGCGCGACACCAGGCCGAAGTTGCCGCCGGTGCTGACTTTGGGGGCGCGCCAGGCGAATAGCAGCAGGGAACTTCCGACCACAATCACCAGCAAGGCCAGGATGAACACACCGCGGCGCGGGTCTGTGGCAAAGGCGTGGACAGAAGTCAGTACGCCGGAGCGGACCAGGAAGGTGCCGAGCAGGGACAGCGAGAACGCCGCAATCGCCAGCAGCACGGTCCAGTTCCTGAAGGCGCCGCGTTTTTCGGTGACGGCCAGCGAATGGATCAGCGCCGTGGCCACCAGCCAGGGCATGAAGGACGCATTTTCCACGGGGTCCCAGAACCACCAGCCGCCCCAGCCTAGCTCGTAATAGGCCCACCAGCTGCCCAGCGCAATGCCGAGCGTGAGGAAGACCCAGGCGGCCGTGGTCCACGGTCGCGACCAGCGTGCCCAGGCGGCGTCGAGCCTCCCGGAAATCAGCGCCGCGATGGCGAAGGCAAAGGCCACCGACATGCCGACATACCCCATGTACAGCAAGGGCGGATGAAAGACCAGGCCCGGATCCTGCAGCAGGGGGTTGAGGTCACGCCCTTCCGCGGGGGCGGGCAGCATGCGGTCGAAGGGATTGGAGGTAAACAGGATGAAGGCGAGCAGGCCGATGCCGACCAGTCCAAGCACGGCCAGCACGCGCGCCACCATGACCTCGGGCAACTGGCGCGAGCCCAGCGATACCGCCGCACCCCAGCCCGCCAGCATCAGCACCCAGAGTAGCAGCGAGCCTTCGTGACCACCCCAGACGGCGGAGAATTGATACAAGGCCGGCAACCGGGTATTGGAGTGGTTGGCGACGTAGCTCACCGAGAAATCGTTGGCGAGAAAGCTTTGCGCAAGGCAGGAAAAGGAGATGGCGATCAGGAGAAACTGGGTCTGTGCAGCCGGCCGCGCCAGGGATATCCAGTGCTGCTGCCCGCGTTGCGCACCGACCAGCGGCAACACACCCTGCACGATACAAACGACGAAGGCCAGGATCAATGCAAAATGTCCAAGTTCGGCGGTCATTTTGCGTCCCCTTTCCTGGCCTGGTCGACGGCATGCTGCGCCTCGGGAGGCATGTAATTCTCGTCATGCTTGGCCAGCACTTCGGTGGCGGTGAATACGCCATCGCCTCCCAGCTTGCCCTGCACCACCGCGCCTTTGCCTTCGCGGAAAAGGTCCGGCAGGATGCCGGTATAGGCTACGGGGATGTCCTTGGCGGTGTCAGTGACGATGAAGCGCACGGTCAGGTCCTGGCGCTTGATCGAGCCTTCCTTGACCAGGCCGCCGATACGGAAGGCCTTGCCCTGTGGCGCCTTGCCCGCCAGGACCTCGGTCGGCGTGACATAGAGCGCAATGTTGCTGTCGAGTGCATTCAGCGTCAGCACCGCGACCAGCGCGATCGCGGCAAGCCCGCCCGCGATCAGGGCGATGCGTTTCTGTCTGGGTTTCATCGGGTTCTTTGATGGGATTCGAGTTCGTCGGCAAGTCGTTCGCGGATCAGGCTGCGGCGAATCTCCCTCAGACGCCGGCTTGCCAGAAAAGGTTCCGCGATCATCAGTACCACGCAGGCGCCGAAGCTGCCCCAGACATACAGCGCGTAGCCGCCCATGGCGAGGAATTCACCGACGCTATTCCACTGCATGTTTCACCCATTCCGTGTGTCGTTCGCGCTCGAGGATGATGGCACGCACACGCATCAAGGCGATGGCGATGGAATACATCCAGAACGCCAGCGCCATCAACAACATGCCCCACAGCATGGTCTGCGCCATCGACGGCGCCCTGGTCAGGTTGATCGTGGAGCCCTGGTGCAGGGTATTCCACCACTTCACCGAGAAATAGATGATCGGAATATTGACCACGCCCACCAGGGACAGGATGGCGCCGGCCTTGTCGGCCCGGCGCGGATCGTCTATGGCCGCCTGCAGGGCCATGAAGCCGAGGTACAGGAAAAACAGGATCAGTTCCGAGGTCAGTCGCGCATCCCACACCCACCAGGCGCCCCACATCGGCTTGCCCCAGAAGGCGCCGGTCCAGAGCGACAGGGCCGCCATCAGCGCACCGGTCGGCGCCAGGGCCTGGGCCATCATTGCCGAGACGCGCGTGTTCAGCGCAAGCCCGAGACCGGCCCAGAAGGCCATCACCAGGTAGATGAACATCGACATCCAGGACGCTGGCACGTGCACGAAGATGATGCGATAGCCCTCGCCCTGCTGCGCGTCGGTCGGTGCGACGAAGAAGGAAACCCACAGCCCGGCGATGCCGAACAGCGCGGCAGCGGCCCAGAACCACGGAATCATCCGCCCCGCGAGCGGATAGAAGCTCTGCGGGCTGCCGTACTTGAACCAGTGAATCAGCGACTGTCTCACTCCAACGCAATCCTCAAGGCCGCCGTAGTCGCCCACGGCGCAAAAAAAGCGGCCAGCACCAACATCGCCGCCAACAGGGACAAATGTCCGCCGACCTCCAGTCCGGCAATGTGGGCTTCGACCGCTCCGGCACCGAAGATCAGCGCCGGAATGTAAAGCGGCAACACCAGCAGCGCCAGCAACACCCCGCCGCCACGCACGCCCAGCGTCAGCGCCGCACCGATGGCGCCGATCAATGACAGCAGCGGCGTACCCAGCAGCAGCGCCACGGTAAGGATACCCAGCGCCGGCGCATCGAGATCGAACTGCAGACCAAGCACCGGCGCCAGCAACACCAGGGGCAGGCCGCACAACAACCAGTGCGCCAGTATTTTACCGGCAACCAGCAAGCCCAAGGGGGAAGGCGACAAGACCATCTGCTCCAGCGTGCCATCCACATGATCGGCCGCAAACAGACGCGGCAGGCCAAGCAGCGTCGCCAGCAGGGCCGCAACCCAAAGGATGCCTGGGGCGATTTTCTTCAACAACACCGGTTCCGGTCCGATGCCCAGGGGAAACAGGCTGGTGACGATGACGAAAAAGAACACGGCGGTCAGCACCTCGCTCTTGCGCCGCATTGCCAGCAGCAGGTCGCGTCGCACCGTGGCAAGGAGGGCCTTCATAGCACCAATATCTTGCCGCCCGGCACGGGCAACGGCTGGTGGCTCGTCAATACGGCCATGCCGCCGCCAGCCAGATGTTCGGCAATCAGATCGCCGAGCAATTGCACCGCAGCGACATCAAGCGCGTTGAAAGCCTCATCGAGCACCCACAGCACCGCGGGACGGGTCAGCAGGCGGGCCAGCAGCACGCGTCGCTTCTGGCCGGCGGAAAGAACGCGCACCGGAAGTTCCTCACGACCGCGCAAGCCCAGCCGGATCAGGGCAGCCATGGCGGCGCGTTCATCGATTGCGATGCCGTCCAGAGCGGCGGCAAGCCGCAAGTTCTCAAGCGGCGTCAGATCCTCCTTGACCGCAGCGTGGTGTCCGAGATAGATCAGGTCGCGGCGGAATTCGACCGAAGGCGCCCGCTCGTCACGCCACAGGATTGCGCCCGCATCGGCCGGCGATAATCCGACCAGCAGTCGTATCAGGCTGGTCTTGCCGGAACCGTTCTCGCCCTGCACATGCAGCCATTCACCGGCTTCGAGCGAGAACCCGACGTCGGTGAATAGGCGGCGTTCACCGCGCGAACAGGCAAGCCCCGAAACATTAAGCATGGCGCAATTGTGCCCGAAACCGGAGAACAACACCCTGCGCTCACAATACTCGCGACCGCGCGGCCGGCGGCGGAACACACGAGGTACTCAGTGCCAAGCCCTATCTATACAATCGATCCATGCCAAGCCCCTTGATCCTGCCCCTCTTCGCCGTCACGGCACTGCTTGCGCTGGCTGGCGCCGGAATATTGCTCGTCACCGGCAAAGCTGTGCCGCAACTGGCTGCACATCTGGCTTTTGCGCTGGGAATACTGCCCCTGATTCTCGCGGCCATGGCCTATTTCGTGCCGGTATTGACGCGCAGTGGCGGTGCCGGCGCCATCGCATGGTGGGCACCCCTTCTGGCATCGGGCGGCGGAATTCTGGCGATTTTCTCGTTTGCCGCTGATTTTTCCGCCGGAGGCTTGGGGCTTGCAGCAATTCTCTCGGGACTTGCGGCCCTGAGCCTTGGCGGCTGGACCATGAACAGGGTGCGTAACATGCCCGGTCCGCGGCACCGAGGCGTCGACTGGTACCTGGCCGCGCTCGGCTTTCTGCTGCTGGCAATGCTGGCGGTTCTCCTGATGCCCCTGTTCCCCGCTCAACGCAACGCCCTGCGCCTGTTCCACCTGCACGCCAACCTGCTTGGCTTTGTGGGCCTTACCGCGCTGGGCACCTTGCAGGTGCTGCTGCCCACCTGCATCGGACAACCCGACCCGGGCGCGTTGCTGCGGCTGCGGCGGGATCTGCGATGGGCGGTGGCCGGGACGCTGCTGATCGCGGCGGGCGCGGCCTTCAGCCTGTCCGGGGACGGCTTGATGACGGGATTGGCGCTTGCCCTGCCGGGCGCCGCAATTTACTGTGGGATGATCATGCGCATGCTTTTCGCATGGCGATCGAGATTCGGCCAAGCCCTGGCTCAAGCGCATGGCGCAGGCCCCTCCCTGGCCTCGGCGGCACTGGGCCTGCTCGGCCTTATGATACTGGGCATCGCACACGGTATCGGCTGGCTTCCGGCGCGGCCTGCGGTCGCAGGTTTTGTGATCGCCTTCCTCCTTCCGCTGGTCAGCGGAGCTGCCGGCCAACTGTTACCGACCTGGCTGCGGCCGGGAGCACAGACTCCTTGGCACCAAACCTTGCGTACGCGGCTTTGCCGCTGGGGAGGAGTGCGTGGCCTGGGGTTGCTGCTGTTCGGCCTGCTGATCACGGGACTTGCTTGATCGCCGGTCGTTGCCAGAGCGCTTGCGGCACTGGATTTCACCGGTGATTATTTTTGTCATGGCAGCCCGGTCAGATTCGGCCTATAGTGCTTGTTGCAGAACCGGTTAAAAAAACAGCATAATCATCCACCCCCCCCCAACAACAGGAGATTCAGGAGGACGACATGGCCCGCAAGAAAAAACTCGATTTCAGTGACATCGCAGCGGATCGCAAGAAGGAAAACCTCAACCAGAAGGATTTCTGGGCAAGGTATGGCGTCACGCAGTCGGGCGGCTCCCGCTACGAGTCGGGACGCAACATTCCCAAACCGCTGGCAGTCCTGCTATGGCTGCATCGCTCCGGCAAGGTCAGCGACAAGGATCTCAGCGACGCTTTGAAATAGCGAAGCCAGCCGGTTGCAGGCTGCTATTTGGCGGCCGAGTGGGCTCAAGCCTCAAGCAGAGGTGTCAGAACACTATGCAGTTCCGCTGCTGTCGCAGCTTTCGCTTGAACGCATCAAATCGCCCTATCCCGCCGGCTCCAGCGGGATACATGCGATAAAAAAGCTTCGCGAGAAGCTTTTTTATCGCTCTTACCTGGCCGTCGCGAGCTTGTCGCTGACACGCCAGGCAAGCGCCGCGAGTTCCTGCTGTGCCAGCGGGGTCACCTTGCCCGAAACCAGCAACCACCGCTCGGTTCCCTTCAGGTCGGTGCGGCGCGCGAAATCATCGAGCGGCTGGACCCAGGGAAGGTAGTCGAGCGGCGCCGCCACGACCAGCTTGCCATCGCGCGTCTCGCCGGCGAGGACGTTGTCGGCGCCGCGAATCACGGTTAGTGGCACAACGGTGCGGCCGTAATGGTTGAGCATCATGACCGAGTTATTGACGTAGCGCGCCTCGGTTTCGGATGCGGCACGGGCCGCGAATACGATGGCCTGATCGCGCCCGGCAACATTTCCCATCGATTCCAGCGCGAGTACCAGTGCCGTCTGCAGGGTTGGCGTGAAATAATTGTTGCGCAGGAAGTTGCGTGCCGACAAGCCTTCGATGCCCATCTTCTTTAGCCGTGCTTCGTTGCGCGTCCAGATGTCGAGGGCCGGCGTCTGATAGGCTTCGAGCGTTGCCTGTTCATTGAATTGCTGTGCGTAATACAGCGGCGCAATCACCGAACCGAGCACCAGGTTGACCGGGAAGCTGCTGGCAAAGGTAACGGAAGCGACCTCCCCGAGCTTGTCGGACAGGGCGCCATTGAAAGTATAGGGGTCGACCTTCAGGCGTTGCGCCCATTCGCGGCGCTGCTGGTTGTATCCCAGCGGATCACCGATGAGTACCCGTGGCGCGGCCGTACCCAGCGGGGTCACGGCCGGCTTGAGTATCTCCTTCTGTGCCGGCGTGTTTCCGGCCATCGTGTCGCCCACACGGGTTGCCGACTTTTCCGCCACGCGCCCGACGCGGCTGACAATCAGGCCGATGCCGGAAAGCACGTTACCGGTGGTTTCGAGCGGACTCTCGACGAATTGGCCGACGGCCTTTACCGGAGCGGCGGCGGCAGTCTTGGCCGATTTCATGAATTCATCCGAATTGCTGACCTTCGCGAGTTGCTCGAACGCCGGGAGTTCCGATACGCGGATGGCCAGCATTTCCTGTCCGCGGGCCTCCCAGATACCGTACGGAGAGCGGATCGTGAAATTGGGCTGCGCGCCGGCCAGGGTCACATTCTCCTCGACGCTGTGAAACGGGCCGTTGAGCAAGGCGGCGGGCGCCAGTTCGCTGGCCTTCAGGGTTCCCGGCACTTCATAGCTTTGTGCAAGGGCCGTCGTGGCTATCGCCAAACCGACCGCTGTTAACAGGGCACGGCACAACACGACTTGGTTCATGTTCATTTGAGGTATACCCGCAGGATCGAAAAAAACGGCCCCCGTCGCCGGAAGCCGAATGAAGAAAATTGGTGGGTTGTCACAGATTCGAACTGTGGACCTACGGATTAAGAGTCCGCTGCTCTACCAACTGAGCTAACAACCCGGATGGAAACAAGTGCGGGGCTGAAACTTGCCTCGGATTCGGAGCGCCATCCTCTTGGCGAATATACGTGGCCCGTTTTCTGCCCCACTCGCCGGCCCGTGCAAACTTTGAAACCACTTGTCCCGGCAGCGAAAGGCCGCGTATTTTACCAGAATCCAGCGCCCGAGAAGTTTGCATTCTTGCCGCGAACCGTCCGTGCTTATCCATTCCACCCGCGTCCACCTTACAAGTTGGCCTCTCTTGAATTTCGAGTGGGTAACGGTGCATGAGGACGGTAGCCCGAGGCCGGGGGTCAAGGGCGGGCGAAGCCCGGCGCAGCGAACCCTTGACGCCTGGAATCGGGCGATACGCTG
>Ga0154020_10002842_pt1 | contig 21048 bp, 22 predicted proteins | sample Klosneuvirus_201_FD_109709 | JGI IMG/M metagenome (GOLD analysis project Ga0154020, IMG submission 109709) | Active sludge microbial communities from wastewater, Klosterneuburg, Austria - Klosneuvirus_20160825_MG | ecosystem: Engineered > WWTP > Aerobic digester > Activated sludge | place... | reverse complement strand
GATAATACAAACGCTGGCGGAATTGCAATCAGAGAATAATTACTAACCCTAACCTAACTACTAAATTACCATGAAAAAATTCATCTACTCACTTATCCTGGTCGGCCTATCTTTTTCAGCATTCACATCCTGTACCGAAGAAGAAGTAAAACCACAGTCTGATAATACAAACGCTGGCGGAATTGCAATCAGAGAATAATTACTAACCCTAACCTAACTACTAAATCACCATGAAAAAATTCATCTACTCACTCATCCTGGTCGGCCTATCTTTTTCAGCATTCACATCCTGTACCGAAGAAGAAGTAAAACCACAGTCTGATAATACAAACGCTGGCGGAATTGCAATCAGAGAATAAGTTTAATCATCAAACGAAAATCTAATCACTATGAAAACAAAAACAATAATTTTCTTTGGCGCACTGGTAATCGTTTTATCAACTGCATTTGCCTTCACTAATAATTCATCTTCCCCTAAAAAAATAGCAAAAGAGGAAACAACATCTTCAAAGAACAGTAGTGGCTTTGTATTAGAAGACGCTGATCAGTGGAAATAAAGCTGATCTAAATTAGTTTCTTCTTCAACAGCCTGCTCAATACCCAACATTAAAGGTATCGAGTAGTAGCCGGGTTTTTGGATAGAATAATCACAAGTTACGAGTGTGGGTAAACTATGTGTGCAAACTTCGTTTAAGTTGTTGGATTGGTCGTCTAACGTCCTGATCTTCTGTCCAATTACCAATTAATGACTTAAACCTTAAGGTTTGATTTCCTTCCATTTTGTAAAAAACATACCTTTTTATTGCATTTTGGGGTAAAATGTTACACCTATTTTTGACGGAAAGGTCTGCTATTCTATAATTAATTCGAAGGGCATTCGGGTCTGAACTCCTTGCAAAGACTTTAATTTTTTAAGTTGCTGATAGGTGCCGTAGTGATTACCTAAAGTCTCCTTCAGTGCTTTTGTTTCTGCATTTTCTTCCATGCCTGTTAACCACTCCTGGATAAATGATTTTTGAACCGGGTAGTACTTCAACTTATAATCATTCGACACACCAGCCTTAGCCGTTGCTATGGCAACAGCGTCATTAAAGTTTCCTAATACATCTACCAAGCCTCTTTCTTTTGCCTGGGCACCAGTCCAAACCCGACCCGAAGCAACTTTTCTTAATTCCTCCACGGGCATTCCCCGACCTTCAGCAGCCTTGGTCGTAAAGGATCCATAAATATCTTCTGTCCTTTTTTGCCAGATTGATTTTTCAACAGCTGTTAAGGGCCTGGTAACAGATAACCCACCAATGTCACCCGTCTTAACCTCCTCAAAAGTGATTCCCAACTTATTATCAAGGAAACTACTTAGATCAAATAAAACACTAAACACACCAATCGACCCCGTTATGGTAGTAGGCTGAGCTACAATGGTATCGCAAGCCATGGCCAAATAATAGCCGCCCGAAGCTGCGTAATCAGACATAGATGCAATAACAGGCTTAACCTCTGTGGCTAGTTTTACTTCTCGCCACATCACATCCGATGCCAGCGCACTGCCACCCGGTGAGTTAATACGAATTACAATAGCTTTCACTCCGTCATCAAGGCGGGCCTTTCTAATCTCTTCAGCAAACGTATCTGAGCCGATCATACCTTGTTGTGCCTTGCCCGGTATAATATCACCATCGGCTACAATAACAGCAATTTCATTTTTTGAGCTGGTGTAAGTCGAATAACTCTTTTTGTACTTACTGTATTTAACGAAGCTTATGTCCGAATTTTCTTTTGCCCCTAATCGGGTGCGCAATTCCTTTTGTACCTGGTCAAAGTAAATCAATGAATCCACCAAACCTTGTGCAACGGCTGTGGTTGAGTTCGTAACCAACATTTTGTCTGAAATTTCTTTTAACCGGTTTACTTCAATATTCCGGCTTTGCGCGATGTCCCGAATCATGGAGTTATTAATGTCTGAAATCAATTCGTTGAGTTGCAGTTTGTTCTCGGCACTCATATGGTCAAGCATAAATGGCTCAACGGCACTTTTAAAATCTCCTACCCGAAAGATTTGTGGTTTAATCTCAAGCTTATCAAATAATTTCTTGAAGAAAGAAACCTCTACCGACAATCCATTAAATTCGAGATCACCTTCTGGGTTTAAATAAACTTTATCCGCAGCGGAAACAACATAATAGGCTGACTCAGTATAAAGCTCGCTATATGCAACAATCCATTTGCCAGAAGTTTTAAAATCTAGTAAAGCTTGCCGGATTTCCCGGGCCACGCCAAATCCACCCATAAATACACTAAGATCCAGGTAGATTCCTTTAATGCTCGGATCTTGTTTAGCCTGCTCGATTGATTTTTTTAGCGGCAATAATCCAATCGAGGAGACCGCGCCCGGTATTGGCAGACCTTCAAAAGGGTTTTCTATTTCGTTCTCTGTTATGGGGACATCCAACTTGAGATGTAGAACTGAGTTTTCTTTTATAGTCGTTTGACTATCTCCGTTGGATAGGCTTGAAACGAGAGCCGTAACAGAGAAAATTATCAATCCGATCAATACGATAAAAGCGAGCAACGAACCCAGGCATGACGCCAGAAAAGTTTTGAAGAAATTCATGAAAATAAAATTAGGTACAAAAATACTGAAAGGGCATCCGGAAAGGAAACGACTTGGCTATCTTTCGAATGTATGGAATTGAATAGAACATTTCTGCTACTGGGCAGTAATTTGGGCGATCGGGTAAATAATTTAGAAAAAGCAATTGCGTTAATTGATCTTCATATTGGCCTTGTTCTTAAAAGATCATCGGTTTATGAAACTAAACCCTGGGGCAAATCTGATCAACCTGATTTTTTGAACATGGCCTTAATTATTAAGTCTTTCTTAGGGCCGGAACAGATTTTGAGTCATGCGTTATCAATCGAACATAAAATGGGGCGTAGCCGCATAGAAAAATGGGGAGCCCGACTCATTGATATTGATCTATTGTATGTTGAAAGTGAAATTATTAATACAGCAGAGTTAACCCTGCCCCATCCCGGTATTGCTCACAGGCGATTTGTACTTGAGCCGCTTACCGAAATCGCTCCAAAATTTATTCATCCCGTACTAAACAAAAATCACATTAAACTTTTAGAAGTGTGTACCGACAAACTGGAAGTGCGTAAACTTTAAAGGCTGGCAACTTCTACCTGGGGTGCTATTTTTTTTACTAACCCTTGCAATACTTTGCCTGGCCCGCACTCAATAAACTTACTTCCACCATCACTCACCATGTTTTGCACCAGTTGCGTCCATCGCACCGGGGCGGTTAACTGATCTATTAAGTTCTTCTTGATCACATCAACATCCATTGAAGGTAATGCATTAACATTTTGATAAACCGGACAAATAGGAGTATTAAAATTAGTAGCTGCAATAGCGGCTGCAAGTTCCTCGCGGGCAGGCTCCATCAAAGGCGAGTGAAAGGCACCTCCTACCTGCAAGGGCAAGGCACGTTTTGCACCTGCTGCTTTCATCTTTTCGCAGGCAATCTCTATCCCCTTCATGGATCCAGAAATTACCAGTTGACCCGGGCAATTATAATTAGCAGCAACCACAATTTCATTATCAATGGATGCACATATCTCTTCTACTTTATTATCCTCTAGCCCAAGAATGGCTGCCATGGTGGAAGGATTTATTTCGCACGCCCGCTGCATCGCCAGAGCGCGTTTGAAGACCAGGCGCAACGCGTCATCAAAAGAAAGAGTTTTATTTGAGACCAATGCCGAAAACTCTCCCAACGAATGTCCAGCCACCATCTGCGGGTGAACTTCATTTTGTGATGTCGACACGGCCACCGAATGAATAAAGATGGCGGGCTGCGTTACCCTCGTTTGCTTTAATTCATCGGCTGTGCCTGTAAACATCGTTTGACTTATCTTGAATCCAAGAATCTCATCAGCTTTATCAAATAAGGCTTTGGCCTTTTGATTACTTTCATAGAGCTCTTTACCCATGCCTGTAAATTGTGCTCCTTGTCCTGGAAATATAAATGCATTCATGATTGTCTTTTTTATAAGTAATAATTTTCGATTTTACATCATGCCTTGTTAAGATCAAAATAATCCATAAAAATCATCCAACAAATCGCGCTTTTAAATCGGGTGTTGGAATCATGCAGGCATCTTTTTTACCGAACCATCGATAGCGATTTCGGGCAATGAAATCATAGATGAAATCGCGCAAAAACTTTGGTACAATTATGAAAATGTAAAGCGCAGGCCAAGCGCCATTCAATTTTCGGGCAATCTTTAGCGCGGCAGTACTCTTTTGGTATAACTCTCCGGCTTCAAGCAATAAAACACTTTCTGGAGGTGCCGATGAAATTCCATATTCACGTAACTTCGCAATACCAAACTCAGATTGTAAGGCTGCAAAATAAAATCGTGCTTTGATATCTCTCTTAATTATAAACAGAACAGAGCTGTTACACAAATTACAGACACCATCAAAAAGAATAATGGAGTGATTATCTTTTACCGGATCAGGTGAACCCATCCTTTAATATTTTTCTTCTGTTTAGAAGGATCAACGGCTTCAAAAGTAACTTCGGCATTGTAATAATAGATGGCACTCGCCAGTTCTTTGCCATTATTATCTCTTCCATCCCAATCAATATAAATTGATCGCTCGCCTCCGGATTGGTAACTATATACTTGCTTTCCCCAACGATTGTATACTTTAAAATCAACGGTTAACACAAATCGAGCACACCGTTTTCTTAAATCATTTAAATCTTGTCCACAAGGTGCTTGGCCATCTTCGCCAATCTCAGCGGAAACACGATCGCTGAAAGCGCTGAATAAGTCATTACATTTGTCATCGTTAGGGGTAAACACATTAGGAAGTTCATAATAGGGGCAATTGTCAAAGCAGTAACTCTCGCTAAGTTTGCTTTCATTGCCGGCACGATCAACCGCTGAAATTTTATAGCATGCAGCAAACGATGGCAAATTAGAATCAACAAAGAACGTATCGGCTACCATAGCAATTTCCGAAAATTCACTTTCAGTCGTGGTTGCTTTATAGATGCGATATTTCTGAATATCATCACGGCATTTCTGATCAGCCGGTCTATTCCAGGTAAGCACATTACTATACACATTCACTCCGCACGAAGCTGTCTGGATATATTCTTCACAATCCCGGGCTTCTATGGTAAAACTTGGCGCACAAGGTGCAACATCATCGTTGGGTTGAGCACAAATTATTTGTGAGAAATTAATAAGCGGTTCTATGATTCTGGGGTTTCCATAAGCACCACGGGTCATCACCCGATAACAGTAAAGCTCTGTATCAACGAGCGGCTTGTTTAGGTATTGACCCGAGTCGATATAGTTAAGCTGAAACTGATTTACGTCCACACTATCAATGAGTACAAGATCGCCTTCGGTAGAATTGGCCGGACCCCGAAAAATTAAATGCCGGGGATAATCTTGTGTTATATTAGACCAGGAAACATCGGCATTCCATGAGAGGGCTATTTGTAGAAACTGAGGCGTGGTCTCCAACCGAACGGTGGAAGCTGTAGGCGATACACCTACCTTGGTATTATCACTTGCATAGGCGGTTACCCGATAATTAAACACGGTCTCCAGGGTGTTAATGCCTGTATCTATTAATACCGTATCGGGTCTCTTACCCGGAAACACAGACGTAAGTTTTAAATCCCCAGAAAAACCTTCTGCCCGTTGAACTTCGTAGGTATAAGGTGGCGGGTATTGTCCCGGATCAGCCTCAAAAGGAGGTCTCCATCGAATAGTTACCTGACCATCTGTGCGATTAGTAATGTCCACCGTTACATTCGTAACAACAGGAGCATCGGCCAAAATGGGAGGCAAGCAAACTTCCTGCGATACATAACTTTCTCCTCCGCCTGGCTGAGGAAATACCGCGACAAGCCTGTAACAGTATTGAGCGCCAACGGCTAAACCCCGGCCGCCATTATTATCGGTAAACGTGGTGGTACCTATGGGCACAACATTTATTAATGAGTATCCAAGAAAATCGGGCATGCCGGTAACACACTCAGGTGGCGTAAATACATACTGATCCACTCTGCGCCAAATCTGCATTTGCGATGCGTTATTCTTACAAGCATAATCATCCCAGGTAAGAATTGCGGAACGCGTACCCAAATCAACTTGCGGAGGGTGCCATACCGGAGCTGGTCCAACAACCGTAATGTTCCACGTTTTAAACTGTACCAGCGAGGGGCCCTTACCTGACTTATCGGTAATTTTGAAAACTACCTGATAGGGCTGAGCCTGAACATGATTGCAGGTGGTTTGCCATGATAAGGTAAGTTTTGCATCTAAGCCCGGAGCTGTCTTTTGAAAAACCGGAGGCCGTGGACTGTAGTTCGCTGGCGATGGGTTGATACTGAAGATTTCAGAAAAGGCTTCCAGTTTTACACTATCATAATCAGGATCAGTTCCAAACACATCAATGTTTATCAATTGACCTGCCTCTACACAAATGTCGGGCGGAACATTTAGCTCGGGTCTTTGGTTAAGACAATCCTCAATAATGATTTGCATATCGCGAACCACATAACCAAGTTGAATCCAAATACCATTAATCTTACGCCATTCTTTAATCAGAAAGGCAACGTTGTATTCACCTGGTGCACCCGGTGCATCCCAGAGTAGTGTTCCCGATTCATCAATCGAAAAAGTGGGTGGTCCATTGCCATCCTCATTGGCTGTTCCGTAATTAAGACCTATGGCATCATAAAATTTCTTTACGTTTGGATCTAAGTATCCATATACACTTGCATCTTTTTCTCTTTTAGGAATAGTTAATTCATACGAAAGACTATCACCATCAGGATCATAAGCACCCGGATTGTGATAGAATGCCGCGCCTGTACAACCTTTATCGATGGGCGGCACGAGAAGTCGTGGCGTATTACTACATCCCAAAAAAGGATCAATAATGATTTGGGTTTCAACATAAAACCTTGTGTCCACAGAATTGGTCATGTTCAGGATACCTGCGTTTCGATTGGCTTCCAGGTAACTGATGGTGTATTTACCAGGCCCCGCAAAAGTATGTTCAACCGTGTACGACACCGTTCCAACTTCAGGTCCTAAATCGGGCCTTAGTGTATTGTCAATTTGAGGGGTTGTTAATGGCTTGCTCCCATCGCCAAAATTGAGTTCACCATCACCAAATTTTATGGGCGACCCGGTATCCGTGTAAACGGTAATCGTAATACGGAACGTGAGGCTTGTACAACTTACTCGTTGTAAGGTAATTTCACCCGCTCTTAAATGGGTTGCCTCCGCATTTAAAAAAGAAATAAGAATCAGTAAAAACGCACCAAGCCAGCTCCCACCTCCTGTAATCAATTTATTGTTCATACTTCTTTAAACTACTGAATCGCAATAATTATATAGGATTAGGTTACAAGTAACAACAAATAGTCTGCCTGTAAAAGCCTTTTTTGAGACATAAACGCTCAACCCTGCCAAATATTTGACGAGTAAATAACTATTCATTTGAACGGGGCTTTGAACATTGTAATTTATTCTAAATTTAGGCGTAAAGTAAACATGAGAGTAATTAAAGAAATACCCTACGCAAACTTCAAAATCACTATTTTTCAATGGAATGGAAAGTACCTGATAAAAATAGAGTCTGGCCAGTTAGAGCAAACTTTTAAAATGAATGAATTAGATGTTACCTCTGAAGAGGATGTTTTAAGGTTACTGGACGAGCCTTTTATTGAAGAAGTCATGAATCGTTTTCATGAAATGTCTAATAGTTTGGGCGCAGCCTTTGAACGACACCTTTAAATGATTTTTTGGGTTTGACCTTGCACCCGATTAACTTTGACACCCCGTTTTGGCTAAGATCTGGATGATGGAAATACTGGAAGAAAAGAAAAATAAGAACAGACCTTACAAACCCATTCTCGATGGCATCCCCGAATGGCCCGTCTATCGACTAAGCAAAAACCGAAAAGAATTTGTTGAGGAAGTGGCGCAAAAAACCATTGAACGGATTAAGGAACTTCGGCCTACCCGTAAACAATTAATTGATGAGCTGGAAACAACTGCTTACCGCGAGCAAAATCGCATTAAAAGAAACCGCTGGCGGGTAGATCCAAAAGATGATTCAAAATTCTGGGCCCAGGTTAAGAATGAGCTGGTAGAACTCAGCTCCAAACCACCCGAAGAATCCAAACTCATAGAAGACGAAATTCTTCAGAAAATTGTTTTGCGTTATGTAAATGAAATTGCCGGTAATTTCAAGCCTAACTCGTATCGGGTAACCCGCGAAGTTGTAAAATTCTGGTTTCAGCGACTTCTCAATGGTGCCCGTGTAAAAAAATTCGGAGCCTTCTTCAGAAGTCAATATACCTTACGGGATAAAATTCAAATTGTTGGTAAAGTGAAGATGCTCCGCAAACTGGCAACTCAGGGAACGGTGGTTATGGTACCTACGCACTTTAGCAATCTGGATTCCATTTTAATTGGATGGGTGATCCATTCCTGTGGCTTACCGGCCTTCATCTATGGTGCTGGGTTAAATCTTTTCAACATAAAAATCTTTGCCTACTTTATGAACAGCCTGGGGGCTTATAAATTAGATCGTAGAAAAAAGAATCTCCCCTATCTGGAAGCGTTAAAAATGTATTCTAACCAAGCCCTTCAAAAAGGTGCCCATAGTTTATTCTTTCCGGGTGGCACCCGATCACGCTCGGGCTTGCTTGAGAAACAACTCAAGTTAGGTCTGCTGAGTACCGCTATTGAAGCCCAAAGAAATTTGTATCAGGAAAATCCTGGCGAAAAGGTTCGTAAAATTTTTATCGTGCCCGTAACCCTTAATTATAATTTCGTGCTTGAAGCACCCGATCTTATTGAAGATTACCTGCATGTAAAGGGACGAGACAAATACTTTCCAGAACAGGATAAATATGGAAGCATTCAATTACTCCGCTTCCTCTTTAAATTTTTCACTAAAGGTTCTAATATTTCAGTTTCCATTGGTCCGGGGCTTGATGTTGTTGGAAATTATGTAGACGAGGATGGCCATAGCCTGGATTCTCATGGTAGAATTATAGACACAAGAGATTACTTCGTATCAAACAGTAGCATTACCGATGACAAGCAGCGGGAAGATGAATACACCCGCATGCTCAGCCAACGGATTGTATCGGAATATCATCGTATCAACCGGGTATTTAGCAGTCACCTGGCTGCGTTTGTTGCTTTTGAAATGTGGCAAAAGAAGTTTCCGAAGTTAGATCTGTTCAGCCTGTTACGTTTGCCTGAGGAAGACCTCGAAATTGAATACTCAGAATTTAGAGAAACCTTTAAACGAATTCGAAAAAAAATCTACAAACTGAAAGACGAGGGCAAAGTGTATCACGCAACACACCTAAAAGGCAAAGTAGACGCGGTGATAAAATTAGGAATTGAAAACGTAGGCATCTTTCACCTGAAACGTCCGTTGTTATTAAATAAGAAAGGAAATATCATTACCAAAGACCTAACAGTATTATTCTACTACCATAATCGATTGGTTGGCTATGACCTTGAACAGTATATCTGAAAAACCAGTTGGCGTAATAGGTGCAGGTAACTTCGGAACGGTGATTGCCAATATTCTGGCTTTACAACGAAGGGTACTTCTCTATGCACGCAATGAGCAGGCAGTTGCCCACATGCGAGAGGCAAAAGAAAACAGAGGATATCCGCTTCATCATAACGTTGAACCAACGCATGACCTCGCCTATCTCGCCTCAGAGTGCGATGTCATATTTCCTATAGTGCCATCCGCACATTTTCGCACTATGATGAAACAACTTTCTCCTCATCTGCATCCCTACCATATACTTATACATGGTACCAAAGGATTTGACATTACACTTCCTGCAGGAGAGACCATCGAAAGCATTCCCAAATTATCCCGCACGCAAGTAAAGACGATGAGCGAAGTGATTCAGGAAGAAAGTGTTGTTGTTCGCGTAGGTTGTTTGGCTGGCCCTAATCTTGCCAAAGAGTTAGCTCAACGTCAACCTGGTGCAACCGTAGTAGCCAGTCATTTCAATGAAGTAATACAACTGGGCAAACGACTCTTACGCAATGACCGGTTTCAGGTGTATGAAAACAGTGACATTGTTGGTGTTGAAATAGCGGGTGTTTTAAAAAATATAATCGCTATCGCCTCCGGGGCATTAAGCGGCCTTGGGTATGGCGAGAACGCAAAAGGTTTGCTAATAAGTCGAGGTGCTGTAGAAATGGTTTATCTGGGGCGGGCGCTGGGTGGCGATCTGAAAGCTTTTCTGGGTGTTGCCGGCATTGGCGATCTGGTAACTACCTGCAATAGCCCCATGAGTAGAAATTTTACGGTAGGTTATCGACTTGCTAAAGGTGAAAAACTGGCCGATATTTTAAATGATATGTCGGAAGTAGCGGAAGGGATTAACACGGTGCGTATTGCCAAGAAGTGCGCAGATCATTATAAAGTACGCGCCTTAATTACCGATCGCTTATATAAAGTGCTATTTGAAGGAATGACAGTAGAGGTGGCGCTGGATTTTTTAATGCGCTATCCACTTAACGTGGATATTGATTTCATTTGATACTCCAATTTATCCTAGTGCAGTTCGAATTTTTTCTGCGATCGCTTCCATTACTTCAGCGGAAAGTGAAAGCTTTGGTTTAGTGAAATTTATATCACCCATTGTATTCATGGGCACCAAATGAATATGTACATGGGGTACCTCAAGCCCTATAACAGCAATCCCAATGCGCTTACACGGAACCACTTGCTTTAAGGCAATAGCAACTTTTTTTGCAAACACTGTCAAATCAGTTAGCGTTGCATCATCAAGATCAAAAATATAATCAACTTCATTTTTGGGCACAACCAAAGTATGGCCTTCCACGAGTGGCATTACATCAAGAAAAGCAATAAAGCGATCATCCTCAGCCACAATGTGTCCGGGTATTTCGCGATTGATAATTTTTGTAAAGATGGATGGCATGATTGATTCTCTTTTTAAACTCCAATATCAAGAACCTCAAATTCAATCTCTCCGGCTGGAGTTTTTATAACAGCCACATCCCCTTTCTTCTTTCCAAGCAAGCCCTTCCCTATTGGCGACTGGGTAGAAATCTTACCTGCCTTAAGATCAGCCTCTTCTTCTGACACTAACATGTAGGTCATGGTAGCCTTATTTTTTTTATTCTTAATGGTCACTTTCGACAGTATAGAAACAGAAGAGGTATCTATTTTTGTTTCATCTAATAAACGAGCTCCACTTAATAAATTCTCTAATTGAGCAATCTTGGCTTCAAGGTGTCCCTGTGCATCTTTGGCGGCATCGTATTCTGCATTCTCACTCAAGTCACCCTTATCACGGGCTTCTGCTATTTGTTTAGCAATATCACCGCGACCCTTACTTTTGAGGGTGCTTAATTCATTTGTAATTTTTTCTAACCCTTCCTTGGTATAATAAGAAATTTTTTGGCTCATAATCTGATATTAAAAGTATTTTGCCCAATCGTACCCACATTCAATCTTAAACAAAAAGAAACAACGACCTCGGGGCGCGAAGCCGTTGTTAAAACATGACTCAAAATTAATTTTTTAATTTACGATTTCAAAATCAGGCACCCACCAGTTCGGGTAAAGTGGTTTTAACCTGATCTAAAATTTCATCGTCAAACTTGGCCAGATATAATGTTTTTGCTTTGGTAAGTTGTTCCAAAGTAAGGCCCTTGGCTCCTCTCAAATCAGCCTTATACAGGCTTGCATTTTCAAAATCGGCACCCATTAAATAGCTACCTGTCAAATTTGCCTCCATTAAAAAAGCATTCTTAAAATTAGTCTTTATTAAAAAAGCATTTTCAAACTGAGATTTAATCAAAAAGGCATCTTTAAAATTTGCACCACTGGCATAGGCACCTTTCAATAGTGCTTGATTCAAATTTGAATTTTCAAAATTAGTTTGATTAAGCCGGGTGTTCTCCAGGTTTGTTTCAATTAGTGAAGAGTTTGAGAAATTAGCTGAATTTAGGTTTGAGCCTTTCAGATTAACATAGTTGAGATTGGTACGTGCCAGAAAGCAATTAACCAGATTAATCTCATGAATTTTATGTCGGTTTAGTCGTTTTATATTACCTACCGTACGAAAGGCAGCTTCGTCAGATTCCCACAATCGAAAGTCATCAATCTCATCTTTATAAAACCGAATGCGTTGCCGGGTTTCTCCATTTTGGTTTAGCCAAAAAATTAGAATACCAATAATGGCGATATCGAAGATCATTCCATGAGCCTCAGCCAAAATCTGAGGCCAGAAATTTTCAAAATCGTTTAGGTAGTATTTAAGGCTTAAACCTATTACAAGGACTGAAACTACGGCTAAAACAAGAGAGGCGGTAACTAACGGCTTTTCAATAATATTATTGAATTGTTCTTGAATTCTTGCCTTTATTTTATTCACACCAGCCATACAAAAAGGCAAATAGCCCTAAAACAATAACTATTAACAATGAATGAAATCAAATTTAATTTTCAAATAAAATGAAAAAAGAAGAATTGATCACAATAAATTAACTTCGGATTGGGCAAGTTCATTACTTCTGTACATTAGTCAACCAATTACTTGAAACTTACAAGAATAGATGAATCGTTGTGAAATAAACCGCCAGCCCCAGTAAGTCGTTGGTGGTGGTGATAAATGGACCTGAAGCCATGGCCGGATTAAAACCCATCTTATTGAGAATAAGTGGTGTAACGGTTCCAATAAAGGAAGCAAAAATTACAACAAAGAAAAGTGCCATGGATACGATCATATTTAATGGATCTCGTCCAAAAACCAGTCGGTTAATCGCAAACACAATTAACGATAGAAACAACCCGTTCAGAAGCGCTACGCTGAATACCTTTAATAGTCTTTTCCAAAGGCCTTCATCTACAAAGCCGGGGCTTACCAAACTTTGAACCACCAGGGAAGAAGATTGAATGCCTACATTGCCTCCGGTTGCCTGTATAAGTGGTATAAAAAAGGCTATGGCTGTTATTTTGGCTATCTCTAATTCAAAAAAGCCCATAAATCGAGCACTCACCATTCCACCCAAAATACCAATAAGCAACCAAGGCAGGCGTGCGCGCGTGTTTCTCCAGACGCTATCATCCTCTTCTATATCCTCCGTTATACCCGACATGAGTTGTCGCTCTTCTTCAGCTTGTTCGGTAATAACATCTACCACGTCATCAATCGTAATGCGTCCAACCAATTGCCCTTGTACGTTAACAACAGGTACCGATTCCAAATCGTATTTACTCATGATCTCGGCAACCTCCCTGTCTTCCATATAGGTTTCTACTACCTCCACCACATCATCTAAAATATCCTTAACCAGTGTGCGTGGGTCGGAAATAATAAGCTTCTGTAATGACACACGGCCTAATAGCTTATCGGTACTATCCACTACATACACCACATAAAACTTGCCTACATACTCTGCCTGTTTGCGAATTTCTTCTACACATTGCACAACCGTCCAGTGATCCAGGGCTTTAATCAACTCCTTGGCCATCAACCCACCAGCCACATTTTCGTCATACCTCAACAAATCAATAACCTGCGATTTGAGGTCAACATCCAGCTGGGGTATAATCTCTTCACTCGTCTTGATGGGTAACTCGTTTAAAATATCAGCTACATCATCTGAATCAAGCAGATTAAGTACTTGGATTATCTCTTCGGTTGTGTGGTTTGCTAGAAAAGTTTTGCGCGTATCCGAATCCAGATCATTTATAATCTTTGATCTTGTTTCAAGCGGGAGCAAATCCAATACGTACTTTGATTCTTCACCACTGAATTCGTACAATAATGCCGTGATGTCAGCTGGATTCACCTCCTCCAGGCTTTGACGAATGAAATTATCATCCTGCTCATTCAGGGCTTCCTGAAAGCGATCCCTAAACTCTCTGTTCAACTCAAATTCCATGGGTTCCTCGAAAATCTTCTAATTGTTTTGTTAGAAAAACAAACTGTTCTACCCCTAATTGTTCAGCTCGTTTATCCATAAGCGGATGGCTTATCAGAGATGCAGGCAAATTTAAAACTTTCAATGCGTTGCGCAAGGTCTTACGTCTGTTTTGAAATGCTTGCTTCACCACCACTTTAAAAAGTACTTCATCACAATCCAATCTCACCCGGTTGTTACGGGTTAACCGGATTACCGCAGACATTACTTTAGGTGGAGGAAAGAAAACTCCGGGTGGAACTTTAAATAAATATTCGATGTCGTAATAGGCTTGCAACAAAACGCTAAGAATGCCATATGTCTTGCTCCCCGGTTTCTCAGCAATCCGGTCAGCAACTTCTTTTTGCAACATGCAAACCACTTGCTTTACCTGCAACCGATGATCTAAGACTTTAAAGAAAATCTGAGAGGAGATGTTGTATGGAAAATTACCAATGATATGCAGATCGCCAGGAAATTGTGCTTTGAGGTCGAGCTTTAAAAAATCACCCTCAACAATCTTATCCGCAAGACCTGCGAAGTGCTCTTTCAGATAAGTGATAGATTCCCGGTCAATTTCTACCAGCGTTAAATCCACCGAATCCTTCTTTTGTAAATATTGGGTGAGCACGCCAGTACCCGGACCAATCTCTATTACTGTATTTCTTTCTGAAGAAAGTTGAAGAGCATCCACAATCCGTAAGGCGATGGTCTGATCCTTTAAAAAATGTTGCCCAAGATGTTTTTTAGGACGCACCATACTACAGAATTATTTGGATCAACCGAGTTAGCACAAAATTTTACCAAACTACAAAGTATAAAATCAAAACAAGAAAATTACACTAAATTGCGAGTGAAGTAAATTCAACTACTAAATCATGATTCAAACACATCCTACAGATAAACCTCGTATTGGAATAACGCTAGGCGACCTTAATGGCATCGGTCCGGAAGTTGTTATTAAGGCATTGGCTGATCATCGACTTCATACTTTATTAACACCCGTTATTTATGGGTCTACCAAAGCACTTTCTTTTTATAGAAAACTAATGAACCTCGAGGAGTTTAATTATAACGTAGTTAAATCAAAAGGACAATTCTTTCCTAAAACAATCAATGTTGTTAATTGCTGGGAGGATATGATTGAAATTAACCCAGGCCAACCTTCGCGCCAAACGGCCAAGGCTGCTTTGCTCTGTTTAAAAAAAGCGGTTGAAGAGGTTAAAGAAGGTTTGATTGATGGGTTTGTTACGGGCCCCATTGATAAAAATACAATTCATGGCGAAGACTTTCCGTTTCAGGGACACACGGAATACCTGACCCAAGAGTTTAATGCAGGAGAAAGCCTGATGTTAATGGTGGCGCAAGATCTTAAGGTAGGTTTGGTAACTGAGCATATCCCTGTCAAAGATATACCAAACTTTATAACCCGCGAGCGTGTAGAACTTAAAATACGGCTGTTGGAACTGACGTTGAAAAAAGATTTTATGATCAGTAAACCAAAAATTGCTGTGTTAGGATTAAATCCCCATGCCGGAGATGAAGGCCTATTAGGTAGTGAAGAAAATGACGTGATAAAGCCTGTTATTCAGGATCTTAAGAATAAAGGAAAATTGATTTTTGGTCCTTTTCCTGCCGATGGATTTTTCGCATCGGGCCAACATACAAAATTCGATGGAATTATTGCTATGTACCATGACCAAGGCTTAGTAGCGTTTAAAACACTTTCTTTTGAATCTGGCATCAATTACACAGCAGGATTACCGTATGTACGGACTTCCCCCGATCATGGAACGGCTTATAATCTTGCTGGAAAAAACCTTGCCAGCGAAAGTTCTATGAGACAAGCCATGTATGTTGCCTGCGAGATAATCAAGAATAGGAGATCACAATTGGTAGAAAGCTAAAAAAACTTACATGGTTTTTTAGTCTATTGCCATCTTTGACCGATTAAAAATGCAATTAATGTTAGATTTGAGTTTCACTGAGGAATGAAATGGATATTGTTACTAAAAAAAAGCTAAACATACTTATTCAACTAGCAGAGGCTGATAAACATTTTGCTAAAACAGAGCGCGATATGATCCTGAAGATCGCGCAGGACCGCAAGTTTCCTGAAGAAGAAGTGAACCTATTAATTCGCAATCCCGAACCGATTGACACATTGGGTGCACTTTCAAACGAGCAGAAATTCGATTACTTAATGGATTGCATTGAACTGATTTTTGTTGACCAAAAGGTATTTGAGAGTGAGGTCATTTTTACAAAGAGTATTGCTATCAAATTAGGTTTCAAAAAGAATGTAGTTGACTATTTAATCGAAAATTTGGAGAATAAATCAGCTTCTGAATTAAAAACTGTTGCCTTTACGCAGTATTGGTAAAAAAATGCTCTGTTTTTGACGTAAAAATTGCGTCTCCCTCAAAATTATCGCGGTTAAAAGGCATAAATTCAATAAATACTGATAAATTTGCCCGCTCATTTTAAAAACCCATTGGGTTGAAAGAATTTAGCATCAATATCATCGGGCTCAGCAAAAAGGCTTATATTTTCGATTTTAAGCTATCCAATAGCTTTTTTGAAAAGTATGGGAAAGAGGTGATTTCGGGCGGAGATTTTGATGTACGGATTGTTTTAGACAAACGGGAAACGTTCATTGAGATTGATTTTAATATTTCTGGTAAAACCTCTTTGGTGTGCGATCGCTCGTTGGAGCCTTTCGACTATCAAATTGAAGAAACTAGAAAGATTGTATTCAAATATGGAGATGAGGCAAAGGAAGTTAGTGATGAAATCGTAATCATTACCCGCGATCAGGATAGCATTGATATCGGGCAGTTTATTTACGAATTCATTGTTTTAGCAATTCCAATAAAAAAACTTCATCCCAAATTTGAGAATGAAGTAAGTGAGGAAGATGAAGCAGAAGTGAAAATTGTTTATAGCACGGAAGAAGCTAAGGAAGAAAAAGAGAACATAGACCCACGGTGGGAAAAATTAAAAAAATTAAAATAAATTAGAATAGGTTATGCCAAATCCGAAACGAAAAACCTCGAAAACCCGCAGAGATAAAAGAAGAACCCATTATAAGGCAACAGCCAAGCAAATGGCGGTGTGTCCTACAACGGGAGAAAACCACTTGCCCCATCGCGCCTTTTGGCATGAAGGAAAGTTATTTTATAAAGGCAATGTGGTGATGGAGAAGGAAGTATTGGCTTAATACGCCATGATCGTATCCTTTAAGTTAATGATTAATTTTTGCTTTGTCAGTCAGCACGGCAAACAAAGTAGTTAACGTACGTACAATTGAAAGCCCGGTTGAAATTTCAATCGGGCCTTGTTTTTTTTACACATGGCCAACCAAACCGCCAACTATCTAGTATGAATAAAATAAAAGCCGCGATTACAGGTGTAGGGGGTTACGTTCCCGACTACATTCTTACAAACAAGGAGCTTGAAACGCTGGTGGAAACCAACGATGAATGGATTACCTCACGAACCGGTATTAAGGAAAGAAGAATTTTAAAGGGTGACAACCAGGGAGTTAGTGTTATGGGTATTGCAGCGGTTAAAGACATGCTTGCCAAAACTAAAATAGATCCCAAAGAAATAGATCTGATCATATTTGCTACCGTTACTGCAGATATGACTTTTCCGGCTACGGCCAACATTGTAGCCTCTTCGGTAGGTGCAAGCAACGCATTTAGTTTTGATATGGGGGCAGCTTGTTCAGGGTTTATCTATGCCTTAGCAACAGGAGCCAGCTTCATTCAATCAGGCGTATACAAAAAAGTAATTGTCATTGGTGGCGATAAAATGTCGTCCATTGTTGATTATACCGATCGCACCACGTGCATCATATTTGGAGATGGCGCTGGTTGTGTTTTATTGGAACCTACCACAGAAGATGTAGGGGTTATGGATTGGATTTTGAAAAGCGATGGCGGTGGCGAATCGTATCTCCATATGAAAGCAGGCGGTAGCCGGATGCCCGCTAGTACACAAACCGTAGATGGAAGACAACATTTCGTTTATCAGGAAGGGGCCGCTGTTTATAAGTTCGCAGTTACCAATATGGCGGAAGTAGCTGCACAAGTTGCCGAACGAAATAAACTCACAGCCGAAACCATCGATTGGCTCTTACCGCATCAAGCCAATAAACGTATTATTGATGCTACGGCAAGTCGTGTAGGAATTAGTCAGGAAAAAGTACTTATGAACATTGAGCGCTATGGAAACACGACCGCTGGTACCATTCCTCTTCTGTTGTGGGATTTTGAAAAGAAATTAAAAAAAGGTGACAACTTGCTAATGGCCGCTTTTGGTGGTGGATTTACCTGGGGTTCCGTTTATGTAAAGTGGGCCTACAACAGCTAACGCCAACTTACCGCTCGTATTTAGATAATTGTAATTAATCAATTCATTTGTAAATTAAAGTCTGATTTTTTTTATGGCAACAGTTTCTGACCTCAGTAAAGGCAATTACATCCGGTACAATGGTGAAGTAGTTCAAATCGAAGAACTTCAACATCGCACACCCGGTAACTTACGTGCTTTTTACCAGGTAAAAATGAGAAGTGTAAGAACAGGTAAAATCGTTGAGAATCGTTTTCGTCCTGGTGATTCGGTAGATCAACTTCGTGTTGAAACGAAAGAGTATCAATACCTTTATCAAGATGGAGATAGTTTGGTGTGCATGGACAATGTAACCTTTGAGCAAGTTTATCTTGATAAAGTACTTTTGGGAGACTCCGTAAAATACATTAAAGAAGGTGTAACGATTCTAATCGCATTTGAAAATGGCACCTCTCCCATTACCGCTGAACCTCCTTCGCATGTTGTTGTAAATGTTACTTACACAGAACCGGGCATGCAAGGCGATACCGCGACTCGTACACTTAAGACAGCAACCATTGATACCGGTGCTGAAATTCGGGTACCTTTATTTGTTAATACCGGAGATAATATTAAGATTAAAACAGATACTGGTGAATATGTAGAACGGGTTAAATAAAAATCATGGCAACAAAAAAAAATATCACTTCAAAATCCAGTACTACTGGATCATCTGAAACAAAAAAACAAAGTGAAATGAAAACTTCTGAAATTAGAGACCTTATCGACTTTATCGCTCAATCGGGTCTTAACGAAGTAGATATTGAAACCAAAGAACTTAAAATCCATGTTAAGCGAGAGCCAGATCAGAAGGTGATGAAATCATCCTCTCCTACCCATGTAATGGCTGCCCCTGTTGCAACTCAAGCCGTACAGGCACCTATAGCTGCCCCAAAAGTTGATCAGCCAGTATCAGTCAAAACAACCGTGGAGATTAAATCACCTATGATTGGTACTTTCTACCGATCATCAAATCCCGACTCACCTCCACTCATTTCAGTGGGTGACAAAGTGACCAAAGGTAAAACGGTTTGCATTATTGAAGCGATGAAGCTCTTTAACGAAATTGAATCAGAAGTTTCCGGAACTATTGTAAAGGCGATGGTAGAAAACTCATCACCGGTAGAATACGATCAGGTTCTCTTTGTTGTTGAGCCCGATTAACTTATAAGATTTAACATTCAATGTTCAAAATCAGTATCCTAATCTTGAATTTTAAATTTTGAATTACCATTATGTTTAAGAAAATATTGATTGCTAACCGTGGCGAAATTGCCTTACGAATTATCCGCACCTGCAAAGAAATGGATATCAAAACGGTAGCGGTATACTCAACAGCGGATCGTGAAAGTCTCCATGTTCGCTTTGCGGATGAAGCCGTTTGCATCGGTGCTCCACCAAGCAAAGAATCTTACCTGAATATTCCAAGAATTATTTCTGCTGCCGAGATTACCAACGCAGACGCGATTCATCCGGGATACGGCTTTCTTTCAGAGAATGCTGAGTTCTCATCCGTATGCCATGAATATGGTATAAAATTTATAGGCCCCACGGCTGCCATGATTAACTCCATGGGGGATAAGGCAACAGCCAAGGCAACCATGATTAAAGCAGGTGTTCCTTGTATTCCCGGTTCGGATGGATTATTGGAGTCTGTGGAACAAGGGAAGAAGATCGCCAAAAAAATTAAGTATCCTGTTATTGTAAAAGCTACGGCTGGAGGTGGCGGTAAAGGCATGCGGATCATCAATGATGAATCTGAATTTCAAAAGGCCTGGGATGATGCCAAACGAGAAGCAGGGGCATCCTTTGCTAACGATGGCCTCTATCTTGAAAAATTTGTTGAGGAGCCTAGGCACATTGAAATACAGATTGTTGGTGATCAATATGGAAAGGTTTGCCACTTGTCGGAACGCGATTGCTCCATACAAAGAAGACATCAGAAATTAGTAGAAGAAACGCCCTCGCCAGTAGTCAGTCAGGAATTGCGCGAACGGATGGGCGAAGCCGCTATTAAAGGTGCCAAAGCAATTAACTATGAAGGTGCAGGCACGATTGAATTTTTAGTGGATAAGCATGGTGATTTTTACTTCATGGAAATGAATACCCGTATTCAGGTAGAGCATCCTATCACAGAAGAAGTAACCAATTACGATTTGATCAAAGAACAAATAAAAGTCGCTGCTGGGGTTCCGATCTCAGGCACTAACTATTATCCTAACTTATTTGCCATGGAATGCCGCATCAATGCGGAGGATCCCGCCAATGGCTTCCGCCCTTCGCCAGGTAAAATTATAAATATGCACAAGCCGGGAGGGCATGGCGTACGTATTGATAGCCATGTTTATGCGGGTTACACCATTCCGTCAAACTACGACTCGATGATTGGTAAACTAATTGTAACCGGTCAGTCGCGAGAAGAAGTGATTACACGGATGAAGCGGGCCCTGAGTGAATATATTATTGAAGGCGTGAAGACAACCATCCCCTTTCATTTAAAACTGATGGATAATCCAGTCTTCCGGTCAGGTAAGTTTACGACTAAGTTTTTGGAGACTTCGTTTAACTTCGATGACTTGAAATAGTTTTTAAGCTTACCGAAAACAACAAAGCCCTCGTTTG
>Ga0154020_10002841_pt1 | contig 21051 bp, 11 predicted proteins | sample Klosneuvirus_201_FD_109709 | JGI IMG/M metagenome (GOLD analysis project Ga0154020, IMG submission 109709) | Active sludge microbial communities from wastewater, Klosterneuburg, Austria - Klosneuvirus_20160825_MG | ecosystem: Engineered > WWTP > Aerobic digester > Activated sludge | place... | reverse complement strand
TGAAACCCACGATACTCGTGTACTCCTGCCGGGAACCTCATTCTCCATTGAACCGGGCATCTACCTGCCCGATGTCCTTGGCTTGAGGACAGAGATCGACGTGGTGATTCTGCGAGACGGGACCGTAACCATCCCATCGTCACCATTACAAGCCTCATTGCTACCTCTGCTTTCAGATGAATGGATGCAGTGATCAGAAGCCCCCTAATCATATCGATCGTGGTCCTCTTGTTCGTTCTTGGACTCGACGCGGGTGCTCAGTCATCCAGCGATCGTGACAAGCTGCGAATGGCACAGACGTACGAGCGCAGCGGCGACCTGCGAAGTGCTGCACGGTTGTATCAGGAGCTTCATGCTTCGTCTCCCTCGCTCGACTCGTACTTTCAGGGTGTTGTGCGTTCCTTGTCGGGACTGCAGCAATACGCCTCCCTAGCACCGGTAGTCGAGGAGCAGATGAAGATCGCTCCCTCGGTCAATACTGCCATTTTGGCCGGGACACTCTACGCACGGCTCGGAGACATGGCTGCCGCCGAGAACTGGTGGAAAAAAGCCATTGAACTCTCAGATGATGATGAGACCACCCATCTGTTGATCGGTGCCGAGCAATCACAGCTGATGCTTCATGCGATGGCCTTGCGTTCGTATAAGGCGGCTCGCTCCATCAACGGCGATGCTCTCGCATATTGTGACGAGATTGGACAACTCTCTGCCGTAACTGGAGATCTCAAGACAGCGGCTCGTGAAGCAGTAGCGATGTACGGCTTAGATGGTGATTTGGTACGGGTGCAACGAAGACTCAGCATTCTCCTTTCATATGACGGAGGTGCAGAAGCTATCTCGACGGAACTTGATCTGATGACCAATAACAGTACAGATGTCTTACGCCTTCGCCAATGGTTCTACCGACAGTCGAAAGCTTGGCAGAAAGCGCTCGACGTCACTGCTCAGCTCGACCAAATGACAAAACCACGCGGTCAGGAGTTATTGCTCTTTGCAGATGGGGCTAGAATGGATGATCAGTATGATGTAGCCATCGAAGCCTATTCGATCATCATGAAGGAGAATTCGGAGCAACGATATCGTATGTCTGCTGCCTACGGTTCAGCACGTGCTCTTGAGCAGAAGCTCAGAAGAACAGACAAGATCACGCATCAAGAGGCAAAGATCGTTGTAGAGCGATATGATGATATCATCAGTCAATACGGACAACATCCAATTGCTGCAGAGGCCCTTTACCATTCGGCGATCCTCGAGGACGACGTTATCGGCAATATGGACGGAGCTCGCGAGCGACTCATGCGCCTGCTCAATCAATGGAAGGGCACAACGGTTTCTTCAGACGGAGCATTACGTCTGGCGGATATCTACCTAGCGATGGGGAGAGATGCTGATGCGATCTCAACGCTCCGCGGCCTCGCCAGTGGTCCGTCCGTGATCGTGTCCGACAGGGCCGATCTGGCTCGCCTTCGCTTAGCAGATCTTTTCCTGTGGAATGGCAACCTAGATTCGGCACGTTCGTATTATGCCCCTCTTGCAGCTATAACAGGGTCTGTAGCATCGAATGATGCTCTCGATCGGCTTCTCCTCATAAATCTTGCTCAGGACGATTCTGCTACCGTGATCGCGATTGCCTCCGCCGAAGGACTCCTTGTACGACGTCACTACCGTGATGCGGCCCTCCAATTCGTTCAAGCGGCCGCCTCAGCCAAGGACAATGACCTCCGTGATCGTGCCCGTATGAACGGAGCTGTTGCTTTTATCGAACTCCACGACGATGTGTCTGCAGAGCCCCTTCTTGTGGAGATCCTCAAAGGAATCCCTGAAACCATTTACGGGGATCGTTCGTTGAGTTTGCTTGCCGATATCCAAGTGCGACGCGGTGACACACCAAGCGCACTGAAGATCTTGAATTCACTCTTAGTCAATTACCCCCGTTCCATTCTGGTGCCCGGCGTTCGTGATCGTATCCGCGTTCTTCGCGGAGATGCATGACCGTTGGCCCTACGTCCGGAGTTTTACATGTCTAGTCCTACGTTTTCATCACTCCCGTATCAACGACCTGTTCTGTCGGAGTTAACGCAACAACACGAGTTGCTGACGAAACGACTTGAGTCGGCAACCACCGATGCAGAGGCTATCCAAGTGGTTCGTGATTGGAATGTTCATCGGATCAACGTGAGTACCATGGGCTCACTTGCTGAAGTGCATTTCACGCAGAATGTATCGGATGTTGCAGCCAAGGAAGAAAAGCTGTTCTATGATGAAAACAGCCCATCTATCGCTGAGCTAGATATTGCGTTTGCACGGTCCATCCTGTCATCACCCTATCGTGGTGTGATCGCTGCAACTTTTGGCGAACTCTTCCTGACGCGTCTCCATAATGCCAGTCTCACGTTTGAGCCGTCTATCAAGGATCTGCTCGTGCACGAGTCTGAGCTATGTCGTACCTATAACGAGCTAACTGCCTCGGCACACATTGAGGTGGATGGAGAAACTTACAATCTGAGTACCATTGGACGTTTGCTCATCGATCTCGACAGTGGCGTCCGAGAACGAGCTCATAAAGCGATGTATGGTTTTCTAACGCTCCACGCAACGGAACTTGATAAGATCTATGATGAACTTGTCAAGCTTCGTCATGAAAAGGCGCAACGTCTTGGGTTCCCATCATATACCGAGTTTCGCTATGTGGAGTTCGGACGAGTTGACTATAATGCTGACGACGTTGAGCAGTTCCGTTCACAGGTCCGCGAGCATGTGGTTCCGCTGGTATCAAAACTCCGAGAAGCTCAGAAACACCGACTTGGTATAGCCAAGCTGACCATTGCTGATGAAAAGCTGCAGTTCAAGGACGGTAATCCCGTAGCGGCCGGAGACCATGATTGGATCGTTGAGCGAGCTCATCGTATGTATTCGGAGCTCTCAGGAGAAACCAATGAGTTCTTCCAGTTGATGCTCGACGCCGATCTTATGGACCTGAAAAGTCGAGACAATAAGGCAACCGGTGGATATTGCACGAGTTTCAGTTCCTATGGGCTACCGTTCATATTTGCGAACTTCAATAAGACCACCCATGACATTGAAGTGCTTACGCATGAGGCGGGTCACGCATTCCAGGCCTATAGGAGCAGGAATCATCAGGTACCGGAATACTTCTGGCCAACCGCCGAGGCCTGTGAGATCCACTCGATGGGAATGGAATTCCTCACATGGCCATGGATGAATCTCTTCTTTGGAGATCAGACAGAGAAGTTCCGCTTCTACCACCTGCAGGGTGCACTATTGTTCCTTCCGTATGGATGTGCGGTGGATCATTTCCAACACTGGATCTATGCCAATCCGCAGGCTACACCGGCACAACGCAACGCAGCCTGGCTGGAGATGGAAAGCACGTATATGCCATGGCGTTCGTCGGAAGGATACCCAGCCGTTGAAGAAGGGCGTACGTGGCAATTCCAGCGTCACATCTATGAGTCGCCATTCTACTACATCGACTATGCCCTGGCGCAGACCTGCGCCCTTCAATATTGGAAGTGGGCTGAAACGGACCGTACTGAGGCCTTTGCCAGCTATCTAAAGATCTGTGATATAGGGGGCTCCAAGCCATTCCTAGACATCGTATCGGCCGGACGCCTCATCTCACCGTTCCAGAATGGTTGCCTCCAGGAGATCGTCGAATACTCCTATCGATGGCTCGGGGAGCACTATCCAACGGAAATGGCGAGTTCGTAACTCCAAAAGGCCCCGATACCACTGGTTTCGGGGCTTTTTTCATTGCCATATGGTAATAACCCGAACCTATCGCTCGAAGTAGCGCTGAGGGGTGGAATTTCCGTAGGTTTGTGGCTTCCCAACGACTATCCGTTTCTGTCCAAATATCCGGTGGCAAAGAATATGAAGAGATCGACCGTTTGGAGCGTGTTCGTCACGCTTTTGGTCCTCGTGAGCGCTTCAACACTGCGTGCTCAAAGCAATCCTTCTCCGTTTGACCTTAACACAGGTTCATATTCACTCACCGACTGGCAGTCCACAGCCACAGCCGGGTCGTACCCGGCCAGCATGGTCTTTCAGCAATCTGCGATCATTGATGATCAACCTGACGCAGCTGCTGTGGCCGACTGGAACTGCTCTTATGCCCTTACGAGTGGTGCCCGCGTGAATGGCCTGGGTGCAAACGGCATTGGCTTTATCAACACCGGGACTATCAATTGTAACTGTGCTTTTGTTGGTAGCGCAGTCCTGGCTCTCAATACCACGAACCGCGGTCAGGTTCGCGTGTCATATACTGCTCAAACACTTGGAGCAGGTCAGAGACGATATGGCCTTCGTCTTCAGTACCGTCTTGGCACGGTTGGCAACTGGAATAATGTGGTCAACAACGGTGGTTTTGTAGAGTTTGTTTCTACGCCAAACGTCACAGGTTCCGCGGTAACTATCACAAGCCCCCTTCCACTAGTCTGTGAAAACCAACCAGTGGTTCAGGTGCGGTGGGTGTATTACTACGTTGCCGGTTCTGGAACGGGATCTCGTCCGCAGATCCGCCTCGACGATATATCTGTGACATCAAACAGTACGATTGGCACAGCTACGGATCTTCGCATTGATGCGATCTCACCGGTGGCCCCATCTCAGAATACAGCCTTCAACGTTTTCGTGCGTTCAACGGATGCTCTGGGCGCAGCAAAGAATGTCGCTACAGCCACTACTGTTCAGCTGACATTGAATTCGGGTACAGGATCGCTATCCGGTACACTTACTGGAGTGATCCCTGCTGGACAGAGTTCGGTGGTACTCTCCAATGTCTCGTACAACACCGTGGAGGCAGGCGTCTCAATCCGAGCTTCATCGATCGCCGGACAAGTCTTGACATTCTCGAACAGCGCAACATTCAGCATTCAGGCTCCTGCTGCATATGCTCTTATCACGGGCGCCCAGCTTGATGGCTATGCAGGTGTTCCATTCAATCCGATCACTGTAACAGTGGTCCGTGCAGACAACACAACGGATCTGAACTATTCTTCGAATATCACAGTATCGAAGGTTAGCGGTCCGGGTGTTGTCACTGGGACAGCTACAATCACGGCGTTACAAGGAGTGGCCGTCTTTTCTGATATCAGCGTAAGTACTGCTGGTACGTACCAACTCCAGGTAACCATTCCGGGACTTCCAACCCAGACACTGCCATTTACAACGGCCTTTACTGCGCCTGGTATGACAACGGACATCGTGCCGCAGTACATTCAATCTCGTGTTGCTTCCGGAACATGTAATTCAAGCGTACAAGCATTCCCGGTACCGGTCTTTGCCAGAGTTACCTTCACGGGTCTCCAGCCAAATACGACGTATCGCTACAATGCCGGCATTGCAACAGATAACATCCTGACATCGACAGGCGGCGGATTCAACATCCACTACAACCTGGATAACAATACCTACGTTTATGGTGCCGGCAAGTCTCTCACGGGTGTTGGGGAGTTTTCGCAATTCTCCACGCTGAATGGTGAAACGTCAAAGTCCGTCTGGATCAATATGGCTGCCAGCACCAATGCGGCCTTCCAAGAAGGCGGAATTGCAAATTGGCGCGTTTCACTCGGAGACAATCAAGGTCGCTTGGTCAATCGCTTCCAGTTGTCGCAAAGTTCTACAGTGATCCGCCTAGGTACTGCTCCAAATCAGGCAACGGGCATCGTTGATGATCTTTCGCAGTTGACGCCAAAGAACTATGTTCTTCTGTACGATAACACAACAGGAACCGGACGTCCGATCGCGGTAACGGTTATCCAATCGACCGGCACGTCTGTTGCAGGCGCAGAGCCGTATTACGCCACACGACAAAACATCTCTTCGGCTTGGGCAACACTCATTCCGAACGCACTTGCTACCGGTGTCCGTCGTATTGAAGAGCGTGACTACCGTACGAACGCGATCGTCTATGTCCGCACATCTGTTGATGGACTGTGGAATGGTGTTCAAACCAATCCATCGGATCTGATCGCCTATCCATCCGGTCCGGGTGGGTTCTCGCGTCCGATCGTTCTCCAAACGCCAAAGATCACGATCACCACGCCTAAGACTGGCGACACTCTTTGCGCAGGACAAACAGCAACAACATCATTCCTAGCCCGTGGCGTGAACACGGTGCGGATCGAATTCTCTTCAAACAATGGTGCGTCGTGGGAATTTATGAGCGACGTACCTGCCGCTCAGACAACGGCAACATGGACGGTTCCTGCCATCGAGTTTGCTGGTAAGTGCCTAGTTCGCGTCACTGGCGTCGAACGCACAGACATCTCGGCCACGACTTCGCCATTCGCTGTTGCCTCTAAGGTCACGATGGTCAACAAGCCGGAATCGAAGAACCTCTGTGTAGGTGATGAACATGCGATGTTAGCGCTCACAAGCGGTGCCGTTCGCAATTACCAATGGTATAAGAACAACGAACCGATCCCGGGTGCAAACGGTCCGCTCTTCCAGATCACTGATGCCCATTATGGCACATCGGGCTTCTATTATTGCGTGGCTACGGGATATGGCGATTGTGGGAGTGCTGTTTCGGATACAGCTCACCTTCGAGTTGGACGTCAAACACAGATCGTAAATCAAACACGCAACGTTCCGGTGATGATCGGCGCTAAGGCCGTTCTCACCGTTGAAGCAGAGATCCCGGATGAAGCGATCTCCTATCAGTGGTATAAGGGGCAGACAGCTCTCACGGATAACGGTCGCATCTACGGTGCAAATTCAAACCGTTTGGAGATCCGCAACGTAAACGCCAATGATCTTGCGAATGACTACACATGTGTGGTGATCGGTGTATGCGGAAGTGCCACGTCGCGCAACATTCGTGTCTTCACGAACGGCGTCTATGTTGAATTCGCTTCTAACACCGCAAATGCGTGTGCCGGCAATCGCGTTGACGTAGTTGCTCAAGCGTATGTCAATCCTGCTGGTGCGGCACTCTCTCTGCGCTGGTGGTTCAAGGGTCAGCCACTCTTCGATGGCGGTAACTATTCGGGAACAACCACTTCTACGTTGTCGATCCTGAACGTCACTGGTGCCGATGCAGGTGACTACACACTGCATGCTGAACTTGCTGACAATGCCTCGATCTATGACGAAGGTACGATCTCGGTGGTGATCGCGTCTGTACCTCTGATCACACAACAACCGCAATCGGCTGATGTTTGTGCCGGCACGTCGCTGACTCTTACTGTCAGTGCAACTGCCACGGGTACGCTTTCCTACGAGTGGACAAAGGACGGAACCGTGATCCCTGGTGAAACAGCGGCAACACTTACGATTCAGAACGTTACGGCAGCTCGTGCCGGACGTTACTCCGTTTCTGTCTCAACGGCATGCGGATTAGCCTCTTCGAATGGGGCTATTGTTAGCGTGAAGGAAGCAACTGCGATCACACAGCAACCCTCACGCACGATCGATGTGCAGGTTGGTCAGCCCCTTACCATCAATCTGGCAGCTACAGGTGCCGGTACTCTGCAGTACCAGTGGTTCAAGGACGGAACACAGATCGCCGGTGAAGTAACACCTACGTACACGAAGACTGCAGCTGAACTGACCGATGCCGGTGCATACTGGTGCAGAGTTACATCAGAGTGCGGAGAACTGCTTTCTGACACCACAACGGTAACGACACGTCCGTCTACGACGGGTGTGGACGGTGACGTCATCGCCGGAGTTGTGATCGGGCGCGTAGCTCCAAACCCGGTCTTGGGTGTATCAACTGTTGACGTTACACTTCCATCTACAACACAGATGTCGATCACTCTGATCGACGCCACCGGCTCAGCTGTTGCAACGATCGTGAATGGTGCAGTGACATCCGGAACTCATCGCTTTATGATCGAGGCCACAACAGTCAGCTCTGGTGTGTATCATCTCCTGACCGTCATCAATGGCGTTCCATCGATGCAGTCGGTCATGATCATCAAGTGATCCAGTTGAATGTTCGATGAAACCAAAAGGGGGTATGCTATGCGTGCCCCCTTTTTCTTTGAACCGACCGCCCATTCTTACTCGAAGGCTCAGGCATGATGAGGTTACGCATTTCGGCAGTGCTTTTGGCACTCCTTGCAGTATGTGGAGTGTGCCCGGTCTCGGCTCAAGAAATGGTTGTGAGCGAGTACTACAACATTCAGTTCGTAGAGGCTGAATGGTCGGAGTTTCTGGTGGTGCAGGACAACTTCAACGCCGTGGGATATATGATCTCCGACGCGAATACGGACCAAACTGTTCGTCAAGGAGGACCACAGTTTCGAGATGTACCGCTCTGGAGAAATCTTCGCGCCGGAACCATCATTGTCCTTTGGCACCGCGCCTTGCCTGCCACAGCAACGATCGATACGAATGCTGCTGACGGTTACCTTGAACTCTCTTCGATCGATCAGCGATTTTTCAACACGCTCCTCTTCCCGGGTGGAGTAGATGGGATGAACATGGCCGATGCCGGTGACCTCGTGCATATCATGAGACCCGACACCAGCAATGTTCATATGCTCGGTCACGATAAACCCACTGGCCCCATCTATGACAACGCAACCGGACCAAAGGTCAACTTCGATTCAGGTGCAGTTGGTGCTGGTAGATCAAATCGTGTTACGGGCCGAACACTCGCTGCCTATTCAATGGGCATCACCAAGGACTCCGCTGTAGCTGGCTTCAATGACTCCCGTGGACTTCCCAATCGATGGGACCTTGCCCGAACCTTCCAAGGTGTTCCGAACATCAATCACTGGTTCTGGCGCGAGACTCGCGAACCACAATGGTCGGCCTCGCCATCTGTTACGCTAATCAGCAGAACAGCACAGAAACACGTGATAGAGTGGACGGCACTCATCGATGCAAACCAGCAGGATTCAACAACAGGATACGTGATCCTGCGAGACACGCTCAATTTTGCGTCGTTCCCTGCCAATGCCATTCGTGACGGTCAAATGATTGCGAAAGGGGCTCGATTTGGCACTTCTGTGGTTCTGGACGTTCGTCCAACGATCCTAGGGAATCGATTCACGGATTCTGTCAATCTCCTCTGTGGTCAGTCCTACACCTACCGCGTCTATGGATATCGATACAAGCAGGATGATCAACTCGTTGTGACGGACGATACCACGGCGCGAGGCAGACAATACACAGAACTCAAGTGGGCACAATCCCCGGTTGTAACCAAGCCGAATCCGGCTAAACCCGTCATCCAAGCATCGCGCCTGCAGTTCTGCTCAGGGGATACAGTAACACTTACAACGACGGCAGTTGCTGAGCGGTATGATTGGACACTCAACGGAACGCCGTTGGCCATTGGAGGTACAACTCGGGTTGTTGTTCGTGAACCGGGCACATATCGTTTGACTGTTACAGAAGACGGAGGATGCAGTTCTACGTCTGATCCGATCACGCTCACTGCCCTGCCGGCACAAGATGTAGACATCTCACCTCGTGGAACTCAGACGATCTGCGCAACAGATTCACTGGTCATCACGGCACAAACTGATGCTCCCGTATACGAGTGGTTCCGTGATGGAACCGTGATCATTGGTGCTACAGGCAAATCTCTTACCGTGCGTGGTGCGGGCGACTATTTTGTGCGCATCGCTACATCTCAAGGCTGTCCAGCAGTATCCTCAGTGGTCAAGGTTCGTGTACCAGACGTGCGGTATCGATTCACACCGTCATCATTGGACTTTGGTTCTCTTGGTCAGTGCACGTCAGACACCACGCTCAGTCTTGAACTCGTCAACGACGGTGCTACTGCGATCACCGTAACATCAGCTTCGTTCCCACCTGGATATGCTCTTGAATCACCCGCACCGGGATTCGTAGTTGCTCCCGGTGGAAAACAGACTGTGCGAGTGTTGTTCGCACCATCTGCTGCCGGGATCACCGCAGGAACAGTGACCTTCAACGCTGTGCCGTGCAATATCACGGCGTCCTTTACCGTACGTGGTGAGCGGACCCAGGTATCGGCCGCCCTCGATCGCACCGGAGTTGATTTCGGTGTCTATTCAGCATGCCCCACAACGATCATTCGTCCGGATTCATCATTCTGGATCACCAATTCTGGTACCTCGCCGATAACAGTGAAGGTTCCAAGTGTACTCCCACCATTCTACCTGCTTACGTCATTCCCGCTTGGAGTTGTTGTGCAGCCGGGTGGCAGACTCGAAGTCAAGATCCAGTATCGCCCGTTAGGAGCTGATAGAGATCGGGGTGTTGTGCAACAGATATCCTTCCCATTCACCTCAGCTACGTGTCGAGACACACTCAGAGCGCAACTTCAAGCTGCGTGTTATGCACCGTCATTCGTGATCGATCCCGATACGATGGATGTCGGTGTTGTGCTGTCGTGTGCTAACTACATCGATACTGTTGTAACGGTGTTCAATCCCACGGCAGTACCAGTGACCGTCAATGGCGTCATTGGCACAGGGTTTACGTTCACAGGAAGTGCCACTGTGATCGAACCGAACACCGGGAAGTCCGTATCGCTTCGGGTCCAACCTGCGGCCGTGAATGGTCCGTTTACCCTTGATGGAGAGATCACTGGAAGTCCGTGCGATCTCAAAGCACCAGTTCGAGCAGAAGGGCTTGTGGTCGCACCTACATATTCCTCATCATCTTCCTCGATCAGCTTTGGATCTATCGAGTTCTGTGGTCCAACAGCTCCTCTTTCACGTAGAGGGTATGTAGTAGCCACTGGATTGTCCGGACTCCGTTCTACCGTTAAGACCGTTTCCATTGCCTCACCCTATTCCGTTGACGTACTACCCGGAACAACCTTCACTGACACGCTGTATTTCAACGTGACGTTTACTCCGACGGCCGTTGGGACCTTTAATGGTCGCTTGTCGATGACGGTTGGACCGTGCAATACACCGATCGACATCGACCTCACCGCTACAACCACCCGTTCCAGTCGCACTACAACGATAACCGGCAACTCATTCGGTACTGTCGGTCCAGGTCAATCGAATACACAGACCATCAGGATCACGAATACCGGTTCGAACCCGATCACTGTGGAGCCCCTTACCGGGGTCACAGCCCCATTCACGATCAATTCTGAAGTGCCCACACTTCCTACCCAGCTTTCTCCTGACAGTTCAGTGGTGATCGAGATCATGTATGAGTTTGCAGGACATGACAGACGCGATACAATCGAGATCGTGTCAACAACAAGTGGGGCCTGTGCTGATACAACTCGATTTGAGGTTCGTGGTGCTACCACTTCTCCCGGTGTGATCACCGGAGTGGTCGTAAGTGCGCCGTCGGTCATTGGAACTGCCGGAACTACCGTTGATGTACCGTTGACCTTGGAGTCTGCTCAATCCCTTCTTTCGGCGAACATCACCCAAATGATCGTGAACATCTCGTATGACCCTCGTTTGCTCAAGGCCATTGGAATTGAGCAAGGGGCTGGCGGTGCACAAGGATCGATCATTGAGTCTGTCCCCGGAAAAGCACGGATCACGATCAACAGCACAACGCCGATCGAGGCAACTGCGCCTCTCGTCGTAGTTCGTGCCAAGACGTATGTTTCGTCAACGAACAGTACTCCATTTTCGATCGATTCCGTATCGGCAGCCGGGGCGCAGATCACCGGACGCAAAGGGACGGTGACGGTTGTAGCGGACTGTGATATCAAGGCTGAGCTTACGGCACTCGGAACACCTGCGGCATTGCGTGTGTACGGAATGGGAGCAGGCACGGTCTCGGTTGGGATCACGGCATTGACGAATGATCCATGTATCGTAGGTCTGTATGACGTTACAGGGAGACACTTGATGACTCCGCTCTCGACGGTCCTGGAACCAGGAAGCTACCGTCTCGAGATCGACGTTTCGTCGGTACCGTGTGGTGCTGCACTGGTCGTCTTCAGGAATGGACTTCAAGTGCGTTCCGAGGTCGTGTATCTTTGCCGATGATCAACTGGAGAATGTCTTGAACGTCCTTGTTACCGGTGCAACCGGATTTGTCGGCAGTCATGTTGTCGATGTACTACTCGAACGTGGCCACACGGTCTCGTTCATCGCTCGTTCTACGAGTAACATGCGGTGGCTCGAAGGCAAACCGGTTCAGCGTGTTGATGGATCACTGTTCGATCTGCATTCTCTCAAAGATGCTGTGGAGGGTGCAGATGTTGTTATCCACGTGGCAGGTCTCACGGCAGCCAAGAATGAAGCTGAATTCCGTCGTGGCAACCTTGATGCAACGCAGAACCTTGTTGATGCCATCAGAACATATCGACCGGGTCTGACGCGCTACCTCCACCTGAGCTCACTTGCCGTTAGTGGTCCTTCCAGAGACGCCGATCACCCAAAGACAGAAGATGAGCCCCTTCATCCCATCACGGCATATGGTCGGACGAAGAAGATGGCTGAGGATGTGGTTCGGAGTATGAATGACGTGCCATGGACCATTGTTCGGCCGCCGGCCGTCTACGGTCCAAGAGACTCTGCGATCCTTACGTTCTTTCAAGCCGTTGATAAGGGGCTAGCCACGTTCATCGGATTCGATGAAAAACGAGTAAGTCTGGTGCATGTGCGAGATCTTGCTCGCGGCATTGTTGACGCTGCCTTTGCTCCTGTTGCCGTTGGACAGACGTACAACATCTCTTCAGACGAAACATATACCTGGCCGGAAGTAGCCACGCTCACAGGTGCACTCCTCGGTAAGAGAAGATTGTTCAAAGTGCGGCTCCCGCATTTCCTGGTTCTTGGGATCGCCGGCGTTTCCGGCGGCGTGACAAAGATGCTTGGGAAACCTTCCGTACTCGATTATGAGAAGGGTGTGGACATCATTCAGAAGTACTGGACGTGTAGTACGGAGAAGGCACGCAAGGATCTGGGATATCGACAGGAGATCTCGCTCAAGGATGGACTGAGCGACACCGTGCGCTGGTATCGCGAGCAGAAGTGGTTATGATCCGAGGCTGGCTTCAGGGGTTCATTGGCATTGCGATCACACTCGTGATCCTCCTTATCTGTTTTGCCTTTTTTGCCGTTAGACTGGCAACGCGCAGTCATCCAGTTCCCTATTCTGAATCACAGGCAGCGGTTCACGATACCGTCCGCGTGTTTCGAAACTCATTTGGTATCCCGCATATCATCGGTCGCTCGATCGACGATGTGATCTTTGCTCAGGGGTATACACATGCCCAGGATCGACTCTGGCAGATGGATGTATGGCGCAGAACCGGACGTGGTCGTCTCGCCGAGATCCTCGGTCCGAAACTCGTCCAAGTAGACGCATTCATGCGTGCCGTTGACATTGCCGGAATCGTTGCATTGAATGTTCGAACCATCGATCCAACATCACGTAGGCTCATGCAGGCCTATAGCGATGGCGTTAATGCCTACCTGCGTGACAATGAAGGAAAGCTACCGTTTGAGTTTGATGCGCTAGAATACACACCGGAACCTTGGTCCGTTGAGGATTGCCTTGTTGTAGGCAGAACCATGGCCTTTGAGATAAGTCTTGCGTTCTGGACCGACATCGCCTACGCGCAGATTGCACTCCAACGTGGACCAGATGCATACCGCATGTATGTGCCACGTGGTCCTGGCGCCCCCTACGTGCTTGATACTACAAGTGCAACACGTTCTGATACGACGCTCTCCAAACGCAATGACCCACAACAGCTGGGTTCAGCACATATGCCCGGTATGCAGCGCATGCTTGCTGACGTTCGTAGTGCGCTGGGAATGCACGGTTCAAGCTATGGCAGCAACTGTTGGGCCGTGAAGAAGGCAAGTGGTGGTGCGATCGTTGCCAATGATCCCCACCTTTCTGTTTCCATGCCGCCAAAGTGGTATCAAAACCACCTTAGTGCACCCGGACTCAATGTGATCGGCCTGAGTATTCCGGGATTGCCCTTCGTCTTCTCCGGCCGAAACGACAACTTGGCATGGGGCTTCACCAACGCCATGGTGGATGATGTAGACTACGTTGCCGAGCGTGTTGATCCCAAGAATGCCAATTACTACCTTGATGCAGAGGGACGACGGGTGAAGTTCAAGTATCGTAGAGATACGATCCGCATCAAGGATCAGCCCGATTCACTGATCGATCTGCGATTCACCAACAGATCCTGCGTTGTTTCCGATGTCCATCTCATGAAAGATCCATCGATCTACTTCGGGATGCCCAGACAGATGTCGGCCAAGGTTTTGAACACCTCGTGTCTCACTCTTCGCTGGACAGCTCGATACAGAAGTGATGAGATTCTCGCATTGTACAGGATCAACACGAGCAAGACATTTGATGAATTCGTGACGGCCACCCAAACGTGGGTTGCCCCGGCATTGAACTTCAGCGTTGGAACGGCAAGTGGTACAGTGGGAACTGTTGTTGCCGGTGTTGTTCCTCGTCGTGGCAGCGCAGATCCGCACTTGCCGATACCTTCATGGGTAGCTGGTGCCGACTGGTCTGGCGTGATCCCGCTCCGAACGATGGGAGTGTTAGTGAATCCATCGCGCGGGTTCGTTGCCTCAGCCAACAACCGCACCTCACCTAGAACCGATGTGTTCATCGGTACACTTTTTGAGCCTTCATCACGCATTCAACGAATCAATGAACTCCTTGCCATCTATCGTGATCCGAGTGTTCGTGATGTACAGGTGATGCAGCAGGACGTGGTGTCCCCGTTCACGAAGAAGTTTCTGGAGCGGATCATCCCAGTCTTGAAACGCGGAATGAATAGATACGCCGAATCTGAGAAGCAAGCACTCAAGACGTTGGATATGTGGGACGGCACGCAGTCTTCGATCGATGTTTCTGCCAGCATCTATGCCGCTCTTCTCCAACGCATTCTGTGGAATACCTTCGAAGATGAACTTGGGCAGCAGCTCTATTACGATTGGACGTTCGTAAGCAACATCCCGATGCGCAGGATCGACGAGCTCCTCGATGACCCAACTCATGTTCTCTGGGATGATACGCGCACCCCGCAACGAGAAGACATGGCATGGATCGCCATCCGTTCCTACATCGAAGCCATCAGAGAATTGCGGGTGACCTTTAAGAACGACCGCGATACTGCTTGGAAGTATGGCATGATGCACACTGTGACATTCCCGCATCTCTTCGGCTCCAATGAGCTCATGCGCCCTGTGATGAATCAGGGCCCATTCGATATCTCGGGTAGCCATACAACACTCAACAATAGCGAGTGGAACATCGCTCAGCCCTATGCTACCCGGGTTGCCGCCAGCATGCGCGTGATCTCCGATATGCAGGACAGCGTTCAATACAGTGTTGTCCCCGGAGGATCGTCAGGTCAGCCCCTTCATGCCCAATATGCAGATCAGCTTCAGTTATGGCTGAAAGGGGGCTATGTACGGCTTCCTGTTGGTCCAAAACCTGACGTTTCGTTCCGACTCTATCATGTCTTTGCACCGTAAGACTCGGTAGTTCCGTACTTTTGCCGGTCGTATTCTCCATCAAGAACCCCCGAGATCTCCATGTCCGTCTCTTGTATCGTTGGAAATCGCCGTTCGGCCAAAGCCGACGCCATTGTTGTCTTTGTTGCTCAGGACGACAAACATTTCAAAGCATCTGAAAAGGCTTTGACGTCAGAGATCCCGCACCTTACTCCGGTCTTTGAATCCATGGACTTCACAGGGAAGGCCAATCAGACGATTCTGGCCTACGGCGGATCTGCAACGGCAGCTCAGCGTGTGATCCTCGTTGGACTCGGTGAAGCATCGGGCGTGACGCTAGAGAAAATCCGCCGTGCCGCAGCAGCAGCGACGAAACGTGCAGCTGCCAGCAATTGCGGACATGTGGCGTTTGAGATCGCAACGATCAATGGCATTGATAGTGCTTCGATCGCGCAGGCGATCGTAGAAGGATCGATCCTGAGTCAGTACCGCTTCGACAAATACAAGACCATAAAGGAAGAAGGAAGCGGCAATGGAGGCATGGTCAAGAAGGTAACCCTCGTTACCGACAAGGCCCACCAGAAGGCCGTCACAAAGGGTGCCGGTATCGGCGAAAACATCGTCGACGGCGTAACCCTTGCACGTGACCTCGCCAACGCCCCGAACAATGAGATCTATCCAGAAACACTTGCGAAGCGTGCTCAAGAGGCCGGTCGCAAGGCAGGTTTTAAAACCACTGTTCTGGATAAGAAGAAGATCGAAGAACTCAAGATGGGTGGTCTTCTTGGCGTTAACGCCGGAAGCGTTCGTCCGCCGGTCTTCATCGTTATGGAATACATGAAGGGTCCAAAGAACGAGAAGCCCCTTGTCCTCGTTGGCAAAGGCATCACCTTTGACACAGGCGGTATCTCGATCAAGCCGGGCGCCGGTATGAGCGATATGAAGAGTGACATGCACGGTGCAGCCTCGGTGATCGGTACCATGTACACGATCGCAAAGCTTGGACTCAAGCGCAATGTGGTTGCCCTTGTGCCTTCAACAGAGAACATGCCAAGCGGAACGGCCTATGTTCCCGGCGATATTCTGACGTTCATGAACGGTAAGACCGCTGAGATCGACAATACGGATGCAGAAGGCCGACTCGTTCTTGCGGATGCTCTTTGCTATGCAGACCGTTACAAGCCAAGTGCGGTTATCGACCTTGCCACCCTTACTGGTGCTATTGCTGTGGCCCTTGGTACTGTTACAACCGGCATGATGGGTACAGATGAAAAGACGAAGAATCGTCTTCGCGTTGCTGCCGACAAGACCAATGAGTATGTGTGCGAACTTCCGCTGTACGATGAGTACAACGAGCTGATCCATAGTGATTATGCCGATATCAAGAACTCTGGTGGTCGTTATGCAGGGTCCATTACAGCGGCATTGTTCCTAAAGCACTTTGTCTCGTATCCGTGGGTCCACCTTGACATCGCCGGTACGGGTATTCAGCCAAAGGCATCACACTACACACCAAAGGGTGGATCCGGTGTTGGCGTCCGACTCCTGACAGAAATGCTTCGCCATTGGTGAGCCTCGGTCCCCAACTCATATCGTTGTTATGACCGACATCGATACCCTTCGTAAGGACTTCGAAGCCGAAGCGATTCCGCATATGTCGGCATTGTATACGTTCGCTGTGCGACTCACACGGGATCCTGATGATGCCTCGGATCTCGTGCAGGAGACGTTTCTGAAGGCGTTTCGCTTCTTTGCGTCCTTCGAACGGGGAACTAACTGTAAGGCCTGGCTGTTTCGGATCCTGAAGAACTCGTACATCAACCGTTTTCGGAAGACCTCCAAGGCTCCGGATACGGTGGAGTATGATGTGGTTGAGGAGTTCTACGAGACCATTCGAGATAGCTCCATGGAAACGTCGGTGCTTGAAGAACAGATGTTCAATCAAGCACTCGATGATGAAGTGGCTGGTGCGATCGATGCCCTCCCGGAAGAATTCAGAACTGTTATCCTACTCTGCGATATCGAGGGGTTCACCTACGAAGAGATCGCCGAATTCATTGATTGTCCCATTGGGACGGTCCGTTCACGTCTGCACCGTGCACGAAAGATCCTGGCTGGCCAATTGGCGGACTATGCGAAACGTCGCGGGTTCACTGTTGCCCCAGAAGGATCCGGTATGCCGGAATCGCATGTACCAGACGGAGGGAACGAGTGATGAAACATCAATACGAACGTACCGAGCTGATCTCGGCTTACCTCGACGGAGAGCTTCACGATGCTGATGAGCGCGCTTTCGTTGAACACCTTCTTGCCACCGACTCTGTGTTTCAACGAGAGGTTGAACTCCTCGGTGCGTTACGAACGAATATTCGCAATCGAACGGAACAACTGAAGATCGCCGTGCCTGTTTCACTTGAGCGCTCGATCCGGCTCTCTTTGGGTGAAGAAGTTGTTCGACAGTCAAAGGCAGAGAGTACTCCGTCGCTTCTGCAACGGCTTCTCCAACGCCTGTCCCGTCCCCTCGTTGCGATCCCAGCTGCCCTTGTCGTTGCATTGGGTATCACAGGGATCTACATGATGATCAATCGCAACGTGCCCGGTTCTGAAGAAACGACCGTTGCTAAAGCGAGCCTGTTCGAATTGTCTTCCGCCTCCTATGCCAATTTCCAGTCCGTGGTCCGAGGAGACATCAAACTCGTCCGCACGTCATCTGACACAGCAGAACTTCAACGGTTCTTCCGCGAACAAGGTGTTACCTATACGGTCTTTTACCCTCAGATCGATGCCGAATTGAAGGGCGGTGTTGTCTCCCAGCACGGCGATAAGAAGTTCGCACACCTGGTGTATGGAAGTGGCTCCCACCTTGTTTATCTTTTCGAAGTGGATGTGCCATCCCTTGAAAGCGGTGCCGTAACATTGGCCGCCGAGATATCCAAGGACGTCAAGGAGAGCCGGTGGCATTGGGAAGAAAAAGACAACGTTGGCACCCTATTTGTTTGGCAAAGCAATACGGTGATGTGTTCAGCCGTCTCTGACCTGAACACACAAGAATTTTCAGCACTGTTTCGACTCGAGACACTCTAATGAAAACTGTCCTTGCACTTGCAACCTTGGCGCTGATCGTCACGGGTACTATTATCGGCACAAGTGGTACGCCACAGACTCCGCCTGTTAAGGTCTACATGGTTGACAACGTTGCCAAACGCGTTGGAACCAAGGCCGTGGATTTCTCATGGAAGGACGGCGGCAAGACCGTTTCGTTCTCTGAGGTAACAAAGGGTAAGGTTGTCCTTGTGAACATCTGGGCTACATGGTGCGGCCCGTGCAAGCGCGAACTTCCTGATCTCGTCGCACTTTCCAACGAAATGGCCGCAAAAGGTGTTGTTGTCTTTGGTATTAGCGTAGATCAGAAGGACGACCGTTTCCAATTGGTGAAAACGTTCGCTGAAAAGATGAATATTCCGTACATCAATGTCATCGACAACCTTCAGATCTCTGAGGCCTACGGCGGCATTCAGTCGATTCCAACAACGTTCATCATTGACCGCCAGGGTAATGTGGTTCAACGCATTATCGGAATGCAGTCAAAGGAAGCTTTCACTGCCGCCGTTCAAAAGGCGATGTGATCCTTCGTCATCTCCACGTTTCGATGATCATCGACGGCTCCTGGTGCACAGGGGCCGTTGTCGTTTTGATCAAACCGGACGCCTTGTTTGCCAGTGTAGTTCTTTGCCGATCATCAGCAGCATAGACCAAGGCAAGGGGCTCATCGGCATTCACAACATCGCCTGCCTTGTGCAGCAGAACGAGTCCGGCAATTGGATCGATAACATCTGTCTCAACAAGCCTGCCTGATCCCGCCTCCATTGTGCAGATGGCCAATGCTCGGGCGTCAATGTGATCAACAATTCCGGCAACTTCTGCCCGAACCTCAAGTGGCGTGAAAGCAGAATAGTACTCTACGCTGTCGGCCCATCGGCCACCCTGACGTGAGATCATCTCATGGAATACCACGTGGGCAGCACCAGATCTCCACGCTTGGATCACATGCGTTCTGGCCTCGTCAAGCGTAGAAGCTCTCCCGGCAAGAAGAAGCATATGTGCCGTGAGCACGGTGGTGACCTCGGCCAGATCCGTCTCAGCTGACGTCGCCAGTGCGATCTCGGCCTCAGCCATCTCAAGCCAATTCCCGATCGTTCGTCCTAGAGGTTGATCCATTCGGGTGAAAACGAAGGTAACGGGCAACCCTACGTTCCGGCAGACATTCTGCATCGACTCTGCCAGCCGATATGCAGCGTCGAGTGTAGGCAGGAATGCAGCACTGCCCACCTTCATGTCCATAACAAGGCCGTCCAGCCCCTCTGCGAGCTTTTTACTGAGAATTGATGCCGTTATGAGGCTGGTGTTTTCAACCGTGCCTGTAACGTCGCGCAGGGCATAGGTGATCTGATCTGCCGGAACGAGATCCTCTGTCTGACCGGCCATGAAAAGATGGTGATCTCGTTGCAGGCGAAGCATCTCATCAAAGGACAATTGGGTTGAAAGTCCGAGCACGCTTTCGAGTTTGTCCAAGGTTCCGCCGGTATGACCCAATCCCCTTCCGCTGATCATGGGAACGCGAAGACCGCACGCCACGGCAAGTGGAGCCAATAGGAGTGAGACCTTGTCCCCCACTCCACCGGTAGAATGTTTATCTACGCAGGGTCTTGGTGATAGTCCTTGTGGGAAGCACACACCAGATCGCGACATCGCCAGGGTTAGGTCAGCTGTCTCGCGATCGGTGAGCCCCCTGCAACACACAGCCATGAGGAAGGCGCCGATCTGGGCGGAACTCACCTTGTTCCGGACGAGATCCTCCACAAAACGAGACATTTCATCGGTGGTCCAAGAGGCCCCTTCTCGTTTATCTCGCAGTAGTTCTTTCGTGCTCTTCATAGGTTTGCATGATGAACGAAATCCGTCCTCGCTGTCCGCATAATCTACGAAATGCAATTCGTGAGCTTCAACGAAGTTCAGAACGAGAGAAGACTCAACAGTTTTTGGCTGAAGGGCCACATGCTTGCGGCGATCTGCTTTCGGCAGGTATTGATCCAAAAACTGTGGTCCTACGTGATGATGCATCGGAGGAGTGCAGAGCCATAGCCGAGGCATTCGAACGTCGTGGCGCAAACGTCTATGGCTCGGGTTCAAAGGACATGGGGCTTATGGCCGATGCCGCCGCACCTCAAGACATCCTGCTTGTTGCTCCGTTCTTCACCGAAGCTCCATTGGGAGAACGGGTGGTGATCCTTGATGCTGTTTCAGACCCGGGGAACGTTGGTACGATCATTCGGTCTGCGGTGTGGTTCGGCTGCACAGATACTATTCTGGGTGAGGGCTGTGCCGATCTCTACAATCCGAAGGTTGTGCGCTCAACAGCAGGAGCCCTGGCTCGCATAAACGTTCTGCGAAAGACAACGATCGTCGACATGATCCCTGAGTTGGGACAACGACCGATCATTGCGGCCTCAGCACGAGGCGGAGCAGAACCAGCCGTTTTGCGCGATATGTCAAAATGGGCCTTGTTGATCGGGTCCGAAGCACATGGACTTCATGACGATATCAATGCCCTAGCTACGATGTCGATAACCATCCCGGGCGGACACGGCACGGAATCGCT
>Ga0154020_10002839_pt1 | contig 21056 bp, 11 predicted proteins | sample Klosneuvirus_201_FD_109709 | JGI IMG/M metagenome (GOLD analysis project Ga0154020, IMG submission 109709) | Active sludge microbial communities from wastewater, Klosterneuburg, Austria - Klosneuvirus_20160825_MG | ecosystem: Engineered > WWTP > Aerobic digester > Activated sludge | place... | reverse complement strand
GCATAATAGCCAGCGAATTGAAACTGATGCCACCACTTCAACTGCAGCCTTACGGTCTCGGGCGCCGACGAAGCCAGGACATTACCCGCGACAAACACCCACAGGACGAAAGCCAACCAGGGTGCCGACCGAAGCGACTGAACCCCCAAGACCAGGCGATGGAACGCGCCCCGTCCCACGCGCCGGTCCATGCCGCGAATTGGCCGTTCGATGAGTCGGGGAGAGTTCATGCAGGTTCCAAACCCAGCATGCACACTCCCCCCGCCGACGGCGAGTTCCCTCTTGCGCGGCCCGTGCAGGTCAGCCCGCACGGCTCCCGCAAACTCCACCCCTGCAGAAGTCGGTCTGACCTCAGAAGTTCAGCCGCGTAGACACCGAGAACGAGCGCGGCATCATATAGGAGAACAAACCCGGCACGGTCACGCGGGCGGGCGATGTGATGTCGCCGTTGCGGGGACGCACGTACGTCGCCGACTGGCCGCCGAAGCTTGTCGAGCGAATCGGCTTATCGTAATCGAGCAGATTATCGATGTTCAGATCGACCTGCACGGTGCGTTTTGACTTCAGCCGGAATGTGTAGGAGAGGCTAGCCACAACCTTGAAGTAGGAGGGCGCCATCACCGGTGTGGTATTGCCCACGGTCGGATCGTCGATCGCCAGGGCCGGATTCGCCGGATCAACAATCGTGTCACTGCCGCGATATCCCAACACCATCTCTCCGCGGTAATTGACTCCACCGCCCACCCGCAGCCCCTTGAGAAAGCCGCGGGAGAATCGGAAATCAGTGGCCAGGTTACCCACCCACTCACTATTGCCGATGATCGGTTGAGGAGCGGTGTTCGTGATATTCGGGATGAGAATGTCCTGCAGGTGATTCCAACCCGCGACCGCCGCATTCACCCGGGTCAGATTGATCTTCGTCGGATCATTCAGTTCCGGAAGGATCGAGGCATCGTTGGTCGAGCTGATTACGACACCGGCATCCGCCAGGATCTGTCGTGAAACCGCATCCTGCGTCGAGAAGTACTCGATGATGTCGGGGTACTGGTCCTTCTGCTGGGCGTCAACGTAACCGACGTTGAGCATCAGACGCCAGTTCGGGGTGAGGTTGGCCGTCGCGTCCAGCTCGTAACCCTTCACCTCACGCGTAATCGACGAGTACACATTGTCCGGGAAAGCCGGGACGTTGCGAATGTTGCGTGCACCGGGGCTGAGATCACCGATCGGCGGAGCGGCACTGATCATGTTGTAGTCGTTCTTGAAGTTGAAGTCCATGTTCACCGGCGTCTTCTCCTGGTAGGAATTGTATCCACCGATGCTGACCGCGAGACGGCCGTTGGGCAGATTGAAGCGCACCCCGTAGTCCATGCCCTCCGACGCGGTCGGCGGGCTGAGCGTGCCGTCAACCCGCTGCTGCGGGGTCGTCAGGCTGAAAGTCTGGCTGATGTTGCCATAGACGCCGAGCCACCGCGTGACATTGTAAACTCCGCCCGCGGTGAACGTGTTGACAATCGGATCGAGCGCCGGGGAGTCATAGTCATCACGAAACCGGTCGTTCGCGTACTGCGGCTGTGGCGTATTGACCGAATTGACCCGCGTGCGGGGACGAACGAGGGCTGGCTGCGGTGGACCGGTGATCACGCCCGCGGCATTCTTCGGCTGGTACATCAGATTGAAGTAGTCGTCCGGGGCATCGGCCCGGAAGGACAGCGAATTGCCGTCCCAGCCCACCGGCGAATCCCCCGGGCTGATCACCCGCTTGTCGGCGATGGAGGCGAAGTCACGCCGGAACGCCCCGATCAGGATCAGGCGGTTGTCAAAGAGATCGATGTTCGCCGCCGTCTGGAAGAATTCGTAGGTCCGGAGCGAGTTGCGGTTATTGTCCTCGCGGCGGGTGTCGTACATCCAGCGCGGGGTGACGGTCTCGGTGGCGCCGGTCACAGGATTGGCGATCGTATAGGGCTTTTCGGCACCCTCGGGATAATAACGGTTCGTCTGATCCAGGTACATCCGGGTGTAGACGCCGAACTCGCTGTACTCCTCGTTATCCACCCAGCTGCGCGCATCCAGCCCGGAGTAGTTGACCGCCGCGGTGCCCGCGCCCAGCCGGGCCGTGGTCAACGGGAGGAGCAGGGTCCTCGCACGGGCCTCTCCCTTTTCCTTGTTGGAACCGACCATGCCGCTGAAATTGAATTTCCCGAGCTTCAGCTCCTTGCTGTAAACCACCTGTGCCCGGAGGTTCTCCTGCCGGTCATTCCGGATGTTCCGGTATTCCATGAACTCGGTGTAGGGATGCAGAAAATTGGGGTTCTTCGCCCCGTTCGGCAGCGTCTGGTTGATGTCCAGGTAGAGATCCATCAATCCGCGACGCACCGCCGTGTTGCCTTCCTTGTTCCCCTCGTTGACGTCCGCAGCGACCTCGATGAACAGACTGTCGCCCAGCTTGTAGTTCAGATAGGCCGCAAGGTCCCGGCCTTCCTCGACGTACGTCGGCACCTTGTTGCTCCACAACGGCGTGACTTCACGAGAGGGCACAAAGAAAAACTGCGATCCGCGGAGCGCGTTCGCCCAACGGTCTCCAGGAATCCCCTCATAGTCATCGACCACGGACGTGTTGCCGAGATTGAAGCCGACGGTCCGGATGGGCACACCATTGATTTTGGAGGTGTTCGCCAGCGTCGTGTTGTGAAAGGCACCGGTGGTCGTGTAGAGGTTGCCGAAATTCAGCAACGTGTCGGTCGGAAATTCCGCCTGCTGGACCCAGCGCATCCGCGTCGGTCCGTTCACGCCCGCCGCCGCCCGCGCCGCTTGATTGAGCGCCGGAGTCACCACGCCGGAGAAGGTGGTCACGCCATCCCAGGCAGACACCTGATCGCGCAGGGAGGTGGTCGACCGGGCTTCCTTGCGGCGTCCGGTTTCACCCTCGACGCGGAGGGTCAGCCTCGGTGTCAGCTTGTAGGACGCCGCCAGCGAGAGTCCATAACGCTCGCTCCACTCGTGATCGCGCCACGTATCCGACTGGTCACGCATCATGTTCACCCGGATCGCCGCCTTCTTGTTCAGCAGCGGCGCATTGAAGTCGGCCTGGAAACGATACCGTTCGAAGCTGCCCACTTGGAGACGCACCGTCTGGATGGTCCGCCAGGTCAACGCCTGCTTGGTCACCGAATTCAGCGTGCCGCCGATGCCGCCGGCACCGAACAACACCGCATTTGGACCGCGAGCGAAGTCCACCCGGTCCAGATTGTAGCTATCGGGAGTGATGATGTAGGGGAAAAAGTTGCGCGTCGGGCTGCCGATCGACGTGCCGCGCAGCTTCAAGCTGCCGGCGGCGGTGGTCCCGAACGCGGCGCCGGTTTTGTCGCTGACGTCCGAGCTGCTGTTCACCGTCCAGGTGGCCGCCTCAACGACGTCGTTGAGATTGAAGGCCTCCAAAAATTCCGCCGTGATCACCGAGTAGGCGACCGGAGTGTCCTTGAGCGCGGTGGAAATGCGCCCGCCGGCGAGCGAACTCGCCGCGACAAACCCGACATCGTTTTCCGCGCTGACCGTAAACGGTGCGAGCACGATGCGTTCCTCACTGTCCGGGATCGGCACCGGCGCCAATTGGGCCACAGCGCGGGTGCTGACGAGCGAGATTGAGAGCAGAAGGGCGGATAATCCAAGTCGCCGCGGACCGGACTGCAGGATGGTAGTTGGGTACATGGTGGGGAGGAATGACTGGGGTAGTGCGGGGTAGTTGATGGGTGACACCGGCAGGGAAGGGAGCACCGCCGGGACGAAACAGGTTCCACCGGGGTCTGAAAGCGGGCTCAACCGATCATTCCGCGATCGACGCGGAGAGACAATTCAGCTGAAATTCATTCGTAAGAATTTTTCCGGATCCGTTCCCCACATGCCCTCGAAGAAGCCGTCTTCCACCACCGTACCGATCGCGTTTGCAAGCTTGCTCCCCGGCGGGGACGACCCACGTTCGCTGGGGTCGATGAAACCCCGGATCACCACCTCCGACATTGCGCGTGCCGCCGGTGTGCATCAAACCACCGTGTCTCTCGCGCTGCGGAATGACGGCCGACTGAAGCCAGCAACCATTGCGAGGATCAAAGCGGTGGCAGCGAAATTGGGATACACCCCGGATCCGATGTTGGCGGCGTTGGCGGCCTACCGCCGGACGCGACGCCCCAGCGGCCAGCATGGGACCATCGCCTGGGTCACTCACTGGCCGACCCGGACGGGCTGGCGGTCCCGCCCGATGTTCGTCCAATTTTTCGAAGGCGCCCAGCGCCGCGCCCGGGAGATGGGTTATCGTCTCGAGGAGTTTTGGGTGGATGAACGCGGCCTCAACACCCGGCGTGCTTCCGAGATCCTCTATGCGCGCGGAGTCCAGGGGCTGATCCTCGCACCCCAGGCCGACGGAATCTCAAGCATGGAGCTCGAGTGGGAACGTTTCAGCGTGATCACCATCGGACCCACCCTGCGCAGCCCCAACCTCCACATGGTCTCCAACGACCAGTTTCGCACCGTTTCCCGCCTTTGTTTGACCCTCGCCAAACGCGGCTACCGGCGGATCGGCTATTCCATCGATCGCATGATCGACGAACGTATGGACGGACAGTGGAGCGCCGCCTTCGATCATTTTCAAAGGGACCTTCCCGAGGAGAGACGAACCGTCCGCCACGAGGAGGTTCCCACGGCGATCGGTATCCGCCGCTGGCTGAAAGCCAATCGGCCGGACGTCGTCTTTGGCTGTGCGGAACCGTTGCACGCTTTTCTGCAGTCCACCAAAGAAGGCCCGGAAAGCCCCGTCGATTTTGTTCTCATCGGCCTCGCCGATCCCGCGATCAATTGCCCGGTCATGCACGAGGACCCCCAAACCGTCGGTGCGACAGCGGTCGAACGGCTGACGTCCTTGATCCATATTGGCGAACGCGGAATCCCCACCACCGCCAGTCGCACCCTCATTGACGCAACCTGGATCGACGCGACACCCGCGCGCTGAATCCGAAACTGCCGCAAGTCTTCGACAAGAAATTGCGTTAACCATGTCGGGTCCCAAAAACGCGCGTCCCACCCCTGATTCCTCGCCGATTTCCTGGTCAGAGAGCCTTGCGGAAATCGCGCGCACGCTCTTTTTTTGCGCATGCCATTTTCCCGCTTCCGGCGCAGCCTGATCCTCCTGCTGGTCTCAGCCGCGTCTTTCACCGTCGTCTCCACCACCCACGCCGCGCCCGCCACGGCCGCATCGGAACTTGCCGAACAGCTGGGGAACCTGATTCCCAAGCGAGAAACCGGTACGCCGGATTTCCTCAAGAAGAACCCCACCTACGACGGAAGGGGAGTGATCATCGCCATCTTCGACACCGGGGTCGACCCCACCGCCGCCGGCCTTCAGGAAACCACCCTCGGCGAGCCCAAGGTGATCGATGTCATCGACAGCACGGGCGCCGGCGATGTCGAGCTGGCGACCCCGGTCAAACCCGGAACCGACGGCCGCCTTGCGGGCCGCACCGGACGGAACCTGACGCTGCCCGCGGATCTGACCAATCCAACGGGTGAATACCGCCTCGGCCTGAAACCCGCCCGCGAACTCTTCGCCAGCGAGGTCATGGACCGCATCCGCGACACCCGCAGGCGGACCTGGGACCAGGAAAGGCGCGAGCTCGTTGCGGAACGCACCCGCCTCCGCGACGCTGACGAAAAGGCCAAGCGCCGGCCGGCCGCGACCAAAACCGAGGCCGACCTGACGGCCGCCGATCGCGACCTCCTCGCCCGCGAGAGTCTCCTTGATTCCCTCGTCAGCGGCTTCGACCCGCTCGACCCCGAACCCGTCTTCGACTGCGTCGTCTGGCACGATGGCACGGCTTGGCGGGTGGTTTTGGATACCAACGAGGACGGCGACCTCCGCGATGAGAAGGTGCTTCGTCCCTACGGCCTCGCCCGGGAGACCGGGCTGTTCGGCGGACAGACGGGCAGCCGTTATGCCGTGCAGGTCTACGACGAAGGCCGCGTCCTCTCGATCGTCACCGTCGTCGGTTCCCACGGCACCCACGTCGCCGGCATCGCCGCGGCGAATTTTCCCGGAGAACCGGCGCGCAACGGGATCGCCCCCGGCGCACGAATCCTCTCGGTCAAGATCGGCGACACCCGACTCGGCAGCAGCGCAGATGGCACCGGTTACCTGCGCGCGCTGGCCGCCTGCGCCCAGCACCGCGTGGACCTGATGAACATGAGTTTCGGTGGTCCCGGGGATTATCAGGATGGCAATGACCATATGAACCGGATCATTCGGCGCCTGGTCCAAGACTATGGCGTGACAGCCTTCCTGTCCGTCGGCAACGCCGGCCCGGCTCTCTCGACGCTGGGATCACCAGGTGACACCCCCGAGGCGATCGGAGTGGGTGCCTACGTATCCAAAGAAATGGCCAACTCCCTTTACGCCGCCCCCGCCGGCAGCGCCCAAACCACCTACGGCTTTACGTCCCGCGGCCCCGCAAAGGCCGGTCACCTCGGCGTCAGCATTCTCGGCCCGGGTGGGGCGATCGCTCCGGTCGCCTTCGACAGTCTCTCGCGCTCGCAACTGATGAACGGTACCTCCATGTCCTCCCCCTCGGTCGCGGGTGTGGGTGCGCTCCTGATCAGCGGCGCCAAACAGGCCGGTCTGAAACACTCCCCCGCACGCATCAAGGCCGCGCTGATGAACACCGCCCGTCCAGTCGAGGGTGTCGAACCATGGGCCCAGGGTCCCGGACTGGCCCAGGTCGGTCCCGCCTTCGAGCACCTCCGGGCGCAGCAGGCAATCTCCGCTTTTGACATTCATTTCAAGGTCGAGACCACCGCCAACACCTTGGCGAATGGCGGCGGCCTTTACTGGCGCGACGCCCGCCCTGCCGGCCGCCAGGAAGCACGCTTCACCGTCGAACCCACCTTCCTTGAATCAACTCCCTTGGAGGCCCGCCAGGCGTTCGAGGAGGATCTTCTCCTTCAATCCACCGTTCCCTGGGTTGAGGTTCCGAAGTTCCTCCATGTCACGAACGGGGATCGTCCCTTCACCGTCTGGGTCACGGTGCCCGAAGCGGGCCCGACCGGCGGAGCCCATTTCGGCGAGATCCTCGGGGTGCCCGCGCGCCAACCCAGCGGTGGTCCGGTCTTCCGCATTCCGATCACCGTGATCACTCCCCGGCCGGCAGTCCCAAAGTCCAAGACGGTGGCAACCTTCGCCATCGCCCTCTCCGCCGGCGGCATCGATCGCGCATTTTACGAAGCTCCGGCGGATGCCTCCCACATGCGCCTGCGTGTGCGGCGCGATCGCAATGACCTCGTTTCCCGCACCTACGCGTTCCGCGCACTCAGCCTTGCGAGCCACGAGTCATATCCTGCCGGCCAGTTCTCGCAGGCCCTCCGCTTGGATCCAGGGGAAACCCACGAGTTCATCTTCCCCGTCCGCCCCGGCCGAACCGTGGAACTCACGTGGCACCAACAATGGAACAGCCCCACCGCCTCCCGCCTCGAGGGCGAATTCACCTGGATCAGCCTCGCTTCCCCAAGTGAGGAAATCGTCATCACCGACAACCAAAAGTACGGCTCTCTCGTGCTCCGCAGCGCCTACGAGGAAATTCCCATCGAAGTCACCGGCAAACTGACCGAGGCCGTGCAGCTCTACGCTCCGGTCGAGACCCGATCGCTCCCCGGCGACGAACGCGATCTGCTGCCGGCTTCGCCCCGCGACTCCGGACCCATCCGGTTGAACCTGCTCCGCCAAAAATTCGAATTCAAGGTGGAGACGGCCTTCAAGGCCAAGGTCGGCGCGCCCCGGGGGTCCAACGCGACCGAGGAGATTCTCGGAGGCATCACGCGGATCGTCCACGACTCTGGCCGTCTGCTCTGGCACGGAAGCCAGCGCTCAAATGTCGAGATTGATTTCCCCAAGGGAACAATCACCGCCTACCGCGACCTTCGGGCGGCCGATGTAGCTGATCTTCAACGACAATCCAACCTGCCTCTCGCCCTGCGCCGAACCCTCCCGCCGGCCGCCACCCTCGGAGTTTACCCCAACGCACTGGCCGCGGCGAACGCCAAGCGCGAAGGCAAGCTCACCCTCTCCGCCGGCCGGGACCACGATCTCTTCTTCGAGGAACCCGCCGCGAGCGTGCTCAAGGATTTCGCCGCAACCACCGCGTGGTTCCTCGGTGAAGTCGAAGTCGTTTCGAACAAGCAGACCTTCCTCAAGGTTCCCGTCATTTATCACCGCGGCACGACGCCCCCGGAGACGAAACGTCCCGCCGGCGATGCCCCCAAACCCAAACGCACGCCCATCGAGGAAGCACGCGAGGAGCTCTTCCAAAAGCAGCTCTCGTTGCTGAAGCCGTTGCGCGGAAAGAAGGACGCCGACTCGGTCGCCGCCTTCGCAACCCTGATCGCCGAACTGCGGCAGCAGAGACCCGACGACCCCGCACTTCCCTACGAACAGGCGATCTCACTTGCCACCCGCGCGGGCCTTCTGGAATCCAAGCCGGCACCGGCGGACGCCGACAAACCGTCCGAAGCTACCATCGGCACCGAGGCCAAGGCCGAATCAGCGGCGGCCACGCCAGACAAACCGGCCGAGTCGGCGACCCCGGCGGCCCCGGCGGTCGCCAAGACTTCCTCCGAGGAGAAGCCCAAGGACGCACCCGCGCTCGACCCCGAAGTCGCCGCCGCGGAGGTCCTGGCCTTGATCAGCGAAGCCGAGGGCAAGGTCGATGCACTCGCCGTCGCCGCATTCTTTGGAGCGCCCGAGACAACGCCCGCCGATGACCGCGACGCCAAACAAGCCCTCGCCGCGAAACGCAAGGACTTGGGCGCTCGCCGCGACGTGCTCCGCGATTGCGCTCTCCTGCGTGCTGAAATGGCCGCCACCCGCAAACAAGCAAAAGAAGCCCGCACGGCCCTGCTCGAAGCCCAACGCTGGGAGGCCACCCCGGCGTCGCCGGGCAAAAAGTGGCGCGAGGTGGAATTCGAAGTCCTGAAGCTCGAAGGCCACCTTGGCCTGGCCCTGCAGGTCCTCCAGGACCACGTCCTCAAAGACAACGCCTTCGACCGTTCCGCGCGCGAGAAACGCATCGCCGTCCTCCGCGAACTCGGATGGACCCGCTGGGCCGACCGCGAAGCCTACAAGCTGGCACTCGAAAAGGGCGCCCTGCCCGTCCGCTTCTAAATCCCGGATGATATTTCATTCCCGGCCCACCGGCCGAGCACCCGCCGACCCCGGAGGGAATGTCATCTATTAGATGACGTCCCCTCCGGTTTCCTACTGCGCTTGCGGGGTGGTGGTCCGGCTTGCGTCCACACCCGATACCCGCACGGTGTGGTGGAACATTTCTCGGATCAGTCGTCCGTCCGGGAAACACCGCTTTTACATCCCCATGTCGTTGCCGCATTTCCTCACTTCCTTGGTCGCCATTGCCACGCTGAGCTCGATCGGGTTGCAAGCCGCGGAGGTGCCCGATTTCAATCGCGAGATCCGTCCCATCTTGTCGGAGAAGTGTTACCAGTGCCACGGGCCGGACGCCGAGGAGCGCAAGGGTGGCGAGCATGGCCTTCGATTGGATACATTTCTCGGAGCGCGCGAAGACCTGGGGGGTTACCACGCCATCGTCCCAGGCGATCCCGCGAAGAGCGAAGTGATGGTGCGCGTGCTCACCCGGGATGAGGATGATCTCATGCCGCCACGCAAGACGGGCAAGGTCGTCACCGAAAAGGAGGCGGACCTATTGCGGCGGTGGATCGCCGGGGGTGCGGCCTATGCCCAACACTGGGCCTACGAAGCGCCGCGGGCCCCGACGCCGCCGGCGATCAAGGACCCGGCATGGTCGCAAAGTCCGGTGGACCGTTTCCTCTTCACCCATCTCGAAAAGGCCGGTCTCAAGCCGCAACCCGAAGCGGACCGCGCCACGCTCGCCCGCCGGCTCTCCCTCGACCTGACCGGGCTGCCGCCCCGGATCGAGGACGTGGAAGCATTCGTCAGCGACACCCGACCCGACGCCTACGAGCGCCACGTCGACCGCTTGCTTGCCTTACCGGCCTACGGTGAACACTGGGCCCGGGGCTGGCTTGATCTCGCCCGCTACGCCGACTCCAAGGGATACGCCGATGATCAGCCACGAACCATGTGGCGATACCGCGACTACGTGATCGACGCCTTCAACCGCAATCTGCCCTACGACCAATTCACGATCGAGCAGCTGGCCGGCGATCTCCTCCCGCAACCGACCCTCGATCAGCTCTTCGCCACGGGCTTCCACCGGAACACGATGAACAACACCGAGGGAGGAACCGACGATGAAGAGTTCCGCACCGTGGCCGTGATCGACCGCGTGAACACCACCTTCGCCGTCTGGATGGGCTCGTCCATGGCCTGCGCTCAGTGCCATACCCACAAGTACGATCCTTTCACCCAAAAGGAGTACTTCCAGGCCTACGCCCTCTTCAACCAGTCGGAGGACGCCGACCGCGACAACGAGGCACCGTTCATCGACTTTTACTCCGAGGAACAGAAGACCCAACGGGCCGCCTGGGAGGCGGAACTCAACCGCGTCCGCGGTTCCGTGGTCGCCGCGCGCGAAAGCCATGCGGATGCCGCGCGCCGCTGGGCCGGAGATTTTCCGTCCCGCCTGAAGTGGGAGATGCCCACGCCGGTTGACCTGCGATCGAAGGCCGGCGCCTCCATCACCGCCCACCCCGATGGCACCGTGCTCGTGGCTCCGGGCAAGGACCACGATACCCTGACCCTCGATGTGCCCGTGGCCGCCGGCCAGCCCGTAACCGCCCTCCGCCTCGAGGCGCTCCCCCACCCCACGCTGCCCGGCGGCGGGCCCGGCGGAGTCAACGGCGCCTTCGTCGTCACCCGCGTGCGCGCAGCCGTCAAACCCGCTCTTCCGTATCGCCAAGGGCGATACGTTCGTCTCGAGCTTCCCGGCAAGGACCGGACCCTGGCTCTCGCCGAAGTGCAGGTCTGGGGCGACGGACGCAACCTCGCCCCGCAAGGAACGGCCACCCAGCATTCCACCGCTGACGGCGCACGGGCGGCCCGGGCGATCGACGGCAATACGGAGGGCGTCTTGACCCAGGGTTCGGTCAGCCTGACCGAGCCGGCCGAGAACGCTTGGTGGGAAATCGACCTGGGCGCCACCCAGCCGGTCGAGAAGGTGATCGTTTTCGGTCGTACCGGAGCCGAGGCCACCCCGGGAGGAATCAAGGTCACCGTACTGGACGAGAACCGCCTACCCATGTGGGAACTGGCCCAACGCGAGGCACCGCAACCGAGCCGGACTTACAGCCTCGATGAACCGATGGACGTCAAGCTGGCACGGGTCCACACCGACTACGCCGACGGGGATTACGACGAGACGCTCGTCATTTCCGACGCCTTTCCAAAGAACCCCAATCTGCGCAAGCGCAGCGCGACGCGCAAAGGCTGGAGCAATGCGGGTTCCACCGGCGCGGCCCACGCGTTGTCCTTCGAACCCGAGACGCCGATCGTGCTCCGGACGGGCGAACGTTTGATCGTCACTGTCGAGCAACAATCGCTCCTTTCCCAAGGCACCCTCAACCACTTCCGCGTCAGCACGACCTCTGATCCAAGGGCGGACCAGCACCTGCGCACGCCCGCGACGGTGATTGCGGCACTCCAACGAACCGAGGATCAGCGAGACGCCGCGCAACGCGATCTCCTGCTCTCCCACTACGCGCTGGAGGTCGCCCCGGAATTCACCACTGAGCGTCAACGCGTCGCTGAACTGACCGAGTCGCTGGTCAACATGCCGATTCAGTGGTCGCTGGTGATGAAAGAACTGCCACCCGAGAAGCACCGTCGAACCCACGTCCAGCTCCGCGGCAACTTCCGCGAGCTTGGCGAGGAAGTGACAGCGGGGGTGCCGGAGGTTTTCCCCGCGCTCCCTCCCGGTCAACCTGTCGACCGGCTCGCCCTGGCCCGCTGGCTCGTCAGTCCGGAAAACCCATTGACCGCACGGGTGCAGGTGAACCGGCTGTGGGAAGCGATCTTCGGTATCGGTCTGGTGCGCACAACGGAGGAATTCGGTTCCCAAGGCGAGTTGCCCACCCACCCGGAGTTGCTCGACTGGCTCGCCGTCGATTTTGTGCGCGGGGGCTGGGACCAGAAACGTTTCCTCAAACAACTGGTGATGACTGCGGCCTATCGGCAATCCTCCCGCGTGACCCCAGAGGCCCTTGCTGCCGATCCGGAAAACCGGCTGGTCTCTCGAGGTCCCCGTTTCCGCCTGACCGCGGAAATGGTGCGGGACCAGGCGCTGGCGGTCAGCGGCCTGCTCAATCCCCGAAGCCACGGACCGTCCTCGCGCCCCTTTCAGCCCAACTCGGGTCTCACGGCCGCCTTCGGCGGTACCCTCGATTGGAAAACGAGCACCGGTGACGAACGTCTCCGCCGAGGGCTTTACACCGAGTGGCGGCGCAGCAGCCCGTACCCGTCGATGGCCGCGTTCGACGCACCGAACCGCGAGGTCTGTACACTCCGTCGCGACCGCAGCAATACGCCCTTGCAGGCGCTGGTGACCCTGAATGACCCGGTCTACATCGAGGCCGCCCAGGCGCTCGCGCGCGTTATCGCCCAAGGCGGAGCGGCCGTCGAGGAGGGCATCCGCCTCGGCTTCCGCCGCGTGCTTGCCCGGGCGCCTTCCGATGCCGAGGTCCGGCCGTTGACCCCCCTTTTCCTTCAGGCGCTCGAAGCCTATACTCGGGAACCGGACAAAGCGGCCGCCTTCATCGCCCAGCCGGAGAACCCGCCCCCGTCGACCATCCCCGCGCCGACTCTCGCCGCCTGGACGGCGGTCGCCAATGTCCTTCTGAACCTCGATGAGGCCCTGATGAAGCGGTGATCCCGCGCCCTCCCATGACGTCACCCCTTCACTCCCTCCAGCAGCAGACCCGCCGGCACTTTCTCAGCCGGGTCGGGCAGTTCAGCCTCGGCGCGATCGCGCTGCAGGCCCTGCGACCGCCGGCCCTCGCCGGTGCCGCCATCGACGCTTCGCAGCCGATGGTGTCGCGGCCACCCCACTACGCCCCCCGGGCCAAGCGGGTGATTTACCTGCACATGTCCGGCGGTCCGCCGCACCTCGATCTGCTCGATTACAAGCCGGAGCTGGTCAAGCGGGACGGGCAGCTGGCGCCCGACGCCTTCGTCAAGGGCAAGAAGTTCGCCTTCACCAGCGGGACGCCCCGCCTGATGGGGACACCGCGCACGTTCAGCCAGCACGGCAAGGGCGGGCTCTGGATGTCAGATGCGATTCCGCATTTCCAGTCGATCGCCGACGAGCTCTGCGTGATCAAGTCGATGACCACCGACCAATTCAACCACACCCCCGCCGAGCTGCTGCTCTTCACCGGTTCACCCCGGCAGGGACGGCCCTCGATGGGTTCGTGGGTCACCTACGGGTTGGGTTCAGCCAATGAAAATCTGCCGGGCTTCGTCGTCCTCGTCAGCAGCGGCACCCAGCCCAGCGCGGGGCAGGCGGTCTGGGGCACCGGATTCATTCCCTCGGTGTTTCAAGGCGTGCAGTGCCGGTCCAAGGGTGATCCCGTGCTCTACGTCGGCGATCCTCCCGGCATGGACCGTTCGATGCGACGCTCGACGCTCGACGCGCTGCGCGAGTTGAACGAGTTGCAGGCCGGCGAGCTCGGTCACCCGGAAACCACCACCCGCATCGCCCAGTATGAACTGGCCTACCGCATGCAGGCCAGCGTGCCCGAGGTGATGGACATTTCCCGCGAACCGCGATCGGTGCTCGAAGCCTACGGCGCGCAGCCCGGCCAGGCCAGTTTCGCCAACAATTGCCTGCTCGGCCGCCGCCTGCTCGAGCAGGGCGTGCGGTTTGTCCAGCTCTTCGACTGGGGCTGGGATTTCCACGGCACCGGCCCGCGCGAGGACATTCGCGACGGTCTCACCCAAAAGATGGCCCGGACCGACAAACCCGTCGCTGCCCTGATTCGCGACCTTCGCCAGCGGGGACTGCTGGATGACACCCTCGTCGTCTGGGGCGGTGAATTCGGCCGAACACCCTTCCGTGAGGGCCGCACCTCCACGGGCGACGTTCTGGGTCGCGATCACTTTCCCGACGCCTTCTCGCTCTTGCTTGCGGGCGGAGGCGTGCGCGGCGGTTTCAGTTACGGTCAGACCGATGAGCTCGGCTTCGGCGTGGTGGAGAACAAGGTGCACGTGCACGACCTTCAGGCGACGATCCTCCACTTGCTTGGGTTTGATCATACGCGGCTGAGCTACCGTTTTCAGGGTCGGGACTTCCGGCTGACCGACGTGCATGGCGAGGTGGTGAAGAACATCCTCGCGTAACCGCAAGCGGTCACTTGCCACTTTGGTGGCGAGGATTTTGAGCTGCCATGGCAGAGCCGGTTGCCATCGTGATCGCCCATGTCCACGCTGCCTCACCGGGCCGCGACCGGGTCTCAAGGGATGATCGCAATCGTGAGAAGGTCCCTCTTCCCCCATGGTGCTCGCATTGGCACCGCTCCTCACCGGCTGCGGGCCGAGGTTCACTCCCGTGGAACAGGGCAACCGAGACCAGATCCTCTATCGCGGTGACAGGACCGGTGTGGCCGAACGGTGGGAGCCGTCGCCGGACGGACTGTCTTTCGCTACCGCAATCCTCCGGCGCATCTTCGCCCGCTCAGCGAGGCTCCGGGCCAAAATCCTCGAGGTATTGCTCCACAATCCGTTTCAGCGGCGGGGGCTGGGGCAGGCCGAGCTCCAGCGCGCGCGATCCATCGACCATCTGCGGCCAGTTCTCGACAATTTTCTGGATACGGGCATCAGGGGCATCGACAACCGGTCCGAGCGTCAAACCCCGTTCACTGGCCAGTTCATTCAATACGGCCTGGGCCAGCTGCGGAGTCACCCGGTGCGCCGGCAGGCCGATGGCGCGGTCGTCGCGCAGCTGCCCGACGGGAACGTCATGCAAGGCAATGAGCGAGTCGATGACCGTGCGGTACCCGGTCATGGGATGACACTGGGTGCGGCGCACCGGCAGGCGGCAGGCTTCGCCAGTGAGCGGTTCGCGAAACATTCCGCTGGCCCAGCTCGAGGCGGCGGCATTGGGTTTGCCCGGACGGACGATCACGGTCGGCAGGCGCGCCGTGCGGCCATCGAAGAAGCCCTTGCGGGAATAGTCGTTCACCAGCAGTTCGCAGATCGCCTTCGTCATGCCGTACGTGGTCTGCGGGGTGAGCTTGGTGCGATCGGTGTTGGGGTCCTGCAGGGCCTCGCCGCCGAAGCAGGCGATGCTGCTGGCGAAGATCACCCGCGGACACCCGGCCGCGGCGCGCGCGGCCTCAAAAACATGTCGCCCGCCGTCGAGGTTGACGCGCAGAGCGTCATCGAACCGTTCCTCACACTCCCCGCTCACCATCGATGCGAGGTGGAAGATCGCGAGGTCGGGCTCGGAGCCGATCGCGGCGAACACGGTGTCGCGATCGCTGATGTCCCCGGTGATCTGCCGCACGCGAGGATCAGTGGCAGGCCGGTGGAAGAATGCGTCGAGCAGCACGATCTCCCGAATGGCTTCAAGGCCGCCGGAGGGTCCCGCGAGCGTGCCGCGTTCCAGCAGACGTTGACCCAGCCGCGATCCGAGAAACCCACCTCCACCCGTGATGATGACCTTCATATGAGGACCCGACCCTGGGAGAGGGCCGCGCCTCCGTCGATCCTGAAGGCAGCCGAGCTCCACTTCGATCGACCGATTGATTGACCGGAAAACGGGTACGACGCCGCTTCCGCTTTCGGAACCGTCCCGATCGCACCTCTGCGTGTCTTCGACGCAGTCCGTTTCCGTTGGCCAAACGCCCTGGTCCCCACTGGACTGGTCTGCTCAGATGAAGACAACACTCTCGGGTCAGCGGATCGGTTTCGTCGGACTGGGTAACATGGGCCGCGCCATCGCGCGTCACCTGCACGGGGCCGGCGCGGACGTGGTGGTATGGAACCGCAGCCCGGCCCCGGCGGAGTCCGCCGTCGCGCTGGGGATGCAGCGAGCGGCCACGCTGCCAGAGCTTGCCCGCGCAGTGGGTGACGGCGTGATCTGCGTCAATCTGACCACGACCGAAGTGGTCGAACAGGTGGTCTTCGGCCTCGACGGGCTGATCGCAGGGCTGGATCCGGGCGCACTGATCATCGACTTCGGCACCACGGGCGTCGCCGCAACCAAACGCTTTGCCTCGAGAGTGGCCTGGATCGACGCTCCGGTCTCCGGGGGCCAGGTGGGTGCGGAGGCCGGCAGCCTCACGATCATGGCCGGAGGGAGCGACGGGGATTTTCAACGGGCGCTGCCAATCTTGCAAGCGGCTGGCCACCGTATCACCCACGTCGGCCCCAGCGGCTCCGGGCAGGTGACGAAACTGGCCAACCAACTCATCGTGGCGCAGACGATCGACGCCGTCGCTCAGGCACTGCGGCTGGCTGAGCTCGCCGGCCTCGACGCGGCCCGCGTGCGCGAGGCACTGCTGGGCGGCTTTGCGGAAAGCCGCATCCTCCAGCTCCACGGTGACCGCATGGCCCGGCGCGACTTTCGACCCGGCGGCCGCGCAGAACTCCAGCTGAAGGATGTGCGGTTGATCTGCGACCTCGCAGCCTCCGTCGGCTTTCACTCACCCACCCTGGATACGTGCAGGAGCCAATGGGAGACGCTCGTCCACGAGAGGGGGCTCGGGGGCGTGGACCATTCGGGGCTGTTTCTGCTCTACGAGGATCGCTGACCGATCGATCGGTGGACACGAAAGCCGTTCCGGCTTCAGGCGTGCATCACCTGACCGCCGTCGATGTTGAGGGTCTGGCCGGTGATGTTGCGTGCGTGGTCCGAGGCGAGAAAGACCGCCATGGCGGCGAACTCCGGCGGTGTCTGCCAGCGTCCGAGTGGTGACACCTTGCGGATCTTCTCCTCGGCCCAGGCCTCGTAGTCCTTACGCTCGGACGGCGGCAGGTGCTGCTGTCCCGCCGCCCAGACTGCCTGGTTCAGGTGGGTTTTAACCATGCCGGGCGAGAGCGCATTGACGCGGATGCCGTGAGGCGCGAGGTCCTTGGCGGCGCATTGGGTGAAGTTGATGAGCCCCGCCTTGGCAGCACTGTAGGGGGGGTCGGTCTGCGAACCCATCTGACCCGCCACCGAGACCAGAAACAGCATCGAGCCTCGTCCGCGGGCGATGAGCTTCGGCGCGAAAGCGTGAGCAACATTCACGGCGCCAATCAAGTTGATCTCCAGCACCCGCGCCCAATCTCCCGGGTCCAAATTCCAGAACGGAAATCCGAATTTTCCCGATCCCACACCGACCGAAAATATGACGTGATCCACGTCTCCCACCGTCTCGGCAAATGCACGCACCTCCTCGTACCGCGTCACATCACCCGTCACACTCACCTGCCCCGATGGCAGGGGCGGCGCGTTCGGGTCACGATCAAACCCCCACACGCGGCAGCGCTCCGCCACAAAGGCTTCGGCGATGGAGCGACCAATGCCATTGGCCGCTCCGATCACGGCGACTTTCTGTTCATCGAGGTGCAGCTGCATGGAAAAATGGAACCAGGAATGCGAAGCGAGAGAAGGGAAAGCAGGTCCGCGGCCACTTAAGAACCAGCGGCAGGCGCATCCTCTTCCAACGGGGTCACTGGATCAATGAACAACCAGGCCAGCGCGCCGACGCCATAAATCGCCGCCGCGACCAGAAACGCGGTTGTCCAACCCTCAAGCGTGGGTGGCGCATCGGGAGTGACCTTGGTGCTGCTGAGGATGTAGCCAACGACCACGGGCCCGACGGCGCCGCCGAGGTTTCCCATCATGTTCATGCTCCCGGAGAGAGAGCCCGCCAGCCGGCCGCCAACGTCCATGCACGCGGCCCAGTCCGGAGCCATGGCGAGGTCATTGGCAAAACTCGCCAGACCGATCGCGACCATGGCAAGCACCGGATCGCTGATCCGCGTCGCTACCACAAGCAGCGAACCGGCGAGGACGAGACCCGTGCAGGCCACCACGCGCCGAGCCAGCCGCACATTGCCGGAGCGCGCGGCCAGCCGCTTCGCCACCCAGCCTCCGACAAAGCACCCCACGCCGCCGAAGAACAATGGCAACCCGGCCAGAATCGCGCTCTTCTCAAGCGAGACGCCGCGCGCCTCCCGGAGGTAAGTGGGTAGCCAGGTGATGTAAAAATACCACCCGTAAGACATGCAAAAGTACTGAAGCCAGAGCAGCAGCACGGTCGGATTCGAACACAGCCGGCCCCAGGGTACCTTCGCGTGACTCGGGGCGTTCCGTTCCGCGCCGTCCATCAGCGCCAGCTCTGCAGCATTGACACCCGGGTGTTCAGCCGGACGGTCGCGAAACCAACGGTAAAACCCGATCGCCCAAAAAATTCCGAGCGCGCCAAAGAGCACGAAAGCCGCCCGCCACGTCATGTAGCCGAGCACCCAGGCCACCAGCAGGGGAGTGAACGCCCCGCCCCAGCGTGCACTCAGCCACAGTATTCCTTGAGCGCGCACCCGCTCGTTGGCAGGCAGCCAGATGGTGAAGATTTTGGTGACGTTGGGAAAACAACCGGCCTCACCCGCGCCGAAGAGAAACCGGCAGACCACCATCGACAGGAAATTCCATGCCATCCCAGTGGCCGCCGTGAAGACCGACCACATCACGACCACCTTCATCAACACGCTTCGAGGCCCAAAGCGGTCCCCCATCCAGCCGCCCGGTACTTCAAACAACGCGTAGGATAGCGCAAACGCCGAGAACACCCAGCCCATCTGCGTCTCCGAGAACCCCAGCTCCCGCCGGATGCTGGGCGCGGCTTGGGAAATGCAGACCCGGTCAATGTAGGTGATGATCGCCAGCACAATCACGAAACCCATCATTGTGTGACGCGCACGCGACGGGGCGGAAGCGGTGTGGGGTACCACACCACAGTCGGTGCCCGGCCCGATGCTCGCTGTCAACGCGACAGATCAATCGCAGGCTGCAAGGGGACTGTGGTTAAGCGCGAAGACACCGGAATTGACCGCCACACATGCGACAACGCCGAGGGGAAGGCTACCGGTAGTGCCACTCATCCAGGCTCGCCGCATCGGGCGCGGCCGCTTCGGTGTGCCGGGCCATCGGATGCTGGAAGGCGACGACCATCACGCGGGGAAACGTGTCCGACAATCAGGTCTCTTGGAATTCACTACGGTAACAGGACCCGGAGTTCCTGTCCCCAGCTCCTTGCGCTCTCCAGCAGCTCCCGCGGGCATGCGTCTGGACTCCGCCGTCTGCAGAATGAACCCGCGGTTCAACCTCGCTGCGCCCCCGCTTCTCAGTCAGCGTTTGCCGGCTCCCTCCTCCCCGCCATGAAATCAACCTACCTCGCCAAGGCAGTCTTTCCGCTCATCATCACGTTGTTCGTCGGCTGCCAGAGTCCACGCGACGCCCGTATCCAAGCGAATGCGGCGGCGTTTGCCGAACTTGATCCGTTTACCCAGAACCTGATCAAGCAGGGTCTTTTCGACCTCGGATTCACCCGCGACCAGGTCTTTATGTCCCTCGGCAAGCCGAACAAGGCCACGAGCCTCGAAACGCCCGAAGGCCTCTCGGAAACCTGGGTTTTCAAGAACTTCATCGCCGGCGATTCCCGGAATGTGAAGTTCGGTGCCTCGAGCCCGGCCCAGCGCGGCCCGGTTCGCGCCGGGACCAATCCCACGGCATCCACCGGCAGGAACACGGCGGCCGTCTCCAAACCGGGTGAGCCGGGAATTGATGACATGGTCGGTCCGGCGCTGGCGACCCTCTATCTCGATCTGCTCAACGGCCGCGTGATCAGCGCGCGGATTGAGGGCTGAGGACCCGCGCCCGAATTGGTCGCGCCGACCGCCCTTCAGAACGTGATCGGAATCCGCACGGTGCACGCCACCGGCTCGCCCCCGCGCATCCGTGGGATGAAAAGCCAACCTGCCAGAGCCTCACGCACCGCCTGTCCCACCGAAGCGGGGGACGTCGCTTCGACCTGCACGTCGGTCACCGTACCCACTGCCGAAACGGAAAGCTGCGCGATCACGGGTGCCGTGGGCGGGGACACCTGCTTGGGGAGAAAGGGACGGATTGTCAGCACGGGCCGCGCCTCCAGGTCCTTTCCCGCGAGGCTCGGCTTCATTTTCCGCAGGGTATCCTGCAACTGGGAACGTTCCATCGCCGCGTAGTAGGGCCACGCCTGCGATGCCGCGTTACTCATCAGTTCCCGACCCGTGCGATCGAAAACCTGCACGAAAAAGGCCTCGTCTTCCCGATATGCAAACGCCTTGGACGTAAATGCGACCGGCACTAGCTCGTTCGCGGGCAGGTCGGGTAACGTCCGCACGATGATTTCAGTCTCATGAAAAGCTCTGCTGTCCCCTAACACGGACCGCGAATAGATGACAACGGCGATCAATCCGCCGGACAGCGCCGTCTCGGATCGAAGGGTCGCCTTGAAATCCGAGTGTCCTCCGTGCAGCTGGAACGTGGTCGCGTAGTCCATTGAAGGCACCGAACCCACCGCCATGCGCAATTGGAGCAAACCGATCGAAGCGTCCAGCACTTCCACGCTCCCTTCGGCATAGCGATCGACGCGACTCGGCAGGTAGCTCGGTTCTGTTCGGATACGCTTTTCCTTCCCCTCAATCAGGATCACCGGATCGGTGCCGATCATTCGTACAAGCGGGTGAAACGTGTCCTTGTAGAGCACGGTCAGCACCGTCGGATGAGGCGCCACGGCCCGCAGGCCGGCGCAAGCCAAACTCACCATCACCGCGAATCCGACGCATCGGACGAAGCTCATTGGAGTTTACAAAGTAACCACGGGACCGCGCCCGATCAAGTCACTTACAACGACGCCAACAAACCGCCGTCCACGTAAAGGATCTGGCCATTGACGAAACTCGAGGCGGCTGACGAAAGAAACACCGCCGCGCCGACGAGTTCCTCCGGCTGCCCCCAACGGCCCGCCGGGGTACGGCCGCAGATCCACCGGTTGAATTCGCCGTTCTC